>Ga0207843_100060_pt1 | contig 115063 bp, 105 predicted proteins | sample CeladaPassaB1F07_FD_187484 | JGI IMG/M metagenome (GOLD analysis project Ga0207843, IMG submission 187484) | Cellulose-adapted microbial communities from the Joint BioEnergy Institute, USA - Passage B1F07 (SPAdes) (version 2) | ecosystem: Engineered > Bioreactor > Continuous culture >...
TGCGGGCCAAGACACCGATTTTGATGCCGGCCAGCGCTTCGCCGACGATTTTCAGCCGCGTTTCATGGAACGCTTTGCTGGTTCTCATTTCGTCCTCCTCCCCTATGAACAAGTGTAATAAAATTGGCGGGGAGGACTCCAATTTAATTAAGGGGCCTAGCACTTTTGTGCATTTAAATTGGAAAAATCTGCGTGATTCCAAAGGAACGGCTGAAAAATAAATGCACGAATGTCTTTATTTTGCCCGAAATCGCATGAAAACGAAAAAATAAACGCACTTTTGTCGGAATGCCGGGGATAGGAAGAAGACCTGCTCCGGGGACATGAAAAGGCCCACTCCGGAGACATGAAAAAGGCCTGCTCCGAAGGCATCGATAAGGCCCATTCCGGGGGTATGAAAAAGACCTCTCCCGGAGCATGAAAAAGGGTCATTCCCGGGGATATGAAAAATGATGATTCCGGGGGCATGAAAAATGCCCGGCTTACGCCGGGCACGGGGCGCGCCCCCGGATTATTTTTTCACGGCAGCTTCGTAGCGTTTTTCGACTTCCGGCCAGTTGACGACGTTCCAGAACGCCGCGATGTATTCGGGACGGCGGTTTTGGTATTTGAGATAGTAGGCGTGCTCCCACACGTCCAGCCCCAGGATCGGCGTGTCGCCTTCCATGAGCGGGCTGTCCTGGTTGGGCAGGCTGTACACCTTCAGCTTGCCGTCCTTGCCGACCGCCAGCCACGCCCAGCCCGATCCGAAGCGGGTGGCCGCGGCGTTGGAGAACGCTTCCTTGAACTTTTCGAAACCGCCCAGTTCGCTGTCGATCGCCTGGGCCAGGGCGCCGCTCGGCTGGCCGCCGCCGTTCGGGCTCAGGATCGTCCAGAACAGGCTGTGATTGGCGTGACCGCCGCCGTTGTTGCGCACGGCCGTGCGGATGCTTTCCGGCACGCTGCCAAGGTCGGAAATCAGCTCTTCGACGCTCTTGTTCGCCAGCTCCGGCGCGGACTCGAGCGCCTTGTTCAGGTTGGTCACGTAGGTGTTGTGGTGCTTCGAGTGGTGGATTTCCATCGTCTGGGCGTCGATGTGCGGCTCCAGCGCATTGTACGCATACGGGAGCGCGGGCAGTTGATGGGCCATGACGTTTACCTCCTCGAATCGGGATTTGCGGGACTGCCTTCCATGGAGCGCCGCGGGTTCCGGGCGCGCTATGTACTGTCATCCCGCTACTATTATTGTCCACTTTCCATAATAAATCAACAATTAAGTTTGTTTATTCCCCTCCCACCCCCAGAATCGGGAAAACCGGGACCGGACGCCAAAAAACGCCAGCATAGGGGGCGAAAGGCCGCGAAATTCGACGCCGGCACCCTAATCATGCGGGTTATTCGGCGATAAATTGCATCATACGCCGTTTCCTGGCCGAATATCGCCGTGTAAGCGGGGAAGATTTTTTCACGCGTTTGTCGTAAAATTAAAAATGCTTTTCAGCTTGTCCAATTCACGGCCCAAGGAGATGACTTCATGCTCGTTCGCCCCTTTCAACTCGCGGATTACCGGTCCGTGGAAGCGCTGCTGGAGGCGGCGCTGTGCGGCGAATGCTTCGAGGAGACCCGCGAAGCGCTGATCCGTCAGCTCTCCATGGACAGCGAACTGGTGCAGGTGGCGGAAAAGGATGGCAGGCTTGTCGGATTGTTGATTGGGACGATAGAGGGCAAGCAGGGATTCGTGTATCGCATTTGCGTGCATGCGGATTACCGCCGGCAGGGCGTCGGCGGCGAGCTGATCCGGGCGGTGGGCGCCCGTTTCCGCAGCCGCAACGTCCGCGAGGTCGTGGCCGTGGTGGACGGCCATCGCCGGCACATCGCTTCGTTTTTCGAGTCGGTCGGCCTCGCGCCGGTGGATCTCGCCGAAAGTTCGCGCCAGCTCGCCATCGCGGCGGGATGAGAAAGAGATTAGGGCGGACCGCATTTTCCAAAGCATGTCGGAAGGCCGTAAAGACGCTGTTCGGTTGCGTTCGGCCTGAAGATATGCTTTTCTATTTGTGACAGAAATATTCCGCGCGTTGGGGAATGTGCCATGCCCAGATTCACGGCCGATGCGGAGAAGTCCGGCGACGGGCGGAGGCATCGGGCCCGGCGGAGCCGTCCGGCCGGGCTCAACGGATTCGGAAGACGGTTTCTCGTCCTGGCCGTCGCGGTGGCTGCCGCGCTTTTGGTGCGCGTCTATGTAATGCATTTTGCGGTGGTCCGCGGGATTTCCATGGAGCCGACGCTCCGCGAGGGCGAATGGGTGCTCGTGAACAAGATTGTTTACGCCATCGAGGAGCCCAGGCGGGGGGACGTCGTCATCCTGCGCAATCCGTCGAAATTTCCGGACAGCCCGAAGCTGATCGTCAAACGCATCGTCGGGGAACCGGGGGACACGCTGGAGATACGGGACGGCCGCTTGTATGTGGACGGCGTGCGGCTCATCGAACCCTACACAGACGCCGATATTGAAGGTGAAGGCATGGCTCCGGTGCGGATCAGCGGCGGCCATTATTTCGTGATGGGGGACAACCGCCGTCTGGCGGCCAGCGAGGACAGCCGGTCGTTTCGCGAAGTGGAGAAGGAGCGGATCGTCGGCAGGGCGGAGCTGGTCATCTGGCCGATCCCGGGCTGGAGGCGGTTGTAGGAGACACCGCCAAGGGGAGTTTAAAGGAGAGTTGTCAAGAGAGGCTTAATGGGCGCCGCAAGGGAGCGGTCGCCGGATTAGGCCAAGCTGGATCGGTTGCGGGGAAGCGGCTGATCGGCTGCAAGGAGGGCGGCGCCGCGCGATGAAGGAAGTGACCATCTACACGGACGGCGCCTGTTCGGGCAATCCGGGGCCGGGCGGCTGGGGCGCCGTGCTGATTTACAGAAACCGGCGGAAGGAAATTTCGGGCGCGGAAGCGTCGACCACCAACAACCGGATGGAGCTGACGGCGGCGGTGGAGGCGCTGGGCCGGCTGAAAGAGCCCTGCCGGGTAAAGCTGTACAGCGATTCCGCCTATCTCGTCAACGGCCTGCGCCAGGGCTGGTTGGACAAATGGGTGCGAAACGGCTGGCGCAACAGCCGCGGGCAGCCGGTGGAAAACCGGGATCTGTGGGAAAGGCTGCACGAGCTGTTGGGCATCCATGAAGTGGAATTCGTCAAGGTGAAAGGCCACGCCGACGACGAACTCAACAACCACTGCGACCGGCTGGCGCGCGAGGCGATCGCCCGGCTGTAGCCGGCCGCAAGCGGGGAGGGACGCGGATGGCCGAGGCGGCCGGCGGACGGTTCGCGGAGCGGGACGACGGTTTCTGGCGGCGGCTCAAGGAAGAGATGAAATCCGCCGCGCCGTCCTTCGGGATAGACAGGATCGGCGTCGCTTCGGCGGAACCGTTCCGGGAACTGAAGGAGAGACTGGCGCGCCGCAGGGAACTGGGGCGCGATTCCGGCTTTGAGGAGCCGGATTTGGACAAGCGCACCGATCCGGCGCGCGTGTTGCCGGAAGCCCGTTCCATCATCGCCGTGGCCGTGGCGTATCCGGCGAAGCTGCGCGGCGCTCCGGTTTCGGCGCCTGGCGCAAGGCGGGGCGTTTTTTCCCGGTCGTCCTGGGGCGAGGACTACCACCGCGTCGTCGGGCGAAGGCTGGAGCGCCTCGCCGGATGGCTGACGGAGCGGGTGCCGGAGGCGCGGACACTGGCGATGACCGACACCGGCGCCCTGGTGGACCGGGCCGTGGCGGAGCGGGCGGGGATCGGCTGGAGCGGCAAAAACTGCTCCATCATCACCCCGGAGTTTGGCTCCTGGGTGTATCTGGGCGAGCTGGTCACCAATTTGCCCCTGCCGCCGGACCGGCCGATCGGGGACGCGTGCGGATCGTGCACCCGCTGCCTGGAAGCGTGCCCGACGGGGGCGCTGGTCGGCCCGGGCGAGCTGGATGCGCGCCGCTGCATTTCGTGGCTGACGCAGTCGAAGGACGCGATCGACGAGCCGCTCATGGAGAAAATGGGCAACCGCCTGTACGGATGCGACACCTGCCAGGTGGTCTGCCCGTACAACCGCGGGCTGGACGCGCGCCATCACGAAGAGCTCTTGCCCGATCCGGAAATCGTCAAACCCCTGCTTCGCCCCATTCTGGCGATGGGCAACCGCGAATTTAAGGAAAAGTTCGGCCGCAGCGCGGGGGCCTGGCGGGGCCGCAAGCCGATCCAGCGCAACGCGCTGATCGCCCTCGGGCATTTTCGCGACCGGGAATCGGCGCCGGACGTCGTCCGGGTGCTCCGGGAAGACCCGAGGCCGGCGCTGCGGATGACCGCGGCCTGGGCGCTGGGCCGGATCGGCGGCGCCGAAGCGGAGGCGGCCTTGCGGGAAGCGGCGGCCGGCGACGCGGAACCGGAGGTGCGGGCGGCCGCCGGTCGGGCGCTCGCCCGGCTGGCGCAGGCGCCGGACCCGGCCCGGCGAACGGGTGGAAGAGGCCCGGGAGACGGTGGGAATCCGGGAGCGGCGGAGGAAGACCGGGAACGGTCGGAAACATCGGGAAAATGACGGAGAAAGCCTGGGGATGAACGCAGGCCACGGCGGAAAAAGGAGGGCGCGTTCCTTGACGGAAAGCACGAAAAAACCGGACCGGTGGGCGGAAAGGGCGGTTCGCGAAACGGACGTGCAGACAAAGGGTCCGGACGGACAAGCCCGGGATGACGGCCGGCTGTTCTGGCGCGAAACGGCTTCCCCCTTGGGGACGCTGACGCTGGTCGCGTCGGAGCGGGGACTGTGCGGCTTGAATTTTGGCGCCTTCGCGGATATCGCCGGCCGGCTGGCCGAATGGGCGGGACGGTGGTGGCGGGAGCCCGCGCTGGTCCCGGCGCCGGAAGGCCACCCGCTGATTGCGGAGGCGGAGCGCCAGCTGGACGCCTATTTCCGCGGCGAACTGACCACCTTCACGATTCCCCTGGACTTGCGCGGGACGCCGTTCCAGCTGAACGTGTGGGAAACCTTGTGCCGCGTGCCTTACGGCGCGACGGCGACCTACGGGGAAATCGCCGCGGCGATCGGCCGGCCAGGGGCGTCAAGGGCCGTCGGCGGCGCCAACAACCGCAATCCGGTGTCGATCATCGTGCCGTGCCACCGGATCATCGGCACCGACGGGTCACTCGTCGGCTACGGCAGCGGCTTGTGGATCAAGGAGCATTTGCTTGCCCTGGAAGGGGCCCTGCCGATTCCCTCCGCGCGGCTTTCGGGCGGGAAACCCGCCGCGGCCGGAGCTTGAAAAAGAAGATTCGACGCCTTTTGGCAAATCGTTTTTTCGACAGAAGCCGGTTCGACAAACGGGGTGGGATAGACCATGCGGCTCGTGGACATCGAATCAGTGGAACCGGGACAGGTACTGGGCAAAACCATCTATTCGGCCAACGGCACCGTCATGCTGGCGCAAGGCGTGCAGCTGACGGTCTACATGATCAGCCAGCTCAAACGCCTCGGCGTGACCATGCTCTACATCCAGGATCCGGATTTCGCGGACGTGACCGTGGAAGACCCCATATCGGACGAGACGAAGCGGATGGTCATCCGGCAGCTGGCGGAAACTTTCGATTCAATCCGGTCGGGCAAGCCTTTCAGCGCGAAGGCGATTTCGGGCACCGTCGACCGGCTGATTGGGGACATCATGGAAAACCAGGACGTGCAGCTCCATCTGTCCGACATCCGCACGCACGACAACGCCGCCTATCTGCATGCCATCAACGTGTGCGCCGCGTCCGTGATGATCGGCTTGAACCTGGGCTACAACATGCAGCAGCTCAAGGAGCTGGCCATCGGGGCGCTGCTTCACGACATCGGCAAAATCGACGCTCAGGACGACGAGGAAGGCCGCAACCATCACGCATGGCGGGGGTTCGACACGCTGAAGAACAATCGCGAGTTCGGTCTGCTCGTCGCCCACGTCGCGCTTCAACACCACGAGCACGTCGACGGCACCGGGCAGCCGCGCGGGCTCGCCAGCGATCAGATCCACCCTTACGCCAAGATCACGGCGGTCGCCAATACCTACGACAACCTGCTGCATCCGGCGGACGGCGGGCGCGTGCTGCCCCATGAAGCGGTGGAAACGCTGAACGCGTGCTCCGGCACGAAGCTGGACCATGAGATCCTGGTGCAGTTCAACCGCTTCGTGTCCATTTATCCCAACGGGATTTCCGTTCGCCTGTCGAACCGTCAGACCGGCGTGGTCGTGGGCCAGCACCGCGGCCTGCCGGGCCGCCCCGTCGTGCGGGTGCTGGCGAGGGAAGATGACGACGTCCGGGCGGAGGAAATCGACCTGGCCCGTCATCCGACGCTGTTCATCGAAGCGGTGCTCAGCTGACCCTGAGGGATGTGCGGGTTGTGCAACGGCTTGTGATGCCGGTTATCCTTCCGGTCACGCTCCTCTCGAGACGAGCTCTTTTTCTTTGTAAATTTCCCTTAAGGCGTCTTCAATCGTGGGATCTTTGACGCTCAAATCCCGAATCGGCAGCTGTTTCGACAAGTCCGCGATCAGATCCGACGCGGAGATCCGGTTTTTGTCAAACCGGTACGACACATGAAGCCCGTCGTGGCGCACGATTTCGGCCGCCGGATGAGGGCGGACGCTCGCGGGCTCTTTCAGTTCGATCTCCAGAAGCCGCATCGGCGTGAGTTTGTTGACAATGGCGCCGATCGGCCCGTCCTCGACGATTTTGCCGCGGTTTACCACGATCACCCTGCTGCACAATTTCTCGATGTCGTCCAGATCGTGCGTGGTCAAAATGACGGTGACCTTTCTGGCTTTGTTGATTTCCCTGATGAAATTGCGAATCGCGTGTTTGGCTTCCGCGTCGAGTCCGATGGTCGGTTCGTCGAGAAACAGGATGGAGGGAGAATGGAGCATCGCAGCCGCCAGATCTCCCCGCATTCTCTGGCCCAGCGAAAGCTGGCGTACCGGTCTGCCGATGAAATCTTCCAGGCCCAGGATGTCCTGAAGCATTTCCATGTTTTCGCGAAACGTTTTCGCATCCACCCGGTAAATCCTTCGCAACAGCTCAAACGATTCCCGAAGCTGCAAATCCCAGTAAAGCTGGGTTCGCTGGCCGAAGACGACGCCGAGATTTTGCACGACGGCTTTCCGGTTTTGCTGGGGCGAAATCCCGCACACCCGGATCTCCCCGCTGGTGGGGTGCAAAATGCCGGACAGCATCTTGATCATCGTGCTTTTCCCCGCTCCGTTGGGACCGATGTAACCGATGATTTCCCCCGGCTCGATGGTGAAGCTGATATCGTCCACCGCCCGGACGGTTTTCTTTTCCGGGAACAGGAGGCTTTTCAGCGCGGCGTGGATGCCCGGCTTTTTGACAACGGTGATGTAGTCCTTGACGACATGTTCCACTTCGATAATCGCCATCCGGATCACCTCAGGTTCCTGCGCTTTCGTATTTTCGCAGTCCCCAATTGAAGATCAATTGGGACAGGCCGTAAAACACAAGCCCGATGACCGGCGTCAGGATCGCCAGATCGAAAGGAAGGACAAACCGGTCGCGGTCCAGAAAGGCGGAAGCGGGATAAAAGCTGATGAACCCGATCGGGATGACAAACGTGAAAAGCGCCTGGATCAGATAGGGATAGAGGTTCAGCGGATACATCGTCGTGCGTTCCAGGATCACCAGCGCAAAGTTGTGAACGGCGGCGTTTTTTTTCGTCCAAAAGGCGATGCTGCCGATCATGACGAACAGCGCCGCCCGGATCAGCACGGCCCCGGCGAGGATGAGGACCAGCTTGAGGATGTTGGGCAGCGTCCATTCAAACCCGACGAGGGAACAGGCATAAAGGAAAATGATGATTCCCGGGATGAGGTCGATCAGACCGATAAAGTTGAAGTAGCTGGCGATCAGCTGGAAAAAAACGTTCATGGGCCGAAGCAAAAGGCGGTCGAAGGTGCCGTCGATGACCATCCGGCCGATCATCCAGGAATTGATGAAAAATACGACCATGAGTCCGTGGCTGAGAAGCCCGAGCCCAAAAATGAACACGAGATCCGGATACGTCCATCCGTTGAGATGCCGGAAGTGATCGATGATGACCTTGAGCAGGTAAATGCCGGCAAAATACTGGATGGGAATCATCAGCATCCAGCTGACGAGAAACAGCGGGTATTCCAGCTGCTGCTGGAAGGTCAGCCGCAGGTAACAGGCGGCCACCGAACCGTAATGCCGCAGGACGGATAACATGCGCTCATCCCCCCTGAATCAGCGTTTTCTTTTTCGTTTTTCTCCAGAACAAAGCCAGAACGAGAAACAGCGCGGCCGCCCAGATCAGCTGGATGCCCATTTCCCGAAGGGCCTGTGCGGTTCCGATGACGCCGATGTAAATACCCAGGGGGGTTTGGTACGTGTATTGAAAAGGCAAAAATTTCGAGATCCATTGCAGCGTTTCGGGGAAAAACCAAACGGGAACGAAGCTCCCCGACAGGACGCGCACGATGGCGTCTTTCACCAACCCCATGTTCCCCAGTTCCATGACCCAGAACGCGAGCAGCCCCACAATGGCGCTCAAAAACCACAGGATGAGATAGCTGAAAACGCAACTGGGCAAAAAGAGCAGAAAGCCAAGCGGCGATTCCGGAAGCGGCAGGCCAAAGAAGATGGCGCCGGAAATCAGCAGGGGAATCGCCTTGATCATGAAATCGCCGGCGACAGCCCCCAGATCGTCGGCGAAATAAACCGCCAGCAGCGGAACGGGTTTGTAGAAATCCGTCGCGATTTGCCCTTCGCGAACCTTGTGGTAAATGGTGTCCTGAACGCCGCATACGAACACGGTTCCCAGGAGGGTGGACACGATGGAGTAGGCAACCATGTCCCGGACGCCCATGCCGTTTTTTTCCGGAACGGAAGAAAACGCGGCCTCCCACAGAAAGACCGCCGTCACCATCAGCACCAGATTGGTGCCGATGCTGACGAGGACGTCGAAACGGTATGCCAGATTGGTCAAAATCCTCATTTTCGTCAGGTAATAATAGGGAGCAAGATTCATCAACGTTCAACACCCCGGCGCGACAACAGGTTTTCATGCGGCCCATGACAACGGATACCGCTAACGCGCGCGAATAAAGTGGGATAAAGTGGAAGGAAAGCATCATTCGCTAATTTATCATAAAAATAGAAAAAGAACAAGTGTTCGCAATCGGCCGGCCAACATGTTGCCGAACAGGCATCGGACCACCCGGATTGCCGCCTGCCGAGGAGGCGGTATCGAAGAGTCTTCCCGGAGGAATGGCGACGGATCAAAGGAGATGGGGGATGCAAAAAAGGAGTTGACGCCATTCCTGTCGAAATTCTGAAGCGAAACCAGGAAAAACAATGAAAGGAATGGCGCGGCGATGGCGACGACCGCAACGGTGAAAACCTTTGACGATGCGCTGGAGCTGGTGAACGAGGTTGGTATCTTGCCGTTCTCGCCTTATTTTCCGGAGCACCCGTCGCTTTGGACGGTGACCGACCAAAGCAAATGGCATACCGGGACGCCCGCCGATCCGTGGCTTTGGCGGGACCGGTTCGGACAGGAAGGGCTGGCGGCTTACGGAAGATTCTTCGGCGACAAACCGTTTCTGGTCTCGAGGGAGATTTTTCCGCTTTTCAGGGCCGCGCTGAAGGGGTTAAAACCGGCTTTGCCGGCGGCTTTGGAAGAACGCCTCCGGCTGATTCGGGAAATCATTCGGAACCGGGAAGGCGCCAGTGTGAAGGATCTTCGGAAATGGTCGGGCATGGTGGAGAAAAAAGACAAGAACCCCTTCGACAAAATCCTGATTCATTTGCAAAAAACCGGGGAGGTTCTCATCTGCGGCATTGCCGACAAGCTGACCGCTTCCGGCGCCAAGGACGGCTGGAACAGCACGTGCTACATGACCGTGGATCACTGGATGCGGCGCCACGGCATTGCCGACGATCCGTCCGTTCCCCCGGAAGAGGCGGCTTCGCGGCTTCTCGCCTGGTGCGCCGAGCGGTGGACGCCTCCGGCGGTGCGGTTTTTCCGCGAACGGATCACTCCTTCCGCGAACTAAAGGCGAATCACGGCGGCACGCATGCGCCGGATACCCGGAAACCGGGATGTATCATGCCGGCATTTCGCGAAACGTCCCCGGAGCGATTGCGGAATCCGGGACAAACGTGTTATGATGGGTAGCAGTCCCGCGGACGGCGGCCTGCCGCGCGGGGCTTTATTCTTGCGGCGGAGGGATGCGCGCATGAGTGCGTGGGATATCGTCATTCCGGTCGTGACGCTCATCGTCGGTCTCGTGGCCGGCTTTGCCGGAGGCGTTTTCTATTTGCGCAGCCAGATCGCCAAAATGCAGCAGGACCCCGAGGCGCTGGCGAAGATGGCAAAACAAATGGGGTACAATCTGAACCGGCAGCAGTTGCAGCAGGCGCAGCAGATGCTCAAGAAGCAGACTCAGCCCAAGAAGCGCTCGCGCCGGTAAGGGGGTGCGGACGGATTGTCGGGCATCAAGGAATACCGCAACGAGACGCTCGAACGCCACCGGGGGGAGCTGGAACTTCGCATCCGCGAAATTCTCCGAATGGTCGGAGAAGACCCGGAACGGGAAGGGCTGCGGGATACCCCGTCGCGGGTGGTGAACTGGTACGCCGAGATGCTTTCCGGCTACGGGGTGGACCCGCGGGACGTGCTGGGCGACACGTTTGACGAGCAGCACGAGGAACTGGTGATCGTCAAGGACATCACGTACTACAGCCTGTGCGAGCACCATTTGGCGCCGTTTTTCGGCAAGGCGCACATCGGGTACATCCCGAGCGGGAAAATCGCGGGTCTCAGCAAGCTGGCCCGTCTGGTGGACGCGGTGACGAAGCGGCTGCAAGTGCAGGAACGGCTGACGTCGCAAATCGCCGACACGCTGGAAGAAGTGCTCAAGCCCCACGGCGTGATGGTCGTCGTGGAAGGGGAGCATCTGTGCATGTGCGCACGCGGCGTGAAAAAATACGGCAGCAAAACGGTCACGTCCGCCGTGCGGGGGCAGTTCCTGCGCAGCGCGGCGGCGCGTTCGGAATTTTTGTCGCTGATCCGGGAATAAAAAAGCGCCCGCTCCGGCGTTTCGCGGCGGCGAAACCCGGCGCGGGCCTTTTTATGTGAAATGGGGGGAGACTCAATCGGACTCAACGGACCCGTCAAAGACGGCAAATTTCGTTCGGGCAAAATTCGCACCGGCACGTGCTGCGCAGGCAGTTCATGTTTTTGATGACGATGTGGCCGTTTTTGACGTCGATGGCGCCTTCCCGCCTCAACTGGCCGAAGATTCGGCTGACGCATTCCCGCGTGGCGCCGATCATGTCGGCCATTTCGGCATGGTTCAGCCGGATGCCGATGCGCAGGCCTCCCTCGTCCGGTTCGCCGTATGTGTTGGCCAGCCGGATGAGCAGGGAGCAGAGCGCGCCCGGTTTGCCGAAGGTGAGAAAGTCCCGGAATTTCATCTGCGTCATCCGGTTCATCATGCCCATCCACTGCACGAATTCGATGGCGAAATCGCCGTGTTGCCACAGCAGGATCTCCAGATCCTTCCGCTGGATGACGCCCGCGTGGGTGCGCTCCATGGCTTCGGCGGTGAAAATGTGCGCGGAATCCTCGAACGAATCGATCTGGCCGAACAGGTCCCCGTCGCGAAACAGGTGGAAGGTGAACGACCTGCCGCCTTCCGTCGTCTTGGTGAGGCGGACAAGCCCCGACCGGACAAAATACAGCTTGTCGGCCCGATCGCCTTCCCAGTACAGCACGGCTCCTTTTTCGAACGTTTTGTCGTACATGATGCTTTTCAGTTTGTCGAAGTTGTCGGGGCTGAGCACGCTGGCGATTCCCGATGCCTTCGGTTTGGCCGGTTTTTCCGCTGCCTGGATCATGCCTGAGCCCTCCTTCGGTTTGGAAACCCTGATTTTATTATAGGGCTCAGTGACCGTTTCCCTAATCGGGAGATTGTCGGGTTTTTGGGGAGGGAATTCCCTGATTTGCGGCTCGGGAAAATGCCCGGAAAAGGATCGGGGAATTTGTGAGGTAGTTCACAGCGCGCGGAGGGCGGAAAGGGTAAAGTTTTAGGAGAACGGGGGAACCATACCTGGAAAGGATGTGATCCGGTTGCTGACGGGCATCATTCTGGCCGGCGGGCAGAACCGGAGGATGGGGGGGCATGCGAAGGCACTCTTGCCTTTCGGGGAAAGCACGCTGATCCAGCATCAGATCGGACGGATGCGGGAAATCTGCAACGAGATCATCGTGGTGACGGGCGAGCCGCGTCCGCTCCTGGCGTATGTCGACCGTTCGGTGCGGGTGATCACGGACTACGTGACCGGGCTTGGACCGCTGGGCGGCATGCACGCGGGATTGTCCCTTTCCCGGAATCCAAAGGCGTGGGTCGTCGGCTGCGACATGCCGTTTTTATCCCCCGCGGCGGCGAAGCTCATGCTGGAGCGTTCCGAAGGCGTCGACGCGGTGCTGCCCGCGGACGTGAGCGGCCCCTATCCCCTGCACGGCGTGTACGACACCCGCTGCGTCCGCGTGATCGCCGAGCTCGCCGAGCGGCGCGAATCCTCGCTTTTCCGCATGCTGGCGATGATCGACTGGATTTCGCTGACGAAGCAGGAGTGCGAAAAACACGGGATTCCCTTCGATTTTGTGTTCGAGATCAACACTCCGGAAGATCACCGGAAAGCGCAGGATATTTGGGCGGAACGCCGGGCCGCGGGTTCCTGACAAAAGACCATAAGAAACGGGCCAAATAGAAGCTCCCGCGGCTTCTTTTTTTCTACTAAGATGTTGGCTATGATGTTAACCAGCACATTTCGCGATTAAATGGAGGGCTGCGTCAGATGACCACCCATGGGCGGCCGATCCGGATCGGCCTGATCGGAGCGGGCGGCATTGCTTCGGTTCACATGCAGGAATTGGGCAAGCTGCGCGGGGAGTGCGAAATCGTCGCCATCACCGACGCGGCGCTGCCGCTGGCGGAGAAAAGGGCGAAAGAATTCGGTGTGCCGCTGGTGTCCCCGAGTCCGGAAGCGCTGCTTTCGCTGCCGGAGGTGGACGCGGTCATCGTCGCCGTGCCGAACAAGTATCACAAGGCGTACACGGTGGCCGCGCTGCAAAGCGGAAAGCACGTTCTGGTGGAAAAGCCGATGGGGCTGAACGTGGAGGACGCCAAGGAAATCGTGCGGGCCGAGCGGCGCTCCGGCAAGGTGGTGATGATCGGCCACCAGATGCGCTGGGAATGGGTGCCGCTGCACATCCGCGAGCGGATCGAGCGCGGGGAGCTGGGGCGCATCTACAGCGCCAAAACCGGCTGGTTCCGGCGCCAGGGCATCCCCGGCTGGGGTTCCTGGTTTACGCGGAAAGACGAGGCGGGCGGCGGCCCCTTGATCGACATCGGCGTGCACATGATCGATCTGGCGTTTTTCCTGATGGGCGAGCCGAAGCCGGTGACGGTGTCCGGAGCGGTGTACGCCGAGTTCGGGCCGAGGAAAAGAGGACTCGGGGGATGGGGCGTTCCCGACTGGAGCGGGTATTATGACGTGGAAGACTTCGCGACGGCGCTCATCCGCATGGAGGACGGCCGGACGCTGACCCTGGAAGTGAGCTGGGCCGCCCACGTGGATGGCGACAGCATGCCGTTTGTGCACCTGTTTGGCACCGACGGGGGAGCGCTCATTCGCGGGGAGACCGGCAAGTATCTGACCGAGCGGGACGGGAAGCCGGTGGACGTTCCCCTCGTTCCGCCGGCGGACGACGAAGGCGGCCGCGTGCGGCTCGCCCGCCACTTCCTCGAATGCATCCGCACCGGGCGCAAGCCCGCGACTTCCGTGGAAACGGGGTTGCGCAGCAACTTGATCATCGAGGGGATTTACGAATCGTCGCGGACCGGGCGGGAAGTCGTGCTGGACTGGAGCGTGTAAGCCGGGCGGACGCGGGATCGCGCCGCCGGCGCGGCGCGGTTGGGCGCGTGTCCGGTGCGGCTCCGTCAAGGCGCGGCGGCTTGTCCGCCGCGATGTCCGGCGGCTGGACGAAACGTCCGCGGCCGGCGGGACGTCCGGAGGGAGCGCGCGGTCCGGGGCCGGGTCAGGCCGGAGGACTCCAGCGCAACGTCCGCGCCCGGGCGAAGCGCTTCTCCACGGCCGGCCAGTTGACCACGTGCCACCAGTCGCGGATGTAGGCGGCGCGGTTGTTCTGGTGTTTCAAATAATAGGCGTGTTCCCACACATCAAGGGGAAGCAGCGGCACCGCGTCCCACTGGGACAGGTTCTGGTGCTTCTCCGCGGTGAGGATCTCGAGGCGGCGGCTGCGCGGGCTCCAGACGAGGATGGCCCAACCGCCGCCTTCCACTTTTTCGGCGGCCGCGGAGAACTGGCGGCGAAAGGCGTCGATGCCGCCGAAATCGCGTTCGAGATGGCGGGCCAGATCTCCTTTCGGAGTGCCGCCGCCGTTCGGCGACATCGTTTCCCAGAACAGCGTGTGCAGGTAGTGGCCCGCCCCGTTGAACGCGAGCTCCCGTTCCCAATGCTTGACGAGATCGAAGTTGCCGGTCTGCCGCGCTTCCTCAAGTTTTTTTTCCGCCAGATTGAGGCCATCCACATACGCCCGGTGGTGCCGGTCGTGATGGATGCGCATCGTCCGTTCGTCAATGTAGGGTTCCAGCGCGTTGTAGGGGTACGGCAGCGGCGGCAGGGTATGCCCGCCAATGGGCACGAAGCCCGCGTCGCCGGGTTCGAGCGGTGACCGGAGGGAATGGGGATCCTCCCCGGATTCGCTGCGGAATGAACGGGATTCTTCCATGAAACGTTTCGCCTCTTCCAGATACCGCTCCGACTCTTCCCGGATGTGGCGCACGGCGGCGGACGCGGCCGGCCAGCTTCGCAAAGCGGGGCTGTTTGCCTGCAAGAGCTGCAGTTGCCGCACGAATTCCCCCGACTGGTAAACCGCGGCGCGGGCGAGATGAAAGACGTCATCGGAAGCTGCCGACTCCGGTTCCGCCCCCGTTTCGGGATCGCCCTCCGGAGCCGGTTCCGCGCCGCGGCCCGCCAGGATCGCCCGGGCGGTGTCCGCCGTGCGCGCAAACAGGGCCTCCCATTCCCGAAGCGTCCGGACGAAGGCGGGTTCCAAACGGGGAACCAGCTGGCGGATCAAGGCGGCGCCGGCGGCTTCCCGGTGTTTCCAGACGGCCAGAAATTCCAACGCGCGAAGCGGCGTCCGATCGTCACGCCAAAGCAGCATAAAAAAACCTCCCTCCATCCGCTGTGTCAATGTATGCGGGAGAGAGGCCGGCCTATGACGGAGAGCGGCTGCTTCTTATCCGGGTGCCGTTGATGTCCCGTCACGGCGCCTCGATCGGGACATCCGGCGCTGCGCTTTCCGGGGCGGACACGGGGCCGACGGCCGGTCCGGCGGCGTCCGTCCCGGGATCTTCCGCGATCTGCGCCCCAATGACCGTCTCGGCGGCCCCGGCAAAAGCGGAAACCACGCCGGGGGTTGCCGCCACACGCAGGAGGAAGTCCGCCACCCGCCGTTTGTATTCCTCCGCGTGGGTGCGGAACATCATCTCGTGATCCGCCCCTTCCACGATCCACAGCGCGGAGTCGGGATGCCGCTGCGCTTCCGCCACGCGCTCCGCCAGTTCCGGGGAGGCTTTGGCGTCGCCGGTGCCATGGATGAGAAGCATGGGAAAGGAAAACGCCGTCGTCCGGATTTCCTCTCCGGGGATGTCATCCAGGCGCACGCCGCTCCACATCGGCAGGAACAGGCGGACGAGGCCCGCCGATAACCGAAGCGCGGCCGCGTGGCGGACGAGGTTGTCGCGGATGGTTTCCGATGACGGGACGAATGTGCTGTCCAGGATCATGCCGTCGATCTCGCGGGGATCGCTTTGCAATGCCGCCTGCAGCGCCGTTCCCGCGCCCATCGAGAACCCCCACACGATCACTTTCTCCTGGCCGGACGCGCGGGCATAGCGGAGCGCCCCGAGCAGCTCCCGGGATTCGTGCACCCCGCCCGTCGCCGGCCGGCGACGGGACGGATCGGCGAAACCGTAATCGAACATGAGCACGTTGTATCCCAGCTCGTGCAGCCATCCGGCCACATCATACATGGGCACCCAAAGTTCCTCGCGGTTCGTGCCGTACCCGTGGCTGAGCACGACGGTGCGGTCCGGGCCGGAATGCGGGGCCGGAATCCACCAGCCGTTGACCAGGGCGCGTCCGTCCGAGCTGGGGAATGTAACGTCCCGATAGGGCAATTCTTTGGCGGCAAAGGGATTGGAGTTCAGCGAAACGACGGGGGGATGGACGAGCAGCCAGGCGATCGCCGCGTGGAAGCCGACGAACACCGCGAGCGCGATGCCGACGAGGGACAGCGACAGGATGGCCGGATACGCGGCCTGACGCCACGGACGGTGCCGCCGGCGGGCCGTAACGGACAACGGAGCGGGACGGGCGCTTCCTTCCAGCTGCAGACGCGAAGTCGTGATGTCCATGAGAAGCCCCTCCCGGCGGATTTTGTAAGCGCTTTTCTTCTCTTTTTATCGTACTGTTCGCCGGGATATTTCGTCAATTGTACCGGCGGCAGGAAAAATCGGCCAATCCGGCGGGAAAGCGCGTTTGTCAAGCGGAGACCGGATGCGCTATACTGGTTTCACACAGTGAAACCGGACTTCGGGCTCCGGCCGTCGCGGCCGCAGGCGGCGGATGTCCGCCAACGCCAACGCCAGAGAGTTTTCATTGGGAGGGGAGAGCCTTTCATGGAGGATAAGCGCACGGTCCGCGCGGTGGAAAGGGCGCTGGACATTTTGCTTTGTTTTCGCCACGGACGGGAATGGGGGCTCACGGAACTGTCGCAGCGCGTCGGCCTCCACAAAAGCACCGCGCACCGGCTGCTCGCCACGCTTGAGGCCAAGGGATTCGTCGTGCGGGACGAGGCCACGGAAAAGTATCGGCTCGGTCTCAGCCTGCTGGAGTTGTCCGCCCATTTGACGATGGACGACCTGTCGACGGTGCTGCTTGGCGAAATGGAGAAGCTGCGCGACCGGTTGGGAGAGACGATCAGCCTGTATGTGCGGGACGGCAACGAGCGGGTGCGCATCCAGGCGGTGCAAAGCACGCAGGCCATCCGCCGCGTCGCTCCGGTGGGCGCGAGGATGCCGCTGTTCGTGGGGGCTTCCAGCAAGGTGCTGCTTGCCTATGCCGAACCGGCAGTGCGGGAAGCGGTGCTGAACGATCCGTCCTGGCCGGCTTCGCTGGACCGGGAGGCGTTCGTCCGGCAACTCGAGGACATCGCCAAAGCCGGTTACGCCACCAGCATCGAGGAGCGCGAGCCGGGCGCGGCTGCCGTCGCCGCGCCGATCTTCAACCGGTCGGGCCGGCTGGTGGCGGCTCTGGCGGTCTCCGGCCCGTCCAACCGGCTGACGCCGTCCGTCATGCGCAAGTACGCGCCGGCGGTGATGGAAGCGGCCAGACGGATGGGGACGATGCTGGGATAATCGTATCCGCGGAAAATTCGTGCCGGAAGCGTCCAATCCGTTGACAGGAAGGCTTGGAAGCGCTTATAATGTTAACGGAAACCGGTTTCCATCAAAATGAAGGAGTAAGCAATGAACATATCCGATATCGCCAAGAAAGCCGGTGTCGCCAAATCGACCGTTTCCAAGGTGCTGAACAATTACAAAGGGGTGAGCGAGGAGACTCGACGCAAGGTGCTGGCCGCGATCGAAAGCTCCACCTATACGCCCAGCGCGCTTGCCAAGAGTCTGACGACGGGAAGATCGAATCTGATCGGCCTGTTTGTGTCGGAAGACCTGCTGGAGTCGTTCATCGTTCACGCGTACTGGAGCGAGATTGTCGCCGGCATCCGGGAAGCGCTCGTGAAAGACAAGTACCACGTGCTGATGTTCGCCGCCAGCCCGGATGAAGATTTCCTGAAATTCGCCCAGGAGTATCGCGTGGATGGCGTGATCATGCTCGGAGATTATCCGGAGCCGGCACAAGTCCGGAATCTGCTGAACAGCGGCGTTCCGTGCGTCGTGTTCGACCGGAACCTGTCCGGCCGCCGTGTCGGGTATGTCTCCTCGGACGACGTGCGGGGCGCCGAGCTTGCCGTCCGGCATCTGATCGGACAGGGGCACCGCCGAATCGCGCATATTTCCGGTCCGAGCTGGAGCTACGAATCCGCCAAACGGATGCAGACCTACCGGCGGGTGATGGAAGAACATCATTTGCCGGTGCCCGATTCCTACGTCTGCATCGGAGAATATTCCGTGGAAAGCGGGGTGGAGCTGGGCCGCCGTCTGCTGGCGCTGCCGGAACCGCCGACGGCCGTTTTCTGCGCGGCGGATACGATTGCCGCCGGTGTCATTCAGGCGGCAAAGGAATGCGGGGTGGATGTGCCGCGGCAGCTGATGGTCGTCGGATACGATGATTTGCCCTTGTGCGAGTATCTGCAGCCTCCATTGGCTTCCATTCGCCAGGAACGCAAGGCGATGGGCCATATCGCGGCCGCTTCCGTGCTGGCGATGATCCGCGACAAGGAACTTCCCCCTCCGGACCATCATGTGAATGTCCGTCTGATCGTGCGCGAATCCGCCCGACTGCCGTGACCCCGCTGGCGGCCGTTGTGCCGAAAGGGATTTCCGGTAAATGCGGCGGAAACCGAAAGGATTGTCCGTTCCGGTTGGGGGCGCGGATTTTTTTCGGCGCTTTCGGAAACCGGTTTCCATACGGGCCGGTTGCACTGGATGCCTATTTTTTCTCGGCCAAAATGAAAAGGGGTGACAGGAACGTGAGGAAAAAACGTCTGCTTGGCATTTGCGCCATGGTGCTCGTTTTGGGGATGGTGGCCGCCTGCAGCGGCAAAACGGCGTCCCCGTCCGGAAATTCCCCTTCCGCATCCACCGGGACCGCACAGGGGTCCGCCGATTCCGCTCCGGCCAACGACAAACCCTATGCGGGGCAAACCGTCAAGATGCTGATGCCTCCCTGGTACAAATTCACGCCCGACTTTTTCGAGAAGTTTACCGCTGAAACCGGCATCAAGGTGGAAGTCGAGAACATGAGGTTTGGCCAAATCCATGACAATATCGTGACGACTTCCGCCGCCGGCTCCGCCCCCGCGGACATCGTCGACATCGACTGGTCGTGGGTCGGCCAGATGGGCTCGGCCGGGTGGTACCACGATCTGACGGATGTGCTGGATGAACAGATCAAGAATGATATCGGCATCCTGAACGTGTTTACGTATCAGGGCCGCGTCGTCGCGCTTCCGTTCTTCAACGATTTCCGCATTTCGATGATCAATACGGATCACGTCGGCGATTTGCCGGTCGACACGCTGGAGAACGTGATCGAGACCGCCAAAAAGATCAAGGCTTCCGGCAAAGACGAATATCCGATTGTGACGACGCTGGAAGCCGGCGAAAACACGACCCATGAATGGATCCTGATGACCAAGGCGCTCGGCGGCGAAGTGTTCGACGACAACTGGAACCTGTACCTGAAAAACAAAAATTCGCCTTCCTACAAAGCGCTGACGTATCTTTTCGAAATGTTCAACAGCGGTCTCATCGATCCGAGAGCCCTCGGCATTCCGTACGAGGAAGTGATCGAGTCGTTCAAAGCGGGGCGCGGCTCCATCAAGATCCTGGCCGGACCGGGCCAAATCGACGAAGCGGGCGATCCGGAAACGTCCAGGATCAAGGATTACGTCAAGCCGATCCTCGTCCCCGGCGACGGTACGCGCCACACGACGACCGCGATGCCGGAAGGGATCATGATTCCGGCCCGCGCGGAACACAAGGAAGCCGCCGTCGAGCTGCTCAAGTGGCTTGCGTCCAGCGAAGTCATGAAAGAGACGTTCAAGACCCAAGGCGGCATTTTCCCGACGCGCAACTCGGTGATCCGGGAGCTGTTCGAATCGGGGGACCTGCCGCACGGGGACGTGTACGCCCAACAACTGGAAGATGTCGAGCCGATTTTCCCGCAGGGTCAGCCTTCCTGGTACGCCGAATTCTCCGAGGCGGTCTACACGACGATCAACCGCGGTCTGAAGGAGAAATGGTCGGTGGACAAAACGGCGGAAACGATCATCGAGTTGACGGAAAAGATCGAAAAAGGCTGATCGGGCGCCGTTTGCGCGGCTGGGGGTGAAAAGGTTGCTCAGGCGGCATCCCTTGCGGTATGGAGACGCCTATCTGCTGATCGCGCCTTTTGTGCTGCTCATTGTGTTGTTCGTGCTCATTCCGTTCGTCCTGTCCCTGGTGTTCAGCTTTCAAAACATGACGCTCACCGACCCGGACAACATCCGATGGATCGGCTTCAAAAACTATGAAAGGCTGTTTACCGATCCGAGCATTCGCCGCGTGTTGGGCAACACGGCCTTCTACGTCGTCGTCACCGTGACGTTCGAAATGTTGTTCGGGCTGATGGTCGCCTTGCTGCTCAGGCGCAATTTCCGCATCCGTTTTCTGGTGCTGGCCGTCATGATTCTGCCGTGGGCGCTCCCCCCCGTCGTGGGGGGAGTGACCTGGCGGTGGATTTTTCACCCCCAATACGGGATTGTGAACGTGCTTTTCGAGCGTTGGGGCTGGATATCGGAATATAAACTCTGGACATCCAACAGGTGGATGGCGCTTCTCCTCGTCTGCCTGATCGTCGTGTGGAGGAATCTGCCTTACGTTTCCCTGATTCTGCTTTCGTTCCTGCAGCAGATTCCCGCGGACCTGTACGAATCGGCCGCCATCGACGGCGCCGGCAAATGGCAGCAGTTCCGCCGGGTGACGCTTCCGCTTCTGTTGCCCGGCATCACGATCGCGATCAGCCTGGCCACGATGATATCCATGAACATATTTGACGAGCCGTATATCATGAACCAGTTTTCCATGGACACGATGTCGGTCACGATGAAAAATTACACGGTGGCTTTCCGCGACATGAAATTCGGATACGGGATGGCTATCTCCATGATGGTGACGGCGCTGACGTTGCTGATCAATTTTTCCTACATCAAGACCATGTACAAGGAGGAAGCGGCGTGAAGCGGATCGCACGCATCGGATTCGCCGCGGCCTTGCTCCTGCTGGCGGCTTGGTCGCTGCTTCCCGTCATTTGGACGGCCATCACGAGCGTATCCAGGGTGCAGGATCTGACCGCCATGCCGCCGAATATTTTCCCCGATTCGCCGGATTTCTCCAGCTATGGCAGACTATTCGGGTTTGACCCGAAGAGCTGGGACGTCTGGACGACGATGAAGCAATCGACGATCAACAGCTTGATCGGCTCGGTCGGCGGAACGGTCGTCGTCGTCTTCCTCGCGCTGCTTTCCGGCTATGCGTTCGCCCGGGTCAAGTTTCCGGGCCGCAACCTGGTGTTCTTTGTCTGTATCGCCACGATGGCGCTGCCCGGCTACGCGGTCATGATTCCGCTTTACCGGCTGATGATGGAGTTGAATCTTCTGAACACCTATCACGGGATCATTCTCATTTTCAGTTCCGCATATGCGCCGATTGCCGTTTGGCTGATGAGAGGCTTCGTCGCGGGATTGCCGCGCGAAATCGAGGAGTCCGCGACGATTGACGGCGCAGGCCGGTGGCGGATTCTGCTGTCGATCGTGTTTCCGCTCACGGCTCCGGGGCTGGTCGCGGTGGCGATCATCACGTTTCTTGGCTGTTGGAGCATGTTCGTCACGGTGATGGTCTTCTCGCCGTCCCTGAAGACCCTGAACGTTTTCATTTCGGAGTTTGTCCTGAAAACCTCCATCGACTATCCCATGATGTGCGCGGTTGGCGTTATCAGCATGATCCCGCCGATCCTGATCGTGGCGTTTTTGAACCGCTATTTGATTAGCGGATTGATGCTGGGCTCCATCAAAGGGTAACATCCGGGGCAAGAACATGCGGTTTGCGACCGTCAGAGCGCCAGCGGGTCATGGATCCACGATTGGAAAGAGGAGTGGGGAGACTTGTTGTTTATGGGAATGGATGGGGGAAACAGCAAAACGATTTGCGTCATCTCCGACGAGACCGGCCGCGTGGTCGGCGTGGGCAGAAGCGGAAACGGCAATTACCAGAACGGCGTCGAAGAGATGACCCGCAACATCAACCGCGCGCTGGAGGAAGCGATCCGGGCGGCCGGAGCGGACAAGGCGGACATCGCCGCCGCCTGCTTCGGCCTGGCCGGGGCGGATCGGCCTTCCGACTATGAAATTCTGAACCCGATCGTGGCGGCGATGGGTCTTCCCCGCTACCGCGTCGTGTGCGACACCTATATCGGCCTGCGCGCGGGATCCGACCGGTTGCACGGCATCGTGCTCGTGTGCGGAGCGGGCACCAACGCGATGGGCCGCAACCTTCGCGGCGAGGAGCTCCAGCTGGGCGGCTTCGGCTACCTGTACGGGGATTTCGGCGGCGGGCAGATGCTGTCCGAAGAAGTGTTTCGCGCCGTCATTCGCGCCGACGAAGGCCGTGCGGAACCGACGTCGCTGACCGCCCGAGTGCTGCGGAAACTCGGGTATGCGAGCGTCGAGGCGATGAAGTACGATTTCCTCGACCGCGGCCTGCGGGTGCCGGTCGATCTGGTTCGGGTGCTGTTCGACGCCGCCCGCGAAGGCGACGCCACGGCGATCGGCCTGCTCGAACGGCAGGGCGAGGAGCTGGCGATTTCGGCCCGGACGATCATCGACCGGCTGGGCATGCACGGGGAGACGTTTCCGGTGGTGCTTGCCGGCAGCATTTTGACGCGGGCCAAAGGGGAGCCCTGGACAGTGCGTCCGCTCCGGGAGATGTTGTCCCGATGCGCGCCCGGGGCGCGGATCGTGAAGCTGGATGTGGAACCGGTCTTCGGCGCGCTGCTGGAAGCGATGGACGCCGCCGGGCACGTGCTGACCCCGGACCAGTTGAAAGAATTGCGCCGCCAGTTGGCCATATAGGGAATCCACCGTTTTGTGAACAGGAGGATGGGCCGTGACCGAAGCCGCGGCGGCCAAGCCGCTTGTGATCGCACACCGGGGCGCTTCGGCGGAAGCGCCCGAAAATACGTTGGCCGCGTTTCGTCTCGCGATGGAGCAAGGCTGCGACGCGATCGAACTGGACGTTCACGTCAGCGCCGACAATGAGCTGGTCGTCTGCCACGACGAGACGCTGGATCGGACGACCGACGGGACCGGCCGCATCGCGGATCTGACCGTGGCGGAGCTGAAACGTTTCGACGCGGGCGCCTGGTTCGGCGAAGAATACCGCGGCGAGCGTCTGCCGCTCCTGAAGGAAGTGCTGGAGCTGGTGCCGCCGCATATCCAGCTCAATGTGGAGATCAAAAGCTTCCGTCATCCGCGTGTGGAACGGCTGATCGTTGATCTGCTCGAACGAACGGGACGCACGGGCAGCGTTTTTCTTTCTTCTTTCGGACACGATTGCATGGTCCGTTGCAAACGGTTGGCGCCTTCCCTGCGGGTCGGGCTGCTTTACGAGGAAAATGAATGGTTCGACTTTGAAGCGTTCGAAGCCATAAGCGGCATTTCCCTTTATTCGCTGCACATGTATTACGGGATATTGAACAAGGATTTCGCGGCAAAAGCTTTGCGGCGCGGGATTCAGGTCTATCCTTGGACGATCGACGATCCGCGGCTTATGCTGGAGGCCAGGCAAGCGGGGGCGACAGGCATTATCACGAATCGCCCGGGCCTGTTGCGAAGGCTGTTGGACGGCGAAAACAGCCTGGACGACGTCTCAGCCGGCGCCGGTCGGACCTGATCCCGTAAAAAAGATCGGAGCGTGAGACGATGGGTTCGAGGTTGCGCTGCCGGGAAGACGGGACGTTCACCATCGTCCAGTTTACGGATCTTCACTGGCAGAACGGGGAACCGGAAGATTGGCGGACCCGCGATTTGATGGAACGAATTCTGGACGCCGAGCGGCCCGACATGATCGTCTTCACGGGCGATATCATCTACGGCGGGGGATGCGCCGATCCGCTCGCGTCCGTGCGCGACGCCGTCGCTGCCGCGGTGGCCAGCGGCCTGCCCTGGGCGGCGGTGCTCGGCAATCACGACGGAGAAGGGGCGGCGACCCGGCCGGAGCTGATGCAGACCCTTGCGGAGCTTCCGGGATTCGTTCCGGGATCGGGCGCCGAAGGGGTGGACGGCGTCGGCAATACGGTGATATGCGTGGAAGACAAGTCCGGCGCGACGATGGCCGCGCTGTTTTTGCTGGATACGGGGGATTACGCCCCCCTGCCGTCGTTTGACGGGTACGGCTGGATTCGCCGCAGCCAGATCGAGTGGTTTCTCGCGCAGTCGCATCGGCTTCGGGAGGGGAACGGAAACCGGTCCGTTCCGTCGCTGGTGTTCTTTCACATTCCTTTGCCCGAACACGATCAGATCTGGAAATCGCAAATTTGCTACGGCAGCCGTCACGAAGTACCGGGCTGCCCGCGGGTCAATTCCGGTTTTTTCTATGCGATGCTGGAAGCGGGGGGCGTGATGGGGGCGTTTTGCGGCCACGATCACCTCAACGACTATTGGGGCGAGCTCGGCGGCATCCGTCTCGGCTACGGCCGCGCCACGGGTTACCAGACGTACGGGTGGAAAACATTTCCCAAAGGAGCCCGCGTATTCCGCATTCGGCCGGGAGGCGACGGCTTCGATACCTGGGTGCGGCTGGAGGGCGGCGATACGATCCGGGAGCCCGCGGCGCACGTTCCCTCCGCCGCCGGCAAAAGATGAAGCGGGAGGCGAAGCTGGGGATGGCGAAACGAACGGATGGCGGATTGAAAATCGCGGTCATCGGGGGCGGTTCCTCTTACACGCCGGAAATCGTGGAGGGGCTCATCTCGCGATACGAGCGGTTTCCGGTCCGGGAACTGTGGCTGGCCGACATCGAATCCGGCAAGTCCAAGCTGGAAACCGTCGGGGGACTGGCAAAGCGCATGGTGGATCGGGCGGGTGTTCCGATCGACGTCCGGTTGACCCTGGATCGCCGCCGTGCGATCGAAGGAGCCGATTTCGTCCTGACGCAGATTCGCGTCGGCCAGCTGGAAGCCCGCAAATGGGACGAGCGCATTCCCCTCCGGCACGGCGTCATCGGCCAGGAAACGACGGGACCCGGCGGCATGATGAAGGCGCTCCGCACGATCCCGGTGATCCTGGACATTTGCCGGGACATGGAGGAGCTGGCGCCCGAAGCGTGGCTGCTCAACTTTACGAATCCGGCGGGAATGGTCACCGAAGCGGTCACGCGTTTTTCCGGGGTGAAGGGCGTCGGGCTGTGCAATGCGCCGATCCATCTGCTGAAATGGCTCAGCCGGAAATACGGCGTGCCGGCGGAGCGGGTGTACGTCGAGTTCGTCGGTCTCAACCATCTGCACTGGGCCACGCGGATCGTGATCGACGGGGAAGACAAGCTCGCCGAAGTGTTGGAACAAGGGGAAGCATATGCCGGCAAAAACGTCCCGGAGATGATGTGGGATCCCGAGTTCCTGCGCGGGATGGGCGGTTTGCCGTCTTACTATCTGAAATATTATTATTTGACGGATGCCATGCTGGCCGACCAGATGGCGTCGCTGCAGTCGCACGGGACCCGGGCGGAAGAGGTGCAGCGGGTGGAGGAGGAGCTGTTCGAACTGTACCGGAATCCAGAGCTGCGGGAAAAACCGAAGCAGCTGGAACGCCGGGGCGGCGCGTACTATTCCGAAGCGGCGGTGAATCTGATGGATGCCCTGCATAACGACAAGCGGGACATCCAGACGCTCAACGTGCCGAACGGCCGCACGCTCGATTTCCTGCCGCCGGACGCCGTGATCGAGGTGAACTGCGTCGTGACCGGCCTGGGGCCGATCCCGTTGCCGGTATCGGTGGTGCCCGAACAGGCGAAAGGCTTGATCGCCGCCGTCAAATCCTACGAGCGGCTGACGATTGAGGCCGCGCTCACCGGGGACCGGTCGATCGCGCTGCAGGCCATGGCCAGCCATCCGCTGGTGCCTTCGGTGTCGACAGCCAAGGCGCTTCTGAACGAGATGCTGGAGCAAAACAGGGAATACCTGCCCGCCTTTTTCCGATAAAAAGAACGAGACACCCGCATCCCGACGGTTCTCCCGAACCGGGGGGCGGGTGTCGTTCTTGCAATGTTTTGCAAAGGCCTTACGTTTTCGGGGGCAGCCCGCGCAGGAAGTCAAGGGCCTCCTGCAGGCTGGACACCGGGACGAGCCGGGGCGACAGATGGAAATTCCGCGCGGCGTCTTCGGCTTCTTTCCAGTTGCCCAAACCTTCCCGCTCCACGTAGGGGACGAGGAAATAGTCCGCTTTTTCCCGGTGGGCGGCCATCAGCTTGTATCGCACCCAGCCCACCTGGCCCACCGATCCGTCCGCGGAGATGGTGCCCGTGCCGGCGATGCGGTACCCCCGGGTCAGGTCTTCCCCGGTCAGATGGGCGACCAGTTCGAGGGTCATCATCAGCCCGGCGGACGGACCGCCCATTTGGACAAAATTCATCTCCACCGGGTCGGGCGGCGTCACCCGGATGACCTGCATGGGCCAAATGCCGATGCCGCTCCTTCCGTCGCTCAGCAGGACAAGCGGCACCTCGGCCTCGAACGGCTTGCCGCCGCGCGTGCCGGACAGGCGCACGATGTCGCCCGGCTTTTTGTCCCGCAAAATTTCCGCCAGTTCTTCCGACGAACGGGCCGGCCTGCCGTCGGCGGCGGTGATGATGTCCCCTTCCTGGAGGCCGTTACCCCGGGCTTTGGTCGTCTCCAGGAAACGGTAAATGATGAGGCCGGCCTGTTCCACCTGCACGGCAACGCCCGCGGCCCTGTAGGCCGCGATGAGCGCTTCCGCTTCCGCGTTTTCGCGCAGCCAGATGTCCCAGTTGCGGTACGCCTCGTAGTTCACCGTTCCGCCCGTCGCTTCCTGCAGCTTGCGGATTTCCATGCGCGGATGAAGCCAGCCGTACAGGAGAGAAAACGTGTTGGGGCGCGGATAGGTCGTCACGGTGGTGAAGAGGAAGGCGCCTTCCTCTTCGAGCGGCTTGCCGGTCTCGATCCGGTCGTGCACCGGTTCCGCCGATCCGACGCCGTACATGACGTACGGCCAGCGCCAGCCGCCGGCGACGGCGCCCAGGACGGCAGCGGCAAGGGCGGTTGCCAGCACGGGGTTGCGAAGAAGCCTGAGAAGTCTTGCCGCGGGCAAGGCCGCTCACCTCCAGATTCCCATTATAGCGCAATCGCAGCGGCTGATTCCATGACCGCGCCGCTCCGCCGGCGGCGCCGGGGACGAAAACGCCCGCATCCGCGGGGATGCGGGCCATGAAGAAGATCCTATGACGCCGAAGACATGCCGGCTGACGGCGCAGAAGGGCGAACCGCTTCCTCCAGCAGCCGCTCCAGATCGCGGTCGTATTCGCCGCGCTGCGCTTCGCTCCAGCCAAGCCGTTCCGCCATGGCCGCCGCGACGGCATCCTTCCATTTCACGACGCCGGCCCGGTCGAAATAGAGCATGCCCGTGCGGCGAATCCAGAAATCTTCCGGCTTCGCGGCCATTTCCGCTTCCATGGCGTAGAGCAGCTCCGCGGCCAGTCCGAGGGGCAGGCCGTGCCGGTCGGCCAGATCGCGGGATTCCGCCGCCAGCCGGAACAGCCGGCGGGCGTTGGACCCGTACCGCTTCGCGATGCGGGCGGCTTCTTCTTCGCTGAAACCCGCCGCGACGCCGTCGGGGATTTGCCGGTGGACGAACGCCCCGAAACCGGCGCCGCCCCCCACGTCGCCGCCGGAAATCGGCAGCGCGCGGGTGCGGCAGGGCGGCAGCGCCGGCAGACCGTCCGCTCTGCGCTTTACGTCCACCAGGTTGACGACTTTCTCGGCCATTTTGCGGTAGCCGGTCAGCTTGCCGCCCGCGATGGAAATGAGGCCGGAAGGCGACAGGAAGATTTCGTCCCGGCGGGAGACTTCGGACGGATTTTTTCCTTCCTGGCGAATGAGCGGACGCAGCCCCGCCCAGCTGGACTCCACGTCGCGGGACGAGAGGTTCAGCGACGGGAAGATGAAATTGGCGGCGTTGAGCAGATAGACGAGGTCTTCCGCCTCCATCACCGGACGGGCGGGGTCGCCGTGGTAGTCCGTGTCGGTGGTGCCGACGTAGGTTTTGCCGTCGCGGGGAATGGCGAACACCATCCGGCCGTCCGGCGTATCGAAGTAGATCGATTGCCGGAGCGGGAAGCGTTCCCCGTCGAACACGAGGTGGACCCCTTTGGTGAGGCGGAGGGTCTTGCCTTCCTTGGACCGGTCCATATCCCGGATCGCGTCGACCCAGGGACCGGCGGCGTTCACCACATGGCGGGCGCGGATTTCATAGCGTTCGCCGCCGAGGCGATCCCGGACCACCGCTCCCGCCACGCGGCCGCCAAGGTACAGAAGCGATTCCGCCTCCGCGTAATTCACCGCGAGCGCGCCGCATTCCACCGCCTTTTTCAGCACCTCCAGCGTCAGGCGGGCGTCGTCGGTGCGATATTCCACATACAGGCCGGCTCCCCGCAGCCCGTCCCGCTTGAGCAGCGGCTCCCGCTCCAGCGCCTCCCGCGGGCTGAGCATGACGCGGCGTTCGTTGCGCTTGACGCCCGCCAGACGGTCATAGAGCGTCAGGCCCAATGCGGTGGTCACCCGACCGAGGGAACCTCCTTTGTAAAACGGCAGCAGCATCCATTCCGGGGTCGTGACATGCGGTCCGTTTTCGTAGACGACCGCCCGCTCCCGCCCCACTTCGGCGACGACGCCGAACTCCAGCTGTTTCAGATAGCGCAGACCGCCGTGGATCAGCTTGGTCGAACGGCTGGAGGTGCCGGCGGCGAAATCCTGCATTTCCACCAGCGCCGTCCGCAGCCCGCGGGTGACGGCATCGAGGGCGATGCCCGCCCCGGTGATGCCTCCGCCGATGACGAGCAGATCGACGGGTTCCCGGCTCATGGCCTGCAGCACCCGGGTTCTGTCCCATGCCGCAAACGGCACGCGCGATCCGTGATCGGCGCCCGCCGGGTTCGCGTGTCCGCCGGCCGAATCCGCGCCGCCCCGCCGAATGTCTTCCGGGTGCGTCTCCTTGCGTTCCATGATGTCAGCCTCCTTTGCGGGTGAAAAAGAAAAAACCGCCATCCGCTTCGCCTCTCCGGCGAAAGCCAAATGAACGGTTTCTCACGATCTCCAAACCAAGTATGAACTTTTCCGCCACCATTATATCACTTTGACGATCCGCTTGCCAGCCCGCTTCCCGCATCCGGCTTTCTTTTCATTGCGAAGCGCCGGAAGGGTGTTTATAATAGCGATTACCATACGCTGCCTTTATGGATGACGGATTTTCCGGTCCGTCGATGAGAGGTGGGATGGATGATGAACCAGGACACCAACGTCAAAACCATCAGCTACGCGCTCAAAACCAAACCGGTCATCACCTCCATCGTGTCGGACAACGATCTGGAACCCGTGCTCCGGACCACGTCCAACATCGTGTTTCTGTTGACGGGGAACATCTTCACGCTGAAAGGGATCACGGAGCGCGTGCAGGATGCCGGGAAACTCATGTTCGTCCATCTGGATCTGATGGAAGGGTTGGGGAAGGACGCGGAAAGCGTCCGGTACCTCGCCGAAATCATCAAAGTGGACGGCATCGTGACCACGCGCTCCAACCTCATCATGGCGGCCCAGAAGTGCGGACTCATCACGATCCAGCGCCTGTTCGTGTTCGATTCCGTCTCGCTGGACAACGGCATCCGCATCATCAAAAGCTCCCGGCCGGACGCCATCGAAGTGCTGCCGGGCATTGTCGTTCCGCGGGTCATGGGCCGGCTGCGGCAGGAAATCGATCTTCCCGTCATCGCCGGCGGTCTCATTTCGGATCTGAACGACCTGCAAAGCGTCCTCGCCCACGGAGCCATCGGCGTTTCGACGTCTTCGAAGGCGCTCTGGAAATGGCAGGATGAACAAGAAAAAATTTAACTTGTTGGATCCGCGTTTTTCCATTATGATGGGAAGTAAATCATTATCAAGGAAAAAACTTCAAACCGAATCGCAAAGGTAGAGATTGCGGAGAAGCCTTTTGCTGAATCGCAGGACGCTTTCGGTTTCCGGAAGCGTGTTCGGCAAAAGGCTTTTTGATTTTTGCCGGAAAAGGGAGGTGCTTTGCTTGAGGGGCGAAGGTCTGGATCACTTTGCGGGATACATTTTCGATCTGGACGGTACGATCTATCTGGGCGACCACGCGATCGAGGGTGCCCCCGAGACGATCCGGCACCTTCAGTCGCGGAACCGGAAACTGCTTTTTCTCACCAACAAGACGATCGAGTCCCGGGAATATTACGTGAAAAAACTGCGGCGACTCGGCATCGACGTGACGATCGACCAGCTGCTCAGTCCGGCGGTGGTGACGATCCGCTATCTGCATGCGCATTACCCGAACGCCAACGTGTATGTCATCGGGGAAAAGGTGTTCAAGGACGAACTGGAACGAAGCGGCATCCGGTTCGCGCGGTCGCCGGACGAGACGGACCTGGTGGTGATTTCCTGGGACCGGGATTTCCATTACCGGCATCTCAACGATGCCTATCAGGCCATCCGGCGCGGGGCGGAAGTCATCGCCACCCATCCGGACCGCACCTGTCCGGTGCCGGACGGCGCCGTTCCCGACTGCGGCGGCATGATCGGGGCGGTCGAAGGCGTGACGGGACGGAAAGTGGAGGTCATCATGGGAAAACCGTCGCGGCTGATGGCCCTGGCCGCCTTGGACATTCTGGGGGTGGAGGCGTCCTCTTGCCTGATGACCGGCGACCGTCTGGAAACGGACATTCTGATGGGCCGGCAGTCGGGAATGAATACCGCCCTGGTGCTGACCGGAGTCACCAGCAGGGAGGATCTGCAGCGATCGGACATCGAGCCGACGTTCGTTCTGGAATCCGTCCGGGATATCCTCTCTTTCAGGGAGCGCGGGAACTAGGAGGTTTCGAAGTACGGAACAAACAAAGCCCGCATCCATCGGGATGCGGGCTTTGCTTTTGGGAACTCGCGCATCTTTGCGCGTCAGCCTGCTTTGAGCATTTGCCGCAGCACCGTTTGCAGGATGCCGCCGTTGCGGTAGTAGTCCACTTCCACCAGGCTGTCGAGGCGGACGGTGACCGGGAATTCGAAGGTCGTGCCGTCTTCGCGGGTGGCGGTGACGGTGACCGTTTGCCCCGGCTGCACGTCGTTGCCGAGTCCTTTGATGTCGAACGTCTCCCGGCCGGTGATGCCGAGGGACTGCCAGTTTTGCCCGTTCTGGAACTGCAGCGGCAGCACGCCCATGCCCACCAGGTTGGAGCGGTGGATGCGTTCGAAGCTTTCGGCGATGACCGCTTTGACGCCGAGCAGGTACGTGCCCTTCGCGGCCCAGTCGCGGGAGCTGCCGGTGCCGTATTCCTTGCCGGCGATGACGATGAGGTTCGTGCCGTCCTCGCTGTACTTCATCGCGGCGTCGTAGATCGGCATCACTTCGTCCGTCGGCAAATATTTGGTTACGCCGCCTTCGGTGCCCGGCGCCACCTGGTTGCGGATGCGGATGTTGGCGAACGTGCCGCGCATCATCACTTCATGGTTGCCCCGGCGCGAACCGTAGGAGTTGAAATCTTCCCGCTTCACGCCGCGCTCGATCAGGTATTTGCCCGCCGGGCTGTCGGTGCGGATGCTGCCCGCCGGCGAAATGTGGTCCGTCGTGATCGAATCGCCGAGCAGGGCCAGCACGCGGGCGCCGGTGATGTCGGCGATGTCGCCGGGTTCTTCGCCCAAATCCGTGAAGAACGGCGGATTCTGGATGTAGGTCGAATTCGGATCCCATTCGTACAGCTCGCCCTGCGGCACGGGGATTTGGTTCCAGCGCTCGTTTTGCGTAAACACGTTGGCGTACTTCTTGCGGAACATGTCCGGCGAGATGACGGATTGGACGGCCTGTTGCACTTCATCGTTCGACGGCCAGATATCTTTCAGATATACCGGCTTGCCGTCCTTGCCGATGCCGATCGGTTCCTTGGTCAGGTCGATGTCGACCCGGCCGGCGAGAGCATAGGCGACGACCAGCGGCGGCGAAGCCAGGAAGTTGGCCTTCACCTGCGCGTGCACGCGGCCTTCGAAGTTCCGGTTGCCGGACAGCACGGCCGCCACCGTCAGGTCGTTGTCGGCGATCGCCTGGCTCACTTCATCCGGCAGCGGGCCGGAGTTGCCGATACAGGTGGCGCAGCCGTACCCGGCGACGTGGAAACCGAGCTGCTCCAGATAGGGCATCAGGCCGGCTTTGATCAGGTAGTCGGTAACGACCAGGGAGCCCGGCGTGAGCGAGCTTTTCACGTAGGGCGGCTTCTTCAGGCCGAGTTCCACGGCTTTCTTGGCGACCAGGCCGGCGCCCAGCATGACGCTCGGGTTGGAGGTGTTCGTGCAGCTGGTGATCGCGGCGATGACGACGGAACCGGTGCCGATTTGGCTCGTTTCGCCGCTCGGGTGTTGCACGTCCACCTTCTGCGCGATCTTTTCCTCCGACAGGCCGTATCCGCCCTTGTCGATGGGCGCGCGGATGAGTTCGTTCCATCTGTCTTTCATTTTGGTGAGTTCCACGCGGTCCTGCGGGCGCTTCGGACCGGCCAGGCTCGGCACGACGGTGCCGAGATCCAGCTCGATGACGTCCGAGAACACCGGATCCGGCGTGTCGTCGGTGCGGAACATGCCCTGCGCCTTGTAGTAGGCTTCCACCAGGGCGATGCGTTCTTCGTCGCGGCCGGTGAGGCGCAGGTAGTTGAGCGTCTCTTCGTCCACCGGGAAGAAGCCCATCGTCGCGCCGTATTCCGGAGCCATGTTGGCCACCGTCGCGCGGTCTGCGAGGCTGATGTTGGACAGACCCGGGCCGTAGAACTCCACGAATTTGCCGACGACGCCTTTTTTGCGCAGCATCTCGGTCACCGTCAGCGCCAGGTCGGTGGCCGTCGCGCCTTCCGCGAGCTTGCCGGTCAGCTTGAAGCCGACCACTTCCGGCATCACGAAGTACAGCGGCTGCCCGAGCATGCCGGCCTCCGCCTCGATGCCGCCGACGCCCCAGCCCAGCACGCCGAGTCCGTTGATCATCGTCGTGTGGGAGTCGGTGCCCACCAGCGAGTCGGGGAACACTTCGGTGACGCCGTTTTTCTCCTTGGTGGCGGCGACGGTGGCGAGATATTCCAGGTTTACCTGGTGCACAATCCCTGTCGCCGGCGGAACGGCGCGGAAGTTGTCAAACGCCGTCTGCGCCCAGCGCAGGAAGCGGTAGCGCTCCTCGTTCCGCTTGAACTCCAGCTCCATGTTGGTCGTGAGCGCGTCGGGCGTGCCGAAGGCGTCGACCATAACGGAGTGGTCGATGACGAGATCGACCGGCACGAGCGGATTGATGCGCTTCGGATTGCCGCCGGCTTTCTTCACCGTGTCGCGCATGGCCGCCAAGTCGACGACGACCGGCACGCCGGTGAAGTCCTGCAGCACGATCCGCGCCGGGATGAACGGAATTTCCTTGTCTTCACGCTTGTTCGCCCAGTTGGCGAGCATTTTCACATGGTCCAGCGTGATGGCGCGGCCGTCGAACTGGCGGACGGCGGCTTCCAGCAGCACCTTGATGGAAAACGGAAGTTTCGAAACGGGGCCGAGTCCTTGCTCTTCCAGCGCCTGCAGCCGGTAGTACCGGTACGATTTGCCGCCGGACTGGAGCTCGGCCTGCACGTTGTACGGGAACGCGGACATGATGGCATACCCCCCTGCCTCGGTGGTGTTTCACAGAGTGAAACTCAATTTCAAAAATTAAAACTGTACACTACCAGTATATTGTTTCGTTCCGTTCATGTAAAGATGCGGGAAGTTCGGGCGCCCGGCGAGATCCGGCCCGTAAAAAGGCGAAGGGCGGGTCCGTCCGTTAGGCAAACCGCCCGCGCATCGTCAGAGCCGGCCGAAGCCGCGGGGAGAGCCGGGACGGAACGGATGAACCGGGACGACCGCCAAAGTCCGCCGCGGACGGCACAGGTTTTAATAGGAAATCCGCCGGCATACATCTGGAATGTAGGGCGGGTGGAATGTTGGACGGATTTTCGGTGCCGGGAGTGGGGTCGATGGCGGAGCGTGAACCGTGGAAGCAGGCGCTGGCCGATTATGTGAACGCGCTGAACGAAGCCTGCGTGCGGGAAGATCCGCGGCCGCTGGACGCGGTGCGGGACCCCGGGCACCGCCGGCGGCTCGTTCGCCGGCTGGAGGCGTCCGCGCGGCGGAACCGGACGGAAGGCATCGCGCCGGTGCGAAGCGAACTGCGGGCCAGGATTGTCCGGCAGGCGGCCGGAGACCGGGAAGCCCTGGCGGATGTGGAACTGCACCACATCCGCTCCTGGAAGCAGCGGGAAAAGCCGTGGCTGGAAGAGCGCGTCGAACGCGAGCGCCTCCGGTTCGTCCGCATGGGCAGGGTTTGGCGGCTGGACCGGATCGAGCCGCTTTTTGCGGAAACGGAGGCGGTGTGGCTGGAAACGGGCGCGGAGGCGGAAGCGGAAGGCGGTCCCGTTTTTCCCGTTTACGGGCGAGGTCCCGGCGTGGCGCCGGCGCCGTACTTTCATCCGGAGGCGGTCAGCAAATTCCGGTTGTACACGGGCGAATGGGACGCGTACCGGGGCATTCCCTACCGGCGCGAAGAGGCGGTCGCCTACGCCGATCTGTGGTGGAACAAGAGCAATCCCGAATACGAAACCTTCGAGGTCAACTGCACGAATTACGTCTCGCAATGTCTCTTTGCGGGCGGCGCGCCGATGAACTATACTGGGAGGAGAGAATCGGGCTGGTGGTACAAGGGCCGGCAGAACGGCAGGGAATGGTGGAGCTACAGCTGGGCGGTCGCCAACGCCCTGACGGGCTACCTGTCCCGGCCGCGCGCCTTCGGCCTGCGGGCGGAGCGCGTCGCGTCTCCTTATGAACTGGCGCTCGGCGACGTCATCTGCTACGACTGGGACGGGTCGGGCACCTTCCGGCACACGACGGTGGTGACCGGATTTACGCCCGACGGCGCGCCGCTCGTCAACGCCAACACGGTAAACAGCCGCCGGCGCTACTGGGACTACCGGGATTCCTACGCCTGGACGGAAGCGACAAGATACGCGTTTTTCCACGTGGCGGACGAGTTTTAGGGCGGCATCCGCCGACGGCGGCGACAACCGTCGATTCGGCGGCCCAAAGTGTTGTTACTATGGACATTCGGAGGTTGGGGAATGGGGCGGAAAATTCGCGTCGGTCTCGTTTACGGAGGGCGTTCGGGGGAACACGAGGTCTCGCTGCAGACCGCGCTGTCGGTGGCGCGGGCGTTTGATTACGGCCGTTACGAACTGGTTCCTTTTTTTATTGACAAACAGGGAAAGTGGCGCTCCGGCCTTCCGCTGACGGCGCCGCCGGAATCGGTGGAACGGCTGATGCTCGGGGCCGGCGAAATCGACGCCGCATCCGGCGGCGATGCGGAGCCGGCGACGGGCGCGTCCGCCATCGTTCCCCTTGTGCGGGGCATGCTGGCCGAAGCGGACCGGGAAGAGGACGGTCCGGCCATTGACGTGATGTTTCCGCTCCTGCACGGCACCTTTGGCGAAGACGGCACGATTCAGGGGCTGTTCGAGATGGCGGGCGTCCCTTACGTGGGCGCCGGCGTGCTCGCCTCCGCGGCCGGGATGGACAAGGTGGTCATGAAGCAGCTTTTTCTGCAGAACGGCCTGCCGGTGGCGGATTTCATTTATTTTACGAAATACGAGTGGAACAAGGACCGGGAGCGGATCATCGCCGGGACGGAAGAACGGCTGGGCTACCCGTGTTTCGTCAAGCCGGCCAATCTCGGCTCCAGCGTCGGCGTCTCCAAGGCACGCGGGCGGGAGGAGCTGGAGGCGGCCGTCGAAAAAGCCCTCCAGTTCGACCGCAAGGTTGTCATTGAGGAATTCGTCGACGCCCGCGAGATCGAGGTGAGCGTGCTGGGCAACGACGAGCCGCGCGCGTCCGTGCCGGGTGAAATCGTCAGCTCCAACGAATACTACGACTATAATGCCAAATACGTGGATGGCAAATCCGTCATGATCATTCCGGCGGACATTCCGCCGGAGACCGCCGAGGAAGCGCGCGCCATGGCCATCCGGGCGTTCCGCGCCATCGACGGTTCGGGGTTGTGCCGCGCCGATTTCTTTTTGCGAAAGAGCGACGGCAAGCTGCTGATCAACGAGGTCAACACGATGCCGGGTTTCACGCAGTTCAGCATGTATCCGCTTCTGTGGAAGGAATCCGGCCTGTCGTACCGGGAACTGCTGGACGAACTGATTCGGCTGGCGCTGGAGCGGTTCCAAGAGCGGCAGTCGCTGAAGTACGGCGAGAGGGAATGAGGGATCGGGATTTTGGACCCCATGCGCATCGCCATTCTCGCGGACGATTTGACCGGAGCGTGCGATACGGGCGTGCAGATGGCACGGCGCGGATTTTCGGCGACCGTGCTTCTGGATGCCGGGAAGCGGCCGGGTGCGTCGTCCGGTGTCGTCGCGGTCGACACCGACAGCCGCTCCCTGCCCGCGGAGGAGGCTTTCGCCCGCGTGGCGGAAGCGTGCGTCCTGCTGCTAAAGGAAAAATTTGAAATCTTTTATAAAAAGATCGATTCCACCATGCGGGGAAACATCGGCGCGGAGCTGGACGCGGTGTACCGGCATGTCCGGCCGGATTTCATCGTCCTCGCGCCTTCCTTTCCCGAGGCCGGCAGGGTAGTCCGGGGAGGGCATATGTTTGTGCACGGCGTTCCGCTGCACGAAACGGAGGCGGGCCGCGACCCGAAGCACCCGGTCACCCTTTCCTGTTTGCCGGATCTGTTGCGCCGGCAGTCGGATCAACCGGTGGCGGTGGTGACGGCGGAGGAACTGCGGGGAGACGCCGGAGCGCTCGCGGAAAAAATCCGCAAGTGCCGCGGAGAGCACATTCCGTACCTGGTGTTCGACGCGGAAACGGACGCCGACCTGGCGCGCATCGTATCGGCGGTGGAGCGGTCCGGATACCGTGTCGTGTGGGCGGGATCGGCCGGGCTGGCGAGCGCGCTTGCCGCAAGCTGGTCCCGGCGCCGGGAGATGGACAAGCCCCGTCCCGTTCCAGACGGCGGGGGAACGGTATGCGTGGCGGTGGGCAGCGTCAACGCGCGGTCCCGGCGCCAGCTGGATGCGGTCCTGCGGCTGCCGGGCGTCGTCGGCCTCGAAATGCGTTCCGAACTGGCGCTGGAAGAGGATTCCCGAAGGCGGGAGATCGATCGCCTTCGGAGGGCGGCGGAGGAAGCGATGCGTGTTTCGCCGCGGGCGCTGGTGCTGTATTCGTCCGGCGGCGCGGAAGACGTGGAACGGGCGCGGCGGAAGGGAGCCGGTCTGGGCATGGACGCCTCGGCCGTCAGCGGCGCCGTCAGCCAGGCGCTGGGCGAGTTTGCGGCCGGGATCATCGATGATTTCGGCCTCCGCCATCTCGTGCTGACGGGCGGGGATACGGCCAGACAAGTGTGCCTGCGCCTGGGCGTGCGGGCGATCAGGCTTGCCGGCGAGCTGGAGCCCGGCGTGCCCGTCGGAAGGCTGGACGATGCTGGGGACCGGTGGGTTGTCACCAAGGCGGGCGGATTCGGAAGCGATCAGGTGTTGTGCGAAGCCTTGCGCTTTTTCCGGAAGGAGGACGAGACGTGAGACCGGTGGTCGGCATCACGATGGGGGACGCGGCGGGAATCGGTCCCGAGGTGATCGTCAAGGCTCTGCGGCATGAATCGGTGTATGGGTGGTGCCGGCCCCTGGTCATCGGCGACGCCAAAATCCTGCGCCGGGCGGCCGGCGTCGTCGGAGCGGCCGAAATCGCGATCCGGGCGATTCGCGGCGTCGGGGAGGCTCGATTCGCCCACGGCGAAATCGATTGTCTCGATCTGGACCTTCTGCCGGAGGACCTGCCGTTTGGCCGTTTGAGCGCGGCGGCCGGAGATGCCGCGTTCCGTTTCATCGAGAAAGCCGTGGAACTGGCCAGGCTGGGCGATATCGACGCCATCTGCACCGCCCCCCTCAACAAGGAAGCGCTGCATCTGGCGGGGCACCGGTATCCGGGGCACACGGAAATTTTGGCCGAACTGACCGGAACCGCCGATTACGCCATGATGCTGGCCACCGGAAAGCTGAAAGTGATCCATTTGACCACGCATGTGGGGCTGATCCGGGCGATCGAAATGATCGATCCGGAACGGACCTACAGGGTGATCCGGCTGGCCCACGAAACCTTGCAACGGGCGGGGGTGAGCCGGCCGCGCATCGCGGTGTGCGGCATCAACCCGCACGCGGGCGAGAACGGACTGTTCGGCAACGGGGAAGAGGAAACGAAGCTGGTTCCCGGCATCCGCCGGGCGGCGGAAGAGGGCATCGACGTCTCCGGCCCGCATCCCGCGGATACGCTGTTTTATCGGGCCGTGCGCGGCGATTTCGACGTCGTCGTCGCCTGTTACCACGACCAGGGGCATGCGCCCGTGAAGGTGCTCGGCATCGAGGAAGGAGTCAACATCACGGTGGGCCTGAAAGGCGGCATCGTCCGCACCTCCGTCGACCACGGCACCGCCTTTGACATTGCCGGCAGAAACCTTGCGGACGAACGGAGCATGCTCGCCGCCCTGCGCGCGGCCGCCGAGCTTGCTCCCAGGAATAAGCCCGGGAATTAGGTTGGGTCGGGAATCGCGTCAAGAACGTTCACCGAGCGGAAAACCGTCAAGGATTTCCCGCTTGCAAATCCCCTTCGATTCGGTTACCTTGACAAAAGGGAAAAATACACAATAACATTGGCCCTCATTGCCATACGGCTTTTCCGGCCGGCGAGCGCCAACCGTTCGCCGGCCGACGGCCAGACGGTTAAAAAGGAGGCAACGGTTAGCCATGAGCGGACTTTTGGACGGCAAAAACATCCTGGTCATGGGCGTGGCCAACGAGCGCAGCATCGCCTGGGCGATCGCGAAGTCGCTGTTGTCCCAGGGCGCGCGGCTGATCATTACATACGAGAACGAGCGGGTGGAGGAGCGCGTCCGGCGGCTGACGGAGACGATTCCCGATGCGTTGGTGCTTCCCTGCAACGTCGCCAGCGACGAGGAAATCGAGGCTCTGGCGTCACGCCTGAAGGACGAGGGGATCGTGCTTCACGGCATTGCCCACTGCATCGCCTTCGCCAAAACCGAGGAGCTGGAAGGTGAGTATGTACATACTTCCCGCGACGGGTTCGCCCTGGCCCACGACATCAGCGTATACTCGCTGACGGCGGTGGTCCAGCGGCTGTACCCGCTGATGACGGAAGGCGGCAGCATCGTGACCATGACCTACCTCGGATCGCAGCGGGCGGTCCGCAATTACAACGTCATGGGCGTGGCCAAGGCGGCCCTGGAAGCGTCCGTGCGGTATCTGGCCGCCGACCTCGGCCCCAGGGGCGTCCGCGTCAACGCCATTTCCGCGGGCCCGATCCGCACCCTGGCGGCGAAAGGAATCAAGGATTTCAACTCGATCCTGAAGCAGGTGGAAGAAAAGGCGCCGCTTCGCCGCAATACCGAAGCGTCCGAGGTGGGCGACACGGCCCTGTTCCTCATGAGCGACTGGGCGCGCGGCATCACCGGCGAAGTAATTTACGTGGACAGCGGTTACCATATTCTTGGAGTGTAACGGGGCCGAACCGCCATGGACATCGCAGGCGTCGCGACGCTGCTCCTGGTCGGGATAGGGTCGGCCGTATTCGGCAGCATCGTCGGGTTGGGCGGCGGCGTCATCATCGTGCCGACGCTCATGCTCGCCGGCCAATGGCTGACGGGGGAGACGGTGAACGCCCCGACGGCGGTCGGCACCTCATTGGCCGTGCTGATTTTCACGGCTTTGTCTTCCACGATGACGTACGCGCGGCTCGGCACGGTGGACTGGAAGAGCGGATGGCTCTTTTTCATAACCAGCGGTCCGGCCGCCATCCTCGGCGCCAGATGGGCGGACGCGGTGTCCGACGGTCCGTTTCAGCTTGCTTTTGGGTGTTTCATCCTTCTCATGTTCGGGCTTATGGTGGCGAGGGAACGGCTGAAACCGGCAAACATCCGGTGGCCCGTCCAGCGGAGTTTCCGCGACCGTACCGGCCGCGAATACACCTACGGCTATAACATCTGGTCCGCCCTGCTGATCGGCGCGGGCGTCGGGTTCGTTTCGGGGCTGTTCGGAATCGGCGGCGGTTCGCTGTTCGTTCCGCTCATGGTGCTTTTGTACGGGTTTCCGCCCCACGTGGCCACCGCCACTTCCATGTTTGTCATCCTGCTTTCTTCGCTGTTCGGCAGCGTCACGCATTTCCTCGGCGGCAACATCGAACCGGTCGCGCTGCTCGCGCTGGCGCCCGGCGCGCTCCTGGGAGGCCGTATCGGCGCGCGCATCGCCGCCCGGCTGAGCGGATCGCAGCTGATGTGGCTGCTCCGGATGACGCTGCTGGCGATGGCCGGATTCCTGATCTACCAGGGGATTCGGACGATGTGACGACCGGCGGGGGACGAACGCGCAACCTAAGCGGAGCCCGCACGTATATTCTGCAAGGAGAACGTCGCAACGATCTGGCGTCCATGTTGCGCCACAGCCGGCGGGGATCCGGCATGACTGACGAAGGAGGTCGCCACGGCCATGGACAACCGCCCGGAAACGGTAATCGGCAGCAAAAGCTTCACGGCCGTCGCCGTCAACTGTGCGGCCAAAGCCGGCGAATATATCAAAATGAAACTGGGAACGACGGGCCAGCCCGATTTCAAATACTCGCGGCAGGATTTGGTGACCGAAGCGGACAAGGGGTCCGAGCGCCTTATCCGCAACCTGATCGCCACCCATTTTCCCCACCATTCCTTCCTGGGGGAGGAAGGCGTCGAGCCCGGGCCCGAGGCCTCTGCCGCGGCGCTCAGGGAAGCGATGGAAGCCGAGTATCTGTGGATTGTGGACCCCATTGACGGCACGACCAATTTCGTGCACGGTTTTCCCTTTTTTGCGGTGTCCATCGCGCTGGCGAGGAACGGGCAGGTGATCGTCGGCGTGGTCTATGACCCTGTCCGGGACGAACTGTTCGTGGCCGAGCGCGGCAAAGGGGCCTACGTCCGGGGCAAGCGGCTGAAGGTGTCCGCCGAACGGATGCTGGGCGAAAGCCTTCTGGCCACCGGGTTCCCTGCGGATCCGGCGGCGATGCGGCTCAATGTCCGGGAGGCGTCGGCCTTGGCGCAGAAATCCCGCAACTTGCGCGTCTGCGGTTCGGCGGCGTTGCATCTGGCCTATGTGGCGGCCGGCAGGCTGAGCGGGTTCTGGGAGCACGGATTGAACGCGTGGGATGTGGCCGCGGGCTCCCTGCTCGTCGAGGAAGCGGGCGGCCGCGTGAGCGGAGTGAACGGCGAGCCGTTCGATCTGCGGGTGCGGGACGTGGCGGTGTCAAACGGCCTGATCCACGACGAATTGCTGGCGGCTTTGCGCGAGGTGCATTAAGGTCGCCTCGCCCGGCGGCCGGAGCAGCGGGGAGAGCCGGCAAGGTGACCGGTTCGCCAACAATGACAAAAATGCCGTTATTTTGGCTTGAGAACAGGGTTCCAGCCAAAATAACGGCATTTTCGGTTTATCCTCCACCCCGTGGTTCATTTGCTGACAGAAACTCGAATCGTGCACAGGCCTCCGGGCTTTGGTGCGGATGCTCCCGGCAAGCCTGTGAGAGTCGGATTTTCCGTCTCCGGGGTGGCGGAAACGGCCGCGTCCTATCTGAGAGGCGGATTTTCCGCCTCTCGGGTTGTCGGAAACGCCCGCGTCCCATCTGAGAGACGGATTTTCCGCCTCTCGGGGTGTCGGGAACGGCCGCGTCCTATCTGAGAGGCGGATTTTCCGTCTCTCGGGGTGTCGGGAACGGCCGCATCCTATCTGAGAGGCGGATTTTCCGCCTCTCGCGTCGTACCGTACCGTCGCAACGTTTGAGAGGCGGATTTCCCGTTTCTCATCACGTTGCGGACATCTCTGTACGTATGAGAGACGGCTTCTCAGGTTCCTCATCATGATCGGGATCCCTTGCTCCGGGGGCGCCAAGTTCGCCGGCCTTACGGCTTATTTGTTGTCCTGCCCGAGCAGGCGGAATGCCTCCTCCGCGGCGTTGAGCGTATCGTCGATGTCCTGCTCCGTGTGCGCCACGGTCAGGAACCACGCCTCGAACTTGGAAGGCGCAATGTACACGCCGCGCTCCAGCATAAGCCGGAAGAAACGGGCGAACGCTTCGCCGTCCGTATCCTGCGATTCCGCGTAATTCGTGACCGGATGATCGCAGAAATGGGTGGAAAACGCCCCGCCGATCCGGTTGATGGTGAGCGGCACGCCGTTTTCCGCGGCAAACTTCGCCAGGCCGTCCGTCAGGCGTTCGGCCAAGGCCGACATCCGCTCGTAGACGCCGGGTTCGCGCAGCACCTCGAGGCACGCCAGTCCCGCGGCCACGGAAGCCGGATTGCCGGCCATCGTGCCGGCTTGGTAGGCGGGGCCGAGGGGCGCGACCAGCTCCATCAGGTCGGCGCGTCCGCCGTAGGCGCCGATGGGCAGGCCGCCGCCGATGATTTTGCCGAGGGCGGTAAGGTCCGGCCGAATGGCCGCATGGTCGGGGAACGCCCCGTAGTTTTGCGCGGCGCCGTAGTGGAAGCGGAACGCCGTGATTACCTCGTCGTAGATGACCAGCGCGCCCGCGTCCCGGGCCATCCGGCACACGCCTTCCAGAAAGCCGGGCTTCGGCATGACCATGCCGAAATTGCCGACGATGGGCTCCACCAGCACCGCCGCCGTCTCGTCCCCCCATCGCTCCAGGGCCAGCCGCAGCCCGTCCAGGTCGTTGAACGGTACGGTAACCACTTCCTGGGCGATGCTTGCCGGCACGCCGGCGCTGTCGGGGACGCCAAGGGTCGACGGGCCGGAGCCCGCGGCGACCAGCACCAAATCCGAGTGGCCGTGATAGCACCCGGCGAACTTGATGATCTTGCTGCGGCCGGTGGCGGCGCGGGCGACGCGGATGGCGCTCATCACCGCTTCCGTGCCGGAGTTGGTGAAGCGCACCTTGTCCAGCGAAGGGATCGCTTCTTTCAGGCGGCGGGCGAGTTCGATTTCTCCTTCGGTGGGGGTGCCGTACAGCGTGCCGTGTTGCGCCGCCCGCATGATGGCTTCCGTCACATGGGGATGCGCGTGGCCGGTGATGATCGGGCCGAAGGCGGCCAGGTAATCGATGTAGCGGTTGCCGTCCACGTCCCAGAAATAGGCGCCCTGCGCGCGCCGCATGAACACCGGGGCGCCTCCGCCCACCGCCTTGAAAGAGCGGGACGGGCTGTTCACACCGCCGGCGATGTGCCGCAGCGCTTCCCGGTACAGCCTTTCGGATTCGTCGTGTTTGGTGATCCGGTTCAACATCGGTCCCTCCGCTTTTCTTGTCACATTCCATTGTAAATTGTAAGATGAACGCGTAAAGCAAGAAAAATCAAATTCGGAGGATGACATGCCGGCCATCGAAGTCGAACGGTTGCGCAAAACGTTCAAGGTGCCCGTACACCGCGAAAGCCTGAGGGGCGCGATCATGGATCTGTTCCTGCGCCGGCACAAGGAAATCGTCGCGGTCAAGGACATCAGTTTCCGGATTCCGGAAGGGGAAATTTGCGGCTACATCGGGGAAAACGGAGCGGGCAAATCGACCACCATCAAGATGCTGGCCGGCATTTTGGTCCCGACGTCCGGGCGGGTGGAAGTGGCGGGTTACGTGCCCTGGCGCGACCGCGAAGCCTTCGTCCGCCGCATCGGCGTCGTGTTCGGCCAACGCAGCCAGCTTTGGTGGGACATCGGCGTCATCGAGTCGTTCCGTCTGCTCCGCAAGGTGTACCGGGTCGAAGAAGCGGATTTCCGCCGGCGGCTGGACGAGCTGACGGAAACGCTGCAGCTGGGGGAGTTGTTGCACCGCCCCGTGCGCAAGCTCAGCCTCGGCCAGCGCATGCGGTGCGAACTGGCGGCGGCGCTCTTGCACAATCCGTCCATCCTGTTTCTGGATGAGCCCACCATCGGCCTTGACATTGTGGTCAAGACGCAAATCCGCGAGTTTCTGAAAAAACTGAACCGCGAACACGGCACCACGATTTTGCTGACCACCCACGACCTGCAGGACATCGAAGCCCTCTGTTCCCGGGTCATCATGCTGGATGAAGGGCAAATCATTTACGACGGCAGTTTGCAAGAGTTAAAAGAACGCTGGAGCAGGGGCCGGGAGGTCCGGTTTCGCTTCTCCGAGCCGGTGGAGCCATCCGGGCTGGCCGCGCTCACGAATGGGTTGCCCGTCCGATGGACCGCCGCGGATGAGGAATCGGCCCGGCTGTGGGTGCCCCGCGAAATCCAGGTGGCCGACGTGCTGGCCCGGCTCGTGGGCGCGCTGCCCATCCAGGACATGAGCTTCAAGGAGACGGGCACGGACGAGATCGTCCGCGCCATTTACCAATCGGGGAGCGCCTCTGTGCCGGCGGCGGGGACGGCAGCGGACGCGCCGGTGCCTGCCGCGGCGGCTGCAGGGAACGCGTCGGTGTCGGGCAAGGCGGCGGGAGATGTCTCGTCTCCGGGTGAGGAGGCGGCGAAGGATGCATCGGGACCGGCAGCAGCGGCCGTTGGGGATGCGCGGCCGGTGAAGGCGAAGGGAGCACCGGCTTCGGCCGGGGCGGCGGCGGGAGACGTCCCCGAGGACGCCGCCGGACAGGAGGAAGCCGGAGAAGAAACGCCGGGCAAAAAGAAGCGGACGGAGGCGCAGGTCCGTGGCTAGCGCGTATCTGGAATTCATCCGCATCCGCTTTTTGACCATGCTCGCCTACAGGGTCAACTACTACAGCGGCATTGTCATCTATTCGCTCAACATCGGGGTTTACTATTTCCTGTGGAAAGCGATCTACGGAGACGCTTCCCAGCTCGGCGGTTTTTCCGCCGCCCAGATCACCACCTATGTCGCGGTGTCGTGGATGGCCCGTTCTTTTTATTTCAACAACCTGGACCGGGAAATCGCAAACGAGATCCGGGACGGCAGCGTCGCCATCCAAATGATCCGTCCCTACTCCTACCTGCTGGTCAAGTTCATGCAGGGCTTCGGCGAAGGATTGTTTCGCCTTGTCATGTTCATGCTGCCGGGTCTCGTCGTGGTCATGCTGCTTTTTCCCCTGGATCTGCCGAAGGAGCCGTGGCGGTGGGCGGTCTTTTTCCTCATGATCCTGTTCAGTTTCCTCATCAATTCGCAGATCAATCTGTTGACGGGCATGATCGCGTTCTGGCTGGAAAACAACCAGGGCGTCATAAGCTTCAAACGGGTGATGGTGGACCTGTTTTCCGGCGTGGTGCTGCCGATTTCCTTTTTCCCGGGATGGGCGCGGACCGTGCTGGAGTGGCTGCCGTTCCAGGCCATCGCGTATCTGCCGGGTTCCGCGTTCACGGGCACGCTGAGCGGCTCCGAAGTCGTCTTCGCCATCGGGATTCAGGCCGTGTGGAGCGTGGCGCTGATCCTGCCGATCATGCTGATGTGGCGGGCGGCACGGCGGCGGATGTTCGTGCAGGGGGGATGATCGGTGGCGACGGGCGGCTTTTTTTCCAAAGCGTTGTTTGTGCTGTCGCTGTTCCGGGAGTACCTGGCCAATTACCTGAAAACCAAACTGGCTTACCGCGCCGACTTCTGGGCGGAAGTGATCTCCGACCTCATGTTCAACGCCGCGAATCTCATCTTCATCTTCGTGGTGTTTCGCCACACGGCGGCGCTGGGCGATTGGAGCGAGGCGGAAATTCTCTTCGTATACGGGTATTACATGATTCCGTACGGGATTTTCTCGTGCTTTTTCAGCTTTTGGGATTTCAGCGAGCGGTACATCGTCAAAGGGGAAATGGACCGCGTGCTCACCCGGCCGGCCCATTCCTATGTCCAGATCATGCTGGAAAACGTCGATCCCTCGCAGCTCGTCGGCTCCGTCGTCGGGTTCGTCATTATGGCGTCCGCCTGGGCGTCGCTCGGGCTGAGGCTGGACTGGTACGATCCCCTTGTGCTTCTTGTCATGGTGGCGGGGTCGGTGATGGTGTACGCGGGGATCTATGCGGTCCTGTCGGCCGCGTCGTTTTTCACCGATTCGCCTTTGGGCCTTACGCCGCTCATGTTTAACATCCAGAATTACGGGCGGTATCCCGTGGAGATCTACAACCGGATCATCCGGTTTATCCTGACCTGGTTGCTGCCGTTCGCCTTCGTCGGGGTGTATCCGGCGTCGTTTTTCCTCGAGCGGCACCAAAATTTTGCGATGGCCTGGCTGACGCCGGTGGTCGGAACGGTCGTAATGTTTGTCGGCTTGAAGATCTGGAACTTCGGCGTGCGGCGTTACCGCGGGGCGGGATCCTGAGCCGTTTTTCCGGGGTTGCGGGCGCGAGAAGCGGTTTCGGGTCCATGATGGAAGAAGGGTGTTTTTTCGTTAAAATAATTAGGAAAATAAAGAAAAGGAAGGGATGGCGATGTCCGTTCCCGCCGTTGGGCAACCCGCGCCGGATTTCGAACTTGAGTCGGGCGACGGGAAGAAGATCCGTTTGAGCGATTTCCGCGGGAAAAAGGTGGTGCTGTATTTCTATCCCCGCGACATGACGCCGGGCTGCACCGAACAAGCCTGCGCGTTTCGCGACGCGTGGGAGGAGTTCGGACGGCTGAACGCGGTGGTGCTGGGCATAAGCGCCGACCCGGCGGAGTCCCACGCAAAGTTCGCCGCCAAATACGAGCTGCCGTTTCCGCTTCTGTCCGATCCGGACCACAAGGTGTGCGAGCTGTACGGCGTCTGGAAGGAGAAAAAAATGTACGGCAAGACGTTCATGGGCATCGAGCGCTCCACGTTCCTGATCGGCGAAGACGGCAGGCTGCTGCGGCAGTGGCGGGGCGTGCAGGTCAAGGGGCACATCGGGGAGGTGCTGACCGCCGTGGCGGAGGCGTCCGGAGCGGGGGATTGAACTCCCGTCCGCGGGCTTCCGTCCGCGAAGGGCGGCAGCCCAAGGCGGAAAGAGGCGGAAGACCGGGGCCGGGGACCGAGGCGAAACGCCAAGACGGAAAACCGGAGCAAAAAAGCCAAGGCGAAAGACCAACGGAAGACGAGGGAAAAAACAGCGTTTCCGCCGTGCGGGACCGAGCCTGCAGGCGCGAAAAGCGATATGCCGCGGTGCGGAAATGGATATGTCATGCGGCGCGGGAAAGGATGCGCGCTTCGTGGGAAGAGGGGCACGCCTTGCGGCGGACTGGGCCGCGCCGTGCGGCGTGGGAGCCGTGCGGCGTGGGAGCCGTGCGGCGGAAAGGGGTGCGCCGTGCGGCGTGGGAGCCGTGCGGCGTGGGAGCCGTGCGGCGGAAAGGGGTGCGCCGTGCGGCGGAAAGGGGTGCGCCGTGCGGCGTGGGAAGGGGCACGACGTGTGCCGCCGGAAGGGCGTGCCGCCCGGCCGGTACGGAAGTGCGGCCCCCGGATGCGCAGCCGCGCATCCGGGCTTGTGAACCGCCCTTCCCGCCCGCCGGCCGGGCGAACGCTTCCCCTTGCCCTACTTGTCTTCGTGAGCGCTCGGCACCCGGCTCCACTCAATCCAGAAGTTCGTCTGGCCCATCAATTCGAACTTGCTCGCCGTGAAGGTGAGGTTTTCCTTGAACACCCCCACGGACTTTTTCCGGGAAAAGACATCGTTCAGGATGGTCCGCAGCTCGTTTTCGGCCAAATCCACTCCGCCCACGTCCTTGAGCAGCCGCAGGACGAGCGGGATGTCGCCGAAGGTTGCCCCCGACGGGGTGATCACTTCGATTTTCCAGCGATCCAGGTTGTGGATGTTCGGATATTCCTCGTAACCGTAATACACCCAATAGGTGCCGTTCTTGCCGATCCCCGCGGTATATCCGTCGAAAAATGTCACCTGGTCGTTGCGCTTCAGTTTCCGGACCACTTCTTTGATGCGGGAAGTCAGTTTTTCCTGCAAATTCGCCTGACAGGCCGGCAGCGTCTCCCCCGCGGCCGCGCGCGCGGCCCGGGCGATCATGTCGGCGGCCTGCGAGCGGGTCAGCCTTCCGGTCGGATCGAAATTGACGAAGTAATCGCCCCTGTCGGGGTAGACCCCGCAGGAGATGCCTTTTTTGTACAGAAATTGAACGGCTTTCTCCGTTTCATAAATATCGATGGATTCACCCATCATCCGCGCCAGGATGCGGGCCGCGCCTCCGCGCACCAGCTCCCGGTCCCGGGCGTTCTCGAAGCCGGAATAGGGATAATCCACGTTATGGATTCCTTTGGATTCGGCAAAGGCATAATAAGGATCGGCCCAGTGGGACGCATCCGCGGCATCCTCCAGCGGCGGATGGCCGTACAGCGCCACAACGGCGTCCCGGACGAATTCCGCCACGGTGATGTAGGGACTGCCGCCCTCGAGGGGAATGTCGGGCAGGAGAGCGGCGGGCGACGGCCGGTCGGGCCGGGCTTTCAGCTTCCCTGCTCCCGCGTCGGCCAGGTTCTTGATGAACTGCAAGGCTTCCGCCCTGGTGAGAGGGGCGTCCGGATCGAAATTTTCGACGGACAGCACGTCGCGATCTTTGCCGTTCGCCCATTTGCGGGCCAGGACGTATCGCACGGCGTCGTCGCCTTCATAATGGAGACCCTGGGAGGCGGCGATCAGCTCGGCCACCTGCCGACGGGGGATGATTCGGCTCCGGCTTCCCGGGTCGTCGCCGCGGGCGGGATAATTGAGCTGCCGGGAGAGCTCATAATAGGGATCGGCCCAATTCTCACCGCCTGAGCCGTTGGTGGAACCACGGGCCGTTTCGGGATCGAACGCCCGGATCAGCATGGCCAGAAACTCCGCTTCGGTCACGGGTTGATCCGGATGGAACAGGCCGTCGGGGTAGCCGGTCACGAGACCTTTCTCCAGCGCCCATTGGATGGCGGTTTTGGCCCAGTGCTTCTCCGCGTCGGGAAACATGGCGCCCGCCCCGTGGGCCCGGTCCGGCAACCCGCCGTTTGCCGGCGGCAGCCCGCCGAACGCAAGCCATGCGACAAGAATCGATAGCAGCCATTTCCTGGTGAGTCTCATGGTGTCACCTCTTGTGCCTTGTTTTTTGTCGTGATGCATGGTCCGCGGGGATCCGCTTCCCCAAATCCGGTATTATAACATGCGAATGCGGTCTTGTTGACGCTGAAAATGACGCGAAGCTATAATAACTTCGTTATGAAGGGCAATGTGCGGTTTACAAGCTGACAGGCCGACGGCTCTTGCAGGCCGGCGGCATCGGAATCAGACCGGGAGGGTTCGGTTTCCTTGGAACGAACGCACCACGAATGGATCGCCGTGCTGGATTTCGGCGGCCAGTACAACCAGCTGATCGCCCGGCGCATCCGCGATCTGGGCGTTTACAGCGAGCTTTTGTCGTACCACGTGTCCGTGGAGCGATTGCGCGAAAACCCGCCGAAAGGCATCGTCTTCTCCGGCGGTCCCGCCAGCGTTTACGCGGAAAATGCGCCGAAGCCCGATCCGCGGGTGTATGAGCTGGGCGTGCCGATCCTGGGCATCTGCTACGGCATGCAGCTCATGGCGCACCAGCTGGGAGGGAGCGTCGAGCCGTCGGACAAGCGGGAATACGGCCGGGCGGACATTGAGTTTACCGAGGATTGCGACCTGGTGCACGGCCTGGACCGGGTGCAGACCGTGTGGATGAGCCATGGCGACCGCGTCGCCTCCCTGCCGCCGGGATTTGCCGTCACGGCCAGCACGGTCCACGCGCCGGCCGCGGCGATGCGGGACCCGGTCCGGCGTTTCTACGGGGTGCAGTTCCATCCGGAAGTCCGCAACACGGTTTACGGCAACGAAATGCTCCGCAATTTCCTGTACCGCGTCTGCGGCTGCCGGGGCGACTGGACGATGGCGTCGTTCATCGACGAGGCGGTGCGGCAAATCCGCGAGACGACGGCCGGACAGAAAGTGCTGTGCGCCCTTTCCGGCGGTGTGGACTCCTCCGTCGTCGCCGCGCTGGTGCATCGGGCCATCGGCGACCGGCTGACGTGCATGTTCATCGACCACGGGCTGCTCCGCAAGGGCGAAGCGGACAGCGTCATGGCCACCTTTGCCGGCCGGTTCGACATGAACGTGGTGCGGATCGACGCGGGCGAAAGGTTTTTGTCCAAACTGAAAGGCGTCACCGACCCGGAACGGAAGCGGAAAATCATCGGCGAAGAGTTCATCCGCGTTTTCGAGGAAGAGTCGGCGAAGTTTGCGGATTTCGCCTTCCTGGCGCAGGGCACCCTGTATACCGACGTCATCGAAAGCGGCACCGCCACGGCGCAGACCATCAAATCCCATCACAATGTGGGCGGCTTGCCGGAAAAGATGAAGTTTAGGCTCCTGGAACCGCTGCGCATGCTGTTCAAGGACGAGGTTCGCAGGGTGGGCGAAGAGCTCGGCCTGCCGGAGGAAATCGTCTGGCGCCAGCCGTTTCCGGGGCCGGGGCTGGCCGTCCGCGTGCTCGGAGAGGTCACGGAGGACAAGCTGGCCATCGTGCGCGAATCCGACGCCATTCTCCGCGAGGAAATCGCCAAGGCGGGCCTCGCGCGGGAAATCTGGCAGTATTTCACGGCCCTGCCCGGCATCCGGAGCGTGGGCGTCATGGGGGACGGGCGCACCTACGCCCATACGGTCGCCATCCGCGCCGTCACGTCCATCGACGGCATGACCGCCGACTGGGCGCGCATTCCGTACGACGTGCTGGAACGCATTTCGAACCGCATCGTGAACGAAGTGCCGGGCGTGAATCGGGTCGTGTACGACATCACCTCGAAACCTCCGGCCACCATCGAGTGGGAGTGACCGAGGGGAGCGAATGCGACCGAACCGGAGCGACTGGACAGGAACGACCGGGCGGGACCGGCCGGGCGGAAGAGGCCGTGTCCCGCTTGGCGTCTGCCGTCGAAAAATTTCGTTGACACGGTTTGAGGGTGCCACTAGAATGGTGTTGTGAGTTTGAAAGCGTTTTATATCCGGGATTGGAATCTTTATCCAATCCCCGCCAAAAGGAGGATTCCGTTCACAAATGGATCGGTTCTTTAGGCTGAAAGAGCTGGGAACCAACGTCCGCACCGAGATTATGGCGGGCATCACCACCTTCATGACCATGGCGTACATACTTGCGGTGAACCCGGCCATTCTCAGCGGAGCGGGACTCGGGGAGTACAGCGTGTTCCTGGCGACGGCGCTGGCGGCCGGCATTTTCACGATCGCCATGGGGCTGTTCGTCAATTTCCCGGTCGCGCTGGCTCCGGGCATGGGGCTGAACGCCTATTTCCTTACGGTGGTTCTTTCGTCGAACGGGGAGATCACGCCGCAGATGGCGCTGACCGCGGTGTTCATCTCCGGTCTGATCTTCATCGTGCTGACCGTCACGAAAATCCGCCAGCTGCTGGTCGAGGCGGTGCCGGATGCGATCAAGCACGCAATCACCGTCGGGATCGGGCTGTTCATCACCATCATCGGTCTCAAGAACAGCGGCGTAATGGCGATCAACGTGCTGGACGACGGCGACACGCTGATCACCCTGGGGCATCTGTCCGACCCCTCCGTCTGGCTGACGCTGCTCGGCCTGGCGCTTATCACCATCCTGATGGTGCTGAAAGTGAAGGGTGCCATCCTGATCGGCATCCTGGTCACGGCGCTGATCGGCGCCATCCCCGGCGTGGGCGTCACCGACTTCTCCACGCTGAAATCGGGGCAATGGGTGCCCGATTTCACGCAGCTCAACTTCTGGCACTTCGACTTCGCCGGTCTGCTCACCGCCGGCCTCCTGACCGCGATCGCCACGTTCACCTTCGTGGAATTGTTTGACACCTTCGGAACCCTGGTCGGCACCGCCAACCGCGCGGGGTTGCTGAAGGACAAGGCAGCGGGCCAAAAACGCATCGGCAAGGCCATGCTGGTCGACGCGGTGTCCGTCAGCGGCGGCGCCATGCTGGGCACCAGCACGGTGACGGCCTACGTCGAAAGCAGCTCCGGCATCGCCGAAGGCGGCCGCTCCGGCCTTACCGCGGTGACCACCGGCGTGCTGTTCCTGCTGGCGCTGTTCCTGGCGCCCATCGCGCTGCTCATCCCGTCCCCGGCGACCAGCGCCGCGCTCGTTGTGGTCGGCGTGCTGATGGTGCAGATGATCCGGGAAATCGACTTCTCCGACTTGGTCGTCGCCGTTCCGGCGTTCCTGACCATCGTGATGATGCCGCTGACCTACAACATCGCCAACGGGATCTCGTTCGGCATCGTGTCCTACGTGCTGCTGGCGCTGGTGGGCAACCTGGTGTCCGGCAAGAAGCACAAGATCCATTGGCTGATGTGGGTGCTGTTCGTGCTGGTCATTCTGCGCTACGCGTTCCTGGGCGGCGAATGATCCCGTCGGGGCGCGCGTCTTGCGCAAGGATTGGAATCGGCCCGTCTCCCGTGGGGAGGCGGGCCGATTTTTTTGCGATGGCGAAAAGGGATTTGTGCGAAAATAGGGTTGGCGGGTTGCCGGATTGGCGGATGGAAAACGGATCAAGCGCATAAAGGTACAGGAAAAGATACGGAGGAATGTACGAGGGAAGAGGGACTAAAATCCGAACATTTTTCTTTCTAGAGACGAAAGTGTTCGTCTTTATTTGACAGATACAACGGATTGCAGTACACTTTATTCGGCAAGTTTAATGACAAGGCCAAATTGCCGAATGAAATATCCAGAGGGCGCCGGCGCCGCGCCGGGTCCGCTTGTTTTTTTGGGAGAGCGGTTCGCGCCAAAAGGAAGGGTGAAGCCATGTCGGCACTCATCGGCGTCATTATGGGCAGCCAGTCCGACTGGGAAACGATGAAGCACGCGTGCGACGTGCTCGACGAGCTGGGGATTCCGTACGAGAAGAAGATCGTTTCGGCGCACCGGACGCCGGATTATATGTTCGAATACGCGGCCACCGCCGCGGCGCGCGGTCTGAAAGTCATCATCGCCGGCGCCGGCGGCGCGGCCCATCTGCCGGGCATGACGGCCTCCAAGACCGTCCTGCCCGTCATCGGCGTGCCCGTCAGGTCGCAAGCCCTGAACGGGCTCGATTCGCTTTTGTCCATCGTGCAGATGCCGGGCGGCGTACCCGTGGCCACGATGGCCATCGGCCCAGCGGGCGCGGTGAACGCGGGGCTCATGGCGGCGCAGATCATCGGCGCCTTCGATCCGGCGGTGCGGGAGCGCGTCGCCGCCAGGCGCGAGCGGATCGCCAAGGCGGTGCTGGAAAGCGGGGAGCCTTCGTGAGCGAAAGCGGCGTGATGCAGGCCGGACCGGGCGGGAGCGGGCCGGTGCGGACGGAAGACGGCATTGCCAGGGGCGGCGCCGGAGGGATCGGCGCGACCGGCGGCGGGGTCCCGACGGCTCATCGTTCGGGAGCCGGTGCCGCGCGGAAGCCAAGGCGGATTTTGCCCGGGGCCGCGATCGGCGTGCTGGGCGGCGGGCAGCTGGGCCGCATGCTCGTCCACGCCGGAAGCCGCATGGGCTACCGATTCACGGCGCTGGACCCGGACCCGCGGGCGCCGTGCGGCCAGGTGGCGGACCTGATCGTCGCCCGTTACGACGATCTGGCGGCCGCCCGGGAACTGGCCCGGCGCGCGGACGTGATCACCTACGAATTCGAAAATGTCGACGCGGACGTCGCCGCCGTGCTGGAGGCCGAGTCCTACGTGCCGCAGGGGAGCGCGCTCCTGCGCACGACGCAAAACCGGCTGCGGGAGAAGCGCGCGGTGGAAGCCGCGGGAGCCCGGGTGGCGCCCTACGCCGAGATCGCGAGCCTGGACGGGTTGCGGGAAGCGGCGGAGCGGCTGGGGCTGCCCGCCGTGCTCAAGACCGCCGAAGGCGGATACGACGGCAAGGGGCAGCGGGTGCTGCGGCGGCGGGAGGACCTTGCGCCCGCGTGGGAGGAGCTTTCCCGCTCCGGCAGGGCCGTGGTGCTGGAGAAGTTCATCGATTTCGAACGGGAAATTTCGGTCATCGCCGCCCGCCGGCCGTCCGGCGAGGTGCGCGCCTTCCCGCCGGCGGAGAACGTGCACGTCGATAACATCCTGCACCTGTCCATCGTGCCGGCGCGGATTCCGGACGGGCTTAAGTCGGAAGCGGAGCGGCTGGCGGTGTCCATTGCGGAATCCCTGGGCGTCGTCGGGCTGATCGCCGTGGAGATGTTCGTCGGCCGGGACGGCACGCTGTACGTCAACGAACTGGCGCCGCGGCCGCACAATTCCGGGCATTACACCATCGAAGCATGCCGCACGTCGCAGTTCGAGCAGCACATCCGGGCGGTCTGCGACCTGCCCCTCGGCGACACGGCGCTGCTTACGCCCGCCGTCATGGTCAACGTGCTCGGGCAACACTTGCCGGTGGTGCTGGAATGGATGCAGCGGCCGGACGAAGCGGCGGAGCGGCTCGGCGTCGCGCCGAAGGTTCACCTGTACGGCAAGGCCGAAGCCCGGCCGGGCCGCAAAATGGGCCACGTGAACGTGCTCGCCGAAAGCGTCGACGCCGCCCTCGAGTGGATCGACCAAACGAACATCTGGAAAGGATGAACGGCATGATCGACCGGTACAGCCGCCCGGAGATGCGGGCCGTCTGGTCGGAAGAGAACAAGTTTCGCGCCTGGCTGGAAGTGGAACTGGCCGTCTGCGAGGCGTGGGCCGAGCTCGGCCGCATTCCGAAAGAAGACGTGGAAGCCTTAAGGCGCAACGCCCGTTTTGACTTGAGCCGCATTTACGAAATCGAACAGGAAACCCGCCACGACGTCATCGCCTTCACCCGCGCCGTCTCCGAAAGCCTTGGGCCGGAGCGGAAATGGGTGCACTACGGCCTCACCTCCACCGACGTGGTGGATACCGCGCTGGGTTGTCTGCTCAAGCAGGCCAACGCCATTTTGGAAAAAGACCTTCTCGATTTTATCGACATCCTCCGCGAGCTGGCCATTCGCCACAAGCACACCGTCATGATGGGCCGCACCCACGGCGTGCACGCCGAGCCGACCACCTTCGGCCTGAAGATGGCCCTGTGGCACGAGGAAATGAAGCGCAATCTGGAACGGTTCCGGCGCGCGGCGAGAGACGTGGAATTCGGCAAAATCTCCGGCGCCGTCGGCACGTACGCGAATATCGACCCGTTTGTGGAACAATATGTATGCCGCAAACTGGGCCTTTCCCCGGCGCCGATCTCCACGCAGACGCTGCAGCGTGACCGGCACGCGGCGTACATGGCGACGCTGGCGCTGATCGCCACTTCGCTGGACAAGTTCGCCACGGAAATCCGCGCGCTGCAAAAAAGCGAGTTCCGCGAGGTGGAGGAGCCCTTCGCCAAGGGCCAGAAGGGGTCCTCGGCGATGCCGCACAAGCGCAACCCGGTGGGCTGCGAGAACATCAGCGGGTTGGCGCGGGTCGTGCGGGGGTTCATGGTGTCGGCCTACGAAAACGTGCCCCTCTGGCACGAGCGGGACATCTCCCATTCATCGGTGGAGCGCGTCATCCTGCCGGACGCCACGATGCTCCTGGACTACATGCTGAACCGCTTCGGCGGCATCATGAAAAACCTGACGGTGTTCCCGGAAAACATGAAGCGCAACATGGCGCGCACGTTCAACCTGCCGTTCTCCGGCCGGGTGATGACGAAGCTGATCGACAAGGGCTGGAGCCGCGAGCAGGCGTACGACACGGTGCAGCCGCTGGCGATGCGCGCCTGGGAGGAGCAGCGGGATTTCCGCGCCATCGTGAAGGAATCGCCGGCGATCACCGCGGTGCTGGACGAGGCGGAGATCGACGACTGCTTCGATCCGTCCTGGCATTTGAAACACGTGGACGACATTTTTGAACGGCTCGGCCTCGGATGAGGCGGGGCGCGGCGGCCGGACGGAACCGGCGGCCGGTCCGGTCCGCTCCGGCTCCGGGCAAGCCGGGCGTCCATCCAAGCCGGGCGCCCATCCCCCCGATGCCGGCCGAAGGAGGCTCCCATGGCAAACGCAAACGCAAGCGAAGCGCTGGCCACCGCCGAAGGGCTCGTGCGGGCGCCGCTCGTCCGCAAGGGCAAGGTGCGCGAGCTGTACGACCTGGGCGAACATCTGCTTATCGTCGTCACCGACCGCATCTCCGCGTTCGATTACGTGCTGGAACCGCCCATTCCCGACAAGGGGCGGGTGCTGAACGGCCTGAGCGCGTTCTGGTTCGAGCGCACGCGGGACATCCAGAAGAACCACTTCCTTCACGCCGACGCCTCGCGGCTGGGCGACGCCGTCGACCGGGAGCGGCTGGCGGGGCGCGTGACGGTGGCACGCAAGGCGCGGCGCATCGACGTGGAATGCGTGGTGCGCGGCTACATCACCGGCGGCGGCTGGCGGCAGTACAGGGAGACGGGCCGGGTGAACGGCATCGGGCTTCCCAAGGGACTGCGCAAAAACGACCGCCTGCCGGAGCCGATTTTCACCCCCGCCGCCAAAAACGACGCCGGCCACGACGAGGACATCACGTTCGACGAGCTCGTCCGGCGCGCGGGCCGCGAGCTGGCGGAGGAACTGCGCGCGCGGAGCCTGCGCCTGTACGAGTACGGGCGGAAATGTTGCGAAGAGCGGGGCATCATCCTGGCCGACTGCAAGTTCGAGTTTGGCTGGATCGACGGGGAATTGACGCTGATCGACGAACTGTTCACGCCGGACTCATCCCGTTTTTGGGCAATGGACAAATACGCTTTGGACGTCGAGATTGACAGCATGGACAAGGAGCCGGTACGCGCGCATCTGGCCGCGTCCGACTGGGATCGCGCAAGTCCGCCGCCGCCCCTGCCCCCGGACGTGGTCGCCGCCACGACGGCGCGATACCGGGAGATCTACCGCCGGATCATCGGCACGGACCTGCCGTAGCGGCGGGAAACGCCGAAGCGCCCGAAGGGGCGACGATTCGGCGCGTGGCGGGGCGCAAAAATGCGGCGCAAGCCCGGGCGGGGGAGCGGGAACCGGCAGGCGCAAGGCGCGGCATGTTAAGCGCGGGACCGCAGAGCGAGAGACCGCAAGGCTTGGGACTGCAAGGCGCGGGACGCAAGCCGTGGGACCGCCAGGCATGGGACGCAAGGCAAAACGGGGAGGAAAACGATGAAAGCGACGGTTTACGTGACCATCAAGGCAAACGTGCTCGACCCGCAGGGCAACGCGGTGCGCGAGGCGCTTCACGCCCTGGGTTTCGGGGAAGTCGGCCGGGTGCGCATCGGCAAGTTCATGGAACTGGACCTGGACACCGACGACCGGGCCCAGGCGGAGGCGCGCGTCCGGGAGATGTGCGAGAAGCTTCTGGCCAACACCGTCATCGAAGATTACCGCTTCGAACTGGAGGGCTGATCCCATGCGCTTCGCGGTCATCGTGTTTCCCGGCTCCAACGGCGACATCGACTGCTACAAGGCGGTGGAGGACGCCATCGGACAGCCTGTCGATTACGTGTGGCACACGGCCACGGATCTTTCCGAATACGACGCGATCCTTGTCCCCGGGGGATTTTCGTACGGGGACTATCTGCGCTGCGGCGCCATCGCCCGGTTCGCCCCGGTGATGGACGCGGTGCGGCGGGCGGCGGACGAGGGCAAGTTCGTGCTCGGCATCTGCAACGGCTTCCAGGTGCTGACCGAAGCGCGGCTTCTCCCCGGGGCGCTTATCCGCAACCGGACGCTGAAGTTCATTTGCCAGCTGGCGGACATCCGGGTGGAAAACAACCGGACGCCCTTCACGCTGGACTACGAGGAAGGCGAAACGATCCGCATCCCCATCGCCCACGGCGAAGGCTGCTATTACTGCGACGAGGAAACGCTGGCCCGCCTGAAGGCGGAAAACCGGATCGTGTTCCGGTATGTCCATGAAAACCCCAACGGTTCCATCGACGACATCGCCGGCATCTGCAACGAACGGGGCAATGTGCTCGGCCTCATGCCCCACCCGGAACGGGCCGTGCATCGCTGGCTCGGTTCCGAAGACGGCCGGCGGATGTTCACGTCGCTTTTGCACGCGTATGAGGCGCGTCGGAGGGAGGTCACGGTATGACGCACGGCACAACGCACGGCGCGGCGCAGCGCACGGCCGCCGCGGAACCGACCGCGGAACAGATCGCGGAGCACAAAATCTACCGGCAGATGGGCCTTTCCGACGATGAATACGCGCTGATCTGCCGGCTGCTCGGCCGCAAGCCCAACTATACGGAGACCGGCGTATTCAGCGTCATGTGGTCCGAGCACTGCGCCTACAAAAACTCCAAGCCGGTCCTGAAGAAATTCCCCACCTCCGGCCCCCGCGTGCTCGTGGGACCGGGCGAAGGCGCCGGCGTCGTCGACATCGGCGACGGCATGGGCGTCTGTTTCAAGATCGAAAGCCACAACCACCCTTCCGCCATTGAACCTTACCAGGGGGCGGCCACCGGTGTGGGCGGCATCCTGCGGGACATTTTCTCCATGGGCGCCCGTCCCGTGGCGTTGCTCAATTCCCTGCGCTTCGGCACGCTGGACAGCCCGCGCGCCCGGTACCTGTTCGAAAACGTCGTCGCCGGCATCGCGGGGTACGGCAACTGCGTCGGCATCCCCACGGTGGGCGGCGAGATCATGTTCGACCCGAGCTATGAAGGCAATCCGCTGGTCAACGTCATGTGCGTCGGCCTCATCGACCAAGACCTGATCCAGAAAGGCCGCGCGGAAGGCGTCGGCAACGCGGTGTTCTATGTCGGACCCGCGACCGGGCGGGACGGCATCCACGGGGCCACCTTCGCTTCCGGCGAACTCACCGCGGAATCGGAATCGCAGCGGCCGGCGGTGCAGGTGGGCGACCCGTTCATGGAAAAGCTTGTCATGGAAGCCTGCCTGGAGCTCATCGAGAGCGGCATCGTCGTCGGCATCCAGGATATGGGCGCAGCCGGGCTCACCTGCTCCAGCTCCGAGATGGCCAGCAAGGCCGGAAACGGCATGGAGCTGAACCTGGACCTCGTGCCGCAGCGCGAACCGGACATGACGCCGTATGAAATGATGCTGTCCGAATCGCAGGAGCGGATGCTGTTCGTCGTTCGTCCGGAGCACGAAGAGCAGGCCAGGGCGATTTTCGCCAAATGGGGCGTGCCCTGCGTGAAGGTCGGCAAGGTGACGGACGACGGCCGGCTGAAGCTGTACCATCGCGGGGAGCTGGCCGCCGACATTCCGGTGAGCGCGCTGGTGGACAACTGCCCGGTGTATCGCCGGGAGCCGAAAGTGCCGGAGTACTATGTGAGAAACGCCGATGTGGACAGCGCCCGGTATCCGGAAGTGACGGATTTGAACGATGCCTTGGAAAAAGTCCTCGGATCCCCCACCATCGCGAGCAAGGAGTGGGTCTACCGCCAGTATGACCACACGATCCGCACCGAAACGGCGGTCCCTCCCGGGTCCGACGCGGCGGTGGTGACCATCCGCGGCACGCGCAAGGCCGTGGCGATGACCCTGGACGGCAACGGGCGCTACGTGTACCTGGATCCCGAGGTCGGCGGGCGCATCGCGGTGGCGGAGGCGGCGCGCAACGTGGTCTGCTCCGGCGGGGAGCCGCTGGCGGTGACCGACAACCTGAACTTCGGCAACCCGGAGAAGCCGGAAATGTTCTGGCAGCTGGAACGGGCGGCCGAAGGCATCGCCGACGCCTGCCGGCGCCTCGGGACGCCGGTCATCGGCGGCAACGTGAGCCTGTACAACGAAAGCGAAGCCGGTCCCATCCACCCGACGCCGGTCATTGGCATGGTCGGGCTGGTGCGGGATGTGGACCACATCACCACGCAGCCGTTCAAGCGCGAAGGCGACGTGGTCATCCTGCTCGGCGAGACGAAGGCCGAGCTTGGCGGCAGCGAGTTTCAGTTCGTGATCCATGGCGTGACGGAAGGCCGGCCGCCGCAAATCGATCTGGACAACGAAAAGGCGCTGCAGGACGCCCTGCTGGAAGCGATCCGGAGCGGTTGGATCGCCTCCGCCCACGACCTGTCGGAAGGCGGGCTGGCCGTGGCCCTGGCGGAATGCTGCATCACCGGCGGCCTGGGCGCGGAGGTGTCGCTGGACACTTCCTTGCGCCCGGACATCGCGCTGTTCAGCGAGAGCCAGTCGCGGGTGCTCCTGTCGGTGCGGCCGGAGCGCGCCGACGAGGTGCTGCGGCATTTTGAAGCGAAAGGCGTTCCGGCGGCGCGGCTTGGCGTGGTGAAAGGAACGGACCTGGCGGTTCGCGTGAACGGCCGTTTGGCGATCGCCGTCCAAGTGGAACGACTCACCCGCATATGGAAGGATGCGATCCCATGTCGGATGCGGTAAGAGAGCAGCGCGGGAAACTGTGGACGGGTCCGTTCTACAACGCCGGCGCCTTTCACGACGACCCTTTCGACAAGCTGCGGGAAGAATGCGGCGTGTTCGGCGTGGTCGGCCATCCCGACGCCGCGACCCTCTGCTATTACGGCCTGCACGCCCTGCAGCACCGCGGCCAGGAAAGCGCCGGGATCTGCGTGACGGGCGAAGGGGGCTTTCGTTTTCACCGCGGCATGGGCCTGGTGAAGGAAGTGTTCACCGGCGACATCCTCAAATCATTGAAGGGGACCCGCGCCATCGCCCATGTCCGCTACTCGACCTCCGGCCAAAGCGAACTGGTCAACGCGCAGCCTCTCGTGTTCAACTACCGCGGAGGGGAGCTGGCGCTGGCCACCAACGGCAACATCGTGAACGCGGGGCGACTCAGAAGGCAGCTGGAAGAAGCGGGGTCCATTTTCCAGACGACCAGCGACACAGAGGTGCTGGCGCATCTGATCGCCCGCTCCGGACACGACGATTTCGAACAGGCGGTCAAAGCGTCGCTGCGGCAGCTCGTCGGCGGATACGCGTTTCTCATCATGACGCGGAACAAATTCATCGCCGCCCTTGACCCCAACGGGCTGCGGCCGTTCGTGATGGGGCGGCTGGGCGACTGCACGGTTTTCGCGTCGGAAACGTGCGCGTTTGACGCCATCGGGGCTGCCTATGTGCGCGACGTTCAGCCCGGGGAAATGATCGTGATCGACGAACGCGGCATGCGCGCCGAGCGGTTCGCGGAACCGAAGCGGCGGGCGGTCTGCTCGATGGAATTCATTTACTTCGCCCGGCCGGATTCGGACATCGACCAGATCAACGTGCACACCGTCCGCAAGCGGATGGGCCGGCGCCTGGCGATGGAGTCCTTCGTCGACGCCGACGTGGTGACCGCCGTGCCGGATTCCGGCGTTTCGGCGGCCATCGGCTTCGCCGAGCAGACGGGCATCCCCTACGAAATCGGCCTGATCAAAAACCGGTACACGGGCAGGACCTTCATCGAGCCCAGCCAGGCGCTGCGGGAGCAGGGCGTGAAGATGAAGCTGTCCGCCGTGAGCAAAGTGGTGGAAGGCAAGCGGGTCGTCATGATTGACGATTCCATCGTGCGCGGCACGACTTCCCTGCGCATCGTCAACCTGCTCCGGGAAGCCGGCGCGAAAGAGGTGCACGTGCGGATCACCTCGCCGCCGTACATGAATCCGTGCTTTTACGGCATCGACACCCCGGACCGGAAGGACCTGATCGCCTCATCGCACACGGTGGAGGAGATCCGGCGCAAGATCAACGCGGACTCTCTCTATTTCCTGAGCAAGGAAGGGCTGCTCGAAAGCATCGGGCGGTCGAAGACGGAGTACAACGGGGCGCTGTGCACGGCGTGTTTTGACCACGATTATCCGACGGAGATCGGCGAAGAGCCATCCGTTTCGTGCAGCACGAAGTGAGCGGGCCGCCCGCGGCCCGTGTGAACGGAAACTGGAGGCTTCGGTTCACGCAAGGACGGGTCCGGGTACACGGCTGACGGACGGCCGGATTCGCGAGGCGGACGGCCGAACTCACAAGTCGGATGGCCGAACTCACAAGGCAAATGGCCGAACTCACAAGTCGGACGGCCGGATTCGCAACCAATTACCGGCGCGGCCGGGAGGAGGGAATCGGTTTGTCGGAAGCGTACAGGCGGGCGGGCGTGGACATCGCGGCGGGCAACGAGGCGGTGGAGCGGATCAAAAAGCACGTCCGGCGCACCATGCGGCCGGAGGTGCTGGGCGGCATCGGCGGTTTCGCCGGGCTGGTCGGCCTGGACAAAAACCGGTACGAGGAGCCGGTGCTGGTCTCCGGAACGGACGGCGTCGGCACGAAGCTGAAGCTGGCTTTCGCCATGGACCGGCATGACACCGTCGGCATCGACGCGGTGGCCATGTGTGTCAACGACATCGTCGTCACGGGGGCGGAGCCGCTGTTTTTCCTCGACTATGTGGCGTGCGGGAAGCTCGTGCCGGAGAAGATCGAGGCCGTCGTCGCCGGCGTGGCGGAAGGCTGCGTGCGGGCGGGTTGCGCGCTGATCGGCGGAGAAACGGCGGAGATGCCGGGGATGTATGCCGAAGACGAGTACGACGTCGTCGGCTTCGCCGTCGGCGTCGTCGACCGGAAACACATCATCGACGGCTCCGCCATCCGGCCGGGCGACGCGGTCATCGGCATGGCGTCCAGCGGCGTGCACAGCAACGGCTTCTCGCTGGTGCGGAAGCTTCTTTTGGAGGAGAAAGGCTTCCGGCTCACGGACCGGCTGGAAGAGCTGGGCGGCGCCGTGCTGGGCGACGTGCTTCTGGAGCCGACGAGAATCTACGTCAAGCCGGTGCTTCGCCTGATCGGGCGCGTGACGGTGAAAGGCCTGGTCCACATCACCGGCGGCGGGTTCATCGAAAACATACCGCGCGTGCTGCCCGAAGGCGTCAACGCGGAGATCGCGTACGGCAGCTGGCCGGTGTTGCCGATCTTCCGGCTGCTGCAGGACCTCGGCTCGATCCCGTACCGCGACCTGTTCTCGACGTTCAACATGGGCGTCGGCATGGTCGCCGTCGTGCCGGCGGAGCAGGCGGACGAGGCGATCCGGGTCCTTGCGGCGGAAGGCGTCGACGCTTACCGCATCGGCACGATCACGCCGGGCCGGCGGGCCGTGACGTTCAGGGGAGTGGATATTTAGATGGCTAAGCTGCAGGTGGCGGTATTCGCATCCGGCAACGGCTCGAACTTCCAGGCGCTGGTGGACGCCGAGCGGGAAGGGCGGCTCGGCGCGGAAATCCGGCTGCTCGTCTGCAACCGGCCGGAAGCGCCGGTGGTGAAACGGGCGGAGGCGGCCGGCATCCCGGCGTTCGTCTTCCGGCCGAAGGACTATCCGTCGCGCGAGGCGTACGAGAAGGAAATTTTGGCGGAACTCAACCGCCTCAACATCGGACTGATCGTGCTGGCCGGCTTCCTGCGCATCCTGACGCCGGTGATCACGGACGCCTACGCCGGCCGGATCATCAACATTCATCCCGCGCTCTTGCCGGCGTTTCCCGGCCTGAACGTCATCCGCGAGGCCCTGGAATACGGCGTGAAGGTCACCGGCGTGACCGTGCATTTTGCGGACGCCAACCTCGATGCCGGTCCGATCATCGCGCAGGAAGCGGTGAAGATCGAGGAAGACGACACCGAGGAAACGCTGGCGGAGCGCATCCACCAGGCGGAGCACTGGCTGCTGCCCGAGGTCGTGCGGAAAATCGCGGAAGGCCGCGTGCGGGTGGAAGGCCGGCGCGTTTATGTGAGCTGAGCCGGCGCGGACCTTCGCGCGTCGCGCACATCAAACAGGACAGGGATGGGGACGATGAGCGAAACGTATGAACTGAATTTGCGGTACGGCATGAATCCGCACCAGAAACAGGCGAAGCTGACGGCCGGCGGCAAGCCCCTGCCGATCCGGGTGCTGAACGGCGAACCCGGCTTCATCAATCTGCTGGACGCGCTCAACGGCTTCCAGCTTGTGCGCGAACTGCGCCGGGCCACGGGGCTTCCCGCCGCCGCCTCGTTCAAGCACGTCAGCCCGGCCGGGGCCGCCGTGTACGCGCCGCTGACGCCGGAACTGGCCAAGGCGTATTTCGTGGACGACATGGAGGACCTGTCCGAGCTGGCGGTGGCCTATGCGCGGGCGCGGGGCGCGGACCGCATGTCTTCGTTCGGCGACGCGGCGGCGCTGAGCGACATCGTGGACGCGCCGACGGCGAAGCTGCTGAAGCGCGAGGTGTCCGACCTGGTCGTGGCGCCGGGGTACACCGACGAAGCGCTGGCCATCCTGAAGGAGAAAAAGGGCGGCAAATACCTCATTCTCCAGATCGACCCCGACTATGTGCCGGACCCGGTCGAGACGCGCACCGTATTCGGCCTGACGCTTGAGCAGGAGCGGAACGACGCGGTGTTGGACGAGTCCGTTTTCGAAAACATCGTGACGGACAACAAGGAGTTGCCGGACAGCGCCAGGCGCGATCTGCTGGTGGCGCTGATCACCCTCAAGTACACGCAGTCCAACTCCGTCTGCTACGCCCTGGACGGCCAGACCATCGGCATCGGCGCGGGCCAGCAGTCGCGCATCCACTGCACGCGGCTGGCCGGCGACAAGGCGGACCGGTGGTTCCTGCGGCAGCATCCGATCGCCCTGAACATGAAATTTCGGCCGGGACTCGCCCGCGCCGAGCGGAACAACGCCATCGACCTGTGGCTTGAGGAAGTGCTCACTCCCGTCGAACAGGCCAATTGGGAGGGGTATTTCGAAGAAGTGCCGCGCCGCCTGACGCCGGAAGAGAAGCGCGAATGGCTGAAAGGGCTGCAGGGCGTCTCCTACGCGTCCGACGCGTTCCTGCCGTTCCGCGACAATCTCGACCGGGCCAGCCGCAGCGGCGTGCGCTACGTCATCCAGGCCGGAAGTTCCCTGCGCGACGAGGAAGTCATCAAGGCCGCCAACGAATACGGCATGGTGATGGTCTACTCCGGCGTCCGGCTGTTCCATCACTGATCGGCGAAGGGAGATGCGCCACATGACTGATCACGGAACCCTGGCCGCGGCGGCGGAAGCGAACGTCGCCGCCCTGCGGCAAAACCGCTACCCCGGCCGCGGCATCGTCATCGGCATGACGCCGGACGGCCGCCGGATGGTGCAGGTGTACTGGATCATGGGAAGGAGCGAAAACAGCCGCAACCGCGTCTTCGTGGCGGAGCCGGACGGCAGCGTCCGCACCGCGGCGCGGGATCCGGCGAAGCTGGCCGACCCGTCCCTCATCATTTATTATCCGGTCCGGCAAGCCGGCGACGCCCACATCGTGACCAACGGCGACCAGACCGACACCATCGCGGAGGCGATCGCCGCCGGCGGCACCTTCGAGGACGCGCTGCGCACCCGCACCTTCGAGCCGGACGCGCCCAATTACACGCCGCGCATCTCCGGCATCGTCCGGCCGGGCGATCCGGCGGCCGCCTACCGGCTGGCGATCCTGAAAACGAACCTGGGCGACCCGTCGCAGACGCAGCGGCATTTCTTCACCTATGAACAGGCGCTGGCGGGTTTTGGCCATCTGATCCATACATACGCCGGAGACGGGAACCCGCTGCCGTCCTTTGAGGGCGAACCGAGGCTCGTCCCGCTGTTCGACGACGCCGGGGAGACGCTGGAATTCTACTGGCGGCTGCTGGACGAGGAGAACCGGATATCGCTGCTGGTCAAGACGATCCCGCTGGACGGCGGCGCGGCGGAAATCAAAATCCGGAACAAGTAGCGGAGGAGGAAGCGGCAACGTGAACGTGTTGGTCGTCGGCGGCGGAGGGCGGGAGCACGCCATCTGCTGGTCTTTGGCGAAGAGCGGCAAGGTTTCCAGGCTGTACTGCGCGCCGGGCAACGCGGGCATCGCCGGGATTGCGGAGTGCGTGCCGATCGGTCCCATGAAGTTCGACGAACTGGTGCGGTTCGCCCGGGACCATGGGATCGATCTGGTCGTCGTCGGGCCGGACGATCCGCTGGCCGGAGGCATCGTCGACGCCTTCGAGGCGGCGGGCATTCCGGCTTTCGGCCCGAACAAGGCGGCGGCGGAAATCGAGGCCAGCAAAATTTTCATGAAAAACCTGCTCCGCAAATACGGCATTCCCACCGCCCGGTACGAAACGTTCGACGATTACGAAAAGGCTCTTGTCTACCTGCGCACGCAGCGGGCGCCCATCGTCGTGAAGGCGGACGGCCTCGCCACCGGCAAAGGGGTCACCGTCGCCCGCACAATGGAAGAGGCCGAGGACGCGCTGCGCCGCATGATGATCGAGCGGGAGTTCGGCGCTTCCGGCACGCGGGTGGTCATCGAGGAATTCATGGAAGGCCAGGAAATGTCCCTCCTGGCGTTCGTGGACGGAGAGACGGTGCGGCCGATGGTGCCGTCGCAGGATCACAAGCCGGTGTTCGACGGCGACCGGGGCCCGAACACGGGCGGCATGGGCACGTACTCGCCGCTTCCGCACATCGATCCGGCCGTCGTGGAGACGGCGGTGGAGACCATCCTCAAGCCGACGGCCGCCGCGCTGGCGCGCGAAGGCAGACCGTTCCGCGGCGTGCTGTACGCCGGCCTCATGGTGACGAAGGAAGGCCCGAAGGTGGTCGAATTCAACGCCCGGTTCGGCGATCCCGAAACCCAGGTCGTGCTGCCGCGGCTTGAGACCGACCTTTTGGACATCATCCTGGCGACCCTGAACGGCTCGCTGGACCGGATCGACATCCGGTGGAACGACGAGGCGGCGGTGTGCGTCATCATGGCTTCCGGAGGGTATCCGGGGCCGTATGCGAAAGGGAAAAAAATCGAAGGAATCGAGCGGGCGGAAGCGGCCGGCGCGCTGGTGTTCCACGCGGGCACGGCGCGGGACGAAGACGGCGACCTGGTCACGGCCGGGGGCCGGGTGCTCGGCGTCGTGGGCCGGGGCCGGGACATCGCGGAAGCGCGGCGGCGGGCCTACGAAGCGTGCGGCATGATCTCCTTCGAGGGCGCGCACTACCGGAAGGACATCGCGATGAAGGCTTTGGCCGGGCAGCAGGCGGATGCGGCGAGGGGACGGCAAGGCGCTTCCGGCGGGTGAGGCCCCGCCTTCCATCTCTGCAGGTCGGCCGGTTCCGCTGCCATGCCGAAGGCGGTTCGACCGGATCGACTCCGGACAGCGCCAGTGCGCGCCCGGACGGTCCGGCCGTTTTTATTTTTCCCGCCGGCACAAGGACCGCGCGCCACGAACCCGCAAGCCGCAACGGGCGTTGCCCGGAGCGGTTTGTCCGTTCATGACGGAACATGACAACTTGGGCGCGTCCCGGCCCATCCGGCGCCCGCTTTCAATCTTTGCCGGCCAGCCGGTCCCACCGCCATGCCACATACCAGAGCGCCAGCAGCGAGACAATCGCCGCCAGCAAGGTGACCGGATGCCCGGTGAGCCAGTCCGAAAAAGCACGCATGGAACCATCCTCTTTCCGTCGCGTTTCCGTTAGTTTGGCCCGATCGCGGGGACGGAACACGCCGGACGCTTTGCCGGAGAAAGGCCGCAGCGACAGGGTCTTGGCCCCGAAAAGATGATTGGCCGGAGACGAAGCCGGCGTAAATTTCCTCGCCGCGCAAAACTTTGGAGCGAATTTTTCGTCAATAATACTTGAACAGGCGGGATTTTCAACCGGACGGGGGAATCAAACTTGAAGCCATGGTGGAAACTTGCGTTGGCGGCGTTGTTCGTGGTTCTGGCGCTGGCTGCTTGCGGAAAGGACAAGCAGGCCGAACCGGAGCCGTCGCCCACCGCAACGCCGGCGCCGTCTCCGACGCCGACGATCGAGACGCCGGAGCCCAGTCCGACGCCGGCCTTCGTGGCTCCGCTCACCGGCATGCCCGTCGAACAGCCACCTTCGTTCAGGCCGTTCACCGTCATGATCAACAACTATGCGGCGGCCAGGCCCCAGTCCGGTCTTACATACGCCGACGTCGTGTGGGAAGTGCTGGCCGAGGGGGGCATCACGCGGCTGATGGCCGTTTTTCACAGCCGGGACTTCTCCGACCCGATCGGCCCGATCCGCAGCATCCGGCCCTACCTCATCGACCTCGGCGAAATGTACGGCGGCGTGCTCGTCCACGCCGGCGCCAGCAACGACGCGCTCAAGATCCTGCAGCATTCGGGAAAGGCCGACCTGGACGAGATTTACAACGCGGGGGCGTTTTTCTACCGCGACAAGTCGCGCAAGGCGCCGCACAACCTGTATTCGACCCTGGAGAAGCTGCGCGAGGGGGTCAGGAAGCGCAAATTCCCCGAGCAGGTCCCGACGCCGAGCCTTCCGTTCTCCGCCGAGATGCCGCCGGGAGCGGCCGGCGCCGTGAACATCGAAGCGCGGTTCACCCTCAAAAGCTACGTCGTCTCATACGCCTACGACGCGGGGACGGGGCTGTACACCCGCGCGATCAACGGGGAAGTCCAGACCGACCTGAACAATAACGAACCCCTGACCGCCGCCAACCTGGTTTTTCTGCGGGCCGCGCACCGGGTCCTCGACAATGAAGGCAGGCTGGAAATCGATCTGTATTCGGGAGGGGAGGCGCTGCTCTTCCGGGGAGGCAAGGTCATACCCGCCGAATGGACGCGGGAGAAGGGCGACGTCATCCGGATTCGCAAGGACGGCGCGGAGCTTCCCTTTGCGCCGGGGGTCACCTATTACCATATCATTCCGGGTCCGCTGGATGAACATGTAACATTTTCGTAGATTGTTTACCAGCCCGCCGGCGTGATATGATAAAAAATGTTGAAATTTGCGGTCGAAGGGAGCAGAACCGTTGTTCCGGCGAAAGGACGTGTTTTTTTCAGCGCTGGAGGCGATGTCGGACACCATCGTCCGCGCCGCGCACCATTTTGCGGAGAGGACCAAGGACGATCCGGGCGATCTGACCGCCTTCGCGAAGGAAATGAAGGTGTTCGAGCGCGAAGGGGACAAGCAGGCGCACCTCATTCTCACGGAACTGAACAAAACCTTTATTACCCCGATCGACCGTGACGACATCATCTCCCTGACCAAGGTCATGGACGACGTGCTGGACGGCATCGAAGCTTGCGCTTCCCGTTTTGACATGTACCGCATTCACCGTTCCAACGAGTATATCCGGCGGTTCGGGCACAATCTGAAACAAAGCGCGGAGGAGATCCGCAAGGCGATTTCGCTTCTGACGCAAAAAAAGCTGCAGGAAATCCACCCGTTTTGCATCCGGCTGAACGAACTGGAAGACGAAGGCGACGAGCTGATGCGCAACGCCATCCGGGAACTGTTCCGGAACGTGCGGGATCCCATCGAGCTGATCAAATACAAGGAATTGTACGAACGCCTGGAAGAAACGACGGATTCCTGCGAGGACGTGGCCCACGCCCTCGTTTCCATCGTCATGCGCAATTCCTAAAGTTCCGGACAGGGGATTACGGGCAGCATGGATCCTTTGTTGATCACGGTCCTGATTACTGTCGTGCTGGCGCTTGCGTTTGACTTCATCAACGGTTTTCACGACACCGCCAACGCCATCGCCACATCCGTGTCCACCCGGGCGCTGACGCCCCGGCAGGCGATCTTGCTGGCTTCGCTGATGAACCTCGTGGGCGCGCTGATGTTTACCGGCGTGGCCAAGACCATCGCCGACGGCATCGTCGATCCGTTCGGCATGCAGAACGGCCTGCTGGTGGTCATCGCCACGCTCATCGCCGCCATCGCCTGGAACCTGATCACGTGGTGGTTCGGCATTCCTTCCTCTTCCTCCCACGCGCTGATCGGATCGCTGGCCGGCGCGGGGATCGCGGCGGCGGGCTTTGGCGGCATCAACTACGGCGGGTTCACGAAGATCGTCATCGGTCTCCTTGTATCTCCGATCCTGGCGTTTGCGCTCGGATTTGCGATCATGTTTTTGTTCAAAAGGATTTTCGCCAATTTCGCGCCGTACAAGCTGAACAAGGGATTCCGCGGCGGCCAGGTGCTGTCCGCGGCGTTCCAGGCGTTCACCCACGGCACCAACGACGCCCAGAAGGCGATGGGCATCATCACGCTGGCCCTGGTGTTCGCCGGCTATCAGCAGGAAGTCGAAGTGGCCCAGTGGGTCAAGGTGGCGGCGGCGCTGGCGATGGCGGCCGGAACGGCGATGGGCGGGTGGAAAATCATCAAGACGATGGGCACGAAGATTTTCAAGATCGAACCCATCAACGGATTTTCCGCGGACCTGGGATCGGCGACGGTGATCCTGACGGCGACATTGACGCATCTGCCCGTCAGCACGACGCACGCCATCACGTCTTCCATTCTCGGCGTCGGCACGGCCAAACGCTTCGCCGGCGTCCGGTGGAACGTCGCCGGGCGCATCGTGTCGGCGTGGATCATCACCATTCCGGTGTCGGGCATGCTGGGCGCCCTGGTTTACGGCGTGATCTCGCTGTTCCGCTGAACGGGGAAACCGATCTTCCGCCGCAAGCCGCACGCCGTGCGCTGCCGATTCCCGGAAGACGGCGTTGGGCCGGTGGCTGGAACGCGGGGAGGAAACCGTACTAAAATGAAAGTAAGCGAATACGCGAATTTCGCGCGGGAGGCCGGCCGATGATCGTCGCGGCACACCGGGCTAAGTCATGCATGGAACTGGTACAGGCGTTCCGCCGCAACATGCCGAATGGGCGCGGCGAAAAGCTGCGTTTCGCCGGCGTCGGAGAGCGCGACGTTTACAATATTACCGCCCCCTTCCTGGACGAAGGCGAATGGGTGATTGCGGGGCGGGTGGAGCATCGGAACGACGAACGTTCGCAGGTGATGTTTTTCGTCGAACGGGGCGGCGTGTGGGTGCCCCGGGAAGGCGCGCCGGTTTTCTCGTTGCAGGACCCTTTTTTCACCTTCATCGGGGGAGAACTCGTTTTCGGCGGCGTGGAAGTGGAGTTTGACCCGGACGATCCGTATTACATCACGACCTGGAAGACGGTGTTCTACCGGGGACCGCGGATCGCGGATTTGAGGCGGTTCGCGGCGGGGCCGCCGGCGATGAAGGATATTCGCCTGGTGGAGATCGGCAGGAACCGGATCGGCATGTTCACGCGTCCGATGATCGTGGGGAGGACCCGCGCCGTCATCGGATATACGGAAATCGCTTCCCTGGACGCGCTGACGGTGGAGGTCATCGAGCGGGCGGACCTCCTGATCGGCCAGTTCGCTCCCGACGAATGGGGCGGCGGCAACGAAGCGATGCTGCTGCGCAACGGCTGGATCGGCGTTCTCGGCCATATCGCGTACATGGATGAAGCGAACTACCGCCATTATTATCCGATGACGTTCGGTTTCCACCCGGAAACGAAGCGCCATACGCCCATTAAGCTGATCGCCACGCGGGACATGTTCCCGCCGGGACCGGCGAAGCGGCCGGACCTGCAGGACGTGCTGTTCAGCGGCGGCCTGCGCCGCAACGGGGACGGCACCGCCACGCTCTACACGGGCGTGAGCGACGCAGAGGCGCATCGCATCGTGATCGAGGATCCGTTCCTGGAGTATGAAATGCTGTGAAGGAAGGCGCCGGAACGCGGAAAGCCCGCTCCGGCGCCCGTTTTTTCGGGCCGGGCGGGCGTGAAGATGGTCCGTGACGAATCGACCGTTCGGGAAGGACGCCGGAAGTCAAGTCGCGTTTACGGCAGGAAAAGGCCGTCCGGAGGAAGAGCGGCGGTGTCGCGGTCGTGGGCCGGAACCCGGAAACGGTCCCGGGGAGCGGTTCTTTTGCCCGCCTGGCCGTGTGCCGCCCGGATCCGCGCATAGCCGCCCCCGGATCGCCTGCGTCCGGCCCCCTGCGCCCGGCGTGCGGCGGCGCCGCGCCGGGTGCGGTTCCGATGGCGTCCGCCGCGTCCGGCCGCATGCCTGGCGCCCCGTCTGCCGCTCCGCTTTCTTTTGCGGCGCGGAGTCTCCAGATCCGCTATCTCGTCCGCGGCGCCGCTTTTCTTGGCCAGCAGCAGACGCATGAGCGGGGCGAGCTGCTGCATGGTGCCGAACAGTTTTTGCATTTTGCCGACCGTGTTCAGGATGCCGTCGAGCCCGCCCATCCGGTCGACGAACGCTTTCAGCTGCCCCAGGTTGAACGGCAGGCCGAAAAGTCCGCCTCCGCCGAAAGGCTGGGAGTAGCCGGCGGGGGCCCCCCCGAAATAACCGCCGCCGTATCCTGACGGTCCGCCGTACGGCCCACCGCCATAGCCGGGTTGACCGCCGAAAAACCCGCCGCCGGCCGGCGGTCCTCCGGCGGGTCCCGGAAAATCGTCGACGCCAGGATACATCCCGCCCCCCGGAGGCTGGCGATCCGGCAGCCAGCCGCGGACGGCGGGCCATTTGCCGTTGTCCATGGGTCGCATCCCACCCTTCCTGGTGACAGCGTATGTGCGAATGTGCGTCCGCGCATGGACGGATGCCCGACCCTTTCGAAAAGCCGCAGGCCGCGGGGTACGGGGGTGTTGGGCTGCAGGCGGGGCGCGGCCGCGGCGGCGTGGAGTTGTACGCCGGGGGGCGGCGGGCGCGAAGCGGAATGCCAGGCGGTGCGGAGCTGTGGTCGGCGGGCGTGAGGCTGCGGACCGCCGCCGGCGCTGGGCCGATTTACTTCGGTGAAGCGTGAATACTGTAATGCTTGAAGAAGCGCAAGAGTCGGCGTACAATAGTTAGTGAAAATAGTGCCGGAGGGGCTGCCAATGCCGCTTTCGAAGCTGAAGGACAAGACGATCGACCAGCTTTTCGAGGCCATTCTGACGCTCAGGTCCGTGGAAGAATGCTATCTGTTTTTCGATGACCTGTGCACGGTGAACGAGATCCAGGCCCTTGCGCAAAGACTTGAGGTAGCCCGCATGCTTGGGTGCGGCTACACGTACAGCCGGATCGAGGAGGAAACGGGGGCCAGCACCGCAACGATCTCGCGCGTGAAACGCTGCCTGTTGTACGGCAACGACGGTTACAAGATGGCTTTGGAGCGCCTGGGACGTTTTGGCCCGGGGACGGACGGCGCCGGCAACCCTCAGGAAGCGGACAAGGCCGGCAGCGCCCGAGACGCGGACGATTAGGGCAGCCGCGAAAAACAGCGGGCTGAAGGCGTGCCCGCCGCCGACCGGATGCGGCTGGTCCGAAAGCAACCCTTTGTGCACCTGGGACGGGGAGGCGCCGGACAAGCGGGAGCAGTTTAAAATCTTCAACCAGGGCGCGCATTTCTCCCCATCGTCCCGGCTCACCTTCGACATCGAGCTCGTCCATTCAAAAATCAGTTTGGCAGCAGGCCGGCCGTCGCAACGCCCCCGCGGGCTTGCGGCGGTTTGCTTTTTGTGCGGAGGCACAAACGTGCGTCTTAACATTGAAGGAAGCGGAGGGCGGATGCGATGTTGGTCCGGTCGTTCGAGCCCGTCGCCGATGCGCGCACCAGGGTGATGATCCTGGGCACGGCGCCGAGCCGGATTTCACTGGAGAAACGGCAATATTACGCGAATCCCCGCAACCAGTTTTGGAAGATGGTCGATGCCCTGTTCGGTGAGACGCCGGATGCGGACTATGCGCAAAGGCTTGCATTTCTTTTGGACAAGGGGATCGGGCTTTGGGACGTGCTGGAGAGTTGTTGGCGGGAAAATAGCGGGGACGATCAAATCCGCGATCCGGTGCCCAATGATTTCGGGCGTTTTTTCGCTGAATATCCGGCCATTGAGCGGGTGTATTTCAACGGGAGCACGGCGGAGGCGTTGTTCCGGCGGCTGGTGCTCGGCAGGACGGGGCTCCGGGAAGGCCTTGTCTTTCAAAGACTGCCTTCCACCAGTCCGGCCAACGCGGTGCCGTTTGAAATGAAATTGGCCGAGTGGAGAAACATCATGATCGAACAATCGTCCCACATCGGCCAGCAGTCCGGGGAAGAGGAATGACGCCGACTTCTCGCCGGCTCTGAACGTCGCCTGGTTCGCAATGTCCTCGTGTCGGAAACAAATAGACGGTGACTTCCTTGGTAAACGGATTGACGATCCAATACTCCCGGACCCCGCAGGTCATGTACAAATTAAGCTTGTAAATGAGATCCTTGCGCCGGGTGCTCTCCGACAGGATTTCCACGACCAAGGACGGGGTATCGGTGTAGTGATCTTCTTCGTTCAAATGCTGTTCCAGATCGCAGATGACCATGAGATCGGGCTGAACGACGTGGATGCCGTCATCCGCCTTGCGATGGAGTTCGATCTCGTTAGGGGCGGCGAACGGCCGGCAAGATTTGCCCCCGAACCAGTTGTAGAATTGGACGGAAAGTTCCATGAACGCATGCTGATGCGCCGTCTTGGTCGATGCCAGCAGAAAGATTTGTCCGTCGATATATTGTAGCGTTCCTCGGAATCCCGGGACAGGGCGCGAAACGCCTCGCAGGTGGCCTTCCCCGGGCTGTCCGGGTATTTTTCCGCTTTTTCCATCATGATTTCCGCGGAGGAGAACCGCTCCCCGTCCTCCGTCCGTTCCGGGAAGCCCGCCAGCTTCGCCACCGGGGTCCCGTTCCGCGTGATGATGATCTCTTCCCGCGCCGAAAGCATCAGGTATTTGCCGAAGTTGTTATGCAGTTCCGTCGAGCTCACGAACATCGCGAATCGACCCGTTCTATTAGCCAATTCAGCTAATCTAATTATAGGGGATGCCAAAATATGGGTCGATTGGGAGGCGAAAACGATGGACAAAAACATCACGGACAACCAGTCCGTTGGAAGGCGAAAAACGGGAGGGCGGTAAACGTAACGGACATTCAGTCCGTTGGATCGGGGCCGGCGCGCCGAGGAAACGGTTTCCCGGAGTCGAGCCGTCCGCTGACGGACCAAATGTCCGTTCGAAGTTCGTGAAATCGATGTCGGCCGCTTGTAACGGACTATATGTCCGTTGCGATTTTCTCGAAGCAACTTCGGCATCGCCGTCCCGACCGGCGGTCCGCGGGGGCGCGAGACGTCAGGCGCCGAAGTCCGTCGGTCGTCCGTGGTGACGTCAGGCGCCGAAGTCCGTCGGTCGTCCGTGGTGACGTCAGGCGCCGAAGTCCGTCGGTCGTCCGCGATGGCGTCAGACGCCGAAGTACGCCTTTTTGAACTCTTCGTTGTTTTTCAGTTCTTCGGCGCTGCCGGACAGGACGATCCGCCCGTGTTCGATCACATAGGCGCGGTGCACCGTGTCCAGGCAGCGTTGGATGCTTTGCTCCACGAGCAGAATCGTCGTGCCCCGGCGGTTGATCTCCACGATGGCCTTGTACAGCTGGTCGATGACCACCGGAGCCAGGCCGAGGGACACTTCGTCGAGGATCAGGAAATCCGGAAGCGACATGAGCGCCCGGCCGATGGCCAGCATCTGCTGCTGGCCGCCGGAGAGCAGGGTGCCCAGCTGGTTTTTCTTTTCCTCCAGGATGGGGAAAAGATCAAACACTTCCCGCAGCGTCTGTTTGCGCCGCTGGCGGGCCCGTTTGTTGTACGCCCCAAGCTCGAGGTTTTCCAGCACGGTGAGCTCGGGGAAAATCTTGCGTCCCTCGATGCTCTGCGAAATGCCGAGTTCCGCCAGCTTGTGCGCCTCGACGGTCGCCAGGTCGATGCCCTTGTAGCGGACGGCGCCGCCCATGAGGGGGATGCCTTTGGTGATGGCGCGGATGAGGGACGTCTTGCCGGCGCCGTTGACGCCGATGAGTCCGGTGATTTCCCCTTCGTAAATCTCCAGGGATACGTCGAACAGGGCGATGAACTTGTCGTAGCCGGCGGTCACCGAGACGACTTCCAGCAGCGGCTGCGCGGACACGGCAGGCGCGGCGGAAGCGGCCGGGCGCGCCGTCCCGGGCGTGGGCGCGTCGAAGGCGGCCGATGCGGCGGATCCGTCAGGTGCCCCGGATGAAGCGGCGCCTTTGAGCGCGGCAGACGCGGCCTCTTCGGCAGTACCGGCCGCCGACGACGGAGCGCCGGAACCGGCGGAAGCGGCCGGCATGGCCGCCGCCACCGACGGCCCGGACGCCGGGCGGCCGTCCCGATCCTCCGCTGCATGCGCGGTGCCGAGATAGGCCTCGATCACCTGCGGCTCCTCCATGACTTCCTTGGCGGTGCCCTGCGCGATGAGCTGGCCGAAGTTCAGCACCACGATGCGGTCCGACAGGCCGAACAGAATGCCCATGACGTGCTCGATGACGAGCATCGTCACGCCTTCCTTCTTCAGGTCGTCCAGAATGTCGCGCAGGACGACGACCTCGTTTTCCACGAGTCCCCCGGCGATCTCGTCCAGCAAGAGCAGCCGCGGGTTCATCGCCAGCGCCTTGGCCAGCTCCAGCCGCTTCAGGTCGAGCAGACCCAGGGAGCCGGCGAGCTTCTCCGCGTTGTCGGCCAGGCCGACCCGGTCCAGGATCTCGTAGGCCCGGCGACGCGCCCTGGACAGGGAAGCGTGCTTGCCGCCGAACATGTCGCCGACCATCAGGTTTTCCACGACGGTCATGCCCCGGTAGGGCTGGGGAATCTGGTACGTGCGGCCAAGCCCCATGGCGGCGATCTCGTGGCTGGACAGGCCGTGAATCGGTTTGTCGTCGAAGTGGATCGTGCCGCGGTCCACGGGGAATTCGCCCATGATCAGGTTGAACAGCGTCGTTTTCCCCGCGCCGTTGGGGCCCATGATGCCCAGCACTTCGCCTTTTTGCACGGCAAACGACACGTCCGAGATGGCGGCCACCGCGCCGAAGCTTTTCGATACGTTTTCCAGTCGCAGCATCATTTGGCATCAGCCCCCGATTGGTTGCCGGCGATCTTGCGGGCGGACCGCCCTTCGGTCAGCAGCCTGTAGAGCGTCACGAGGGCTCCCCGCAAACCGCCGGGGAAAAACCGGATGACGGCGATCAGAATGATGCCCAAGATGATAAGGTGGATCGTCGGATAGTGAATGAGAAACTCGCCCAGCAGCCCGACGATGAACGCGCCGAGAATCGGCCCCGTGATTGTGCCCATCCCGCCGACGATGACGATGACAAGCGCCGTCAGGGTCCAGTTGATGGAGAAGATGGAATAGGGCTCGATCGTTCCCGAATATTCCGCGTGAATGCCGCCGGCAAGCCCGGTGATCAGCGCGCTGATCAGAAACGCCGTCAGCTTCGTCCGGTAGATGTTCACTCCGCTGTTGCGGGCGGAACGCTCGTTGTCCCGAATGGCCCGCAGGCCCATGCCGATCTTGCTGCGCAGGATGACGGCCAGCGTGATCACCGACGCGGCCGCCAGGACGAACGCGATGTAGTACATGGTGGTATAAGACAGCGCCGTTTCCAGGGGCAGGTTGACGCCCTGGGCGCCGCCGGTTTTTTCCCAGTTGATCATCCAGATCCGAAGCGCTTCGGCCAGCACCATCGTCCCGATGGTGAAATAGATGCCGCGAAGGCGGAAAATCGGCCTGGAGACAATGAGGGCAAAAAGCATGCTGGCCGCGGCGCCGAGGATCAAAGCGACGAAAAACGGCCATTTCAGCCAGATCATGACCAGCGCGGTGGTGTAGGCGCCGATCCCGAAAAAGGCCGCATGTCCCAGCGAAATGAGCCCCGTGTACCCGGCGAGCAGATTCCAGGACTGCGCCAGCGCGACGTTGATGAACAGGAGATAGAAGAAAAGTTCCGCGTAAGAGTCGCCAATCACCGGAATAAGCAGCAGAAACGCCGCCAAGCCCAGCAGGCCCGCCAGTTTTCCGTATGCCTTCTTGTCCGTTTTGAGCTGCCGCAATTGCTTATCCATTTGACCTCCCAAACAATCCGCTTGGCCGCATGATGAGGACGATCAGGAAAATGATGTAGCCCACCAGTTCCCGGTAACCCGTGCCGAAGATGGCGCCGCCGAGCCCTTCCGCCGCTCCCAGCAGAAAGCCGGCTCCGAGGGTGCCGAACACGCTGCCCAGGCCGCCGAGGACCACCACCACGAAGCCATTCAGCAGCCAAACCAGACCGGTCGTCGGCACGAAGGAGAAGGTCATCGCGATGAGGGTGCCGCCCAGCGCGGCGACCGCGGAACCCATGCCGTAGGTGAAGGCGTAGACGAATTTCGGGTTGATGCCCATTACCCGGGCGGTGTCCGCGTCCAGCGCGGCGGCGCGCATCGCCTTGCCCAGGAAGGTTTTGCGCATGAACAGATGCACCAGAAGGATCAGCACGATCGCGATCACAAACTCCAGCAGGTACATGAGGGGGATCTGGATGCCCGCCACAGGCAGCCCGAGCCCCGTGTATTCGGTGTTCAGCGACCGGGTGTCCGCCTTCCATATGAGAAGAAACAGGTTCTGGGCAATGATGGAAAGCCCGAAGGCGGTGAGCAGGGGAGCTTCGTCGCCCTTGTTCATCAGCGGGTTCAGGATGGTTTTCTGGATCAAAAACCCGAACCCGAACATGATGGGAACCAGGATCAGGAGGGACAGCAAGGGGTCGATGCCCGCCCACCTGCCCAGGGTGAAGTTCAGGTAAGCGGCCAGGACGAGAAGCTCCCCGTGCACAACGTTGACCAGACGCATGATGCCGAATACGAGCGACAGTCCGAGGGCACAGATGGCAAACAATCCGCCCAGCAGAAGTCCGGTTACGAGTCCTGCGATCAATGTAGTGCTGCTCATTTCTCAACCTCCGGCGTGAATGAAAGCCTTTGCTTTGCCGCTCGGACCGCGGCCAGCCGGCGAGGGAAAGGAACCGGACAACCCGGTTCCTTCGTCACGGAAGCGGGAAGATGATGTCCGCCGTCGTTTCGCCGTGCTCGTTGAAGACGACCTGGGTGTCGCCGTTTTGCCATTGCAGCATGAAGGTGGGCAGCTCCGAGGTGTGGGGTTCGCCCTTCTTGAAGTTGATGTGCCCGATGACGTATTCCTTGTCCGTTTCGTCGATGGCCTTCGCGATGTCTTCGGCCTTCGTCGAACCGGCCCGGGCGATGGCGTCCAGCAACACTTTCGCGGCGACGTAGGTGTCGGCGATGTGCTGGCTGTAGGTGTTGCCGGTCTCCTTCTCGAAACGTTCGCGCAGCTGCTTGCCTTCCTCCGAGAACGGATACCAGTAGCCGGAGACCATGACGCCTTCCGCGCTCTTGCCGAGCGCTTCGTAGAATTCCACCGGCTCGGCGCCCTTTTCCAGGAAGGCGGCTTTCGGCTTGTAGCCGAGGGTCTCCATCTGCTTCCACAGCGAGATGACGTCCGGCGTGATCATTTGCGCGATGACGATTTCCGCGCCCGCTTCCTGCGCCCGGCGAATCATGTCGCCGTAGTCGGTGGTGCCCACCGGGAAGCTGGCGTGGTAAACGATTTCATAATTGTATTGCGGCGCGAATTCGTTCCACAGCTTGCCCATTTGCACGCCGTCGGCCTCGTTGTCGGTGAACAGGGCGACCTTGCGGTTCGTGTCCAGTTGGTCCAGCACTTTGAAGGGCACCTGCGTCATGTTCAACTCGTCAAAGAAAATGTCCCAGACGTACTGCCAGTCCGTCCTGGCGCTCAGGAACGCCCGGATCGGCGCGATGCCGGTGACGAACGGCACCTTGTTGCGCTCCGCCACTTCGGCGCCGGCCAGCACCAGCGGCGGGGTGGCGGAACCGAGCAGGGCCACGGCCTTGTCGCGGGTGACGAGCCGCTGGACGTTGGAGGTCGCTTTTTCCGGACGGCTTTCGTCATCGTAGAGGATCAGCTTGACGGGCACCTTCCGGTTGCCGATCTGAATGCCTCCCGCGTCGTTCACTTCCTTGACGGCGGTTTCATAGCCCCATTTTTCGTAGGAACCGAAAGCGCTAAGCGCACCGGTCATCGGGATGGAAGCGCCGATGACGATTTCCTTGGGAGCGCTTCCCTGGCCGAAACCGGAGCATCCCGCCAGCATGCCGCCAACCAGAATCAAGCACAGCATCATGAGGACGCGTTTTTTCCATCTTCCTTTTCGAACCATCTTTTTCTCCCCTTTGTTCTCAAAATGAATTTTCCGGGTTGCATGTTCAAAGAAGCGGAGAGGAAGAGGAAAAGCACGAAAAACTACTGGAATGCAATACAGATTTTCGCAATACAGTACAGTCTGGCAGGCACCCCCATTATAACACGGTTGAAAGCGTTGTCAAATCCTCGATGCCATCCGGAGATATGACCGCATTGCGGTAATCCTAACTGTAATCCGATACACTTATTATAATGAAAAAGTCACAAAATCGTCAATGTGAAAGAAAATTCTGCCGTGGACGTTTCCGAAACGCCAGATGGCGATAAAAAAGGCCTCTCCTTTCGGTGTGTTCCGCCGAAAAGAGAAGCCTTGCGGCCGTTTGGGCGCGCGGGGACGCCCAAACGGCCAAGATGTCTACCGTCTGAGTCCCAGGATCTCCCGCGCTTCGTCGGGAGTCGCGAGGGACTTGCCCATTTCCATGACAATGCGTTTGGCGCGTTCCACGAATTCCACGTTGGATTTGGCCAGAACGCCTTTTGAATAGTAGATGTTGTCCTCCATCCCCACGCGGAGGTGGCCGCCGAGGGCCAGCGTCGCGTACAGAATGGGAAGGTGCATCCGCCCGATGCCGAAGGCGCTCCAGATGGCGTCCTTCGGAATCAGGCTGCGCAGGTATACGAGGTTCTCCACCGTGGCGGCAATGCCGCCGGGCGCGCCCAGCACGAACTGGTAGTACACCGGAGATTTCAGCACGCCCTTCTTGACGTAATATTCCGCGTTATAGATCATGCCGGCGTCGAAAATTTCGACCTCCGGCTTGACGCCGGCCGCCTGCATTTCCAGGCCGAGCTTTTCCAGGAAGGGGGGCGTGTTCAGAAACACCGACGTGTGCATCCAGTTCATGGAGCCGCAGTCGTAGGAAGCCAGTTCCGGCTTCAGCTCCTTGAAGGGCCGCATCCGATCCTCGTCGGTAAAATCAAGCCCGCCCGAGGTGGTCAGGTTGAGCACGATGTCGCACCGCTCGCGGATGAGTTTGACGGTCTTCTCGAACTTCTCGAAGCTCATCGAAGGCCGTCCTTCGTCGTCGCGCACATGAATGTGGGCGACGGCGGCACCGGCTTTCCAGCATGCGTAGACTTCGTCGGCGATTTCCTCCGGCGTCAGCGGCACATAAGGGGTGTCTTTTTTCGTCGGCCAGGCGCCGGTCGGGGCCACCGTCAGGATCACTTTGTCATCCATTTCCCGGTTTTCCTTTCCTTTTAATAAAGGATCCGCGATCCGGGGATCACGTGGTGCCGTACTTGTACACCCTGGGCGGCACCGGGTTGATGTCGTCCTCGTCGATGAACGCGACCAGGCGGACGATGGAGCCGTCGCCCATGTACCAGCGGATCGGGAAGCCGCAGATGGTCACGCGCTTGCCGACGACCATTTCGATGTCGCCGCCGACGTTTTCCCAGCCCATGATGCCCGCTTCAAGCAGCACCCGGTGCGCCGGTTCCCATTCCGGGAAGTCCTCGATGACTTCGCGGCCCGTTTCGCGCTTGTATTCCTCCAGGACCTCCGGCACCAGCGGACCGCCGGGGCCGTGCGGGCCGATCGCCGTGGCCAGCGGATGGTCCAGCGCCTGCTGGTCCACGCCCAGCGCCTTGATCTTCTTGTCCCGCAGCCACTCCGCGGCTTCCCTCGTCATGCCGGGCGAATAGACGAAGTACTTGCGGTTGTCGCCCCAGTAGCGGTGCCAGCCCGTGTGGATGATGACGATGTCGCCTTCCTGGATCTTGGGCGTGGCCTTCTCCAGATCTTCCGCCGTGATCTTTTCCCATTTGCCTTTCGGGATGTCGACGACGACGCCCGTGCCGTAGTATTTTTCCAGCGGAATTTCGTGGGTGTAGGGCGTGCCCTCGATCACGTGCGCCGGCGAATCGGCGTGGGTCGTGCAGTGCATCACCGTGGTGATCCTTTGCGAAAGCACCCCCGACTTCGCATGATAGTGCACGCGCTCGATTTTCACGTCCTCAAAGTACGGCCACAGGGGAGCTTTGTCCCCGAACGGGTGGCTGAGGTCGACGATGCGCATTTTGCCCATGATGTATCCCTCCATCAAGATTTGGTTTGGGTGACAAATCCCAGCTCGGCAACCGCCTTCGCCAGATGGGCGATCAGCCGCCGGCGGGATGCCTCCGTCTCTTCCGGCGTCCAGTCGTAAAACCCTTTGCCCGACTTGAACCCGAGTTCGCCGCGGGCCACCTTTTCCTTGAGCAGCGGCGAGGGTTCCGTGGCGTTTTCGATATGTTTCAGGATGTATTCATGAATCGAAAGGGTCAGGTCGTTGCCGATCATGTCGCTGTTTTCCAGCGGCGCCAGCACGCCGAGCCTGAGGCCCAGGGTATAGCGGATGCATTCGTCCACCGTCTTCGCGTCGGCGATGCCGCGCTCCACGATGGAGATCGCCTCCCGCCACAGCGCGTGCTGGAGGCGGTTGGCCACGAAGCCCGGGACGTCCTTGTTGACCCGCACCGGGTGCTTGCCCGCTTCCTGAAGGAAGCGGATGGTTTTGTCCATCGTCTCTTCGCTGGTATGTTCCGCCCGGGTCACTTCCACGAGGGGAATGAGATACGGCGGGTTCCAGAAATGCGTGCCGACGATGCGGTCCCGGTAACGGGCCTTGCTGGCGATTTCCGTGATGCTCATCACCGACGTGTTGGTGGCGAGCACCGCGTCGCGGCGGCACAGCCGGTCCAGGTCGGCGAACACGTTCTGCTTGAGCTCCATGTTCTCGAAGACGGCTTCCACCACGAAATCCTTGCCGCGGACCGCTTCTTCCAGGTCGGCGGTGACGCGGATGCGCCCCAGGGTCTCCTCCATGAGCCGCTCGTCTCCGATGCCGTGTTCCATGAGCAGCCGCATGTTCGAGCGGATTTTGTTCCGCACGGCTTCCTCGGTATCCTCGAAGGCCTGGATGGTGACCGGATACCCGCGGCTGGCGAACACCTGGGCGATGCCGCTGCCCATGAGTCCCGACCCGATGACGGCGATGTCCCTGAAAATGCCCGACATGGCTTCAGCCTCCCGGGCAGGTCATCCGGCGGTCGTTCCGCCGTCGACGTAGATCACCTGTCCCGTGATGAAATCCGACGCCGCCGATGCCAGGAACACCGTGGCTCCCACCATGTCGTCGGCAAGCGCCGCGCGGCCCATCGGGATCCGCGACAGGAAGATCTCCTTGAGCTGGTCGTTTTCCAGCACTTCCTTTGTCAGCGGCGTCCAGAAAATGCACGGAGCGATCGCGTTGACGTTGATGTTGTACTTGGCCCATTCCGTCGCCAGCTGCTTCGTCAGCAGGTTGACGGCGCCCTTGCTGGGGCCGTACGCGGCGTAGCCGCCCGGGTGGCCGGAAAAGGCGCGCACCGAGGACACGGTGATGATCTTGCCGCGCTTTTGCTCCTTCATCACCCGGCCGACGGCCTGGCAGCACAGGAACGTGCCTCTCACGTTGATGTTCATGACCTGGTCGAAATCCTCGATCGGGAAGTCCTCCGCGGGGTGCCGTTTGGCGATGCCGGCCGAGGTCACGAGAATGTCGATCTTTCCGAAGGCGTCCATCGTCTGCTTGACCAGGTTCTCGACGTCTTCTTTTTTGCTGACGTCGCAGGGAACGGCCAGGGCCTTTTTGCCCGTCGCTTCAATTTCGCGCACGGTCTCTTCCAGCGTGGCGATGGTTCTCCCCGTCACGACCACATCGCAGCCGTAGGCGGCGAGCCCCACCGCCAGCGTCCGGCCGAGCACGCCGGCGCCGCCGGTGACAATGGCCGTCTTTCCTTCCAGATCAAACAGCTTTCGGAATTCTTCCGCTTTGGTCAGCGCCATTGATCCTTTTCTCCTCTCCCATGTGCCTTCGACGAGCCTTGCGCGAGCCTTCAGAGAGGCTTCAGCCGGCCCTTGGCCGGCTTTTCTGCGAGCCCCAGAGAAAAGGCTTGCGTTCAATCCGGATAGTTCACGATCACGAGCATGGTGGCCGGGAGGTTCGTCTCGTTCCGCACCTCCCTTCCTTCATAAGGGGGGATGTAGAGAGAATCCCATTTCCGGAGAACGACGGTTTCCGTCTTGGTTTTCACCGTCACCTCGCCGTCGAGGACGACGTACACTTTCTCCGTCGGGGAGTCCTCGTAGTCGTACTCCGCGCCTCCGCCGGGGAGGAAGTGGGACATGCCCACCCAGAACTTCGACGTGCCGGTCTCTTCCTTGCCGTGCAGGCGGAGAGCGGTCATGCCGAAATGTTTCGGAGGGTTGTAAGGCTTGGCGTCTTTCACTTCGACCTTCTTCAAACAGCATCCCTCCCGGAAACCTCACCACATAGTGGTATTTTGTATTGTAATGTAGTACAATCTATATTATAAAAAAGAAAGCGCCCCTTCGTCAATAAAACGGTTTCACGTACCGGAACGACGTTCTGGCGGAGAGGCGATCCGGCTGCCGCCTGCGCGGCTTGTCCCGCATGCAGGGACAATATGGCAAAGGAGAGGTTTCTTTGCTATCATTAATCAGAGATTAAAACAAGGAACGGATCGGCAGCTTTGGAAAAAAGGGAACGTTCGGCATTGTTTCCGTGACCTCACGGATATTTCCTTCTCTTAACAAAGGAGGCTTTCCGCTTGGATACGGACAACGGCAAAACTGGCAGAAACGACGGCATACAGGTCATCGCAAGGGCCGCGAAAATTTTGTACACCCTGAAGGACCATCCGAACGGGCTCAGCCTCGGACAGATCGCCCAGCTCGTCGGGCTGCCGAGATCCACCGTCCAGCGCATCGTGCTGGCGCTGGAGAAGGAAGGACTGATCATGCACGCGTCGCCGAGCGTCGGCTTCAGGCTTGGCCCCGGGCTCATGGTCCTTGCCGCAGCCGTCCACTTCGACCTGCGGCGGGAAGTGCATCCGTTCCTGGAAGAACTGTCGAAGGAGATAGAAGAAACGGTGGATCTGGCCGTCCCCGACCGGGGGAGGATGCTGTTCATCGACCAGATCCCCGCGCCGCACCGCCTGCGGGCCGTGTCGGCGGTGGGGGTGCATTCGCCCATGCACTGCACGGCCAATGGCAAGGCGATTCTCGCGGCGCTGCCCCTCGACGAGGCGAAAAAGATTTTGTACGAAATGCCCCTCAACGCGTACACGCCCTACACCATCACGGATCCCGAGAAGCTCCTGAAGGAGCTCGAGGAAATCCGCCGTGTGGGCGTGGCGTACGACCGGGAAGAGTTCACGGAGGAGATCTGCGCGGTGGGCGCGACGATCCGCGACGCGGGAGGGCGGCTGGCCGCCATCTCCGTGCCGCTGCCCGCCTCGCGCTTCTACGGCAACGAGGAGAAGCTCGCGGAAGCGCTGATCCGGACGTGCCGGAAGATCGAGGCGCATCTGATGCCGGAGGCTTCGCTGATGCGGACGCGTTAATGTGCGGACTTAATCCGTCGGAAAATAGCGCGACCGCCCTTTCGGGGCGGTCATTTGTTTTGGCCCGCGCGGTTTCCTGGTCCCGGTTTTGGGAGAGTCCGGGTGAAGAGGTTTGCGAAATGGAATCGGGCGGCTGTGGACGGCCCATCCCTTCGGACCTTCTGGGTCCGGGGTCTCGTTTCGCCGGATCGGTCGCCTTATTGACTTTGCGGCGGCTATTCGCTAGCATCTTGGTATGACAAATGCGGGTTGGCGGCGGGAGGAGGCGCGCGGCGCATGCGACCGGGCATTCTCGTCATCGGCCATGGTTCAAGGGAAGCGGTCTGGGTGGAACGCGTCGAAGCGGCGGTGCGGGAGGCCGCTTTTTTGTTGCAAGAGCGGACGGGCGCCGCCGTTCCCGTGGAAGCGGCGTATCTGGAGCTGGTGGAAGGCCGGCTTATCCAGGACGGCGTCAACCGGCTTGAGGCGTCAGGCGTGACCGACCTTCTCGCCATACCCTTTTTTATATCGTCCGGCAGCAAGCATGTCCGGGAAATCGGCTGGGCTCTGGGCGCTTGGGATGAGCCGGCGGGCGGAACGGATCTTGCGCCGGTGCGGATCGGCGCGCGGCTGACCTATGGACGGCCCGTGGACGACGATCCGGAGATCGCGGATGCGCTGCTGGACAAGATCGCCCCGTTTTCGTCCGATCCTGCGGGCGAAGCCGTGCTGCTCATCGGCCACGGCAACGCGGAGCCGGGAATGCGCCGGGCCTGGCTGCGCGGAATGTCGGGTCTTGCGGAACGCGTCCGGGCGCGCGGCGGTTACGCGGCGGCGGATGCGGCGCTGCTGGCAACGGACGATCCGGCGGCAAAGGCGGAAGCGCTGCGGCGCGGTCGGCCGGCTTTGCGGGTGCTGGCCGTTCCGGTGTTTCTGAGCGAGGGATATTTCACCGCCGAGGCCGTTCCGCGGCGCCTGCGGGGAGCGCCGTGCGACTATGCGGAGACGGCCCTGCTGCCGCATCCGAAGCTGGCGGAGTGGATCGCGCGGCAGTCGGCGGAATGGCTGGCGCAGCTCGGGTAAGACGGACGGAACCGGGAACGGTTGGTGCGGACGGAATGGGACGAAACTTGAAACGGCTGGAGCGGACGGCATGGGACGGAACCTGGAATGACCAGGTCCGCCGGGATGGGAAGGCATCCGGAACAGTCGGAGCGGCCGGGACGCGAAAGACGGAACTTTCCGGACGGAAAGGATGATGTCGGCTTGAGCATCGTTCGGGCTCGGCTCATCTACAATCCGACGTCGGGGCGGGAAGAAATCCGGCGTCGCTTGCCCCATATTCTGCAGCGCCTGGAGAAAGGGGGCATTGAGACATCCACCCACGCCACGGAAGGCCCGGGGGACGCCCGGCAGGCCGCGTCGGAAGCGGTGCGCCGCGGCTTCGATCTGGTCATCGCCGCCGGCGGCGACGGCACGCTGAACGAGGTGGTCAACGGCCTGGCGGGGCATGAGCGGCGGCCGACCCTCGGCATTTTGCCCTACGGCACGAGCAACGATTTTGCCAGGGCCCTGCGCATTCCGCGCCGCTGGGACCGGGCTTGCGACATCATCGTGGAACGGCACACCCGTCCGGTGGACATCGGCGCGGCGAACGGCCGCTATTTCATCAACGTCGCGGGGGGCGGGTACCTGACGGATCTGACCTACGAGGTGCCCAGCAAGCTGAAAACCACCCTCGGCTATTTGGCCTACTACGTGAAAGGCGTGGAAAAGATTCCCCAGCTCCGGCCGACGCGGATGCGCCTGCGTGCGGAAGGCGTGGGCGAGCTGGAGGGCGACTACCTCATGTTCCTCATCGCCAACAGCCGGATCGTCGCCGGCTTCGACCGGCTGGCGCCGAACGCGGCCGTGGACGACGGGAAGTTCGACGTGTTCATCGTCCGCAAGTGCAACCTCGCCGATTTTTTGCGCCTGGCCACGCTGGCCTTGCGGGGCGAGCATGTGAACAGCAAACGGGTCATTCACTTCCAGACCAGCCGGATCGAGATGGAATCCGAATCGCGGGTGCAGCTCAACCTGGACGGCGAGCTGGGCGGCGCGCTGCCGTGCACGTTCACCGTGCTGCCGTCGCATCTCCATGTTTGCGTCGGACGCGCCGCCGCGGGCAAAGCCGGGAGCAGGGCGTAAGACGCGGCGCGCCCGGCCGCTTCGCGGCGATGGCGGCCAGCCGGATCGCCGTGGAGCTCACGGGCCGGAGCGATTCTCCGGACGAGATGATGAAAAGTATAAACCTTCAAACCGGGCCGGGGGCGTAAGCGCCAACGGCTTTTTGTTTTTGCGGAGAGACAGACCGGGCCGATTGCCCGTTTGGCGAGATTATATTAATGTAGGTAATGTTAATAAACGGCCTTACCATGCCGCTTGGCCGGCGGACAGAGGAAGGAGATGGACGGATGCCGCCGCTCGTCAAATGGGACGGACACACGCACAGCAAATTTTGCTGTCACGGCCATCCGGCGGAGCTGTCGCTCTATCTCGACCGGGCCGTCGAGCTCGGCTTTGCGCGTTATACCGTCAGCGAACATGCGCCCCTGCCGGACCGGTGGGTCGACGATCCCGGTCTCATGGCGGAGTTGGCGATGCCGGAAGAGCGGCTGCCGGAATATTTCGCCTACGTGAAGGAGATGAAGGCCCGCTACGCGGACCGGATCGAGGTGACCGCCGGCCTGGAACTGGACTTTCTTTACGGGAAAGAGTCGTTTGCCGAGCGGCTGGCGGAGCGGTGGGCGGACGAGCTCGGGGATGTGGTCGTGTCGGTGCATTTCCTGCCGGGCAAGGGCGGCATGCGGTGCGTCGATTTCTCGCCGGAGGATTTCCGGGACGCTTTTCTTGGTTACTACGGCTCGATGGACCGGGTGGTGGAAGCGTACTACGACCATGTGGAAATGGCGGTCGCATGGGCGGCCCGCCTGCCCGTGCGCAAGCGCCTCGGCCACGTCAACCTGATCGCGAAATTTTCCCGCGAGCTGCCGCCGATGGACGAATCGTACATCCGCAAACGCCTCGAAGGGCTGCTGCCGAAGCTGAAGGCGGCCGGCCTCGGCATCGATGTCAATGTGGCGGGGTTCCGCGTGCCCACCTGCGGCCAGGCCTATGTGCCGGAGTGGTTCATCCGGGCCTGCCGCCGGGAAGGGATCGAGTTGGTGTACGGCTCGGACGCCCACAAGCCGGAGCACGTCGGGGCGGATTGGGAGTGGTTCGAGCGGCGGCTGGAGGAAGCGGGGGACGCGTCCGGATGAAGACGAAGCAGCGGGCCGGCTCAAAGGGAAAACAAGCCTGGCTGGAACGGATCGGAAAAATGGCAGGCCGTTAGAAACGGATCGCGCGGGTGGAGCCGATGGAAAAACAGCGTGTAACCGGTTGGCACATCTTCTGGTTTTACGGTTTGCCGCTTCTTTTGTGGATGGGACTCATTTTTCTCATGTCGTCGCAGCCGTACGAACGGCAGAACCTCCAGCCCGTGATCGGGGAGCACGTGCCGGGCGGATTTGTGGAAAGGCTTTTCGCATGGGTCCGCTTTTCCTACGGAGGCTCGGAAGTCAGCGTCGGGGAGCTGGGTGCGGCCGGCTTCATCGAATTTTTCGTGCGCAAGGCGGCTCATTTCGGGGAGTACTTTGTCCTTGGCTGGCTGTCGGGCCGGCTCCTGCGGGTGTGGCTGGGGGCGGGACGCTCCGCCGTCTGGCGGGTGGGGGTGGCGGCGCTTTTCTGCCTGTTTTACGCCGTCACGGACGAGATCCATCAAAGCTTCACGCCCCAGCGAACCGCCCTCGTCTCGGATGTTGTGCTTGACGCCGTGTCCGGCCTGATCGGAGCGGCCGCGTATGCCGGAGTCGTCCGATGGACCGGAAAAAGGAAAAACGCACCGTCAGGGTGAATTGATCTATCAGACCAACAGCTGGCCTTCGACGCCGCGAGGCAGGGGACCAGCCGGGGAGGGAGCTGAAGTGCGGGGAACGATCCCGGACGAGTCTGCATCCGTGGGCGGGCTTCACGCCGCCATCGTGATCGCGGTGTACAGGATGGGAAACTTCTTTTATTACAAAGTCCGGATTCCCGTCATCCGCGAGTTGCTGCTGTTCCTTTATTCCATCATCGACTACCTGCTCGTCAGGACCATCCTGAATTCTGAAATCCCGGCGAAATGCCGCATTGGCCGCAACCTTCGCCTTCCCCATGGAGGCAGGGGAGTGGTCATCGACCGGGATGCCGTCATCGGCGACAACGTGACCTTGTACCACCAGGTTACCATCGGGCGGATCACGGAAGGATTCGGGAAGCCGGGTTCGCCCGTCGTCGGCGACCATGTGATCGTCGGCAGCGGCGCCAAAATTCTCGGTCCCGTGCACATCGGAGATCATGCCAAAATCGAAGCCAACACGGTGGTGCTGAGGGACGTCCCGGCGGATGCGACGGCGGTGGGGATTCCTGCGAAAATCATTTACCAGGCGCCGGAGCCGGATGCGGAGGAAGCGGAGGAGGCGGCCAAAGACGCCGAAAACGCCCGAAGCGCCGAAATCGCCGAAATCGCCGAAAACGCCGAAAATGCCGAAAGCCCTGCAAACGCCGAAATCGCCGAAAGCGCTGAAAGCGCCGAACATGCCGGATACGCGCTCTGAGACCGTCCGGATTGCCGCGATGGCGGCGGATTGGTAAGATTGTTGGCGGGAAGAAAAAAAGGAAAAGGATGGATGTCTGTGCTGGTCGCGTTGATCATCCTTGCCGTTGTGGTCATTCTCGTGATCTACGGAATTTCCGTTTACAACCGGCTCGTCAGGATGCGCAACTGGGTGCGGGAAGCGTGGAGCCAGATCGACGTGCAGCTGAAGCGCCGCCACGACCTGATCCCGAACCTGGTGGAAACGGTCAAAGGCTACGCCAAACACGAGCGGGAGACGCTGGAACGGGTCATCGAAGCCCGCAGCCGCCTGCTGAGCGGTTCGCCGCAGGAACGGATGCAGGCGGACAACGAGATCCAGCAGGCGCTCAAGTCGATTTTCGCGCTGGGCGAAGCGTATCCGGACCTGAAGGCGAACCAGAACTTTCTGCAGCTGCAGGAAGAGCTCACCACGACGGAAAACAAGGTGGCGTACTCCCGCCAGCTTTACAACAAAACGGTGGCCGACTACAACACGCTGCGGGAGCAGTTTCCTTCCAATTTGATCGCAAACATGTTCAATTTCAAGGAAGAGCAGCTGCTCGCCATCCCCGAAGAAGAAAGAACCGTGCCGACCGTCAAATTCTGACGGCGGCCGGCGAGGAGGCTGGCCATGCTCTACCGGCAGATTGAACAAAACAGGCGGAAAACGGTGCTGCTCGTGCTCGTGTTCGGTTTGCTGGTGCTCGTGACCGGCGCCGCCATCGGCTATTTGAGCGACGGCGACCCGGTGGTCGGGCTGGTGCTGGCGGCAATCTTTCTGGCGTTTTATCTTCCCGTCACCTGGATGTCGGCGAGCCGGCAGGTGCTCGGCATGGCGGGAGCGCGGCCCGCGAGCCGGGAAGAGTATCCGCAGCTGTACAACATCGTGGAAGAGCTGTGCATTCCCGCGCGGCTGCCGATGCCGAAGATCTACATCGTGGACGATCCGTCGCCCAACGCCTTCGCCACCGGCCTGAAGCCGGAGAAAGGAGCGGTGGCGTTCACGACGGGGCTGCTCGAACGGCTGAACCGGGAAGAGCTGGAAGGCGTCGCCGCCCATGAGCTGGCGCACATCCGCAATTATGACATTCGCCTGATGACCATCAGCATTGCGCTCATTTCCGTCATCATCGTCCTGGCCGACATCGGCGTCCGCATACTCATGGTGCGGCGGGGCGGCAGCAACCGGAAGGGATCGGGGTCGAACCCGGCGATCCTCATCGTGGCCCTCGTGCTGGTCATTCTGGCGCCGATCGCGGCCCGGATCGTGCATTTCGCGATCTCGCGGAACCGCGAGTATCTGGCGGACGCCACCGCGGTGGAATTCACCCGCAACCCGGTCGGGCTGAAAAATGCCTTGCTCAAAATTGCGCAAAGCGACCTCGACGTGCAAAAGGCCAAGCAGGCCACCGCGCCCCTGTATTTCGCCAGCCCGTTCAGCAAGGAGCGAAAAAAACGCCGCGCCGGCTTGTTCGACACGCACCCGCCCATCGAAGCGCGCATCGAGCGTCTGGAGCGGATGTGAAACGCGCGAAAGGCCCGGTTAGCCGGGAATCTCCAGCCGCTTCGTCACCAGGAACGGCTGCGTTTCTTCCCGGTTTTTGTAGCGGACGTTCATGAACCGGAAATTCACGTACAGTTCCTCGTTTTCCCGGTCATAATCCGCGGGAACCGTAAAGGCAAAGCGGACCGGTTCGTCCGGGGGAAGGGGGTCCAGCGTGCCCTCCAGAATCCGGATCGGGAGTTCCGGAGGATTGCCCAGTCTGACATGCACGCGGCTTCCCGTGCTTCCGTTTTCGCTCCAGGAGGTTTCTTCCACAATCGTCACGGAAGCCACGCCAAGGGAAGTCAAAGCGAGGGTGCAGGCGCTGTGGTTGGCGACTTCCGCCGTGACGAGGACGGATTCGTCGGGCTGTTTTTCCGCCTGCAGCAGGCGGATGGGAATCTGGTCCTCCGATACGTCACAGGAGGAACGGGATGTAAAGTGATGGTACCCGTAAAGAATCACCGCCGCCGCGATGATCAGGACAACGGCGGCGGTGATCCTGGCCCGTCTGTCATATGGCAAGGCGGTTCGGCACTCCTTTCTTTCGGGCTGCCGGATCGGCACGGGCCCTTCCACACAAGAGAATACCATAAGCCCCGTCTTCCACAAATGCCCTTGTTCGCGTCGGCATCGGCCTTGCGTGAAACAAGGGCATTTGGCGTTCTTGGCGTTCCCCGGCCGGACATCAATTGTTCACGGACCGGGGAGAAGGAAGATTTCCCCTCGAACAGGAAACATTAAATGCGCAGAAACGCTGCGGCACGAAAGAAATATGCGGGTGACGCGCGAGGAGAGGAGAGTCCGTCATGTGGCACGCCAAAACGATCGAGGAAACGCTTCGAGAACTTGGTGTCGACGCCGGGACGGGACTGTCCGCGGAAGAAGCAAGGAGACGGCTGGAGCGCCACGGACCAAACCGCTTGGAAGAAGAGAGCGGGAAGGGACTGTGGTCCCTTTTTCTTTCCCAATTGAAGGATATGTTGATCTACGTGCTGCTGGGCGCCGCCATCATCACGCTGGTGGTCGGCGAATATGTGGACACCGCGGTCATCCTGCTGATTGTGCTGCTCAACGCGGTGATCGGGATGATCCAGGAGCACAAGGCCGAAAAGGCGATCGAGGCGCTGCAGCAGATGGCCTCCCCGAAGGCCGTGGTGCGCCGGGACGGCAGAATCGAGGAAATCGACGCGGACCGCGTCGTTCCCGGCGACATCATCCTGCTGGATGCGGGCCGGATCGTTCCCGCCGACCTCAGGCTGATCGAGTCCGCGGATCTGCGGATCGAAGAGTCGGCGCTGACGGGGGAATCCGTTCCGGCGGAGAAAGACGCGCGGACCGTGCACGCCGATCCGGACACGCCCGTGGCGGACCGGACGAACATGGCGTACACGTCCACCCTGGTGACTTACGGCCGCGGCGTTGGGGTGGCCGTGGCTACCGGCATGGGCACCGAGCTGGGGAAAATCGCCGGCGCCCTCAAAGAGGAGTCGGCCGGTCTCACCCCGCTGCAGAAACGCCTGGAGGAACTGGGGCGAACCCTCGGGTTCGCCGCCATCGGGGTTTGCGCCTTGATCTTCTTGATCGCCTTGCTGCAGGGACGGGAGCTGTTCGAGATGTTCCTCACTGCCCTCAGTCTGGCCGTCGCGGCGATCCCCGAAGGCCTGCCGGCGATCGTGGCCATCGTGCTCGCTCTGGGCGTGGCCAGGATGGCCCGGCGCGGCGCCATCGTCCGCCGGCTGCCGGCGGTGGAGACCCTCGGTTCTGTCACCGTCATCTGCTCCGACAAGACGGGGACGCTGACGCAGAACAAAATGACCGTGACGCGGCTGTACACGCCGTACCGGTTCCGGGACGCGGCGCCGGGCCGGGCGGAACCGGCCGGCGCGGCTTCCGGGGCTCATGTGGCCGGCGGTGCGCCTTCCGAGGGGTCTTTTTCCGGTGTTGTTCCTGCCGTCGGCGCGCCTTCCGACGCCACTTCTTTGGACGCCGCGCCCGCCCCTTCCGGCGCTGTCCTCACCGATGGCGAGCAGCGGCTTCTTGAAGCGTTCGTGCTGTGTTCGGACGCGGCGATTGAAGACGGAAGAGGGACGGGCGACCCGACGGAAGTGGCCTTGGTGGAGGCGGGCTGGCGATTTGGCCTGCGCAAACGGGAGCTGGAGGCGCGCCATCCCCGCGCGGCAGAAAGGCCGTTCGACTCCGACAGGAAGCTGATGTCGACGGCAAGCCGCATCGACGGCGGTTTCCGGATTCACGCCAAGGGCGCGCCGGACCGGCTGCTGGACATCTGCACCCACGCGCTGGTCGACGGCCGGGCGGTTCCCCTCACCGGCGAGCTCAAAGCGGAAATTCTGCGGGCCGTGGAGGCCATGTCGGACGACGCTCTGCGGGTGCTGGCGGCCGCTTGCAAAGACGTGGAGAACGTCCCGGACCCCGGGGAGATGGAAGCGGATCTTGTATTCCTCGGCCTTGCCGGCATGATCGACCCGCCCAGGGCTGAGACGCGGGAATCCATCCGCGAGGCGAAGGCGGCCGGCATCCGCCCGGTCATGATCACGGGCGACCACCAAAGCACTGCCCTGGCCATCGCCCGGCAACTCGGCATCGCGGAGTCTCCCGACGAATGCGTGACCGGTGCGGAACTGGACGGCCTGTCCGAAGAGGAGCTTCGCCGGCGGACCGGTCGCCTCAGCGTGTTCGCCCGGGTGTCGCCGGAGCACAAAGTCAAGATCGTCAAAGCGTTCCAGGCCGAAGGCCATGTGGTTTCCATGACGGGCGACGGCGTGAACGACGCGCCTTCCCTCAAGCACGCCGACATCGGCGTCGCCATGGGAATCGCCGGCACGGACGTGGCCAAGGGCGCCAGCGACATGATCCTGACGGACGACAATTTCGCCACCATCGTGCAGGCCGTCCGCGAAGGGCGGACCATCTACCAGAACATCAAGAAATCGGTCACTTTCCTTCTGGCCTGCAATCTGGGGGAAGTGCTGGCCATTTTCACCGCCATCGCGTTTTTTTGGCCGCTGCCGCTGCTGGCGACCCAGATCCTCTGGGTGAATCTCGTCACCGACTCGCTGCCGGCCATCGCCTTGGGCACCGATCCGGCCGACCGGGATGTCATGCGGCAGAAACCGCGGAATCCCCGGGAGAGCTTCTTCGCCCAGGGCGCGGCGTGGCGCGTCGCCGCCGGCGGCGCGCTGATCGGCCTGGTCACGCTGGCCGGCTTCTGGTGGGGGCTCAGCCAGGTCGGATACAGCCCGGGGGCGAAGGGAATTCCGGAAGACGCGCTTGCCTATGCCCGGACCATCGCCTTCGCCGTGCTCACCGGCTCCCAGATGATGTTCGCCCTTTCCGTGCGGAGCCCGTCCGAGCCCGTCCTGCGGGCCGGGCTCTTCCGCAACCGGCTGCTCGTCGGCGCCATCGCGGCCAGCTTCCTTCTGCAGGTGGCCCTTATTTCCATGCCGTTTACGGCGAATCTTTTCCATCTGCGGCCCATGGGTCTCACCGAATGGACCCTGGCCGCCGCGCTCAGCATGGTGCCGCCGCTGGCGAACGAAGGTCTAAAACGGATCTTGGCCAGATAGAAATAAACATAGAAATAAACAAGGGATGAAATTCATGTTGACCAAACGGCCTTTTTCAATATAATTAAATCCAGATGTCCGGACAACCGCATAACTGGACGGACGGAATTTTTACAAAGGATGATCGCCATGGAAGACAACGCATTACACTTGCCGGTACACGCCAAAAATCTGGTCAACGGTCAATGGGTCGGAACCGATCAAACCATCGAAGTCTACAATCCCGCGAACAAACAGCTGGTGGGAACGGTTCCGGCGGCCGGGGCTTCCCTGGTGGAGGAAAGTTTGCAAGCCGCGGCAAAAGCGTTTCCATCCTGGTCGCGTTTGACGGCGCAGGCGCGTGCCCGGTTGCTGCGCAAAGCGGCGCAAATCGTCCGGGAGCGCAAAGAGCACATTTCCCGCCTTTTGACCATGGAACAAGGAAAACCGCTGGTGGACGCGCGCAAAGAGGTCGAAGAGGCGGCCTATGTTCTGGAATATTTCGCCGAAGAAGGAGTCCGCATCTACGGTGAAATGATTCCCGTCGATCATCCCGCCGCGCGTTCGCTGGTGATCCGCCAGCCGGTGGGGCCGATCGCGGCCATCACGCCCTGGAACTACCCGGTGTCGCTGCTGGCGTGGAAAGTGGCGCCGGCCCTGGCGGCCGGATGCACGGTGGTCGCCAAACCGGCGACGGAAACGCCGCTTTCGCCGATCGCCTATATCCAATGCCTGGCGGACGCGGGAATTCCGGCAGGGGTGGTCAACATCGTCACCGGACGGGGATCGACGGCAGGCGACGCGCTGATCGGAAGTCCCCTGGTGAAAAAAATCGCCTTTACCGGTTCGACGGAAATCGGAAAAGAAGTCATGCGCAAAGCCGCGGACCATCTGTCGCTGGTCTCCCTGGAACTGGGCGGGCATTCCCCGTTCATCGTCATGGCGGACGCGGATCTCGAACAAGCCGCCCAGGACGGCGCCAGGCGCGCCTTCCGGGCGATGGGGCAAAACTGCAACTCGGTCAACCGGATTTATGTGCATGAATCCATTTACAAGCGTTTTGTCGAATTGCTGGTGGAATTTTCATCCCGCTTGAAGATGGGCGACGGATTGAAAAACCCCGATATCGATCTTGGACCGATGGTCAACGAACAGGGCATCCGCCGGATCGAAGACCAGGTGCGGGACGCGCTGGAGCACGGAGGCAAGCTGCTGCTCGGCGGCAAAAGGCCGGACGCGCCCGAGCTGCAAAACGGCTATTTCTACGAACCGACGATCATCGCGGAAGCCGGACCCGGCGCCAAGGTGCTGCGCGAAGAATCGTTTGCGCCGATTGTGCACGTGCAGCCCTTTGCCACCACCGAAGAGGTCATCCGGCTGGCCAACGACAATCCGTACGGACTGGTGTCCTACCTGTACACCAACGACTTGTCCAACGCGATTCTGATTTCGGAAGCGCTGGAGTCGGGCACGGTGTGCGTGAACAACACGGTCGGCAGCACGGTGGAGGCGCCTTACGGCGGCTGGAAAGCGAGCGGCATCGGCGTCGAGCTCTCCCATTACGGCATTGAGTCTTACACGCATCTGAAGCATATCCGGTTGCAATTGAGGGGCCTGTGAGGATGGAGCGCATGTTCCGCGTGCTGGTCGCTTCGGGGTCTTTCGGAAAAGCGGATCCCGAACCCGTCCGGATGCTGGAAAAAGCGGGGTGCGAACTCGTCCCCAACGAGCTCGGGCGTCCGCTGAAGGACCGCGAAATGGCGGCGATCGTGGCCGAGAAAGGGATCCACGGGATCATCGCCGGACTGGACGAAGTCGGCCCGTTGACCCTCGGGGCGTCCGATACGCTCAAGGCGGTATCCCGGCACGGGACGGGCGTGGACAATATCGACTTCGACGCGGCCCGGCGCCATGGCGTCGTCGTCACCAACACGCCTTCGACCAACGCTTCGGGCGTGGCCGATCTCGTGCTGGGCCTCATTTTGGCGCTGTTCCGGAGGCTGATCGAGGTTCACCGCCACGTCCAGGAGGGCCGGTGGGAACGCCCGACGGGATTGGAATTGGGCGGAAAGGTGCTGGGCATCGTTGGTTACGGGCGGGTGGGAAGGCTGGTCGCCAAACGGGCCCTGGCCTTTGACGCCCGCGTCCTGGCATACGATCCGTATGTCCGCGAGACGGATGACGAACGGATCACTCTGTGCCGCTCGCTGGACGAACTGCTGGCGCAGTCGGACGTCGTCACGCTTCATCTTCCGAATACGCCGGAGACGGTGGGGCTGATCGACGCGGCGGCAATCGCCAGGATGAAGCCCGGCGGTTTTCTGATCAACACGGCCCGCGGGGAGCTGGTCGACGAACGGGCGCTGGCCGAAGCCGTGCGGTCCGGCCGGCTGGGCGGGGCGGGCGTGGACGTCTATCGGCAAGAGCCGCCCGCGGATTCTCCGCTCATCGGCGTGCCGGGCATCATCACCACGTCCCACATCGGGGCGCTGACCGACCGCTCGCTGAAGGAAACCAGCCTCATTTGCGCGCAAAACCTTCTGGCCGTGCTGAACGGGGAGCCTTGCAGCTATATCGTGAACAAATAAGGGGATGTGGGAGATGAACATCGGCGGCGTCATTTGCGCCCTGCTCACGACGTACGACGATTCGGGAACCCGCGTGGATGCGGAGCGGCTGAAGCGCCACGTCCGCTTCTTGCTGGATCGCGGCATCCACGGATTGTTTGTGACGGGAACCGCGGGCGAAGGGCCGCTATTGTCCCGGGAAGAGAGGATGCAAGTCTTGTCCGCCGCCGTGGAAGCGGCGGGCAACCGGGTGCCCGTGATCGCCCATGTGGGGCACTTGCATACCGGGGAAGCGGCGGAGCTGGCCCGGCATGCCAAAAACGCGGGCGCGGATGCCGTGGCTTCCGTTCCGCCATACTATTTTCCGCTGGATGACGAGGCGTTGTACAATTATTTCCGTGCGGTGGCGGAGGCGGCTTCCCCCCTTCCGTTCTACGTCTACAATTTTCCCGACACCACGAACAACCGGATCCCGGCGCGACTGTTGCGTCGGTTGGCGCGGGAAATCCCCAATCTGAAAGGATTCAAGGACAGCAGCAAAAGCCTGGATCAATTCCGGGAGTATCTCGCCGAAACGCCGGAACTGGACGGACTGATCGGGTCGGACGCCCTGGCTTTGCAAGCGTTTCAGGCCGGGGGCAAAGGCATCGTGTCCACGGTGGCCAACGTGTTTCCGGCCGAGGTCGTGCGGCTGTATGAAGCTTTCAGGAACAACGACGCGGAACAGGCCGAGCGTTGTCAGGAGTTTCTGACGGAGGCCCGCCGCGCGCTCAAGCAGGGGCCGTATATCACCACCTACAAAGCGGCCTTGCAGCTATTGGGGCAGGGATCTTTCGGAGGCGTCCGGCCGCCGCTCAGGCCCCTCGGCGACGAGGAATGGCGGTCGCTGGAAAGCGCCCTTGCGCGCTTGCACAACTTGCCGGGGAAGGTGCGGACGTGATACTGGTCATCGATCTGGGAACGACGGGGGTTCGCTGCATCGCCTATTCCGACGAATGGCACAGCGTGGCGTCGAACTATTTGAACCTCAAGCACGAAACTCCCGGTCCGGGCATGTTTGTCCAGGATCTGAAAGACATTCTGGAAAAAACGGTCACCGTGCTGGAAGCCACGTGGAAGCAAGTCGGAGCGCCCAGGGAAGCGTATCTGGCCATTACCAACCAGCGCGAATCCCTTGCGGTCTGGGATAAGCGGACGGGCGAGCCGCTCGCTCCCTCCCTGAACTGGCAGGACGTCCGGTACGGCCGCGTGCTGGACGAACTGAAAGCGGACGGACGTGAGGCGCAAATCCACGAGATGACGGGACTTCGGCTGTTCCCGTATTTTACCGCGGGCAAGATCGCCTGGATGCTGGATCACGATCCGGAGCTGCGAAAACGGTGCGAGAGCGGCGAAGTCGCGATGGGCACCCTCGACGCGTGGCTGGTCTGGTCGCTTACGGGAGGAACGGACGGCGGACGGCTGGTCACCGACGTGACCAATGCCAGCCGGACCTGTTTGATGGATTTGAATACGCTGTCATGGTCCGACCGGCTGCTGGAATGGTTCCGCGTGCCGCGGGCGGCGCTGCCGGACATCGTTCCGTCGGGCAGCCCGAACGCCTTCGGCGCGGTCCGGCACCCGCGGCTGCCCGCCGATATGCCCATCGTCGGGGTCATCGGAGACCAGCAGGCGTCCCTGCTGGGCCAATCCTGCGTCCAGCCGGGCTTCGCCAAAAACACCTACGGAACGGCCAGCGCCATCCTGATCAACGCGGATCGGGAGATCAAGACCGCCTGCCGGGATTTGCTCAGCACCGTTTTTTACCAGGTCGAGGGCGACCGGGCGAAATTCGCGCTGGAAGGGTCGACGGGAGCCACCGGCGGCATCATCGACTGGCTGAGAAACAGCCTGGGCTGTTCCTCCCTGGAAGAGGTCAACGCGCTGGCCGCCGGCGTGCCGGACAGCGAAGGGGTCTATTTTATCCCCGCGTTTTCCGGACTGTACGCTCCCTACTGGGATGTCGAAGTGCGGGGTTCCATTTACGGCCTGACCATGCATTCGACCAAGGCGCACATCGTCCGCGCCGCCTACGAGTCGATCGCGCTGCAAACCCTGGACGTGCTGAACACGGCGAAACAGCAGGCGCAGATCGACGTGCGGATGATCAGGGTCGACGGAGGGGCGTCGAAGAACGAATTCCTGATGCAGCTGCAGGCCGACATCCTGGGGATCCCCGTATGGCAGCTAGACGAGCAGGACATCACGTCCAGAGGGGCCGCCTATCTGGCGGGAATGGTCCTGGGACTTCTGGATCCGCAAAAAATCGAATCGCTGTATCAGGTGAAGAAAATCTACGAACCCGTCTGGAGCGACGAACGGAGGGCGGCGCTGTACGAGGGGTGGAAGGAGGCGATCGCCAAAGCCCGCCATCGCCCGGAATGATGCGAAACCGATTCCAAAAGAAGGGAAGATGCCGTTGTTACACCTATTTGAAGCTCCCGAACGGATTGTGGCCGGCTGGGGAGTGATCTCCCGCCTCGGCGAGGAAGCCAAAACCGTGGGCAAAAATCTGCTCTTGCTTTGCAGCTCGCGAACCGCCGAATCGGAATGGATGAAGGGGATCGTCGGGCAGCTGGAACGGGAAGGGTTGACCGTTTCCGTCGAGGTCTGCGACGCCGGCGAGCCGACGGTGGACGCGGTGGAAAAACTGCTGCGGCGGGCGGAAAACCTCGACGCGGATGCCGTGATCGGCATCGGCGGCGGCAGCGTCCTGGACACCGCCAAAGCGGTGGCGGGCCTGAAATTTCCGGACCGCCGGCCCGTGATCGATTATTTCTACGGACAGCCGATTGAACGGCGGGGTGTGCCGTGGATCGCCGTGCCCACCACGTCCGGCACCGGCTCCGAAGCGACGCCGAACTCCGTGCTGTCCGACGGAGACAAGCTCAAGCAGAGCATCCGCGGCGACAGGAGCTGGATCGCCGCGCGGATCATTCTGGACCCCGAACTGACGGTGTCCTGCCCGTCGAACGTGACCGCCTGGAGCGGCATGGATGCGCTGACGCAGGCGATCGAATCGTACACCTCCGCGAAGGCCAACGCATTGACGGAACCGTACAGCTTGAAGGCGGCGGTCCTGATCGCGGGCAGCCTGGAAACCGCCTGTCGGGAGCCCGGACACCGCCAGGCGCGGACGGATATGGCGTATGGCAGCCTGCTGGCCGGCATCGCCCTGGCCAACGCCCGCCTGGGCATCGTGCACGGCGTCGCGCATTCGATCGGCCTTCATTTCCATGTGCCGCACGGATTGGTTTGCGGCACCCTGTTGCCGTGGGCCATCGACTTCAACCAGGACGTTGCGGGAGACAAATACGCCGCGTTGGCGCGGGCCATTGGCGCGGGAAGCTCGGCCCGGGATCTGGCGGACTGGGTCCGCGGGCTCAACCGCCGCCTGAACATTCCATCGTCCATCCGTGAGTTTGGCGTCAACAAGGAGGATGTCCCGCGCATCGTGGAGGAAAGCATGCCGTCCGGATCCCTGAAGGCCAATCCGAAACCGGTGAGCCGGGAAGAGCTGGCCGGTTTCCTGGAAGCCCAGTTGGGGCAAATGTGAGGAAGAAAGAGGCGTGGAAAATTGTTGGACAAAGATTCCGGCATTCCCCTGTATCTGCAGATCGTGGATGAGCTGAAGCGGCGGATCGCTTCCGGAGAGCTCAAGCCGGGCGACCAGATGCCCACGGAAGCGGAGCTGCAGCAAACCTACGGCGTCAGCCGGTTCACGGTCCGGCAAACGTTTTACAAGTTGCTGCAGGACGGGCTCATCGTCAAAAAGCGCGGCAAGGGCACCTTTGTCGCTTATCCCAAGATTGTGGAGAATTTGCCGCGTCTCGTCTCCTTTTCCGAAGAGATGGTGAAGCTGGGCAAAAAACCGTCGACGGAAGTGTTGTCGGTCGCGATTGTCGACACGCCTCGGGAAATCGGCCAGATCATGGGCCGGGCGGTGGACGAGAAGTCGCTGCGCATCGAGCGGCTGCGGAAAGCGGACGGCGTTCCCATGACCATCCTGATTCATTATATCCCGCAAAGCCTGGGAGTGGATCCGCGGGACGATTTCACCAAGTCGCTTTACGAGCTGTATCTGAACAAGTATCGGTTCAACATCGTCCGCGGAGACCAGATCATCGAAGCGGTGTCGGCCAGCGCGCAGCAAGCCAAACTGCTCCGGGTTCCGAAGAACAGCCCGCTGCTTCTCATTCGCAGAATCACGGTGGACAACAAGGAACAGCTGATCGAATACGTGGAAGGGTATTATCCCGCCGACAGGTACAGCTATCAAATCACGCTCTATCGCAAATAACGAAGATTGCCCGCAACAAGACATCCGATGGGAGGGGAACCATGGAACCGTTTGTGAAATTTACCGGCGCGAGCGGCCTGATGGAGCAGCCGGACAACGTCGTCATCCGCAAAATGAGCGACATGGCCGCCGCTTATGCCGATTCGCAAAAAGCCAGGGAATGGATTGAAAACGGAGATCCCGTCGTCTACGAGATGCTGGAAGCGCTCGTCCCGCAAGCGGCCGGCGAGCTCATGTTTTGCACCACCAGGATCAATCCCGGAACCGTCGGCCGCGAATATTTCATGACCAAAGGGCATTATCACGAAGATCCGACCACCGCCGAAATCTATTACACCGTTTCTGGCCGCGGCATCCTGCTGGCCGAGACCAAAGACCGGCGGCACGTCGCGCTTGAAATGAGGAAAGGATCCATCATTCACGTGGAGCCGGGATGGGCGCACCGCACCTATAACACGGGCGAGGAGCCGCTCGTGTTCCTGGCCGTGTATCCGGCCAACGCGGGACACGATTACCGGACGATTGAACAAGAAGGTTTCGCGCACACGGTCGTCAAGGGAGACAACGGCCCCGTTGTCGTCAAAACGTCAACCCTGCGGTGAGCCGGTCGGCAAGGCCGGGACCTTGAAGGGGGTGATAGGCCGGTGCCCTGACGGCGCCACAACCGTGAAGTCCATGTACGCGATCATCTGCTGCGTGAAAGGTGCTGTGTCAACGGCCAAAAAAATCCGGAGGGGAGTCATGGTCGAATGAAACAGTTCAAAATCGTTGCCGCCCTGACTTTGATCTTCTGCCTGCTTGCCGCTTGCGGCAGCAACAATTCGCAAAACGCGAGCTCGCCGTCTCCGTCGCAATCGGCTTCCGCCCAACCGTCCGACAACGCCGGGAACGACAACGCCGGAAACGGCAACGCCGCGGATGACCAGGTGTATCTGGTGGAAGGCATCCGGGGACTGTCCAACACGTACTACACCAACTGGATCAAAGGCGGCCAAAACTTCGCCAAAAGCGTGGGCATCGACGAAGACCACTTCATCATCATGGAAAACCAGGGAAGCTCCGAAAAACAATTGTCGGACATCAAGGCGATCGTGGCCAGGACGAACGGCAACGTGGTGTTCAACCTCGACCCCAACGAAGCGAACGACGTCAAGGCGATCGCGGAATTTTTGGATCAGCACAACGTGCCGTTCGTGACGTGGTGGAACAAGCCCGACGACCTGTGGCCCTGGGATACGAAGTCCTGGGTGATGCACATCACGTTTGACAACTTCACGTCCGGCTACAAGACCGCCGAAATCGCCATGCAGAACATGAAAACGCCGTACAAAGGAAAAATCATCGCCATTCAGGGCCTGCTGGGCAACACGGCGGCCATCGAACGGTTCGAAGGCTTCAAGGCGGCGCTCGAAAAATACCCGGATGTGGAACTGGTCAGCGCGCAGCCGGCCGACTGGTCCGACACGAAAGCGTTCCAGCTGATGTCGAACGAGCTGGTGAAAACGCCGGACGTCGACGCGGTCTGGGCGGCGAACGACTCCATGGCGCTCGGCGCGATTCAGGCTCTGAAAGCGGTGGGCCTTGCGGGGAAAATTCCGGTGACCGGGGTGGACGGCACTCCCCAAATGTTCGACGCCATCAAAAACGGAGAAGCGACCGCCACGGTGCTTTCGGACGCCTATCTGCAAGGCGGGCTCGGTCTGGCCATCGCGCTGGCGGCCAAGAAGGGCGAACTGAACGTGAATGAACTTCCCAAGGAAAAACGGGCCTGGATGGCGGAAGCCGAAGTCATCACCAAGGAAAACGTGGATCAATTCTACAACGACTTCTATGTGAACGAGCCGAATTACAGCTGGGATCAGGAACACTTCTTCGACCGGTTTATGGGTCCGGTGAAATAAAAAAATCGGGATGCAGCGGAGGCCCTCGACCGCAGGGCCCCGCTCTCCCGTCAAAAAAAAGGAAGCGTATTTAGTTCATTTTACTAATAAATACAAACATTCAGCAACGGCATATGGGGAAATTGGGCAAATATTGGGCGAATGAGGAGAATTGTTGATGAAAACCGCGGATGGGAACATCCTGAAACCGAAAAGCCCGGCCGGGCTGAAGCAGCTGCCCAGGACGTTCGGCCCGTTGGCGATTTTGATCGGGTTGGTCATTATCCTTTCGCTGCTCACGCCGCGTTTTTTGACCACGTCCAACTTGATCAACCTGATGCTGCTTTTTCCGATTCCGCTCATTTTAGCCATCGGCTCCCACTTTGTCATCCAGACGGGATCGATCGATCTTTCCGTGGAAGGCGTCATGGCGGTCGCCGGCGTCGTGACCGCGATGTTTGTCCATAATTCCCTCACCTCGCTGGACTGGGGGGTGGGCGGAATCGCGATGGGCGTTTTGGCCGGTGCGGCTTTGGGCGCTCTCAACGGGTTCATCTATGTGAAAGGAAGAATTCCGAGTTTCATTGTTTCGCTCGGATTGTCCCTGGCGTGCATCGGACTGGCGACCATCATGTACGGCGGAAATCCGATTTCCATCTATGATCGCGAGCTGCAAAACCTCATCATCGGCCGCACGCTGGGGGTGCCGACCGTTTTTTGGTGGGGGCTCGCCTTTTTCCTGCTGATGCTGGTGGCGGAACGCTATCTGCCGCTCAGCAACCATATCCGCGCCATCGGCGGGAACGAACTGATCGCGCGGCAGGCGGGCGTGAACGTCAACCGGGTGAAACTTGCGGTGTTCATGCTGGCCGGCGCGTGCTACGGGCTCGGGGGCGCGCTGAACACGGTGCGGCTTACGATCGGAAGCTCGGACACGGTGTCCGGATTTCTGTTCTCCACCATCACCTCGGTCGTTGTCGGCGGCACGGCGCTGACCGGCGGGAGGGGTTCCGTGACGGGTGTGCTGATCGGCGTGCTGATCATCCAAATCATCAACAACGGCATGATTCTCCTGTCGCTGAATCCGTACCTGCAGGCGGCGGTGCAGGGCGCGATTCTGATCGCCGCCATCGCGGTCACCATTAACCGGCGCAAGGCTCAGTTCGTGAAGTAAAGGGGGGAGGCCGGTTGGCTCACGAAGTGCTGGTATCGATGCGCAACATCGTAAAAAGGTACCCGGGCACCGTCGCGCTGGACGGCGCGAACCTGGAAATCCGCCGCGGCGAGATCATCGGGCTGTTGGGGGAAAACGGCGCGGGCAAATCGACGATGATGAAAATTTTGGTCGGGTACGAGACCCCCGACGGCGGCGAGATGCTGGTCGGCGGCAAGAAGGTCCAGTTCCGCAGCACGCGCGAAGCCATGGCGTACAACATCGGCATGGTGTATCAGGACCAGGCGCTGTTGCCCAATTTGACCGTCTTGCAAAACCTGTTTCTCGGCTACGAGCATTTGTTCACCCGCGGCGGGTTCATCGACCACCGGAAAATGAAACAAACGGGCCGGGAAATTTTGGACATGATGCGGCTGCACTGTTCGCTGAGCGACGAGGTGGAAGCCCTGCCGCTCAGCACGCGCGAACTGCTGGAAATCGGACGGCTGCTGTGGCTGTCCGAAATATCCGGCCGTCCCCCCGTCATTGTGCTGGACGAACCGACCACCGTTCTGGATTCCAACGAAATCCGGCAGCTGTTCGACATCGTTCGGAGCATTCGCGACAAAGCGGGCATCATTTTCATTTCCCATCATTTGCAGGAAGTCCTGGATCTCGTCGACCGCGTGGTCGTTTTCCGCGACGGCCGCGACATCGCGTCGCTTCCGGCCCGCGATCTGACGGTGGCCAAAATCCAGGAAATGATGATCGGCCGGGAACTGAACACGGAGTACTATTTGGTGGACAAACAGCGGGAACCGTCGGAGCGGGTGGTGCTGGAGGTCAAACAGCTGACGGTTCACGGCAAATTTCAAGACATCTCCTTTCAGCTGCGCGAAGGGGAAATCGTCTCGCTGGTCGGCCTGGACGGTTCCGGCAAGGAGGAAGTGTGCAGGGCCATCTTCGGCGCCCTCAAACCGGATCAAGGGGACGTGCTGCTGTTCGGCAAACGGTTGAATCTGAAACGGCCGGATCTGGCCATCCGCGAAGGAATCGGGTACGTGCCCCAAAACCGGCGGGAAGAGGGCGCTTTTCAGCATTTGGACATCGCGGCGAACGTGACGGTGACGCTGCTGGAAAAACTGGCGAAACTCATGTTTTTGCCCAGGAAAAAAGGACTGCAATTGGCCCGGGAGTGGATCGAGAAACTACGCGTACGGGCGTCTTCACCCCATATGCTCATCCGGCAGCTGAGCGGCGGCAACCAGCAAAAAGTCATTCTGGCCAAATGGCTGGCGTCGGACATCAAGGTGCTGATCCTGGACCACCCGACAAGGGGCATCGATGTCGGCGCCAAGGAAGAAATCTACCGGCTGCTGCGCAACCTGGCGGACCAGGGAGTGGCCATCCTGATGATGTGCGATTCCCTGGAAGAAGACATCGGGCTCAGCAATCGTCTTCTCGTGCTGAAGGACGGCCGGTTGACACAGGAAATCGACAGTCCGGCGGATCGCAAACCGAGCGTGCTCGAAGTGATCCGGGCGCTGTAACGCGAGATGGGAGGAGTGGCCTTGGCGCATATCCTGAAACGGGGAGCCGGCGCGTTGCTTGGCGGAACCGTGAAGCGTACGGCTCCTGTCGTGGTGCTGCTGCTGATGATCGCCGTCGTGGGGATTTGGAATCCCGCGTTTTTTCAAGGCTCCAATCTGATCACCGTCCTGACGCTGGCCAGCCTGCTGCTCATGGCTTCTCTCGGCCAGACCTGGGTGATCCTGCTGGGCAGCATTGATTTGTCCGTCGGATACATGGCCTCGATGTGCAGCGTCATTTTTGCCCTGCTCGTTTCCGATTGGGGATACGGGGCGCTGCTTTTGATTGTGCTGATCGGCATCGCCGGCGGGCTGCTGAACGGCCTGGTCTATACGATGCTGAGAATTCCGTCGTTCATCGCCACGCTGGGCACGGGGGGGATTTTCCTCAGCCTTGCCTATGTCATTTCGAACGCGTCCACCGTCGCCGTCGCCGACGTGGGAAATCCGGTGATGCGGCTGCTCGGCCGCGAATTCCTTTACGTGCCCGTCTCGATTGGGCTGACCGTCTTGCTGTGGGCCGCCATGTTGGCTTACCAGAATTTTACTCCCTGCGGCAAAAAACTGTATTACATCGGAACGTCCGAACCCGCAGCCTGGCTGTCGGGCATCCGCATCAACCGCCACAAAATCCTGGCGTTCACCGTTTCGGGCATGACCGCGGCGCTGACGGGCGTGTTGCTGGTTTCCACCATTTACAATGGCAGCCCCAATCTCGGCGATCCCTATACGCTGAAGTCGATCGCCGTGGTGGTGATGGGCGGCACCGCCCTGACCGGCGGCGTGGGCGGATTGGGCCGGACGATGATCGGCGCGCTGATCATGGCGATTTTGAGCAACGGGATGAACGTGGTGGGCGTGAATGCCTATTTCCAAAACATCGTCACCGGCGCCGTCATCGTGCTGGCGGCGATGCTGTCGCTGGACCGCAGCAAGATCCCGATGCTGAAATAACCCCGGGGAGGCGTTGGGCATGGGGTACACGTACGGCATTCATACCTATATTTTCTCTCCGTATCTGAACCGGGATCTCGACGAAATTCTGGACAAAGCCAAGCGGTTCGGATTCGACGGCATTGAAGTCCCGTTCAATCTGGAGGAATACGTTCCGTGGGACCGGCTGCCGGCGGCGCTGAAGTCGGCGGGCCTGGACTGCACGACGTGCGGGGGGCTGCCGAAGGACAGCGACATCATCAGCCCGGACCCCGCGGAGCGGCGCCGGGGCATTGAAGTGCTGAAACGGTTGATCGACCGCGCGTGCCAGTTGGGCAGCCCGATTCTCGGCGGCGTGTTGAGCTCCGCGTGGGGCAGGCTGACCGGTTCCGCACCGACGGCCGACGAATGGAAGCGCTCCGTGGAAGGATTGCAAATCGCGGGCGAATACGCCCGGCAAATGGGCGTGAAGCTGGCCATTGAGCCGGTAAACCGGTACGAAAGCCACCTGATCAACACCGTGCGGCAGGGCAGGCGGTTGGTGGAGGAAGTCGGCAACGAATGGGTCGGCTTGCTGCTGGACACCTACCACATGAACATCGAAGAAAAAGATTTGCCGGAAGCGGTGCGGATCGCGGGCAAACATCTGATGCACCTGCACGCGTGCGAGAACGACCGGGGCATTCCGGGTTCGGGCCACGTGGACTGGCCGGGAATCTTCAGGGCGCTGAGAGATATCGGGTTCAGCGGAAGGATCACCATCGAAAGCTTCGTTCCCGAGATGGAGGAGATTGCGAGGGAGACGGCGATCTGGCGGAAGGTGGCGCCGAGCGGCGACCACATCGCCCGGGAAGGTCTCCGGTATTTGAAACAGGTCGAGGCGCTGGTTGCCTCCGAAGCGTGACGTTCGCGTTTTGCGCATCGGCAAGAATAGCGAATTCGCATGAAAAACGGAGGTGAACCGTCTTGGCGCAAAAAATGAAAGTCGCGTTGCTGACCAAGCCCGGCGTGATCGAGATCGTCGAACGCGGCATCCCGGTTCCGGCGGACGACGAAGTGCTGATCCGCGTGCGGGCGGTCGGACTGTGCGGATCCGACGTGCATTATTACGAGCACGGCAAAATCGGTCCCTACGTGGTGGAAAAGCCGATCATTCTCGGCCATGAAGCTTCGGGCGACATCGCCGCGGCGGGGAAAAACGTCCGCCATCTGAAGGAAGGGCAGCGGGTGGCGATCGAGCCGGGCGTCACCTGCGGACGCTGCGCGCACTGCAAAGCCGGCAGGTACAATTTGTGCCCGCACGTGCGGTTTCTGGCCACCCCGCCCGTTGACGGGGCGTTCTGCGAATATATCGCGATGCGCTCCGATTTCGTGTTTCCCATTCCGGACCACCTGTCCTACGAAGCGGCGGCCATGGTAGAGCCCCTGTCCGTCGGCATTCACGCCGTGCGCAGAGGGCGCTTGCAACCGGGGCAAACGGTCGCCGTCTTCGGCATGGGCCCCGTCGGCATTCTGGCCGCCGTCGCCGCCAAAGCGTTCGGGGCCAAGCGCGTCATCGGAGTGGACCTGGAAGCGTTCCGGTTGGACGTGGCCTTGCGGATGGGGGCTACGGACGTCGTCAACATCCGGGAGCGGGATCCCGTCGAAGCGATCCGGGCCATGACGGACGGGATCGGCGTGGATCTGGCGGTCGAAACCGCGGGCAACCCCAAAGCGCTGCAGGCGGCCGTGGCCTCCGTGCGGCGCGGCGGGAGCGTCTCCGTCGTCGGACTGCCGCCGCAAAACGAAGCTCCGCTGAACGTGTCCCATGTGGTGGACAACGAAATCGACATTCGGGGCGTATTCCGGTACCGGAACACGTACCCGGCGGGGATCGACTTGCTGGCGGCGGGGCAAATCGACTTAAGTCCGATGTTCACCGACAAAATGAGCCTGGAAAACACGCCCGAGGCTTTTCGGAAAGCCATTCACGAGAAGAGCCGCACGGTCAAGATCGTCATTTATCCGTAATTTGGTCCGTACAAAACAACAGCCGGGGGAGGCTGGGAGCGATGAAGGCCGTCCTTTATCAAAAACCGATGGATTTTGCCGTGGTGGACGTGGCCAAACCGGAGATCGGGGATTACCAGGTGCTCATCAAAGTCCGCTCGTGCGGCGTGTGCCGAACCGACATCCACATCCATCACGGGGAGTTTATCGCCGGGTTTCCGCTGATCCCCGGACACGAGTTTGTCGGGGAAGTCGTGGAAGTCGGCAAGAACGTGGACAAAAGTCTCCTGGGACAACGGGTCGCCGCGGACAACACCGTGCTGTGCGGGCATTGCTATTACTGCCGGCGCAACGAACCGCTGTTCTGCGAAAATTTCTATTCCCTGGGCGTGAACGGTCCCGGCGGTTTCGCGGAATATGTGGCCGTCAACCACGACAAGGTGTTTCCGATCGGCGATCTGAGCTACGACGAAGCCGTGCTGATTGAACCGACGGCTTGCGCGGTGCACGGGCTGGATGTCATTGATGTCAAACCGGGGGACGATATCCTCCTGTTCGGCACGGGACCGACGGGCATCATTCTGGCCCAGCTGCTGAAACACGCCGGAGCGGCCAACGTGGTCGTCGTCGGATCCGACGCCCGGAAGCTGGAAGTGGTGAACGGATTGGGCATCCGGCAAACGGTGCAAATGGACCGCGCCGATTACGCCAAGCATGAAAAAGAACTGGCGGAACGGTTCCCGAAAGGGTTCGACATCGTGGTGGACGCCACCGGCGCGCGGGAAGTCATCCAGCACCTGCCCCGCTTCGCGAAATTCGGGGCCAAGATCGTCATTTACGGGGTCGCCGCGGAAGCGGACCGGATCACCCTCAGCCCGTACGAAATTTTCCGCAAGGAGCTCAAAATTATCGGTTCCTTCGCGCAGACGCATTGCTTCGACCGGGCGATCAAGTTCATCCAAAACGGCATTGTCAACGTCAAGGGCATCATCACGCACCGTTTTACCCTGGACGAATTCGCCAAAGCCCTCGACCAGGTGGAAAACGGCCGGGGCCACATCAAAGTGGTCATCGACTGCCAGTGATCCGGTTTGGGGCAAGGTCGGCCGCAAGGTGCCGTATTTTCCGGCGGGACCGGAAAATGCGGCACCTTTTCGTTTGGCGCGGACGGTGTTCCCCGACGGCCGCGGGACCCCCGGGAACCTCCGGCCGGGCCTGCCGGAAGGATTCGCCTGCGCGGCGCAGGCGGCCATCTAGCGGCGCAGGCGGTCAACTATGATATACTGGTCTCATGGCACACGAATGGATCGCGAATCTTTCGCAAATCAAAACCGAATTGGCCAGCCGTGACGAAAAGCTGGACGTGCTGTTCCGGCTGGTCGGGGACGTGGCGTTTGAGCCGCGGGGGCGCCCGTTCGAATCCCTGGTTCTGGCCGTCATCGGCCAGCAGCTGTCCACAAAGGCGGCCAGGACGATCGAAAAGCGGGTGCGGGATTTGTGCGGGGGCGGTGAAATCACTCCGGACTCCATCTTGTCCCTCGAATATTCCCGCTTGAGGGAAGCGGGGGTGTCGGCCGCCAAAATCACGTGCATGTTGGACTTGGCGAGGAAAGTGAAAGACGGGCAAATCGATTTGGAAACGTTGGACGCGCTGGAAAACCGGCAAATCATCGACCTGCTGACCCAAGTGAAAGGGATCGGCAGGTGGACGGCCGAAATGTTCCTGATTTTCTCGCTGGGCAGGCCCAACGTGTTGTCCGCGGGAGATTTCGGTTTGAAACGGGCCGTCAAATGGCTGTACCAAATGGAAGACCGGTCCGACGGGAAATACGTGGAACAGCACGGCGACAGGTGGGATCCCTATCAGAGCGTCGTCTCTCTCTATCTGTGGAAGGCGATTGACCTGGGGTTCGCGGATTCGGGCAGGAGCGCGGAAGAACTGCTGTCCGGGCGTTGAAAGCCGCCCCTTTCCAGGCTTGTATTTTCCCGCCGGGGGAGCTAAACTGAAACCAGAATAAAACGTTCACGCGGGAGCTCGCGGCAGCGGGCTGAGAGTACGGCTGTTCCGCCGTTGACCGTTCGAACCTGTTGGGTAATGCCAGCGCAGGAAAGTGTCGTCACAGCATCTGGATCACCACGCACTTTGCCTTTCGCGGGCAGGGTGCGTTTCGTTTTGTGCGATTTTGATCCGGGGAAGGTGGAGAAACCGATGGACAAAGCCGAAATTGCCGCCTTGCTGGCCAAGGTGCGCGAAACCCGTCCGCTCGTGCACAACATCACCAACGTCGTGGTCACCAATTTCACCGCCAACGGCCTTCTGGCCCTCGGGGCGTCGCCCGTGATGGCCTACGCCAAACAGGAAGTCGCGGACATGGCGAAGCTGGCCGGCGCCCTGGTGCTGAACATCGGCACGCTGAACGAAACCGAGGTCGAAGCCATGCTGATCGCGGGCCGGGCGGCGAACGAAGCCGGGGTTCCCGTGGTGCTGGACCCGGTCGGAGCCGGCGCGACGGCCTACCGGACGGAGACGGCCCGGCGCATCCTGTCGGAGGTGCGCGTGTCGGTGCTCAGGGGCAACGCCGCGGAGGTGGCCAACGTCATCGGACGGGAATGGAAGATCAAGGGCGTGGACGCCGAAGAGGACGGCGACGGCGCGGCCGAGCTGGCCGTGGAAGCGGCGCGGCGGCTGGGCGTCACGGTGGTTGTGACCGGCAGGGAAGACGCGGCGACGGACGGAAACGCGGTGTATATGGTGAAAAACGGCCATCCCCTGCTCACCCGCGTCACCGGGACGGGGTGCCTCCTGTCGTCGGTCATCGGGGCGTTCGCCGCGGTGGAAAGGCGCTTCGCCAAAGCGGCGGCCGCCGCGCTCGCCGTCTACGGCGTGGCGGCGGAACTGGCGGCGCAGGGACGCGGCGCGGAAGGGCCGGGCAGTTTTCAGATCGCGTTTTTGGACCGGCTGGCCGGCGTGGGCGCGGAGGATTTGAAGCGGCTGGCGAGAATCGAGGTGTTGCATCCGTGAGCATGGCCAAGGATTTCGGCGGCGGTGTGACCGTTACGCCCAAGGCGCTGACGATCGCCGGATCGGACAGCGGCGGCGGGGCGGGCATCCAGGCCGACCTCAAGACATTCCAGGAGCTCGACGTGTTCGGGATGTCGGCGCTCACCGCCGTCACGGCGCAAAACACCCTCGGCGTGCAGGGCGTCTGGCCGCTGCCCCCGGAGGCGGTGGCGCGGCAGATCGACTCCATCGCCGAAGACATGGGCACGGACGCGGTGAAGACCGGCATGCTGTTCAGCGCCGAAATCATCCGGACGGTGGCGGACAAGTTCCGGGAGCACCGCTGGGAGCGTGTCGTCGTCGACCCGGTCATGGTCGCCAAGAGCAAGGTTCCCCTGCTTCAGGAAGAAGCGGTGGAAGCTCTGAAAAAGGAACTGCTCCCCCTTGCCCTGGTGGTCACGCCGAACATTCCCGAAGCGGAGGCGCTCACGGGCATGACGATCCGCACCCTGGAGGACCGCAAGGAAGCCGCCCGGCGGATCGCGGCTCTCGGCGCCCGCCACGTGGTGCTGAAAGGCGGGCACGAGGAAGAGTCGGAGGATTCCGTCGATCTTCTGTACGACGGCCGTTCCTTCCTGGCTCTTGCCACTCCCCGGATTCGCACCTCCAATACCCACGGCACCGGCTGCACCTTCGCCGCGGCCATCGCCGCCGGGCTGGCCAGTGGGCTCGACGTGGAAGAAGCGGTGCGAACCGCCAAGCGTTACGTCCATTGCGCCATCGAGCACGGCATCCATATCGGGCACAGCGGCTTCGGACCGACCAATCACTGGGCATACCGGAGGCGGCGCGCGGAACGGCCCGGCGTGGCGCCGCGGGAAGAGCGGTGGCCGGAATGACGACGGGCGGAGCGGCGGCGAAGCTGCGGCTGTATTTCGTCATGGGCAGCGTGAACTGCGCCGGCCGGGATCCGCTGGCCGTCCTCTCCCAGGCGATCGACGGGGGTGTCACCGTTTTCCAATACCGGGAGAAAGGCCGCGGCGCCCTGCGGGGGCGGGAGGCCTTCGCCCTTGGCGAACGCCTGCGAAAGCTCTGCCTTGACCGCGGCGTGCCGTTCATCGTGAACGACGACCTCGAGCTGGCCCTCGCCCTGGATGCCGACGGGCTGCATGTCGGCCAGGAGGATCTGGCGGCGGAGACCGCGCGGGAGAAAATCGGCGGCAAATGGCTGGGCGTGTCCGTCAGCAGCCTGGACGAGGCGGTCCGGGCGGTGCGGGCGGGTGCCGATTATCTCGGCGCGGGGCCCATTTTCGATACGAAGACCAAGGAAGACGCCAAGCCGGGCACGGGCCCGATCCTGATCCGGCGGATCCGGGAGGCGGGCATCGGGCTGCCAATGGTGGGCATCGGCGGCATCACGGCGGCCAACGCCGCGCAGGTGATGGAGGCGGGGGCCGACGGCGTCGCCGTCATCAGCGCCATCAGCCAGGCCCCGTCGCCGGCGGAGGCGGCGCGAGAGCTTTGGCGGGCGATCGGGACGGCGGACAAGTCCCGGTGAGCTGGGCGGAAGTTTGGCGGTCGCCTGTGCGGCGGCTGCCTGCGATGCGGCGGCGGCAAGCAAAGCGTGTCAATATGACGGCTGTCTGCGTTTGGGCGCGGGCGGCCGTTTTTTGCCAAACATCCGATCGCTGGCAACCTGTTGTCGGAAACGGGTGATACAATGGGGAAACGGGAATGCGGGGCGTTTCGACTTTTCCCGGGAAATAGATGGTCTTGAGGAGAATTCCGGCGAACCTTTAACGGAGGGGCGGATCACGAACAAACACAACCAATTCAGGCTCTTCAGGCGGGACAGAAAAAGATATCAGGTCCTCAACCCTTCAAAGGGCGATTATCGCCTGGTGCGCGTCATCGGCGAATATGGCAATTGGGACGAAGCCCGAGATCATTTGTTCCGGATCGTGCAGGGCAAAGTGGCCGGAGAAGAAGTGATGGAACGGAGATTATCCAATTATTGGAAATCAGGCGAATGTCGTCCGGGCGTGCCACCCGCCGCGAGGCGGGGGATTTCTTTTATTAAAGAAGTTTCAGTACGAAGACAAACTCTCGCGTGCGGACATCCATCGTTTTGACCGGACTCCGTAAATGGCGGAGTCCATTTCTCTGTTCCGCTTGTTGCAATGGACGGTTGGAGATGCGCCTGCTTCGGGGGCAGCGCCCGTAACGTTTGCCGCGCGTGATTTTCGTGTTTTCATGCGTACCCCGCCACCCCGGTGATGGGCGGCTCCTCCCGATGTGCCTGTGACAGGCGGTTGTTGGACCTCTGTCAAGAAAGTGGACACACCAAGAAGAGAATTACGTACCGAATTGCATAGCAAAACGAGCTGGTGCAAGATACCCGATCGCCCCGTGGATCCGTTTCCGGTTGTAAAAAAATTCGACA
>Ga0207843_100088_pt1 | contig 75882 bp, 74 predicted proteins | sample CeladaPassaB1F07_FD_187484 | JGI IMG/M metagenome (GOLD analysis project Ga0207843, IMG submission 187484) | Cellulose-adapted microbial communities from the Joint BioEnergy Institute, USA - Passage B1F07 (SPAdes) (version 2) | ecosystem: Engineered > Bioreactor > Continuous culture >...
TGCGGGCCAAGACACCGATTTTGATGCCGGCCAGCGCTTCGCCGACGATTTTCAGCCGCGTTTCATGGAACGCTTTGCTGGTTCTCATTTCGTCCTCCTCCCCTATGAACAAGTGTAATAAAATTGGCGGGGAGGACTCCAATTTAATTAAGGGGCCTAGCACAAAATACATCCATTTTTCGGGGGGTTCACCGAAATCGCACAAAGATTTCCAAATGTAATGCACAAAGTGCACCGGCCGGCGTTCATCGCACCACGGTCAGGATCTCGTCCACTTCCTTGCGCGGCGTGGGGTCGGGATGGACCGCCGGATAACCCAGGGCGATCACCATGTTCACCTGCCGCGAGGCGTCGATGCCAAGCTCCGCCCGCATCTCCTCTTCCGCGAGCAGCACCGGTCCGGTCATCGGACAGCAGGCCAGCCCCCGGGCGTGCGCCGCCAGCATCAGGACCATGGCCGCGAGGCAACTGCTCTTGACGCTTTCTTCCCGCCAGACGCCTTCGTCCGCGAGGCCGATGGGATCGAAGATTTTTTCGCGGAATTTGGAATGATAAGGGGTTGAGAGGCACACGAGAAGCGCCGGGGCGCCGCCGAAGGCGGTGGCGTAGGGACCGAAGGATTTCAGGAGCAGGCGCGCCTCCCGTTCCTTCCCCCGCGCCTCGGCTTCCGCAGCCCGCCGGTGCAGCGCGTCCCAGGTCATCCGTTCGATCCGCCCGATTTTTTCCCGGTCCAGCACGGCGACGAACTCCCACGGCTGGGAATTCGTGTCGCTCGGCGCGAACCTGGCGCAATCGACGAGTTCCCGGATTTCCGATTCGTCCACCGGCTTGTCCAGAAATTTGCGGATGCTCCGGCGCTCCCTTACCAGCCGCCGGAACACGGCGTAGGGGGAATCACCGGCATTCCGTCCGGAAGCGGGGGCAAGGTCCGAATTCGGAGTTGGATGCAAGGCTTGTTCTCCTTTCCGAGGCTCAGGAGTATCCGCGCACATGCGCGTACAAAAATCCGACCGCGGCGGTCAGGGCGGTTCCCGCTCCGACGAGGAACGGAGCGCTCGCGCCGAACGTATCGTACAGCCATCCGGCCAGCGGACCCGTAAGCAGCCCCGAAAATCCCACCCAGACGGTGACGAACACCGCCTGGCCGGTAGCGCGGAACTGGTCCGGAAGCAGGTGGGTCAAAAATCGCATCGCCGTCACAAAAAAGATGCCGAACGTCACGCTGTGCATGAGCGAAATGGCCAGGATGGCCCACGGGCTGTCGCTTGCGGACATCAGCAGCATCCGCACCATGTAGAAAAACGCCGCGGCCGAAAGCAAAGGAAGTTCCTTCAGGCGGTGTCCGACCCGGGCCAGCAGGAGCATCATCGGAATCTCGCTGACCGAGGAAGTCAGCCACAGCCACCCGACCAGTTCCTCGCCCCCGACTTCCTGCATGCGGAGCGACAAAAAGCTCTCGTTGACCCTGTGGGGCACGGCCACGAACCAGACCAGGACGAAAAACAGCACCGTCCTTCGCTGTTTCAAAATTTCCCACAGCTCGCCGAAATCAAAGCGGCGCAAATTCGCCTGGAAATTGCCGAGGAACGGGATGAAGAGCAGCGCCGCGGCGGCGGTGAGGCAGCCCGCCGGAACGACCATGGGCGAACCGATTTCGGCGTACAAATAACCGAAAAAAACAGCGCACAGGGCGAAACCGATGGAACCGAACACGCGGATGGAAGCGAAGCTTCTTCCCAGACGCTCCGACGCCAGAAGGGAGAGGCTGTCCACCATGGGAATGGCCGGCGCCTGAAAAAAGTAGAAGGCGGCCATGAGCGCCGTGATGGCCGCGAATTGCCTCAAAGGGCTCAGCGCGAGAAATACGGCGATCTGGCACAGGAACAGAATGCCCAGCAGGAGCCGGATGTTTTTGGCCTTGTCGGCGATGAAGCCGAGCAGCAGGTTGGAGACGATGGCCATGAGCGGCCCCATGGCGTACACGGAGCCGATTTCCAACCGGGAAAAGCCCAGAGCCTCAAAATAAAGCGGGATACAAACGACGAGCAGCGAGTACATCGAGTTGCTCGCAAACTGCAGACTCCTCAGCACCATCAGCTGATGAGGCTTTTCCCGAGTCATGCGCGAATTCACCTGTTTCCGTCTGAACCACGTGTTGCCTTTTGCCATTATACCAAAGATTCCGGGTTTTTCACGGATGATTTTTCAGGAAACCGGCGAATTGCGGGAGACGTCTGGATTTGTTCCCGCTGAAATGTTACATTTAGGAAGGACAGAACGGACGGGAGGCATTCATGAGCAAAGACAACGGGCTGGAAGGTTTGCCGCCGCGGGGAGCGCTGTCCCTGATGTACAGGATGTACAGGTGCGTGCTGCCGGGGGTGCGGCGCGAATTGGATCGCATCCGGCAGACGGCGGAGCGGATCCCCGATCCCGAGCTGCGCCGGCAGGCGCTGGCCAGCATGAGCGGTAAGCAATTTCATTGCGAGGGGGGAGCCGTCTACGCGGCGGTCGGCGATGCGGACTTAAGGCGCGTGCTGATTCCGCTCATCGTCGCCTTCCAGACGATCAGTGACTACCTGGACAACCTGTGCGACCGGAGCACTTCCATGGATGCGGGGGATTTTTGGCTTCTCCATCAGAGCATGATCGACGCGGTGACACCGGGAGCCGAACCGAAGAATTATTATGCCCTCCGGCGGGAACAGGACGACGGAGGCTATTTGCATGCCCTGGTTCGCCAGTGCCAGTCGTGCATCGACCGGTTGCCTTCCTACCCGTTGGTCAGGGACGCGGTCAGACGGCTCGTGGGGTTGTACCGGGACCTGCAGGTTTACAAACATATCGCCCCCCGTTTGCGGGAAGGACAGCTCAAAGCCTGGTGGCAAATCCATCGCGCCACCGGCCGCGATCTCCGGTGGAATGAATTTGCCGCCGCGACGGGCTCGACGCTGGGCGTGTTCGCCCTGTTCCAGGCCGCCTGTGATCCGGAGCTGGACCGGTCTGTCACGGACCGGATCGTGAGCGCCTATTTTCCCTACATCTGCTGCCTGCACATCATGCTGGATTATCTGATCGACCAGACGGAGGACGAAGCCGGCGGCGATCTGAATTTCTGCAGCTATTACGAAAACGGCGGGCAGATGACGGAAAGGCTGCTGTGGATCGCGGAACAGGCGAGGCGCTCCGCGTTCACGCTTCCTTCTCCCCGTTTCCACCTGATGGTGGTGGAAGGGCTCATCGCCCTCTACTTGTCCGATCCGAAGGTCCGCGACCGCAAGGTGGCGGACACCGCGCGGGCCCTGATGCGGAAAGGCCCGCTGGTCCGATTTTTCTTTTTTGCCAACAGCCGATGGATCAGAAGAACGCAGTCGCGTAAAGCGGGAGTGGAGGTTGTCTGATGGCAGCTGTCAAAAGGATTGCCGTTCTCACGAGCGGCGGAGATTCGCAAGGGATGAACGCCGCGGTGCGGGCCGTCGTCCGCAGCGGACTCGTGCACGGGCTGGAGGTGTACGGCATCCAGCGGGGATATCAAGGCCTGCTGAACGGGGAGATCCGCGAAATGGACCTGCGCAGCGTGGGGGATATCCTGCAGCGCGGGGGGACGATCCTGCAGAGCGCCCGGTGCCAGGAGTTCACGACCCCGGAAGGCCAGCGCCGCGGGGCGGAAATGCTGCGGAAGCACAAGATCGACGCCCTGGTGGTGATCGGCGGCGACGGTTCCTATCGCGGCGCGCAGAAGCTGAACGAACTGGGCATCCGCACCATGGGCCTTCCCGGAACCATTGACAATGACATCGCGTTTACGGATTTCACCATCGGGTTTGACACCGCCGTCAGCATTGTCGTGGACGCCATCAACAAGTTGCGGGACACGATGACGTCCCACGAGCGGACCTCGGTGGTGGAAGTCATGGGCCGCCACTGCGGGCATATCGCCCTCTATGCGGGACTGGCCAGCGGAGCGGAAGTGATTCTGGTGCCGGAAGTTCCCTTCGATTTGCGGGAGATCGCCGACAAGCTCCGCGAAAGCGCCGAAAAGGGCAAACGCCACAGCATCATCGTGGTGGCGGAAGGCGCCGGCAAGGGCGAGGAAGTGGCGAAGAAGCTGACCGAATTTTGCGGCATCGAGCCCCGGACGACGGTGCTCGGGCATATCCAGCGGGGCGGTTCGCCCACTCACAACGACCGGATTCTGGCCAGCCGGCTGGGCGATTTCGCGGTCCGCCGGCTGATCGCCGGCGATTCCGGGAAGGCATGCGGTGTGATCAAAGGAGAACTCGTGGCCACCGATTTCGACATCGTGGTCAACACGAAAAAACCGTTCGACATGGAATTGTACGAACTGGCCATGCGGCTGTCGCAATAAATGCGAAAGGGTCCGGATCGCGGGGCATGCGACCCGCCGTCCGGACCCGTTGCGATTCGGCCCAAGATTACGCTCCGGAGCCGGCTTCCTCCGCGTCCTTTTCCCTCACGGCTTTGTCCACCAGCGTATAATCCACGCCTTTGGTGTACTTGTTCCCCGCGTTCCAGAGCAGGAATTCGTCGACGCCGGTGTCCGCCAGCGCCCGGATCTGCGCCTCGACCTCTTCGACGCCGTACGGGATGTAATGCCCGCTGCCCAGCCATTTCGCGGTGAAATCCTGGATCCAGGGGCGGATGATCGGCTTGGCGTCGCCAAGTTCGGCGAGCTTCTTATGGGTGTCCTCCATCGCGCCCTTGATCGTGGCGTAGGGCGCCTTGTCGGGATCCTTCTGGCCGAACCAGCCGGTGGAATAATGGCTGGGGTAGACCATCGGGCAAATGACGTCCACGTGGCTGGAAATCTTCACGAAATCCTGTCCAATCCCTTCCGCGGCCGGCACCGAGGCGGCGTATCCGAAGATGTCCACGGATACGCGGACGCCGAGCGGCCTGAGCCGCTCCCGCGCGTATTCCACGAAGCCGGCGACCACGTCGACGCGGCTTTCCTCCGTCTTGGCGTACTTCAGCTTGTCGGCCCGCTTTTCGAACCCTTCGGGAAACCGCACGTAGTCGAACTGGATTTCCTTGAATCCGAGCCTGGCGGCTTCCTCGGCGACGGCGACGTTGTACTCCCAGACTTCTTTCACATAGGGATTGACGAAGTGGTCTTTGTTGCTGTTTTGCCAGACCGTTCCGTCGGGGTTCAGGAAAGAAAGATCGGGGCGCTTTTTGGCCAGCACGCTGTCCTTGAACACGACGATGCGGGCGATGGGATAGATGTCGTGCTCGCGCAGCGTGTCCATGAGTTTCCCGATGTCCTTGATATAGGACTGGGAGGATTCGTATTTGGCCAGTTCGGGGTTGTCCGTCTTGTAGGTGATGTGGCCCCGGTCGTCCTTGATGTCGATCACCATCGCGTTCAGCTCGGTCTGGTCGACCAGGTCGAGCAGTTCCTGCATCCTGGCTCCGCCCGCGCTGTACGCGGTGACGTAGATGCCCTTGATCTTGGGAGCGTCGGGCTGCGGGTCGGCCGTTTCGTCCGGCTGCCCGGTCTGTCCGCCGCCTGGCGTGTTTTCGCCGGCGGCGCCGTCGGGAAGGAGGGAATCCGCCAGCATGGATCGAATCATTCCGATTTGTGTCGAACCCGTCGTGTCCTGGTCGGACTGCAGCAGGGATTGCAGCAGCAAAAAAAAGGCGAACAGCATGTCCATGTGGCTCGATCTCCCCATAAGCGCTTTCCTATGATTATATACGAATGAGCGGCAATGATGCATCCTGAAGCAAATTGTCAGCAATTGGAGGATGGAGTCGGTTCGGAAAAGTGGCCGCAAAAGAAACATTGACAGTTCCGTAACTTGTATATACAATAAGACGTGTATACAAGTTGAACGCGTTTCCCGAGCTTTGTTGTGGAACCCGTGCATGTTCTTTGGCCAAGACTCAAGCAACAATTACAGGGAAAGGGAGATCGTCGTTGCATTTGATCGGCTATGCGCTGGAAATGTTTCGTTCGGAGCTGGAAGACGCCGTGGGCGTGGAGAACGTCATCGATGATGAACAGATGCGGAAGGATCTTTCCATCGACCAGTATTGGCTGACGTACATGTGGAAGGCAAAGGAACAAGAAATGCCGCTCCCCTTCTTTATCGTGCGGCCGGGTTCCACGAAAGAAACTTCGCGAGTGGTGCAAATTTGCAACACCTATAAGGTTCCCGTCGTTCCGCGGGGAGGCGGTTCCGGTACACAGGGCGGAGCGACCGCTTTCAAAGGCGGAATCATCCTGGATATGACCCGCATGAACAAAATTCTCGACATCGACGAGACTTCACTCGTGCTGACGGCACAACCGGGCATTAACGGCCGTGTGCTGGAAAATGCCCTGAACGAAAAAGGACTCATGCTGGCCCATTATCCCGCATCGGTCGACAGCGCCACGCTCGGCGGGTACATCGCCGCGAGAGGTTCCGGCGTGATGTCCACAAAGTACGGAAAAGCGGAAGACATGGTGCTGGCGATCGAAGTCGTGCTCCCCGACGGCCGGGTGGTCAACACCCTGCCCTACCGAAATCACGCGTGCGGTCCGGGTCTGCTTGAGATTTTTGTCGGTTCGGAAGGGACGCTTGGCGTCATTACCAAAGTCAAAATGCGTTTGGAACCGCTTCCGGAAGTCCGTTTGTTCCGCATGGTCCGCTTTCCGAACGTGCATGCGGGACTGGAAGCCGGGAGGCAGATCATGATCCAGCGTCTGAATCCGGCGACCATCCGGCTTTACGATCCCGGTTCAACGGAGCGGTCCTTGCGCAGCACGGGGCTGGACGCGGAAGGGGTCAACATGGTGCTGATGGTGGACGGCTACCGGGAAATCGCGGAAGCCCAAATGCGCCGCATCCTGGAAGTGTGCAAGGCGAACGGAGGCGCCGATCTCGGAGAAGAGCCCGGGAAATACTGGTGGGATCACCGTTACGATTTTTACCGTCCTCCGTTGCATCCGCAGTATCCGATCATGTACGGGACCGTGGAATCCGTCACTTCCTACCGGAATATTGGCAAGCTCTACGATGCCAAAAAAGCATTGATCGAGCAAAAGTACAAAAAGTGGAATGCCCAATACATGGCCCATTTCTCCCATTGGTATCCGTGGGGCACCATGATTTACGACCGCTTCTACATCGAGAACCCTCCGCAAGACGCGCTGGAAGCCTTCCGCCTGCACAACCAGATTTGGGCGGATTGCTCACGGGTGAACCTGGAGCACGGAGCGCTCCTGAATGAACACCACGGCATCGGGTTCAAGCTGGGGTGGCTGATGCGCGAGCAATACGGCGACGCCTTCGACGTGCTCCTCAAAATCAAAAGACAGCTCGATCCGAATGGAATCATGAACCCCGGAAAACTCGGGTTCGGAATCTGGTAAAGGGTGTCGAACATGAAGGCATTGGTTTACGAGGGGAATCAAACGCTGACCGTCAAGGAGACGGACATCCCCCGGATCGAGCGGGGAGAAGTGCTCATCCGTGTGCGCTTTGCGGGGATTTGCGGCACTGATATGCTCATCTGGAAAGACGGGCTGGCGAGGGTGAAACCGCCGGTTGTGATCGGTCACGAGTTTTCCGGCGTGGTCGAAGCGGCGGGGAGCCTCGAATCTTCCTTCAAGCCCGGAGACCGCGTTGTGGTGGAACCTTTGCTTTCCTGCGGAAACTGCAAAGCGTGCAGGATGGGAGCTTACAACGTCTGCCAAAAGTTTCGCCTGCTCGGTATAGACGCTGACGGAGCGATGGCCGCTTACGTTAAGGCGCCGGAACACAGGCTCTTCCGGATTCCGGAAGGCATGTCCTTCGAAGACGCGGCTTTCGTGGAACCTTTGGCGGTCGGGGTGCACATGGTCCGGCAATCCGGAATCGGAAACGGTCAGGTGGCACTGGTGACCGGCGGCGGCCCCATCGGTCTGATCGCGGCGTGCGTTGCCAAATTGAAAGGCGCAACCGTTTACATTTCCGAAATCAATCCGTTCCGCATCCGAATGGCTGAACAACTTGGTTTCCGGACGATCAACCCAAACGAAGAAAGGGCGGCGGAACGGATTTACGCGGACACCGGCGGCGGAGGTGCCGATGCGGCTTTTGAGGCGACGGGGACGGCGGCGGGTTTGGCCGATTGCATCGCGGCATGCGGTCCCAAAGGCACCGTCGTGATTGCCGGGTTGCCCAAACGGAAGCCTGAGGTCGATGTTTACGAGATCGTGGCCAAAGAGCTCAACGTGGTCGGGTCCCGGGTCTATCGATCGGAAGACTTCAAGGAAGCGTTGAAACTGATTCAAGACGGGCAATTCCATCCGGGCATCTTCATCAGCCGCGTCGTCTCTCTGGAAGAAGCGGTGGAGCAAGGTTTCAAATCGATTGAACGCGGCGATCCGGTCATGAAAATCCTGATTCGTATGGATGACGGGGATTGATGGACATGCGGCAATACATCCTGGGAATCGATACCGGTTCCGGAGGGTGCAAGGTGACCTGCATCGACTCCGACGGACAATTGGTTTCGGAAGCATCGGTGGCCTACCCATCTTATTATCCCCATCCGCGCTGGGTGGAACAAAATCCGGAGGATTGGATAGAAGCCGCCGTGGAAGGCGTGCGCAGAGCGCTGGCCGGTTTCGGCGAGAAGGAGAAGCGGGAAATAAAGGCGATTTCCTTCTCCGGACCGCATCATATCGCGGTGCTTATGGACGACCGCAACCGGGTGATCCGCAACGCGATCATGTGGATGGACCAGCGAAGCGCCGAAGAAGCGAAAGAGTTTGGTGAGCTCCATGGCGATCGCATCAAGCGGATCACCGGCAATTATCCCACGCCGACGTGGACCCTTTGCCAGCTCGCCTGGCTGCGCAAGCACGAACCGGAAGCGCTCGAGAACAGCCGCAAAATGGTTTTCATGAAAGATTATGTCCGGTATCGTTTCAGCGGTGAGCTTGCAACCGATCACATCGAAGCGGAAGGCACGCTGTTTTTCGATGTTCATGCCCGCGCCTGGTCGGAAGAACTCTGTGCCCTGATCGGATTGGATCCGGCGAAGTTGCCGCGCGTGCAATCGCCCCTCGACCGCAGCGGCGGCCTGATTCCGGAGATGGCGGACCGTCTCGGTCTGCCCGCCGGCATCCCGATCGTCATCGGGACCGCGGATACCGCGGCGGAATTGTATGGCTGCGGCGCCATCGACCTCGGAGACGGCGTCATCAAACTGGCAACGGCGGGGAATTACGCGGTTTTGTCCGACCGGTATCCGGAACGGCGAACGATTATCAGCTACGATCACGTGATTGACGGAATCGTGTATCAGAACAGCGCCACAAATTTCGCCGCGGCTTCTTTTCGCTGGTTCAAAGAAAACTTTTACAAAGAAAAAGAAGAAATGACGCCGCCCGGCACGATCTACCGGGCGATCGACGAAGAGATCGAACGAATACCGCCGGGAGCGGAAGGGATGCTGTTTCAGCCCTATTTAAACGGGGAGCGGTCCCCGCATTGGGATCCGCATTTGCGGGCCAGCTTCTTCGGTTGTACGACCCGGCACGGGCGGCCGCATTTTGCCCGCGCCGTTCTGGAAGGCGTCGGATTTTCCATCCGTGACGCCTCCCTGGAGATAGAGGGTCGTGTGGATAAACCGCTGAAAATCATTGGAGGCGGCAGCAAAGGGGGGGTATGGATACAAATCATGGCGGACATTTTGAACAGGGAACTGGAAGTCCCCAAAGTCAGCGACGCTTCTTTCGGCACCTGTCTGATCGCGGCTGCGGCGATCGGGTGGTACGGCAGCCTGAAGGATGCGGTTCGGCACGCCCAAACCGTTGTGCGGCGCGTGGAACCGGTCCCCCGGAATGTCCGCGTTTACGACGAATTGTTTGAAATCTATCGCGATTTGCATGAGCGGACCAAAGATTTGTGCCATCGGCTGGGACAGGTGGGCGGCAGGTTTCCATCCTGAAAATCCCATTTGACCGGCCGGGAATGTAATCGTTTTCAATCTGCATGAGAGGAGAGGAAAAAAACATGAGGAAAATATGGCTGTGGATTCTTTGCGTCGTGTTGCTTGCGGGATTGCTGAGCGGATGCATGTCGAGCGGTTCGAAGAACGGGAACACTTCGCAAAGTTCCGGCAATTCCGCTTCTTCCGGCACCGGCGGCGGTGCGGAAAAGAAGGCCGTTACGATTCGCATTGCTTCCGCGGAAACGGCCGCGGCCTCCATGCAGGTTCTGGAAGAGGCCGGGAAGGAATACGAGCAGCTGACCGGCATCAAAGTGGTGGCCGAAGCGGTGCCGCTGGCCGATCTTTACACGAAAATTTCGGTCACCTATGGCACATCGTCCCAATACAGCGTTTTCCTGACCGGATATATCGGCCATATCACCCTGCTTGAACAGCAAGGCCGTCTGGTTCCGGTGAACGATATCATCGAAAAACTGGGCGGTGTATCCGACTTCTATGACGGACACATCCTGTTCCCGATCGACGGCCAGGTTTACTGGATTCCTTACGACTACAACCTGGGTTACGCTTACATCCGCAAGGACTGGTTGGCGGAAAAAGGGCTTTCGGTGCCGCAAACGTGGGATGAACTGTTCAACGTGGTCCAAGCGTTTACAGATAAGAGCCGGGATCGTTACGGGATCATCATGCCGCTGAAGGATGACGATTCGTCCAACTGGCTCACGACGGTTCCGCTTTGGGCCAACGATGTCCGCATTTTCGACGACAACTGGAACGTTATTCTCGACTCGCCGGAAATGAAGCCCAAAGTCGTGGAAGCGATGAAACTCATCCAGGATCTGTACCCGTACATGCCCGACCGCGCGCAAAACGCATCCTACGCCGACATGACCGAAGCTTTCCTGAGCGAACAGGTCGGCATCACGCTGTACAGCGGCCGGCTGGTGGACCAAATCGAAGGAAAAAACCCCGCCCTTGCCGACAAGTTCGAAGTGTTCGCCTTCCCGTCCAAGGACGGCGGAACCGGCGCGGCGACGCTCGGTTACGATGCCGTGGGCATCTTGAAAACGGATCATGACGAAGAAACGAAGAAATTCGTCGAATGGTTCTTTACCGAAAAAATTTACGATTTCCTGAATTCTTCTCCCGTGCATTTGTTCCCGGCGCAAAAATCCATCTTTGAAAGCGAAAAATGGAGATCCCTGCCCTCCATCAAAACGTACTGGGAAACGGGGGTTTACCCGCAATATGAAATTCTCACCAAAGCGAAATTGCATTCCATCGATTCCGATGGCCCGCATACGGACAAGCGTCCGGCGGAAGTCTTCCAGTCCATGCTGTTCCCGAAAGCGTTTCAACGCATAACCATCAACAACGAAGATCCGGAAAAAGTCGTGGATGATCTGGCCAACGAGATCCGCAAACTTATCGGCCAATGAGCATTCCGGAATCGCCATCCACCAACCGTGGGTTCAGGCAGTCTTCCGGATCGGGATGGGCGGATTTCGCCCATCCCGATCTATGCGATACATGATTCATGCTTCGAGGGGGCGAAGGTCATCGACCAGCCGATCAACAAACGGGATCTTTCCTTTTTCCTGGCTTTTTTGCTGCCGGGTTTGATTCTGTTTGCCGTGGTCATTATTGTTCCTTCGGTTTTGGCCGTTCAATACGGTCTTTACGAAGCGTCCGGATTTGCCGCCGAAGCGACCTATGTCGGGCTGCGAAATTTCGCGGAAATCCTAAGAAGCGAACAATTCTGGAAGGCATTGGGGAGGACGCTGGTTTATGCGGGAGCCTCCATCGCCGGACAACTCGTGCTCGGCATCGCCATCGCGCTGGTATTGAACCAGGCGTTCAAGGGCAACAACATTCTGCGCGGCATTTCGGTTGTGCCCTACATCATTCCGGTGATTGCCGTAACCATCGGATTTGAATGGATGCTGGACACCAGCAACGGGATCGTCAACCATTTCATCGCCGGGCTGGGTTTTGACCGAATCAACTTTTTCAAGCCGGAGATGGCGATGTTTACCGCCATTATGCTGTCGGTTTGGACTTGGACACCGTTTGTCGCGCTGGTGTTTTTGTCCGGGTTGCAGACCGTTTCCGCGGAATTGTACGAAAGCGCCACATTGGACGGTGCGGGGGCCTGGACGAGATTCTGGAAGATCACGGTTCCGGTGACGCGGGACATTATCCTGACCATTGTGCTGTTGCGCGGATTGTGGATGTTCAACAAATTCGATTTGATCTGGCTTCTCACCGGCGGAGGACCGCTGGGAAGAACCGAGACCCTGCCCGTGCTCATTTACGATGTGACATTCAAGAAATTCCAGGTCGGTTACGGGTCCGCGCTGGCCGTGATTTCGCTGATCATCATGATGGTGACGATGGCGGCCTATCTGAAGATTTTTTCCGAGAAGCAGGCGAAACGAAAATTCAGAAGAAGACTCCAGCGAATTTGACGCCGAGGAGGTACGCAGTGAAGGCATCGGTTCGTTTCAGGGTATTTCTGTATGTCTGCGCGGCACTCATTTTGATTTATTCGTTATTTCCGATCTATTGGATCACCATTTCACCGCTGCGCGGGTTCAGCGGCTTTTTCCAGGATGCGAACAAATGGTATCCGACCGGTTTTGATCTGACGCTGTTTCGCAATATCTGGAACGAAACCAATTATCCCATTTACTATCTGAACAGTTTTGTTGTGGCCAGCGCCACAACGCTGATCACGATCTTGCTGAGCGCCATGATGGCTTACGTACTGACCCGCTTTCGGTTCATCGGCCGAAGCTTGATGCTCAATGCCATGCTGATCGGCTACATGCTGCCGCCGCTCCTTTTGGCGATTCCGATGCTGGGCATTTTCATTGCGCTCGGAATCGACGACACGATCTTCGCCTTGACGATTTCGCATATCGCGATTACGTTGCCTTTCGGCGTGTGGATGCTGGTCAGTTTTTTTAAGACGATTCCGTTTGAACTGGAAGAAAGCGCCTGGGTGGATGGGGCCAACCGGGGGCGCAGCCTGGTACAGGTCCTCATTCCGCTCATGCTGCCCGGGATCATCAGCGTGGGCGTCTTTTCCTTCATCGTTTCCTTTACCGACTACACGTTCGGGCTCATGATCGTATCATCGGAGCACAACAAAACGATTCCGGTCGGTCTTGCCACCATCAAAGAATCCGTCACTTTGCAGCGCGGCGAACTGCTGGCCGGAGCGGCCATGATCGCGTTGCCGATGGTCGTGCTGTTCTCGTTTGTCTCCAAGTATTTCATCAAAGGGCTGGTTGCGGGAGCGGTGAAAGGCTGACGGCAATCGGCCGATTTATTTTTTAGGGAGGGAAACAAAAAAATGGAATCTCCACACTCGCTGCAAATCGATGTGCGCGGACGCGTTGCGGTGGTGAACGGAGGCGGAAGCGGCATCGGGTTGGCCATCACGCTGGCGTTTCTGGAAAGCGGGGCCCGCGTGTCGGCTTGGGATCTGACCATCAGCGAGCGGTTGCGACAATTGCAGACGCCATATGGCGACGATTTGCTCGCGGTTCAAGTCGACGTCACCGATGAAGCGGCGGTTCGGCGATCGGCGGAGGAGACCGTCCGTCGGTTCGGCGGCGCGGACATCGTGGTCAATGCCGCCGGCATCATGTACAAGGATGCCCTCGGAGAGATCGATCCGAACAAGTGGGATCGCATCTTCGGCGTTCATGCGAAAGGGACCATGCTGGTCAGCCAGAGCCTGCTTCCCTATTTGAAACGCAGCGGCTGTGGTCGTATTATCAATATTGCCTCGATGACTGCGCGAATCGGCGTTGAAACCTATATGCCCTATTCATCGTCCAAAGCGGCCGTCGTGAATATGACCAAGGTGATGGCGGCCGAATTGGCGCCGTACGGCATCACGGTCAACGCGCTGTGCCCCGGCTGGGTAGATACACCCATGACGGAATTGTTGTACGACAGGATCGCGGGACTGCACGGACTGACCAGGGATGAGGCGAAGAAGGCCGTACTCGATCACGTTCCCCAAAAAAGGCTGATTCCGCCGAGGGAAATTGCGTTTGCCGCGCTGTTTCTTGCAAGCCCACTGGCGCAATGCATCAGCGCCTGCGAATTGGTGATGGATCACGGGCTGACGAACAATTTCCGGCCGGGATTCCACATGGTCCACTCGTCCGGATAGCTTTCATGGCGTTGCCTTCCGTTGCTGACGGTCTGATCATTACGGATACAGGAGTCGGGGTGGTGCCGTTGTCGATTTTGAAGAACGATCATACACCGTTTTACCTGCAAATTGCCCAGTTGATCCGGGACAAGATCCTCTCGGGCGAATATCCGATCGATTCCAAAATTCCTTCCGAGGATGAAATCGTCAAACAGTTCGGCGTATCGCGCATGACGGCGAGAAACGCCGTGACGGAATTGGTCAATCAGGGCCTGGTGTACCGGATCCACGGCAAAGGGGCGTTTGTCGCCAGAACGAAAATGGAACGCAACCTGAGCAAGCTGACGGGCTTTTATGAAGACATGCGCGCCATGGGCGTGGAGCCGTCGTCGAAGGTGCTCCGGTTTGAACGCCGTTTGCCCCGTCTTAGGGAACAATACCTCCTGCAAATTCAAAAAAACCAGGAAGTTTTCTTCGTTGAACGGATCCGTTACATGAATCAGGAACCGATCGGTTTGCAGGAACTGGTCACCCCCGTCCACCTGGTTCCGGACCTGGACAAAGTCAATCTGGAAAAAGAATCGTTCTATCAATATCTGAAAGACATCGGACGCCCCCTGGAAAAAGCGGATCAGCGCATGGAAGCCAAACTGGCGCCGGAAGTTTCCCGAAAAATGGGATTGCACGAAGACACGCCGTACATGTATTTTGAACGGATTTCCTTTGCGGGAGGCGTACCGATCGAATATCTCCGCTCCCATTTTTGCGGCAATTTCTATTCCATTCACGTCACCCTGTATCCGTGACGGGACCGTGCGCAACGTCATACGGCTTTCCGGTTTTGGCCGGCCAGGCAACTTCGGGGCTTTCCGGCATTCCCGAAGTTGCCCTTGTTTTTTCGCGGGGCGTTTTCCCTTTCTCGGGCCATTGGCGGGGGCGCGTTTTGCCACGGTTCGCTGGTGTTGACCGTCCCGGTTGTGCTATAATGAACTGAAAATTTCAGCGGAAGCCATTTTCACAAGCGGAAAGGGCCCCAAAACAAAAGGAGATTTGGATAGATTGAACGCATTTGAACGTTTCGGTCTGGAGCCCGAGTTGCTCCAGGCCATCTCCGAGATGGGATTCGAGGAACCGACGCCCATCCAGGAAAAGGCGATTCCCGTAGCCCTGGCCGGCCGCGACATGATCGGCCAAGCCCAGACGGGGACCGGAAAGACGGCGGCGTTCGGCATTCCGATGCTGAGCCGCATTTCGCCGCAGGAGGACCGCATTGTCGCCCTGGTGTTGGCGCCCACGCGGGAGCTGGCCATCCAGGTGGCGGAGGAACTTGGAAAACTGGGACGGCCCAAAGGGATTCGCACCCTGGCCATTTACGGAGGACAAAGCATCGAACTGCAGATCCGGTCGCTTCGGCGCCGGCCCCAGATCATCATCGGCACGCCCGGGAGGCTCCTCGACCACATCAACCGCAAGACGATCCGGCTGGACGACGTGCGGATGGTGGTGTTGGACGAGGCGGACGAAATGCTGGACATGGGCTTCATGGACGACATCCAGGCGATTCTCAGCCTCGTGCCGCCGCAGCGCCAAACGCTGCTGTTTTCGGCCACGATGCCGCCCAACATCCAGAAGCTGGCGGAGCAGTTCCTGCGGGATCCGGAGCATATCTCCGTGGTGCCGAAGCAGGTGAGCGCGCCGTCCGTGCGCCAGTTCTACCTGGAAGTGCAGGAACGGATGAAATTCGAGGCGCTGTGCCGGCTGCTGGATATGGAACCGCCGGAGCTGGCCATTATTTTCGGCCGCACGAAGCGCCGGGTGGCGGAACTCACCGAAGCGCTCATCAAGCGGGGATACGCCGCCGACGGGCTGCACGGCGACCTGTCGCAGCACCAGCGGGACACCGTCATGCGCAAGTTCCGCGAAGGCAGCATCGACCTTCTGGTGGCCACCGACGTGGCCGCCCGCGGGCTGGACATCAGCGGCGTGTCGCATGTCATCAATTTCGACGTTCCCCAGGATCCGGAAAGCTACGTGCACCGGATCGGCCGGACGGGCCGGGCCGGAAGCGAAGGCACGTCCTGGACGTTCGTCACGCCGCGCGAAATGGACCATCTGCGGTTTATTGAAAAGGTGACGCGGCACCGCATCGCGCGCAAGCCGCTGCCGACGCTGGCGGAGGCGATTGAAGGCAAGCAGCGCGTCATCGCCGAGCGGCTGCTGGAGACGCTCCGCAACGGCGGCGAGGAAGTCGGCCCCTACAAATGGCTGGCCATGCAGCTCATCGAGCAGCACGATTCCGTCCAATTGCTCGCCGCGGCGCTGAAGATGCTGGCCGGCGAGCGGAAGGACGTCCCCATTGAGCTGACGCCGGAAGATCCGGTGCGCAGCCGCAAGCGCAAGACCGCCGGGCGCTCCGACGCGGGTAGCGGCCGGCGGCATGGCCAGGGGGCGCGGTCCGGCGGATCGGGCTCGGGATTTTCCGGTTCGGGCGGCCGCCATCGCCAGGGCGTTCGCCGGCGGGACGAAGGGGACCGCGACCGCCGCGACCGCGCGCGGGGCGGGGACGACCGGAACGATGGCTACCGCGGACGCGGCGGGCGCAAATCGGCAGGCAAGGCGTACCGCGAAAGCGAAGATTTCGTCAAAATTTGAACGACATCCCGGCTGTCGCAAGCCGATTTGAGAGGAAACCGGTTCGGGAAGGGAGTGCCGGAAGATGGAAATGCGGGGTCTGATGGGCGGTCTGTACCGCGTCTGCGAATGGATCATGCGGCTTTCGGTCATCAACCTGCTGTGGATTCTCACCTCTTTGCCCGTCTGGTATTTGCTGCTGGTCCTGTTGACCGCTCCCGAGGTGGAGGATTACGAGACGTTTTTCGTGCAAACCTTTATCCTGATCGGCATTCTGTCGCCGTTTACGCTGTTTCCGTCCACCTCCGCGATGTTCTCCGTCGCCCGCAAATGGGTGATGGGCGACACGGACGTGCCGCTGCTGAAGACGTTTTTCCGCAGTTACAAGCAAAATTACCGGCAGGCGATGCTGGGCGGCCTCCTCTACACGGTGCTGTTCGTCGTCCTGATCTTCGACTACCGGATGTACGCGCAAAACATCGCCGGGCTCGGTTTCCTCTCCATGTTGTTTTTGTTCCTGATTTTTCTGCTGCTCGTGTCCCTGATGAATTTCTTTTCGCTGCTTTCGCATTTCCACATGGGGCTCTTGAAGCTCATCCGCAACGCGCTGCTGCTCACCATCGGACGGCCCCTCCAATCGCTGGTGATGGCGCTGTTTTGCGTGGGGATGTTCTGGTTCAGCGCGCAATTTACGTTCCTTATCCCGTTTTTCACGGGAAGCGTCATCGCGTACGGGGTTTACTACACGTTCAACATGACGTTGAACAAAATCATGGATAAAGTCGAGGAGCAAAAAAACGCGCGCCGGCACGGGGTAAACGGCGGAGACGCCCTGGATGCGGAAGAATCACGGCTGGCGGATGAAGTGCGGGACAAAAAAGCATAAATGCGTTATAATAAAAGCGAATCCTGCGATGCGCGTCACGGCGCCTGATGTTTTGAACCAACGTCTGTTTCGAAGGGAGTCCTACATTGCCCGGCGGCTGGCACGCCCCCGAAAGGGGAAGTCAAAAACCGGGTTGCGGACACCCACCTGCGGAGAGCGGGTTCAGAAACAGTCTCGCCGGACGGCAAAGCGGGTTTTCTTTTTCCCTTCTTTTTTCCTTCGAATTCGCATGGTAAGATTAAAGTGGTGGACTGACAACCGGGAGGAGAGGCCGTTTTGCTGAAACGCGTGTTGATCGGACTGGTCCGCAGCCACGAAGTTACCGGCGAAAAAGCGAAGGATCCGAATCTCAAATCCCGCCATTACCGGCTGCCGAAGGACAAGGCGTGGGACGAGATCACGTCGACGCTGAAAAAGATGCGGGGTTACCGGGTTCTGCACGAAGTGCCATCCGTCGGGGAAATCGTCATGGTTAAACGGACCATGATGGGCCGCACCATGGATATTACGGTGCAGGTGATCAGCACGGGCGTTTCCACCATGGCCGTGGACATCTACTCGGCTTCCCGCGGCGGATTTGGCGATCTCGGCGCCAACTATCGGGTGATCCAGGAAATTTACGCCGCGCTGGATCGCAAATTTTCCGCGTACAAGATGTAAATCCGGGTTTTTTGTGGCGAGGCGAGGAGAGGGGCGGCATACCTGATCCTTGCTTTGTTTTTGTTTTGCGAAAAAAACCGCCCGGGGGCGCGGACCCGCAGGGTTCGGTCCGCTTCCGGGCGGCGGTCTCCGGATTACAGCAGCGCCTTCACGGCCGCGATGGCTTCGTCGTAGTCGGGATGTTCGCTCATTTCTTTGTTAATGCGCGCATAGGCGATTCGGTCATCCGCGTCGACCACGAAGATGGCCCGCATGTCCAGGGCGAATTCCTTGATGAACACGCCGTACGCCTTGCCGAAATTGTTGTCCTTGTAGTCGGACAGCATGACGACCTTGTCGACACCGGCCGCGCCGCACCAGCGGGCTTGGGCGAAGGGAAGGTCGACGGAGACGGTCAGCACGACCACCTTGTCGCCGAGCTTGGCGGCTTCCTCGTTGAAGCGCCGCGTCTGGGCGTCGCACACGCCGGTGTCGATGGACGGGACGACGCTGATCAGCTTGATTTTGCCGGCGAAGTCCTTCAGGGAGACAACCTCGGTCAGGCTTTTGTTCAGCCGAAAGTCGGGAGCCGGGTCTCCCGGTTTCAGTTCGGGTCCGACAAGCGTAAGGGGATTGCCCCTCAGGGTCGCGGCGTTGGCACGCTCTTGCGTCATGGGGTTACGGCCTCCTTTGCAAAGTATGGAATTGACGTCCCTATTATAATTGTTTTAAAGTGCAAAAGTCCAACGGAAAAGGAAGACGGCGCATGCTGTTTCTCCGCTACGAAAGCTTCCGCCAGTACGTCCGTCTCTACCCCGCCAACACGGCGCTGCTGGCCGTCATTGTGGTCCTGTTTTTGGCGCAGCGGATATTCCCGGTTCTGACCTTCCGGCTGATGGCTACCAACATTCCCCCCTTCAGCCGGGAGATCTGGCGGTATCTGACGGCGGTTTTCCTTCATGCCGGCTGGACGCACCTGTTGTTCAACGCCTTTGCCCTGTTCGTGTTCGCGCCGCCCCTGGAGAGGCTGTTCGGATGGCGCAAATACGTGTTGTTTTTTGCCTTGTGCGGCATTTTCGGAAACGTCGGCGTCCTGACCTTCGCCGGCAATCATCCGGTGAGCGTGGTGGGGGCGTCGGGGGCGATCTACGGCGTATTCGGCGCGTACCTTTACATGGCGCTGTTCCAGCGGCATATGCTGGACCCGCAATCGCGGACGACGGTGTACGCCATCCTCGCCATGGGCGCGCTTTTTTCGCTGATCGTTCCGGGCGTTAGTTTCATGGCGCATTTTTTCGGGGTGTTTGCCGGATTTGTGCTTTACCGCTGGGCGGGAGCCAACAATTTGCGCTGAGTCCGCGGGCGCGCGCGGCCGTGTGGCGGACCGGCGAAGGGACGGAGAAGGGGCTTTGGAACTCAGGCAATTGCATTATTTCGTCAAAGTGGCTCGCATGCAGCATGTGACCCGGGCGGCGGAGGAACTCCACGTCGCCCAGTCGGCCGTCAGCCGTCAGATCCACCAGCTGGAACAGGAGTTGGAAGTGGAGCTGTTTGACCATCGGGGGCGCAACGTGCAGCTCACGCCGGCCGGGCAGCTGTTCCTCAGCCGGGTGGAGGAAATCCTGGAAGACCTGGAGCGCGCCGTCGCCGAAGTGCGGGAGTTTTCCGATCCGGAGAAGGGCGTGATCCGCCTCGGATTTCCCCACAGCCTCGGCATCCTGCTGGTGCCGAGGGCGGTGGCCGCGTTCCGCAAGAAACACCCGGGCGTCCGCTTCGTCTTCCGCCAGGGCATGTATCCCACGCTGGTTCGGGACGTGCTCGAGAAGGAAGTGGACCTGGCGTTCGTCTCGCCCTTTCCCGGCAGCGACGACAAGCTGACCGGCGAAGTGGTGTTGACCGAGGAACTTCTGGCCATCCTGCCGGAGCATCATCCGCTGGCCAGGGAGGAAAGCATTGAGCTCGGCCAGCTCAAGGACGAGGAGTTCGTATTGTTCAGCCCCGGCTATTCTTTGCGTCCGATCGTGGTGAACGCTTGTCTCAGCGCGGGATTTGAGCCGAAGATCGCCTTTGAGGGCGATGAGGTGGAGACGATCCGCGGGTTGGTGGCGGCGGGCATGGGGGTGAGCCTTCTGCCGGAGCTGGCCCTGGCCGCTCCCGGGCCGATGGTGCCGGCGGCAGTGCGCATCCGCAAGCCCCGCGTGACGCGCACCATCGGGCTCATCCGGCGGGCGGGCGAGAAGCCGCCGGTGGTCGTATTAAGATTTTATAATTTTTTGCTCTCTTTCTTTGCGCAGAACGGGTCCAAGCCTTGGCGGTAAGCCGGGTTCCAACTTTTGCGGGGTGAACCCTCCCGAAACCCCGTGCTAGAATGGGACGCGAGACGCCGAACCCGCCGGACGCGTCCGGCGGGGACAACAGGGAGGGAGAGCATGATGCGCAAAACCGTTTTGTCGGTGGTCTCGGTCCTTGCAATATCCGCAGCGCTGTTTGCGCTGCCTGCGGCGCCTGCCGGTGCCGCGGCGGCGGTTCAGGTGAAATCGGGCGACACGATGTATATGATCGCCCAGCGCCATGGGGTGACGCTCAGCGACCTCATCCGATACAACCCCCACGTGGCCAACCCGAACGTGATCCGGCCCGGAATGTGGCTTATCGTGCCGGGCAAAGACTCCGCGGGATCGGCGGGGCAGACCGGAGGCTCGCAAACGGGCAAGACCGGCACCGCGCCGGCCTCGGGCCAAACGGGTTCCGGCGCCGCGGCGGGCACGAACGCTTCGTACTTCGCTTCCGAAGTCGTCCGGCTGGTGAACGAAGAGCGCGCCAAGGCGGGCCTGAGTCCGCTGAAGGTGCACAACGAGCTGACCAGGGTGGCGTTGGACAAGGCGAAGGATTTGTACCACAACCATTACTTCAGCCATCAATCGCCCACTTACGGCTCGCCGTTCGACATGATGCGCAGCTACGGCATCAGCTTCCGCAGCGCGGGCGAAAACATCGCCAAAGGCCAGCGGAATCCGCAAGAAGTGATGAACGCCTGGATGAACAGCTCCGGGCACCGGGCCAACATCCTGGGCGGCAATTTCACCCATATTGGCGTTGCCTACTACAACGGCGTGTGGGTACAGATGTTCATCGGATGACGCGAAGCGTCAAACGGCGCAAAAGCAAAACGGCCGGTTCCCTCATGCGAAGGGACCGGCCGTTTGTGTTGGCCTGCAGGTTCAATCCGTCGTTACTCCCGGCTTTGCGTGAAGATCCAGACGAACCGGAGCAATTCCAGCACTGCCACCAGCGTCGCGGCGACATAGGTGAGAGCGGCCGCGTTCAGCACCTTGGCCACGCCGGCTTCTTCGGCCCGGGTGATGAATCCTTCGGCCGTCATGAGCTTCCGCGCCCGGGAGCTGGCGTTGAATTCCACCGGCAGCGTCACCAGCTGGAAGGCCACCGCGGCGGCGAAGAAAATGATGCCGAGCAGAATCAGGTTGGCGGCCTGCAGCAGGATGCCGACCAGAAACAGGAACGGCGCGATGCCCGAAGCCAGGTTGACCACAGGGAACATCCGGTGCCGCAGCACGAGCATCGGATAGCGCTGCGCGTGCTGGATCGCGTGCCCGACTTCGTGGCAGGCGACGGAAACGGCGGCGATGGACCGTTCATAGAACACCGATTCCGAAAGCCGCACGACGCGCTTGATCGGGTCGTAGTGGTCGGTCAGCTGGCCCTGCACCGGCTCCACCGGCACGTCGAACAGCCCGTGGCGGTCCAGCAGCCGGCGGGCGGCTTCGTATCCCGTCAGACCGCTTGAAGCCTCCACCTGGGACCATTTGTTGTACGTGCCCTTCACCCGGAACTGGGCCCACAGCGCCAGGCCGAACGCGAGGAAGATCAGCGGATCCCAAGGAGTCCAAAACAGCACCGGAAACATAATGATGATCACCTTCCGTTAAGGATAAGTATGCCGTTGTCACAGCATGGTTTCGCTCTTGCTGAGCAGAAGCATGAGCGCTTCCACGCAGGCGACCGTTTGCGGCGTGATGGCCCGGAACAATTTGGCCGCCTGTTTCGGCTTCATTTGATCCAGGACCGCTTCCAGTTCCTTCGCTTCCCGCTCCACCTGCGCCAGGTGAAGCTGCAGATCGGCCAGCTTGCTTTCCACCAGTTCGTTGGGGGAGGCGCGCTGGAGTTTCAGGAAATGGTCCCGGATTTCCTCCAGGGTGAATTTTTGCGCCTTCAATTGTTCAATACGGCGAATGCGTTCGAGCGTTTCATCGTCATAGAGCCGGTAGTTGCCTTTGGAGCGTTTGGCGGGCTTGATGAGTCCGAGTCCGGTGTAGTAATCGATGGTACGAGTGCTTACTCCGGCCAGCTTCGCCAGCTCGCCAATCCGGTACAGCCTCGAACCGGGCCCGGCTGATGATTGGCGCACGGCATCACCTTCTTCTGCAAGCAAGGCTTCCGTCGGAACGGACTCTCTTTTTTTATATTACCCGCCGCCAACCATACAGTCAAACGTGATGCTTGAATCGGGCTCGCCTCACCCGCTCCCCGGATTATTTTACCCGTTCCCCCGGCTTGATCAGCAGCAGCGCCAGGCCGAAGGCGGCGAGCGCCAGAGCCGAGACGGAACCGAAGACCGCCGGGCGGGACACCTCCATCAGCCACCCGAACAAAGGCGGTCCGAACGCGACACCGAGAAAGCGGAGGCTTCCGTACAGCGAAGTGACCATGCCGCGCCTTGCCTTGTCCACGGCGCCGGTGATCATCGTGTTCAGGCAGGGGAGCACCATCCCGGTGCCCAGACCGCAAGCGGAAAGCAGCGCGACCAGTACGTACAGCCGATCGTGGAAAAGGGCCGCCGCTCCCAGCGCGGCGGCCATGACCAGCAGCCCCGTGTTGACCAGCAGGCGGATGCGCTTGCCGCTTTTCCGGATCACCGCTCCGGTGATGAGCGAAGCGGTGACCATGGCGAGCAGCGGAATGGCCAGGACAAGCCCCTTGCGGACGCCGTCCAGGCGGTGCGGCGGATCCTCCAGCACTTCGGACAGGTAAAAAAGTCCGCCGAAGAGCACGAACAGCGCCGCCGCTCCCGCAAAGAACGACGCGGAGAGCCAGCGACCGTCGCTCCGGAAGACGTCCCCGACGGAGCGGAGATAGGACCCGATCGGCTGTGGAGCCGCCTGACGACGCGGCTCGCGGATGAAGGAAAGCAGCGCCAGCGCGGACAGGAGACACACCGCCGGGAACGCCCAGAACACCGCATACCAGACGATCAGGGCGAGCAGCGAGCCCGTGATGGGGCTCAGCACCTTGCCCGCGCCGTTGGATGCCTCGATGAGCCCCTGCACGCGGCTTTCCTGCGCGTCCTTGTACAGGTCGCCCGCCAGAGCCATGGCGATGGGAGCGGTGCCCGCGGCGCCCACGCCCTGGAGCGCCCGGGCGGCGATCACCACGCCGTAGGAATGCCAGACGGCGCCGAGGCCGGCCAGAATGCCTCCACCGCCGTACAGGAGAAGCGCCGGGATCATCACGCGCTTGCGGCCGAACCGGTCGGACAGGTAACCGGCGGCGGGAATGACAAGGCCGGCCGACACGGAAAACAGCGTGATGACCAGGCTCGACTGGAACGACGAGACCCCGAGTTCCCGGGCCAGCGCGGGCAGTACCGGCACCAGCATGGAGTTGCCGAGCACCAGCGTCAGGGGGACGCTTGCCAGAGCCATGTATTCAAGGGCGGCGCTTTTGCGCCGGACGTGTCGGTGGGCCGTCGCATCGCTTTGCCCGGTTCCGCCTTTCGCCGCGGCGCCGGGGGGATGGACGGCGGCCGGCGGACGGATGGCGGCCATACCATGAACCTCCCGTTTACAGTCCGCTTGTAAGATGCCCCTTGGCGCGGTCCGGCATGCACGGACGGGGACGGACCGGCGGCCGGCAAAGACCGGACCGGACGGACGGGACGGATCAGACCGGGACCATGCGGACCGAACCGGCCCGACCGGTGTGCACCCCGGCTGAACCGGCCCCCCGCCTCCCGGCAAAAATGTCGGAAGTTGTTCACAAACCCGGGCGGCGCGGGCGTCTTCGCGGGTAGCATGGACCTGCGCGTTTTGGTAATAATAGAGGAAAGGCGCGGTCAAAGGCCAGCCGAAGGCAGTTTCATGAGGGAAACGGGGGGTTGACGGTGAAGAAACGAAACGCGTTGATTCTGCTGGGCGCGATTGCGGCCGTCATCGCCGTCGTCGTCTGGCAATGGCCCGGCGACGGACCGCAGGCGGAATCCGCCGCCACCGCCCCGCTGGAAGGCGAAGCCGCCCCCGCCTTTTCGCTTCCGGTGCTGGACGGCGGGAAGGTGTACAGCGTCGGAGGCCGGCGGGACAAGCCCCTCATCGTCAATTTCTGGGCTTCCTGGTGCGGCCCCTGCGAGAAGGAAATGCCGGAGCTCAAGGCGTTGTACGAAAAGTACAAGGGCCGCATCGATCTCTATGCCGTCAACGCGACCAAGTACGACACGCTGCGGGGAGCGCGGGATTTCGTGCGGGAGATGGAACCGCCGTTCCCCGTGCTGGTGGACGAGAACGGAAAGGTCACCGACGCCTACAAGGTGGCCGCGTTCCCGGTCAGCTTCATCATCGGGCGCGACGGCGTGATCCTGGAGCGGATCGAGCGGCTTATCGGACTGGAGGAATGGGAACAAAAAGTCAAAGCGGCGCTGTGAGCGCCGCTTTTTCATTCCAGGCGGTTTTCGCAACGTTCAGTGGTTGCTCAATCCGTTGACCGGTTCGGCTTCGGCGATCCTGCGGTTTTTCTCCTTGCCGATGAGGGCGTACCGGATGCTGTCCACCAGGGCTTCCCAGCTGGCTTCGATAATGTTGGCGGACACGCCCACCGTGCTCCATTTTTCCTTGAAGTCGGAGCTTTCGATGAGCACCCGGACCTTGGACGCGGTGGCGTTCTGTTCATCCAGGACGCGCACCTTGTAGTCGGTCAGGTGAACGTTGCGGATATCCGGGAAATGCAGGACCAGCGCTTTGCGCAAAGCGTTGTCCAGGGCGTTGACGGGACCGTTGCCTTCCGCCACCGTGTAGGCTTCCCGGCCGTCGACGTCGATTTTGACGATCGCTTCCGAGACGAGGCCCTTTTCCGTTTTTTCCACGATAATTTTGAACGAGACCACCTTGAAGATCCGTACGTCCTCGCCGCAGGCGTCCCGCAGGAGCAGTTCCAGCGAGGCGTCGGCGCCTTCGAACTGATACCCCTGGTGCTCCAGTTCCTTGACGCGTTCGATGAGCCGGCGCGACGTCGATTCGTCGCGGATGTCGAGGCCCATCTCCTGCGCTTTGGAGAGAATATTGCTGTGACCCGCCAGCTCGGACACCAGCACGCGCCGCTGATTGCCGACCTGTTCGGGAGGGATGTGCTCGTAGGTTTTGGGATCGCGCAGGATGGCGCTGGCGTGGATGCCGCCCTTGTGGGCGAAGGCGGACACGCCGACATAAGGCTGATTGTTCGGCATGTGCATGTTGGCCACTTCAGCGACGTAACGGGCGACGGAAGTCAACATCGCCAGCTGCTCATCGCTCACGCAACGGTAGCCCATTTTCAGTTGCAGGTTCGGGATGATCGAACAGAGATTGGCGTTGCCGCACCGTTCTCCGTAGCCGTTGATCGTCCCCTGCACCTGGCGCGCGCCCGCCGCCACCGCGGCCAGCGTATTGGCCACGGCCAGCTCGCCGTCGTTGTGCGTGTGGATGCCAACGGGCGTGCGGATTTCCTGCAGGGTGCGGGTGATGATCCCGCTGATTTCCCCGGGCAGGGCGCCGCCGTTGGTGTCGCACAGCACGATCCAGTCCGCGCCCGCGTCTTGCGCCGCTTTCAGCACCGCCAGCGCGTATTCGGCATTGTTTTTGAACCCGTCGAAGAAATGCTCCGCGTCGAAAATGACTTCGAGACCGTGGCCTTTCAGAAACGCGACGGATTCGCGGATCATCGCCAGGTTCTCTTCCAGCGTCGTTTGAAGGGCGGTGTGCACGTGGAAGTCCCACGACTTGCCGACCAGCGTCACCGCCTTGGCTCCGGAATTCAGAAGCCCGAGCAGGTTCGCGTCCTGCTCGCAGGCGGAGTTTTTGCGTCGGGTGCTGCCGAACGCGGTGAGCGTGGCGCGCAGGTTCAGGTCCTTCGCCCGGCGGAAAAACTCGGCGTCCTTCACGTTGCCGCCGGGAATGCCGCCTTCGATATAATGAACGCCCAGAGCGTCCAGTTTTTTGGCGATTTTGATCTTGTCCTCGACGGTCAGACTGACCCCTTCCCCCTGGGTTCCGTCCCGAAGCGTCGTGTCGAAGATGCTGATGGTTCTTGACATGGACCCGACAGTCCTCCTCTGGCTGACAATGTAAATATTATATCACGATGTGTGAAACGTTGTTTAGAAGAATTCCGAAAAGTTGTCCGCCGTCCGTATGCGGTTTCGTATGCTGTTTGTTGAAAACGATACCGCATCCGTTGCCGTGTGGCAAGCGGCGACGCGGCGCCGGAAGCGGCGTCGGGGACGGCCTGCCGCGGCGTTGCGGGGCACGATCAAAACCGGCTTTTTTTCGTCTCCCCCGCAGTGTGTTATGATAAAAGACAACGGGTTCTTTCCGCCGGAACGGGAAGGAGGGGACCGGATTGCGCGAGACTTCTGGCGGCGGGACCGAAGGCCGTCCTGCGCGGCGGGTCATCCTGCACATCGACATGAACGCGTTTTACGCGTCCGTGCACGCCGCCGTGGAGCCCGACAAGTACCGCGGCAAACCGGTGGCGGTGGCCGGCGATGCCCGGAAACGCCGCGGCGTGGTTGTCACCAGCTCGTATGAAGCCCGCGCCAGGGGCGTGCGCACGGGCATGACGGTGCGGGAAGCGCTCAAGGCCTGTCCGGACCTCATCCTGATTCGCCCCGACTTCAAACTGTACAAAGCCTATTCCCGCGCCTTTCTGCGCATCGCCTCCGACTATACGCCCCTCGTCGAAGCGGTCTCCATCGACGAATGCTACCTGGACATCACCGGCAGCGGACAATTCGGCACTCCCTTGGATATTGCCAGGGAAATACAGCGCCGCATCCGGGACGAGCTGTCCCTGCCCTGTTCCATCGGCATCGCGCCCAACAAGCTCCTGGCCAAGATGGCATCGGACATGCGCAAACCCAACGCCATCACGATTCTCAGGCGGCGGGACGTACCGCGTCTGCTGTGGGACAAACCGTGCGACACCCTGCACGGACTGGGTCCCAAGACGGCGGAAAAGCTTCGCCGGCTCAATATCCGGACCATCGGCGAACTGGCCGCCGCGGACGAGCGGCTGCTCTCTTCCCGCTTTGGCGTCTACGGCCTGTGGATGAAACGGGCCGCGCACGGCATGGACGATTCGCCCGTGCAGCCGCAACGCGAAGCGGCCAAATCGGTGGGGCATTCCACCACCTTGCCGCGGGATTTGACGACAGGCCGGGAGTGGCGCCGCGTGCTGTTGCAGCTGGCGGACCAGGCCACGCGCCGGCTGCGTCGGCAGGGGATGCTGTGCAGAACGGTGCAGGTGACCATCCGGGATCCGTCCATGCGCACGATCACCCGATCGGAAACCCTTGAGGAGCCCACCGACGCGGCCGTTGACGTGTACCGGGCGGCATGGCGGATCATGGGCCGGCATTGGACGGAGGGAAGGCCGGTGCGCCTGCTCGGCGTCACCCTGCAAGGGCTGTCTCCCCGAAACGACACGCCTGTGCAGCTTGATCTGTTCCGGTACCAGGAAATGTTTCGGCGGGAAAAATTGTCCGAGGTGATGGACAGGCTGCGGGACAAATACGGCGAAAACGCCCTGTTTTCCGCCGGTCTGCTTGAAGCCGCGCGTTTGGACCCGCAATACGATGACGACGGGGAATGAATCTTATCGTTTTTTTCGTTTGATATTCTGTGCGGGTTGTATTAATATGGACACGGAGAGAACTGTTTTCCTGAGCCTTGCTCTGCGAAGGAATCTTTAGGAGGGTCAATTCCCATGGCAAAATTCGTGCGCGTGGACAAGGACACCTGCATCGCTTGCGGAGCTTGCGGTGCGTCGGCTCCGGATATTTTCGACTACGATGACGAAGGCCTGGCCCACGTCATCTACGACGGAGACGACAACCGGGGGATCACGGAGATTCCGGAGGATCTTTACGACGATTTGCAGGACGCCCTGGACGGTTGCCCGACCGACTCGATCAAGGTATCCGAGACTCCGTTCAGCTGACGGCCAACGTACTGATGGCGGAAAAGGAAGCAGGGGAAGAACGCCGGGTTCTTCCCCTGCTTTTTGTTATCCGGCGGACAATGCAAAAACGGCCCGCCTTTCTCGGCGATGCCGTTGCGGGATGGGATCAGACATCCAGGGCGATCAGGACACCAAGCACGACAACGATGACACCGAATGCGACGCCCAGCCAGATGAGGGCCTTTTTGTTGACTTCGTCTTGCCGCGACGCGGGTCGTGCCGGCGGTTTCCGCTTGGCAGAGGAGCTCATGGGAATCCACCTTCTTTCTTTCCTGCTAACGTCTCGATACAGCCGCCTAACTTTTATTGTAAACGGTTTATGGGCAAAAAACCAGACGGCGGTAATGACGGAAGGGGCGGCGAAAGAAAGGCGGCTTGGACGGCGGATGCGGCGGACGGGGCGGAGGAGCGGTGCGCAAGGAGAAGGCGCGTCGGACAAAGCGGAGCGGCGGCGGACGGAGAAGCGGGCCGCGGCGCGGGAACGGTCCGGCGGACGCCAAAGACCGACCGGAGAGGCGCAGGGCGGGATTTCGGGAGCGGTGCAGCGGGCAGCGCCGGGGAGGCGGACACGCGCTCCTTTTCTTTTTGCCCGGGAAAAGATAAACTGGATTCCGGAGACAGTCACGTTCGAAACGAGCGAAGGGAAGACGTCATTCATGCCGTCCTTTTATGAAACCGCGTGCAAGCCGATTTTGTTTGGCCTCGACCCGGAGAAAGCCCATCATCTGGTGGTCGGCGGTCTCGGGATTTTTGGCCGGATGCCCGGAGCCGCCGAACTGATGTCCGCCGCTTGGGGAGTCCCCGATCTTCCGGAGCTGGCCGTCGAATTGTTTGGCTTCCGGTTTCGCCATCCCGTCGGCCTTGCCGCCGGAATGGACAAAGATGCGAAGGCCGTGCGCGGTTTCGCCGCCATCGGTCTGGCTTTCCTGGAAGTCGGGACGGTCACCCCGCTGGGGCAGCCCGGCAACGAGAAACCGCGGCTTTTCCGGCTTCCTTCCGACGGCGCGCTGATCAACCGCATGGGCTTCAACAACGAAGGCGCGGAAGCCATGGCGAGACGGCTCGAGCGGCTCGGACCCCGGCCTGTTCCCGTGGCGATCAACATCGGCAAAAACAAGGCAACCCCAAATGAGGAAGCGGAACGGGATTACCGGAAATGCCTGCGGGCGCTGTATCCGTACGGCGACCTGTTCGTGGTCAATGTCAGCTCCCCGAACACACCGGACCTCCGGCGCCTGCAGCACGGCGACGATTTGCGGAGGCTGCTGGACGCCGTCCGGGAAGAGGTCCGGATCCAGGCCGAGAGGGCGGGCGGCCCCGAAAAACCGGTGCTGGTCAAAATCTCCCCGGACAACGACGACACGCAGCTGGAACGGATCGCCCGCACCGTCGCGGAAAGCGGAATCGCCGGGGTGATCTGCACCAACACCACCGTGGACCGGCAGGGGCTGACGCACCGGCATGCCGCCGAAACGGGCGGGCTGAGCGGCCGTCCGCTGGCCGGGAGGTCCACGGAAGTGATCCGCAAAATGTACGCGCTGACGGAGGGGCGCCTGCCCATCATCGGCGTCGGCGGCATATTCGACGCCGACGGCGCGTATGAAAAAATCCGGGCGGGGGCCAGTTTGTTAGAAGTCTACACGGCGCTGGTCTACAAGGGGCCCGGCGTGGTGAAGGAAATTTGCCGGGGTTTGGCGGATCTCCTTCGGCGCGACGGTTTTGCCCGCGTGGCGGACGCGGTTGGGGCGGATCACCGGCACGGACGCCGATAGGGTGAAAGCAGGAGCGGAATCCGTACGCACGGGCATAGTCCCCGTCGGTCGTCCCGTCGGAATAACCCGGGAAGAAGCGAGCCGGGCGGGTCTGGCCGGTGGGAGCGCATTGCGGATGGTCCGGCCGCCAGGCGTTCGCGTCCGGACCGCCGCCGAACGGTCCGGCGGGCGCAGACCGCGCCGGCCCACGGAAAACGGCCTGCCGGTCGGGCGGATCGCTGCCGAGGCGGGCGGAAACGGGGCTTCGGAAGGTGATGCAGATGGACGGTCGGGACTGGAATCTGTTTTTGTTGCCTTATCAACAGGCGGTTGAAGAACTGAAGGTCAAATTGCGGGCGTTGCGCACCGAACTGAAGGAACGGGACGCCTATGCCCCGATCGAATTCGTCACCGGCCGGGTGAAAAAGGTGTCCAGCATCCTGGAAAAGGCGAAGCGCCTGGGCGTCCCTCCGGACCGGATCGAGACGGGCATCGAGGACATCGCGGGCATCCGCATCATGTGCCAGTTCGTCGAAGACATTTACATCCTGGCGGAGCTCATCCGCAACCGCCGGGACATGCGGGTGGTCCAAGAAAAAGACTACGTCGGCCATCCCAAGGAAAGCGGCTACCGCAGCTACCACCTGATCGTCGAATATCCGGTGCAGACGGCGCTGGGCCACAAGCCGGTGCTGGCGGAAATCCAGCTGCGAACCCTGGCCATGAATTTCTGGGCGACGATCGAACACTCGCTCAATTACAAATACCGCGGCGAGCTTCCCGAACACGTGCGGGAGCGGCTTCGCCTCGCGGCGGAAGCCGCGTTCCGCCTCGACCGGGAGATGTCCAGCATCCGGCAGGAAATTGTGGAGGCCCAGAAGGAATTCAGCGACAAATCCGACGTCGTGGGCAAAGCGCTGGCCGGCATCCACGACTTGTACTTCAGCAGGAGGGTGAGCGAGGCGAACCGGTTCCAGCAGCGCTTCAACGAGCTGTGGGAAAGGGAAGACATGGCGGGACTCAAGGAGCTGTGCCAGGAAATCCAGACCGCGCTGCAGCGCGCGGGGGAAGGCGGGATCGGCGAACATGGCGGATAAACGGGACGACAGGCGCGATACGGAAGAGGCGGGGGAAGGGGCGCGCGGCGGAGAGGCCGCCATCATGGAGGATCCCCGCTTCGTGGCGTTTGTCGACCATTTCAACGGGGACCAGGACTATTTCGAGTGCCATGAAGTGATGGAAGAGCTGTGGCTGGACAACGGCCGCGATCCGGTGCTGCAAGGGCTGTTGCAGGCGGCGGTGGGGCTCTATCACTGGCGGAACGACAACCGCGCGGGAGCCGTCAAGCTGTTTGCGGGATCGCTGCGCAAGCTCGCGGGCGCGCCCGCGGTGCTGCACGGGCTGGATCTGGCGGCGCTCCGGGAATGCGTCCGTACGTCGCTGCTCACGCTGAGCCCGCAGCTTACGGACTTGCCGGAATTGCAAACGCCCGCCGAAGGAGGCGGTGTGCCGGCAAGCGCATCCTTGCGCGCTTTCGCACCGCAGTCCATGATCGCTCCGGAAACCGTGCCCGCACCGTTTCGGCCTTTCTTTCTCCGCGTGGCGGACGCCTCGCTGGAAGCGGCCGTGGCTGAGCGGGCCAGGGAGCGCGAGGCGGGAAAGAAACAGGACGGCGCGTAAAACAGGCGCCCGGGCGTAAGGACAGCCCGGGCAACATCGTGTTGGGGACGTCCCTGCACCTTATTCCTGCGAACCGTTCCTCGTGCTTCAGGTGAGGGATTGATATTTCTCCGCCAGCAGCTGCTTGATTTCCTCCGCGGTTTTGCCTTCCTTGCCCCATTGTTCGACCGAGGCGGCTTCGTCCAGGCAGATGCCGCAGAAAACGGCGTGATCGGTCCAGGTGACGCCGCTTTCATCCATTTCGGCCACGAAACAGCGAAAGAGCGAATCGTGGGGGTCCGTTTCCAGCTCCATGCAGCCGCAATAGCAATCCAGTTCGCGCATGATGTGCCCGTATTCGGCGGCGACGGCATACAGGCGCCGCGTGCGTTCCGGATAATTGGCGAGAAACGCCGGAGGCTCCGAGAGCGACCCCGTCTTTTCCCACCATTCGTCGCCGTGGCGATGCGCCCCTGATTCGCCCCTGCCGCCGAGGAGGGACACGGCCAGACCGGCCGCCAGAACCAGGGCCGGCACGGCGAGCAGCCATGCGGTCATTTTTTTCATGGGTCAACCGCTCGCTTCCGCTTTGTATTTTTCGAAGAACGCCCGGTAGTCGTCCAGCGTATGGCCCGAACCGTCGCCGGCGACGCCGCCCACGAGATAGTCGGTCTTGACGCCGTCCCGGTAGAACACGGTGGTCGGGGTGGAGTCGATGCCCTGCTTGACCATGTACTCGGGGAATTCCAGCAGGTTGAACAGATGCAGGTTGATGCCGAGCTCGTCCGCCAGCGGCTTCACCATTGGCGTCGTCGCCCGGCAGTACGGGCAGTTCGACGCGAAATAATAAACGAAAAAGCTTTCCTTGTCTTTCAGTTTCCGCTCAAGCTCTTTGGGCAGCAGGATGTTCTGGTAGTTGGGATCTTTCAAAATTTCCCGCGTCGACGGGTTCAGCTGGCTGGCCGGCTTGCCGTACACCGTCGTTTGCGCCCGGTTGATGAAAATAAGCGCTCCGACAAGAACAATCAGAATGCCGAGAAAAATGGAAATCTTCTTGATCGTCACGGATCGTCCCCCCGCCTCGTTCGTCGTCCGGCCTCGTCCACCTGTTTCGCGCAAAAACGGTCCGCGGTCCGGGCATACCTGTATTATATCGGAAACGTTCCGCCCCTCAAAGACGGAAGATAAGACCGGCTTTGGGGCGTCTGTCCGTTTCCAAGTCTATATAACGAGCGGAGGGACGTTTCGGTTTGCGCCTTTGCCTTTGGGGCACGGGGGCGCAAAAATTTGTCGAAAAAACGTCACAAATCCGGCGGCGGGATCAAATCCGGGGGAAGTGCCGGTTCCCGCCCTTGACGAACAATCCGCGAACGCCTAGGCTACATAGTAATGGATCCCAAGGCCGAAGGCCCGGAAGGAGGCGCGTCGGTGAAACCGTCGATACGGTTGGACAAAATGCTTGCCCACGAGGGCTACGGAACGCGAAGCGACGTCAGGCGCCTGGTCCGGGAAGGCGCGGTCACCGTGAATGGCAGGACGGCTTCCGATCCGGGCATGCACGTGCGCCCGGAGGAAGACGAAGTGCTCGTGCGCGGACGGGCGGTGGCGTACCGCGAGTTCCGGTACATCATGTTGCACAAACCGGCGGGTGTCGTGTCGGCCACGGAAGACGCGCGGGAGCGGACGGTACTCGGGCTTTTGCCGGACGATCTCCGGCGGCGCGGACTGTTTCCGGTCGGCCGGCTGGACAAGGACGCGGAGGGGCTTCTGCTCCTCACCAACGACGGCAAGCTGGCGCACGGGCTGACGTCGCCGCGCAAGGCCGTGTACAAGATCTATCAGGCCCTGGTGCGGGGCGATGCGGACGCCGCGGACGCGGAAGCTTTCGCCGCCGGCGTGGCGCTGGACGACGGATACGTGACGATGCCGGCCCGGCTCACGGTGCTCGCTTCCATGCCGGCGCCGGCGCTGGCCGAATACGCCGCCGACGTCGGGGAGCCGACGGAAGGGGAGAGAACTTCGGGCGGGCCCGGCACGCCGAAGGCCGCCGGGGCGCTCGACGCGGCATGGGCGCCGCGCGGGGCCATGGCGTCGGACGAGGCTCCGTCGGAGGGAGAAGCGGGCGCCGGGGCGATCCCGGAAATGCGGCGGGCGGCTCAACGTCTTGCGGAAGAGCCGTTCCTGAACCGAAACGCCTGGGAAGAGGCGGTGCGGGACGGGGCCGTTGTCAGCTGGGTGGAAGTGGCGCTCCGGGAAGGAAAGTTCCATCAGGTCAAACGGATGTTCGAGGCGATAGGCAAAAAAGTTCTCTATCTCAGGCGGGTGGCCGTAGGCGCCCTGCGGCTGGATCCGGCGCTCGAACCGGGTGAGTGGCGGGAGCTGACGCCGGAGGAGGAAGAAGCGCTGCGGGGGCAAGGGAGAGAAACCTGAACGAAGGAGTCCAGTTTTCCATGCAATATCGGTTAATCGCCATCGATGTGGACGGGACGTTGCTGGACGACGAGGGGAAGCTTCGGCCGCGCGTGCGCAGGGCGGTCCGGGAGGCGGCGGCCGCAGGCGCGGAGATCGTGCTGTGCACGGGAAGGGGGCCTGTCAGCACCCTCCCGCTCATGGCGGAGCTGGGCCTGTCCGGCACCATCATTACCCATAACGGCGCGGTGATCCTGGAAAGCGAAAGCCGGCGCATCCTGCACGAGGCGAAGATCCCCCGCCGGTTGGCCGCCCCGTATCTGAATTACTGCCGCGAGCGCGGCATCCATTTTGCCTTCAACACCGCATTCGAGCTTTACGTGGAAAAGGAGCTGTCGCGGGAAACCCTGGAGATCTACAGCCGTTACTGGATCCGCCCGATCGTGCGCAAGGAGCCCGGGCCGCCGGAAAACACGGTCCGCCTCACCGTGTACGGGTCCAGGGAGGAAATCGACGACATGGAGGCCAGATGGAGCGGCTGGTCCAGGGGACTGTCGGTGCACAGGAGCGACCACAAAGTCATTGATCTGCAGCATCCGGAAGCCACCAAGGGCAGCGCCCTCGAGCGTCTGGCCCGCCTGCGGGGGCTGTCGCGGCGGGAAGTGCTCGCCATCGGCAATTATTACAACGACATCAGCATGCTGCGATACGCGGGCCGGTCGGTGGCGGTCGCCAACGCGCCGGCGGAAGTGCGCGCGGCGGCCGGCGAGGTGACCCGGTCCAACAACGAGGACGGGGTAGCCTTGGTGCTGGAGGAGCTCCTGCGCGGATAAACGTCGTGCCGGCCCGTCAAATTTGCCGCCGGAGCCCTTTGGGCAGACGGTTTTTCAGCAGGCCGCCGGACGCCCGGAGCCACCCGACCGGCCAGCCGGACACCGTCGCCAGGCCCCAGCCGCCGCGGCCATCGGGATCGGGCAGGCTTTCCCCCCGCAAATACTGTTCCACCATCGGATCGCCGGCCCGGCCGTCCAGCGTCCAGGCGGCCATCGAGCCGTGGCAGGCGAGGGCCAGGGCATGGCCGGGTTCGAAACGGCCTTTGCGCCATTGCCCGAGGTGCAGGCCCGGGCGGAGCACGCGCAAGCCCGCCAGGTCCGAAGCGTCCGGCCAGCCGGGCAGCGGCCGCGGCAGCCAGTACAGCGCTTCGCCGAACAGGAGCGGCGCGCCGTCTTCCGGCAGCCGGAAACCGGGCAACGCCTCGCCGGCGAAGCGGTGAAACGCCTCCAGAGCTTCCAGCGCGGCGCGATCCGATCGGCCGCGCCTGACCGCCCTGCCGGACGGCCCGCCGCCGAAACCGCGGGTGCGGACGCCCGCGTTTTCCCCTTCCTTGACCAGGACCGCCGCGTAGTGTCCCTCTCCTTCGTCCCGGTGCGGCCAAAGCCGCACTTCCTTCAGCAGCCGGAACTCGGGATGTTCCATGAGAAAAGCGGCGACGTTCTCTTCGTTTTCTTCGCGGTTAAAGGTACAGGTGGAATAGACGAGCCGGCCTCCCGGCTTCACCATGGCGGCGGCGTCGTGCAGCAGGGCGCGCTGCTTGGCGGCGCAATTGCGGACCATTTTGGGCGACCACATCCGGATGATCGCCGGATCCTTGCGGAACATGCCCTCCCCCGAGCAAGGCGCATCCAGCAACACGCGGTCGAAGGTTTCCGGAAAACGCCGCCTCAAATCGCCGGGATAGGCGCTGGTGACGACGGCGTTGGCGATGCCGAGGCGCTCGATGTTTTCGGACAGCACCATCGCCCGCTCCGGGTCGGGGTCGTTCGCCACCAGCAGCCCGCGCCCGCCCAGATGGCCGGCGATCTGGGTCGATTTGCCGCCTGGGGCGGCGGCCAGATCCAGGACGATGTCGCCGGGCCGCGCCTCCAAGAGTTCCGCCGGCAGCATGGCGGAAGGGTCCTGGATGTAGTAGATTCCGGTGTAATAGTAGGGGTGTTTTCCCGGCCGCGCCTCGTCCCCGCAAAAAAAGCCGTCCCCGCACCAGGGAACCGGCCGAAGGGAGAAGAGGCGGATCAGCTCCTCCCGCTGGGAATGGCCCTTGTCCAGCTTGAGCGGGTTGATGCGCAGGCCGTAGGTGCGGGGTTGTCCGTACGACGCGAAAAACGCGTCCGCTTCCCCGCCCAGCTGCTCGCGCATGCGCGCGACATACGCCTCCGGAAGCTCGTTCGCGTTCAAGCCTTTCCCTCCTTCTTCGTTCTTCGTTCACGTTCAAGAAAAGGATTGACCGTGTCTTGCGCGTTCCATCCGTGCAGCGTTTCATCCTCCGAAGGAGGCAGGCTGTCGAAGTCGGTCACCCGGTTTTTGCCGCCGGTTTTCGAATGGTACATCGCCCGATCGGCCCGCCGGAGAAGCTGGTCCGCGGACAGGCCGGATCGCGCGCGGCATATCCCCACGCTGACGGTCACGCCCGTTTCCTTCTCCACCCTGGAGCGGACCCGTTCCGCCACCTCCACGGGATCGCCAAACACGAAGGCGACCAGTTCCTCTCCGCCGTACCGCCCCGCGAGGCCGATCCCCGACGCTTCTTCCGCCAGGATGTCCGCCGCGTGTTTCAGCATCCGGTCCGCCACGTCGTGGCCCAGGGTGTCGTTCAGTTTTTTGAAATCGTCGATGTCGCAAAAAATAACCCCGGGCGTCAGTTTCCGCTTCAGCATCTGTTCCAGCCGCAACATGAAGAACCGCCGGTTGTACAGCCCCGTCAGGCCGTCGAGGATCGAGGAACGGTACATGGACATCATGAGTTCCACGACCCGTTCGAAAAGCAACATGAAAAGCAGGACGTAATACACCGGCGGCAGGAGGGCGATGGCCGTCCCGAGCACAAAGCCCGCTTCGCCGTCGAGTTGGGCGGCCGGATCCACGAGAACCGCGAGCTGGATCAGAAAAAAGACGGCCAGCCCGGCGATGTGCTTGCGCGGCTGGCGGATCAGGGGCGCGATCATGAGCGCAAACAGCGGACACAGGATCAGGGAGAATATGCCGGATACATACCGCGCGTCGGGCAGCGATCCGATCCACGCGTCCGGAAGAACGCCGGCCAGCGGAGAATCCTTTCCCGCCAGCGCCGGGATTCCGGCCAGGACGGCGGCCGCGAGCAATCCGTAAAACCAGGCCCGCGTACGCCTCCTTAAGGGCTGGTACAGCGTGAACACGGCGAAATTGACCAGCACGAAGGCGGTGGTCCGCAGCGGGGTGAGGAAGGATTGCGCCGTCCCGGCCGCCGCGAGGTCCGTCCCCCCGAGCGCCATTTCGAGCACGTGGTGCAGGATGAACAGGGTATGGGAAAACAAAAGCAGCCTGTAGGCGTTTCTCCGGTTGCTGTTGTACAGCCGGTAGGACATGAACAGAGTGAGCCCGAGCACAGCGATGGAAACGGGATGAAACATGCGCGTATCAACCGCTTTCGCTTTCGTGGTGACTTCGGCATCCCGTCCCGGCGCACGCGCGTTGCGATTTCCCCGGCGTACCGATACAATGAAGGCGTGGGAAAAAGCGCCGCGGACATCCAATAAAGCAATACAACTATAGCACATTTTTTGCCGCAGGAGTAAGCGGACGGGGTGTCCGCGGCCGAACGGACAGCGGTCAGACGGGGGGCGTTGCGTGTGAACGTGTTGCAGGCGTTGTTCTTTCCGCCCGAACAGCCGGGCGGCGTATCTTCCATGGTGCCCTACATCGCGGATCGCTTCCGTAAGCTTGGATGGAACATGGAGCTGTTCTACCTGCCGAAACGGATCCGCGGCAAGGGCCGGGAGGACGTGCAATTTGACACGTTCGACTGGCGCGAGTTCGCGGGGCATCCCGTAACGGACAAATACATCCAGACGTTTCGCGACTACCTATGGTGGGCACGGATGCGCCTCAGCCGCACTTACGACCTGATCCACGCCCATCACCCGATCGCGGCGCTGGCCCTCAGGCGTCTATTTCCGGATACGCCGCTGGTGATGACGGTCCACTCCAGCTTCGAGCGGGAACTCATCCTGAATGGCCGGATTCCGGAAGGCGGGCCGGAGCACCGCTTTCTGACGTCCATTTACGGCGAACTCGAACGGCATGTGGACCGGCTGCTTACCGTGTCGCATTCGTTCGCGGAATATCTGGGCTCGCATGTGAAGCATCCCGAGGCCATTCGCGTCATTCCCAACGGATACGACGAAAAAAGATTCCGCCCCGTGCCGCACGAAAACGCGGTGCCGCAGCTCGTGACGGTGTGCCGCCTCGTGCCGGCGAAGGGGCTGGATGTGCTGCTGGAGGCGTGCGCGATCCTGAAACGGCGGGGCCGTCCCTTCGTGCTGCACGTCATCGGCGACGGCCCGATCCGCGAGGAACTCGGGGAAGCGGCGAAAAGAAACGGCATTTACGACGACACGATTTTTTACGGCTACATGCTGCATCCGGAAGAACTGATCCCCTTTTTCGACATTTTCGTGCTGCCGTCGCGGGCGGAGGCGTTCGGCTCGGTGTTCGCCGAAGCGGCGCTTTGCATGTTGGCGCTGGTCGGCACCCGGGTGGGCGGCATCGCCGAACAGATCGAGGACGGCGTGAACGGGCTGCTCGTGGAGCCCGACCATCCGGAAGCCCTGGCCGATGTCCTGGAGAAGCTGATCGCCGATCCCGCCCTGCGCAGAAGACTGGCCGAAGCCGCCTGGAACAAGGCGAAGCAGGAATATTCCTTAAGCCGCGTCATCCGCCAGCTGCAAGAAGTGTACGCGGAATTCGGCGTCGGGAAGGAAGAGGCGCCGGAGGAGGCGTGTGACCCGCAGGCGGACGGGAAGAATGACCGCGCGGCGGCGGGATCGTCCGCGAACGGACGGGACGGCGGCGCGTCCGGGCTGGCCGCGGACGGGAAAGACGATCCGGCGTTCATGACGGCGGCGATCCGGGACAAGAACGGTCCGGCCGGAAAGCCGGCGGAGGTCTGAGCGATGGGCGTCCCGTTCAGCTTTCTGCACGCGGCGGATCTGCATCTGGACAGCCCGTTTCGCGGCCTGGCCGGCGTGCCGGAACCGGTCCGGCGGCGGCTCGTGGAGTCGACCTTTGCCGCCCTTCGCCGCCTGACGGAAGTGATCCTTTCCGGAGAAGTCGATTTTGTCGTGCTGGCGGGCGATCTCTACGACACGGCGGACCGTCCATTGCGGGCGCAGCTGCGCTTCCGGCGGGAAGTGGAACGGTGGGCGGAAGCGGGGGTGCAGACGTTCATCGTCCACGGCAACCACGACCCTCTCGGCGGCTGGCAGGCGCGGCTGGATTGGCCGGCGTCGGTGCACGTGTTCGGGTCCGCGGAAGTGGAATGCAAGCCGGCTTACAGCAGAGACGGTGGGCTGGCCGCTTTTGTTTACGGGATTTCCTACCAAGAGGCGGCCGTGCGGGACAATCTGGCGGGCGGTTTCGTCCGGCGGGGGGACGCGCCCTTCCATCTGGCCGTGCTGCACGCCAACGCGGACGGCGATCCGCGGCACGACAACTACGCTCCCTGCAGGGTAAGCGATCTGGCGGCCGCCGGCTTCGACTACTGGGCGCTCGGACACGTGCACGAAGGGCGCGTCCTGCATGAGTACCCCCATATCGTCTATCCGGGATGCACCCAGGGCAGACATTTCAGGGAAACCGGCAAAAAGGGTGCCTTCCTGGTGCGCGTGTCGGCATCCGGCGCGGTGGAGCCGTCGTTCGTGGAGACGTGGGACGTGCTCTGGCTGGAGGAAACGGTGACCATCGAGGGCGCGGAACGGGAAGAAGATTTGCGGCGGCGCCTGCTGGAAGCGGCGGAACGCGCCCGGGCCGCGGCGGCGGGAAAACCGTGCGTGCTGCGGATCGCCGTGGAGGGCCGCGGCCCCCTGCACGGGCGGCTACAAGCACCCGGCGAGCGGGAAGGGTGGCTCGACATGCTGCGCGAATGGCTGGGGCCTCCGGAGGAGGGGGACGACTGGGTATGGGTCGGTGAGCTGTCCGTCCGCACCGGTCCCGAGCGGGACTTAAGGTCCGCGCTCGGGGAAGAGAGCTTTGCCGGCGAGCTTGCGCGGCTGGCGATGCGGGCGGCGGAAGATCCGTCGGCGGCGCGGGAGCTGTTGGACGAGGCGCTGAAGGATATCCGGCTGCAGCAGCGCGTTCGGGACTGGTTGGCGAGCCGGAGCGACGAGGAACGCGCGGCGTGGATCCTGCGCGGCGCGGAGGCGGCCTTGTGGCGCCTCGGAGACGGGGATTGACGGATGGCGGAGGTTCATCCGCGGATGGCGGAGGTTCATCCGCAAAACCGGTTGGGACCGGTCACTGCCTGTTGCGGATGACTTTCCGCTTTCTTTTTCGTCCGGATTGAAATGGAACGACCGGCAAACGGGCAAGGAGGAAGCGGCATGCTTCCTCCTTGCTTTGCGGTACGCTCAAATTTCCAGCCGGTTTTATCGGCGTACGCAGTCCGTCAGCCCAGCACGACTTCCACGTCGTGGACGCCGCCGTCGCCGGCGACGGGAATGATCTGGCCTTCCACCGGCTTGCCGTCCAAGGTGATGGAGACGACCCCTTTGCAGACGCGGCTTGGGTTTTTCACCCGGATGCGGTACGTGTCGCCGCGGAATTGGCGGATGACCGTGTATCCTTCCCAATCGGAAGGAATGCACGGATCGATCTTCAGCCCGTCAAAGTCCGGCTTGACGCCGAGAATCGCCTGGGTGATCGCCACGTAGTTCCAGGCCGCCGTGCCCGTCAGCCAGGAATTTTTCGCTTCGCCGTGGCGCACCGCGTCTTTGCCGGCAATCATTTGCGAATACACGTACGGCTCCATGCGGTGGATGTGGCTGATCTCCTCGCGGTAAGCCGGCGCGATCTTGCGGTACAGCGCGAACGCCCGGTCGCCGCGCCCGACGACCGTCTCGGCGATCATGACCCACGGGTTGTTGTGGCAGAAAATGCCCGCGTTTTCCTTGTATCCCGGCGGGTAGGACGAAATTTCGCCCAGGTTCAGATAGTATTTCGAGTACGCCGGATTTTGCAGCACGATGCCGTGGTCCGTCTCCAGCCGCTCCTTCACCGAGTCGAGGGCTTTCACGGCGAGGCCTTCCTTTACGCCGATGCCGGCCATGACGCACATGCCCTGGGGTTCGATGAAGATTTGCCCCTCTTCGTTTTCCCTGCTGCCGATCTTCTGGCCGAAATGGTCGTACGCCCGCAGGAACCAGTCGCCGTCGTACCCGTGCTCCAGCACGGCCTGCCGCATTTTTTCAATGTGCGCTTCCGCCTCGGCGGCTTCTTCATGCAGGCCGCGGCGGCGGCACAGCTCCACGAAATCGGGGCCGACGTAGCAAAACAGCCCGGCGATGAAGACGGATTCCGCCACCCGGCCTTCGATGTTCTGGGTCGTCTGGAACGATTCGTCCGGCTCCTTCGAGAAGCAGTTCAGGTTGAGGCAGTCGTTCCAGTCGGCCCGGCCGATCAGCGGCAGCCCGTGGGGGCCGAGATGGTGGACGACGTGGTAGAACGAGCGTTTCAGGTGCTCAAAAAGCGTGGCCGTATGGTTCGGGTTGTTGTCGAAGGGCACCTGCTCGTCGAGAATGCCGAAGTCGCCCGTTTCCTTGATGTACGCCACCGTGCCCAGGATGAGCCAGAGCGGGTCGTCGTTGAAGCCGCTGCCGATTTCGTGGTTGCCTTTCTTCGTCAGCGGCTGGTATTGGTGATAGGCGCTGCCGTCCTCGAACTGCGTGGAAGCGATGTCGATGATCCGTTCCCTCGCCCGTTCCGGAATTTGGTGCACGAAACCGAGCAGGTCCTGGTTGGAATCCCTGAAGCCGATGCCGCGGCCGATGCCCGATTCGAAATAGGAGGCGGACCGGGACATATTGAAGGTGACCATGCATTGATACGGGTTCCAAATGTTGACCATCCGGTTCAGTTTTTCTTCGACGGTCTGCACCGAATATTTGGAAAGGAGTCCGTCCCAGTAGGCGGCCAGATCCTTTAGGGCCGCTTCCACCCGGGCATCGTCGGCGAACCGGGCGATCATCGCCTCGGCGCGGGTTTTGTTGATGACATCAGGCGCTTCCCATTTTTCTTCTTCCGGATTTTCGACGTATCCCAGCACGAAAATGAACGATTTTTCCTCGCCCGGCTGAAGGTCGATGTTCAGCTGGTGGGAGGCGATGGGCATCCAGCCGCTGGCCACGGAATTGGTCGCCTGTCCCGCGGCCACCGCCTTCGGGTGATCCAGGCCGTTGTACAGGCCGAGGAACGATTCGCGGTCCGTGTCGAAGCCGGCGATCTCCGCGTTGACCGAGTAGAAGGCGTAGTGGTTGCGGCGTTCCCGGTACTCCGTCTTGTGGTAGATGACCGACCCTTTGACTTCCACTTCGCCGGTCGACAGGTTGCGCTGGAAGTTGGTCATGTCGTCGTAGGCGTTCCACAGGCAGAACTCGATGAAGGAGAACAGCCGGATCGATTTCGGCCCGCCCGACGTGTTTTTCACCTTCACCTGATGCACTTCGGCGTTGGTGCCGAGGGGCACGAAGGCGAGGTCCGTCACCCGCACGCCGTCGCGCTCGCCGGTGATCCGCGTGTAGCCGAGACCGTGGCGGCATTCGTAGCAGGACAGGTCGCGCTTGACCGGCATCCATCCCGGCGTCCAGAAATCCCCGTTGTCGTATATGTAGAAGTACCGGCCGCCGTTGTCGATCGGGATGTTGTTGTACCGGTAGCGGGTGATCCGCCTTAGCCGCGCGTCGCGGTAGAAGCAGTACCCTCCTCCCGTGTTGGAGATGAGCCCGAAGAACGCCTCGCTGCCCAGATAGTTGATCCAGGGCCACGGCGTCTGCGGGGTGGTGATGACGTATTCTTTGCGTTCGTCATCGAAGTACCCGAATTTCATGAGACCGGCTCCTTTCGCTTAAATATAGGAATTGAAAAAGCTAACTAACGCGTGTTAGTTTGCGGTTATAAAACAGGTGGAACATTAACAAGCCGCGGATGCCGGTCAGCCGGCTGTCAGCCTCCGGCACGATTCCCGCAGGATGAGCCCCGTCGGGAAGCTGGCCGTGCTGAAGGACGACGGGCGCTGTTCACACATGGCGACAAGCTGCTCCACCGCCGCGCGGGACATGTCGTAGATCGGCAGGCGGACGGTGCTGAGGGACGGCTGCAGCTGGGCCGACACCGGACTGTCGTCAAACCCGATGAGGGACACGTCGTCCGGAACGGCAAGTCCCCGCTCGCGCAGCGCTTCCATGACGCCGATGGCCATTTCGTCGTTGGCGGCGAAGAAAGCGGTGGGAAGCGGCAGGGCTTCTTCTTCGCCGGGATTTTTCCCGCCCTTCCTTTTTGCGTTGCAGCGGTCCAGCAGCCGGGCCGTTTCCTCGTGGGCGACATCTTTGCGGAACTGGCCGTTCAGCACGTATTCGTCCCGCAATTCCAGGCCGTTTCTGGCGAGCGCGTCGCGGTAGGCTTCATAGCGCTGCTGGCCGCTCCACGTGCTGCCGCCGTCGCCGATGAAGCCGATGCGCCGGTGGCCGAGGTCGATCAGCGCCTGCACCGCTTCGAAGGCGCCTTCATAGTCCCGCGAATTGATGACGGCGAAATGCTTCTCGTCCAGATGATGCGCCAGGATTTCCGAGATGTCGTAGTCGATGATGACGAGCGGCTTGCCGAGATGCACCAGTTCCCGGACCGTTTCGATGCCCCGCCGGATGCCGACGACGATGCCGCCGTCGATGCGCCTCTGGCGGAACGCCTGTTTCACCTTGTCGAAGTCTTCGGGGGCGTACACCGTATGGACGAGCACATAATAGCCAGCGGCGTTGGCCTTGTCGATGACGGCATCCACGAAAGGGGACAGGTAATGGTTTTGGTAGATCCGGTTTTGCCCGTCCCGTCCGCCCATGCTCACGGCGAAGAAACCGATCGTGTTCGTGTTCTTGCCGGCCAGGGCGCGGGCGGAATTGTTCGGGACGTAATTGTACTGTTCGATGATTTTCAGCACTTTGTCGCGGGTTTTCTGGGGAATGTCGGGGTAGTTGTTGAGCACCCGCGACACCGTGCTGCGGGAGACGCCGGCCAATCGGGCAATGTCTTCGCTGCGCATGGGTCTCCTCCTTCATCGTGCGCTTGCCGGTTGCCGTACGTGCCGGGCCATTTGAAAGCCGAGAGATTTCCGTGACGTTCACAAACGCGCGTTAGTTTCATTATAGTGGATGCTGTTTGATTTTGAAAGTTATTGATTCCGATGTAACCTATACAGGGTTATAGTGATTGTGGAAATATCTTATTAATGCTATAAAGATTGTGAATTCATTTCTTACGGATTTCGACTTCAAAGAGAACGGTATTTCCATCGCCGCGGCGCGGCTTTTCATGCTGCCGACGCAGGGGGCGGCCGGCGGGAGCGTGGCGATCGTGGCGGCCGGGGGCGGGGGAAGCCGGGATAAGCCGGGAAAGCCGGGTTATGCCTGGAAATCATGCGTTGCCAGGAGGCGTGGTCCATGGTGGCGAATGGTCTCCTTGAACAGCTTTAGGCCCTGTTCCCTTCCGCCCAACTCACCCCGCTGCATGGAGACGGAACCAACGCCGTTCTGTTGTTGAAGCGGGACGGCGGGATATGCGTCGCCAAAGTTCGATGTTTTCCAACCAAAATGCCGATACGGAGCTGAAATGCCTGGAGGCTCTGACGGGGACCGGGTTGTGTCCGCGCCTTCTCGGGCGGTTTGAAGTGGACAACCGGGAAGGCTTCCTCATGGAATTTGTCGAAGGGCAGACGTTGCTTGAACGGATTCCGGCCTTGCGGCAGGAATCCGGCACCGGCGGCATTCCGCCGCTTTTCGCCGCGATGGACAGGCTGCTGGCCAGGCTCCACGCCTTTCCCAAAATCGGCGGATTGAGAACGATCCCGCTTTCCATTCCCCGCGAGAAAAGCTTCATCGATCCGGAACTGTTGGACATGGCGAAGGCGTGCGCCCGCGCGTTTCTGGACGCCTATTCCCAGGAACGAAACGCCGGGTTTGCGCCGGATGAACTGAAAGCAGCCGTCATTGTTCAGGTATGGCGGATCATCGGTCTCGTCGACGAAAGCTTCCCGGAACACGTGCTGAAGGAGTGGAACCGCAGGCTGGCGCGGGCGCTGAACCATGATTTTGTTTCGCCATGATGGCGCATGGAATTCCTTTCGCGCCCGGCATGAACTTGCTTCCATGAAGTTCATTTCACCCAATCAGCGAAAACGGGGATACGATCTGGAAACCATGTATGATATTTTCTAAGAAAGTCGCGTTTCCGGCCCAAATCCGAACTTGAGATGCATCGGATGTTCGGAACCAGAATTGCGGGCGTCAGGATTTGTCCGCCGCCGACCCCGCCGTGCAACCGATCGGGGAAGTCCGGATTCCGAATCTTGTTCAACTATGAAGCCGACGGAAGCACGACGCAAATCACGGCGCTTGTCGTCGACTGGCGATTTGAAGACCGGGGCATCGGAACGGCGCCGATCCGGCACGCGGAGGAATGGGCAGAGGCCCGGCATGCCAAACGTCCTGCATCTGACCAGCGGCATCCGTCCCGAACGGGAGCGGGCGCATGCGTTCTACCAAAAACGCGGGTTTCAGGTGACCGGGTACCGTTTCGTCAAAAAACTGCCTTGAGGCCCGAAAACCATGGCATCGATCAACGAGCGACAAACGGGAAGGAGCCATCACCATGTTGACAAAAGGATTCTCATTGGCGGACCTGCAGGCATACATTCGCGCGAAGGATTTCAACCCCGGCCAAGGGATGAACTACTTCTACAAGCTGGTCGAAGAAGCGGGCGAACTGTCGGAAGCGCTTCGCAAAAACAAACGGATGGTCGACGCGGGCACCATCAAGGGAACAATCGAGGAAGAGTTGTACGACGTGCTCTGCTGCGTTGCGGCCATCGCGAACATCCACGGCATCGACCTGGAACAGTGCGCCATCGAGAAAGAGAAATGGAACGCGGAAAAAGGGAAAGGGGACAGCAATCGGGAAGAAAGGATGTCCGTTGAACCCCTTGTCAATTATGACGGGAAAAGGTTCAGAACCGTCCGCAACACCCCCAACGGCGAAGTGGGCGGAGAGACCGTTTTCCGGTATCATCAGCAAGGCCGTCTCGTGTGGGCGGAATATGAAGGCGGCGGCATCCTCAAGGGACACCTGGTCGCCGTCGCGGATCCGGAAGGAAATCTGGACATGCGGTATCATCATGTCAACGACCGGCACGAACTGATGACGGGCGTTTGCCGGTCCCGGCCCGAGATTCTGGAGGACGGGCGCATCCGGCTGCACGAGGAATGGGAATGGACGTGCAAAGACCGGTCCAAAGGAACGTCCATCGTGGAAGAAATCCGGAAATGAGGAGACCAAAATTATAGAAAAAAGTATAAAATGATAAATGAAGACTGAAAACGATCGAACTGGCGGACGACGGCAAACGGCTGGTCATGGACAGGAGGCACTTAAGCCGGCGGGCATCCGGGAAATCGTCATCCCGAACCGGCCCGCATATCTCCATCGGTCTGGCATGAAAGGAGCTGTGCTTGCATGATTGTCCGCAAATCCGATGCCGGGAAATGGGAAAACATCGTCCGGGGCGGCATGTGGCGATTCGTGCTGAAGCGGGGCGTGCTCGGATTCGGCCTGCTGGCTTCGTTTCTCGACTTTTCATGGGACCGGATCTCGCGGCATGGCCTGGAAGTTTCCGGATATTTCGAGACCGGCTGGCATCGGGTTCTCGTCGGGTGCCTCGTCCAATGGATGCTGACAGGCGCCGTCTGGGGCATTTTGATGTGGTTCATCTTGGTGAAGTGGAAGGTGACGCCGGACCCAAAAGACGGACAGCAGGGTGAATGAAGCGGGAAAACGGCACACCGGAATCGGGAGGATCACCGTTGGCCAAGGAATTTTTCCATCGACGCGAGCTGAAGTATCTGGTGCCGCTCGCCACCTGTGAGGCGCTGGCGGCTTCTTTGTTGTCGCGCATGAAACCGGATACATTCGGCAGGGACGGCAAGTACGCCATTGCGAGCCTGTATTTCGATTCCCCGGACAACGCGATCTACTGGGAAACGGCGAACCGGCTGCCGATCCGACGCAAGCTGCGGCTTCGCATCTATGAAAAAGCGGAGCGCGGCGGCACGGCTTTTTTTGAAATCAAGCAGAAGGTGAACAACTGGGTGCACAAGCGCAGAACGATGCTGACCCTGGAGGACGGTTATCGGTTCGTGGAACGGTGGGCGGACCCGGCGCAGGCGCCAGTTGCTTCGTCCAACGAACAGGTGGCCAGGGAAATCTGGCAGTTCCAGCGCACATACCGGCTCCGGCCGAAGGTGATCATCCGCTACGAACGGTTGGCGCTGGAAGGGGTGGACGATCCGGAGCTGCGCATCACCTTCGACCGCGGGCTGACGTGCCGGACAGGCTCCCTGCGGCTGGAAAGGGACGAACCGGATCTGCCGTTCGTCCATCCGGATTACGCCATCATGGAAGTGAAGGCGGGCCGGTCCGTACCCGTCTGGCTGTCGCGCCTGCTGGCCGAATTCGGCTGCCGGCGGAGCGCCGTGTCCAAATACTTGAGCGGCGTAAATGCCGCGTGCCCCGTCGGGCCCGTTCGCTCGCACAAAATTTTCATGTTCGATGGGAGTGTCAACTCGCATGGACTTTATCCTTGATCCGTTCCGATCCGTCTACGACATGTCCACCGGCATCGCCCTGGCCAAGGCGCTCATTGCCCTCGCGCTCAGCTTTGTTCTGTGCATGCTCATTTCCGTCGTCTACCAGGTGACCAACCAGGGCGGCCGCTATTCGCAGTCGTTCGCGCATACCATCGTGATCATGGGCGTCGTCGCGTCGCTCGTCATGATGGTCATCGGCAACAACGTCGCGGTGGCCTTCGGGCTCGTCGGCGCCTTCTCGATCATCCGGTTCCGCACGGCGATGGGCGATCCGCGGGATTTGGCGACGATCTTTTTCAGCATGGCGGTCGGCATCGCCTGCGGGCTCGGCTATTACTTGGTGGCCGTGCTTTTCGCCCTTTCGGTGAGCCTGATCGTGTACCTGATGGCCCGTTTCGATTTCGGCCGGATGCCCGCCCGCCAGACGCTGCGCATCGTGGTGCCGGAAACGGTGTCCCATGAAGGGTTGTTCGAGGACATTTTCCGCAAGTATTTTAAACATTGCGATCTGACCGGCGTGGAAACCGTCAACATGGGCACCGCGTTCCAGCTGGAGTACAGCGTCCAGCTGCGGGACATGAGCGAAGCGAAGGCGATGCTGGACGAGATTCGGGAACGCAACGAGAATCTGAAGGTGGCGTTGCTGATGACGCCCGATTCAGGCAGGTGAGGCCGATGATCCCGACGGGACCGTTGCAAAAACGGGCTGCGGCATGGGGCGTGCCGGCTCTTCTGCTTTTGGCCGTGATGATCGTGTGGCTGGCGGCGTTCCGGGTGTCGCCGGGCAAAGGCAGCGTCAGCCACCCGGCCATCGACGCGGCGGTGCGGCAGATCGTGGGGCGCTACCACGGGGAATTGCGCCCGGAGGATTTGGCGCGCGTCACGGAACTCACCGTTCGCGACGCGGGGATCATCAGCCTGGAAGGCATCGAGAAGCTTTCCAACCTGCGGAGCCTCGATCTGCGCGGCAACCGGATTTCCGACATCCGGCCGCTGGCGGCGCTGACGAGGCTCGAGAAGCTGAATCTGCGGGACAACGAGATCGCCGACATTTCGCCGCTGGCCGGCCTCAAACTGCTGCGGGATCTGAACCTGCGGAACAACCGGATCCGGGACATCCGTCCGCTGGCGGATCTGCCGCTCCTGAGGGACCGGCTGTATCTGGCCGGCAATCCGATTGCCGATTACACGCCGGTTTTGCCCTACATCGAAGAAGTCAAAGAGCGGGACATCGACCTGACGCTGCCGGTCTTTTCGCACGAGGCCGGATTTTACCGGGCACCGTTCGAGCTGGAAATCCAAAGCCTGCTGCCGGATGCGGAAATCTACTATACGCTGGACGGTTCGGCGCCGGACCGGTCGTCGCTCCGCTATGACGGGCCCATCCGCATTTATAACCGCGAAAGCGATCCGAACGTCCTCTCGAACATTCCGACCGCCGCCGTGGGATGGCAGCGGCCGGCGGGCCGCGTGTTCAAAGGCACCGTCGTCCGCGCCGTTGTCTACGACGCGTCGGGGAAGGCCGGCAAAGCGGTGACGAAGACGTATTTTGTCCATCCGCGCGGCCACGAGCGCTATTCGCTTCCGGTCGTGTCTTTGGCGACGGACATGGAGCACCTGTTTGATCATGAAACCGGCATCTACGTTCCGGGCGCCCGGTATGCGAATGAGAGCCCGAATTTCTGGGAAAACCCGGGCAATTACAGTCAGCGCGGCATGGAATGGGAGCGGCCGGCGCACATCGAGTTTTTCGAAGACGACGGGACGCCGGGCTTCTCCGAAGATGTCGGCATCCGCATCTACGGGGCGGCCACCCGGGCGAATCCCCTCAAAAGCCTGCGCGTCCAGTTTCGCAAGGAATACGGAAAGGGCAAGCTGGAATACCCGCTGTTTCCGGGCCTCCCCTATGACCAATTCGACTCCTTCGTGCTCCGCACGGCGGGCAACGATTATGACGGCGCCTACCTGCGCGACGCGTTCATGCAGAGCCTGCTGGACGAAACGCGGCTCGACACGCTGGCCTACCGCCCGGCGATCCTGTTCATCAACGGGGAATATTGGGGCATCCACAACATCCGCGAACGCGGGGACCCGGATTATTTCAGCGAGAAGTACGGCATCGACAAGTCGGAGCTCGATCTCCTGGAGGATAACGCGGAGATCGTCAGCGGCTCGAACGAGCATTACCTTGCGCTGATCGACATGCTGCGATATCGGGACATCCGGGATCCCGCCGTTTACAAACAGGTCAATGAGGCCATCGACATCGACAATTTCATTGATTACAATGTGGCGCAAATCTATTTCGACAACAGCGACTGGCCCGGCAACAACATCCGGTTCTGGCGGGAGAGCAAGCCGTTTGATCCGTCCTCGCCGTACGGACGGGACGGCCGCTGGCGCTGGCTCGTCTACGACACCGACTTCGGCTTCGGCATGTACGGCGAACACAACTATCTGAACCATTCCCTCGAACAGGCCACGACGCCGTACGGCCCGGAATGGCCGAATCCGGAGTGGTCGACGTTCCTGCTCCGCACGCTGCTTGAGAACGACGACTTCCGCACGCGGTTCGTCAACCGGTTCGCAGACCTGATGAACACGTCGTTCCGGCCGGAGCGGGTCGTTCAGAGGCTGATGGAAATGAAAAGCGTCATCGAGCCGGAGATGCCCGAACACATCGCCCGCTGGGGACGCCCGTACGGGATGAACGGGTGGAACATGCACATCGAGCGGATCAAACTGTTTGCCAGGCTCCGGCCCGCCGCCATGAAAACGATCATCAACGACTTTTTCAAGCTCGATGGCGTCCACGATCTGACCGTCGGCGCCGTTCCCGCCGGGCAGGGCGTCGTGAAGGTGAATTCGCTCGTCATGGAACCGGCGGGAGAAGCGTGGACCGGGTCGTATTTCGGCGGCGTGCCCGTTACGCTCACCGCCATTCCGATGAACGGCTACCGGTTCGCGGGGTGGAAGGGCGACCTCGCGTCAAACGAACCGACCATTATCGTCAATCTGACGAGAAACATGACGGTGACGCCCGTGTTCGAGCGCGAGTAAACCGGCCGTGCCGGCGCGGACCCGGCAGGTGAAGGAACAGACGGACGGAGGCAAAGCGATGCTGGAATACGTGAAAACGATGCGGCAATATATCGGGACGCGGCCGCTTCTGTTGTGCGGCGCGAGCGTCATCTTTTTTGACGACCGGAACCAGGTGCTGATGCTGAAGCGGGCGGACAACCGCGGTTGGTGTTTCCCCGGCGGACTGGTGGAGCTCGGCGAAAGCACGGAGGAAACGGCCAGGCGGGAGGTGTTCGAGGAAACGGGACTTGCCGTGAAAAACCTGGATCTGTTCGATGTGTTCTTCGGCGAGGAGCTGCATGACGTGTATCCGAACGGAGATGAAGTATATATCGTGGACGTCATATACAGGACGTCCGAGTATGAAGGCCGGGTGACGATCAACGAGGAAAGTCTCGCTACCGGTTCTTTCCGATCGAGGATCTTCCCGATCCCGGCGAGATCAGTCCGCCGGCCATTCCGGTCGTGCGGAGGCTCAGGGAGCGGATGACGGGGATGTGAACAGGCATGACAGCCAAACGAATGGGGGAGTCGGTCGTGGCGGATTGCAGACTGATCCGGGAAGAGGAACTGGAACAATTGCTGCGCCTTTACAGGCAGCTGCAGCCGGACGATCCCGAGCTGGAGCGGAACGAAGAACTATATGCCCTCTGGAAAAGCATCCTGCACGATCCGAACATGGACATCATCGTCGTGGAGCATGAAGGCGCCATCGTATCCACCTGCGTGCTCGCCATCGTCAAAAACCTGACCCGCGGCGCCCGCCCGTTCGCCGTCATCGAAAACGTCATCACCGATGAACGCCACAGAAAAAGGGGCTTCGGCCGCATGGCGCTGAGCAGGGCGATCGAAATGGCCAGGGAGCGGGGATGCTACAAGGTCATGCTGATGAGCGGGTCCAAAAAGGAAGAGACCTTGCGGTTTTACGAAAACACGGGGTTCGACCGGTACCGCAAGACGGGGTTTGTCATCTATTTCTAGTTCTAGGCGCGAAACCGCGCATCCGGCGGAAACCGCGTAGGGCAACGGTCGAACCGGACGCGCCGCGGCCGCCTTTGGCTTTTTGCGTTCTTTTTATAAGTAATAACTATGAACAACATAGAAACTATTTATTTTACCTATATTACACTTTATGGGATAATGGGATCAACCATTCCAAAAGGGGGATGCGGATGTCCAACCGCTGGAAAGCGGACCTTTATGACGCGAAGCTGGATTTTGTCTCCCAATTGGGCAAAGGCATCGTGGATCTGCTCGACCCGCAGCCCGGCGAAACCGTCCTGGACCTGGGCTGCGGCACGGGAGATCTGGCGCACGAGATGGCGATGCGGGGCGCGAAGGTGATCGGGATGGATCTGTCCGCCCGGATGATTGAAGCCGCCAGGGCAAAATATCCCGGCATTTCTTTCTTGGTGGGAGACGGCGAGCAGTTTGTCCTGGACCAACCGGTGGACGCCGTCTTCTCGAACGCCGCCCTGCATTGGATGAGACGGCCCGAGAAAGTCATCGCCTGCGTTTGGAACGCATTGAAACCGGGAGGCCGCTTTGTTGCCGAGTTCGGCGGACAGGGCAACGTGGCGGCGGTCATCGGCGCGATCAGCCGGGTGCTGGAACGGGATTACGGCATCGACGCCTCGGCTTGCCATCCGTGGTATTTCCCGAGCATCGGCCAATACAGCACGCTGCTGGAAAAACAGGGATTCCGGGTGACGTTCGCCGCCCACTTCGACCGGCCGACGCCGATGAAGGACGGGGAAAACGGCTTGCGTCTGTGGCTGGACGGGTTTGCGGATGCGTTTTTCGAGGGTTTGTCGCCCGCGGAAAGGGAAGAAGCCATCCGGAACATCGAAGCGGAAGCGCGGGACGAACTGTTCAGGGACGGCGTCTGGTACGTGGATTACCGAAGGCTGCGCGTGGCGGCCGTCAAACCGTTGACGACAGACAGATGAATCGAGAGGCGGAATTGGGGGAATACGAGGGTATTCCTTTTTTTGTGCAGCCGTGCTAATATCTACACTAATATCTTTTTTCCATTCGCAGGCAAGCGAGGGAGAGAACCCCAAATCATCGGCTCTGCGAATCAATCGGGGCAAGGGAGTGGAGAGCGTGTCGAACAGAGGCGTCGAAGAAAGATTGAGGGAGCTCGGCATCGTGCTTCCGGAGGCCAGCGAACCCGCGGCCCGATACGCCAACACGGCCATCGTGAACGGACTTATGTTTGTTTCGGGAAAGGGGCCGGGCGGCCGTCCGAAAGGAAAGCTGGGGCGCGAGTTCACCACGGAGGAAGGGTATGCGTTCGCCCGCAGCGCCGGGCTGGAAGTGCTGGCCGTGGTCAAACAGGCGCTGGGGACCCTCGATCGGGTGAAGCGGGTGGTCAAGGTACAGGGGTTCGTCAACGCGACGCCCGATTTTGAAGAGCACCACAAGGTGCTGAACGGCTTTTCCGATCTGATGCTGGAAGTCTTCGGCGAAAACGGCAGCCATGCGCGTTCGGTGTTCGGCGCCGTTTCCGTGCGGGACAATTAGCCGATCATCGTGGATTTCCTTTTCGAGGTTGATGCATGAACCGTCAGAGAAGGCGCTTCGGCATGATTGCGCCTTTCGCTTCCGTCGCCGGAGCCGTCATGATTGGCGTCTTCTTGCCCAGGACGGATGAGAGCACAGGGAGGGAACGGCCATCATCGCCATGATGATTCGCCGATGCTGGACGTGGGCTGCGGGACGGGAAATTATACCGTCGCCCTGGCAAACATGGGCCTGCGATGAAAGATTATCGGCTGAACGCGGTTGCGGGAGGATATCCCTTCGGGCGTTTTCGGGGATAAAATTGCGGATTCTTGCAGCCCGGACGGCGATTGCATGTTCATCGTCACAGAGAAATCCAAGAATTCGGAGGCGGGCCCATGAAAATAGCTTTTGTGCTGTTCAACGGCGTGACGTTTCTCGATTTTGTCGGCTTCTATGACGTGATCTGCCGGCTGAACCTGTTTCCCGGATGGCGGGAGACGACCTGGGACATATGCGGCCTGACGGAAGAAGTGGCGGTTGAACGGGGCATGCGGGTAAAGGTGAACCGTCTTGCGCCCGATCTGTCCGGGTACGACATGCTGTTTGTTCCGGGCGGGATGGGCACGCGGAAGCTGAAGGACGATCCGGCGTTTGTCGACTGGTTGAAAACGGCGAGGGATGTGCCATACAAGGTGTCCGTGTGCACGGGATCGCTTCTCGTGGGAGCGGCGGGTTTTCTTAAGGACCGTAAAGCCACGACGCACCCGAATGCGTACGGCTTGCTGGAACCGTATTGCCGGGAAGTGGTCAAAACCCGGATCGTCAAGGACGGCAACGTCATCACCGGCGGCGGGGTGGCGACGTCGATCGACATGGGCATCTATCTCACCGAACTGTTTGCGGGAAAAGAGGCGGCGGAACAGGTCAAACGGCAGATCGACTATCCGTATCAGGCGGAAAGCATCGTGGTCGTGAATCAATGAGGAGGAATTGCCGTGGAAGACCAATGGAGAATCGCCGAGTACGATCCAAAGTGGAAAGAGCTGTTCCTGGAAATCGGCCGCCGCTTGCGGGAGGCCCTCGGGGATGCGGCCATCCGGATCGACCACGTGGGCTCCACCTCGATTCCGGGCATGCCGGCCAAGCCGATCATCGACATCCAGATCTCCGTTGCCGATCTCGAACCCGTCGTCGCCTACAGGGAAAAAATCGAATCGCTCGGTTTCGTGTTCCGCCCGGACAATCCCGACAGGACGAAGCGATATTTCCGGGAGCGGCCCGGTGAGCGGCGAACCCACATCCACGTGAGGCGCCACGGCAGTTTTGCGGAGCAATTGACGCTATTGTTCAGGGACTATTTGCGCTGCCATCCCGACGACGGCAAACGGTATGCGGACGAGAAACGCCGGCTCATGCAGCTGTATAAAGACGACCGCGCCAAATACGCGGAAGGCAAGGGACCGATTGTCTGGGACATTTTGCAGCGGGCGCACGTCTGGTCGCAGGAGACCGGATGGATGCCGGGCGAATCGGATGCCTAGCAGGAGGTTCCAACATGACCGGCGTGACCATTGCCGAAGCGGAGGCCGCGGATTTGCCCGTTATCCTCCGGCTCCGGCACGAAGCCTTCCAAAGCGAGGCGGAAATCTACCGGATGGCCATTCCGCCGCTCAGGCAACCGCATGACATCATGGTCATCCTGCTCGAGCCGCCGCCGCGGAGCGGCTGAAAGCCCAGATCGAACGGCTGCAAATGCAACTCTTTCAACATGAACGGGACGAAGCCGAATGGATGCCGCCCGAACAGCGGGAGGCATACCGGAAGCTCGAACGGTTCCGGACGATGCAAGACATGCCGGTCTGGGATGAAGTGACGGTGTTCAACGAGAAACATCGCGTGACGATCGCGGACCGGGATTCATCGTTATGCTGCAGCATCTCCTGCTCATCGGCGATCAAATTTCGTTTGGCGGCGCGATTCCGTATACCACAGAATGAGGAAGCGGGAGGTCCGGCAACCTTTCCGAACCGCAATCCGGAACTAAGAAGGGAGTTTGGAGAAAGATGGGCGGAGTCAAATTTGTGCATACGAACCTGATCGCAAAGGATTGGCGCTCGTTGTCCAGGTTCTATATCGAGGTGTTCGGCTGCAAGCCCATTTACCCCGAAAGGAATTTGTCGGGCGAATGGCTCGAGAAAGCGACCGGCGTTCCCGGCGCGAGACTCCGGGGCATCCATCTGGCGCTGCCGGGATACGAAAACGGCCCAACCCTGGAGATTTACGAGTATGAACCGACGATTCCCGAAGAAGGGGAAAACCGGGCCGACAGGCAGGGATTCCGCCACATCGCGTTTCACGTCGAAACGCCCGAAGCCGTCAGGGACATGTACGACAGGCTTGTCGAACATGGCGGAAAACCGCTTGGGGAAATCGTTCAAAAAGAATATGAAGGCATCGGTCTTCTGACGGTCGTCTACGCCCGGGATCCGGAGGGCAACATCATCGAGATCCAGAACTGGGGCTGATTCCTGCGGCAAGCAATCTCTTGGCCGGATGCACCTTTCGGCCGGCGGTTGCAGACGTTCCCCCTTCCCGCCGCCATCGGCAGCAGCCATCGGCCGATTTCCGGAGGGCGCAATCGTTCCCTCCGCCCGATTTTTCGTCTTCGCCGATCCGGACTCGCGAAGCGGGGTTCCGGAAGGCCTCTTGACCAAACCGTTTCGTTGCCCCACAATCGGATCATGGAACGACAGCAGGAAGGCGCTCGACGGAAAAGGGAAGGGTCGGGCGTTTTTTGCCATTTCGGAGAGAGAAACCCGATGAAAACATGGATCTATTTCATCAGACACGCCGCATCACCCTTTTATCCGGGTGACGAACGAAATCGCGGGCTGTCCGAACAGGTCCGGCGGGGACCATGCGGGACGGAAAATCGCCATCGGCACGCGCGGAAACATCATGACGATCATCCTGCATGCTTTCGACGAGAGATACGGGTACGGCTTTTTTGCGCAGACGTCCAAGCCCGACATTTACAAGGCGGAGTTTGAGGGGGTTGAACTCCAGAGCGTCACGCGGCTGTGGAAGCCGTAAAAACAGGGGCGGGCTGAAGGCGGGATTGCGGGCTGAAACGGAATCGGGCGGGGAGCGGATATGCTTTCATGAAATACGACTTTTTTGTCTGTCAGAGGGAACAGGATTACCATCCGGAATCGACATGCGGCGTCGCGTCGCTCATGATGCTCCTCAAGTTCCATGGCCTTCTCGGGAACCTGTCGTTCAGGGATTTGGCCGACCAGCTCGGATTTGCCGTATCCCCCGTCCGCAAAGGATACCCGGAAAGCGGGGATCGGTACGGCATCTATCCCGAGGACCTTTATCGCTTTCTGGTCAGGCGGGAGCTTCCGTTCAGGGTGTCCTTTTTCAGGGACGAGTGGGAGGCGGGCCTGAAACGCGGACCCATCATGGCGCTCATGGTGGACCATGAGGAAGGCGGCCGTTTCGCTCCCTATGGACATTGGGCCGTCCTGGTCGACAAAAAGAACGGGGTGTTCACCTACCTGGATCCGTGGTATTCCGCCAAAACCGGCGAATATGTCCGGACCATCGCGGAAGACGATTTTTACAGGCATTACACGGGCAGCGCCTGCCAGATTCTTCCCGATTTGGCGGGAACGAAACGGTGACCGTGTTTTCCGAATGTTGCCGTGAGAGCTGCCTGTCTTGTATCGAGGGGCGTATTCTGACAACGCCAGCCATTGTTTGGTGTTCGGCGGGAGGGAATGAGCAGTATGATGATTTCGTTTGATGTCGGCGAATCCATGAAATTCAACTTCCGGTCCGCCGGGTTCGTGGTGTTGGACGGCCTTGTCCTGTTTCAGCGGTTTTCGGACCGCGACTGGTGGTTTCTGCCCGGCGGGCGCGTGGAGATGCAGGAAGACAGCCATGCGGCGGTTGCCCGCGAATTGGCGGAAGAATACGGATGGCGTATCAGGGACAAGAAACTGAAATTGGTGGTCGAAAACTTTTTCAGGCTGGATGGCCGGGACTTTCATGAAATCGGGATGTATTACCTGATCGGGCTGGAAGACCGGGTAGGGCCCGTGGACGGGGAATTTGCCTGCAAAGAAAAGAACCTCGTCAGCAAGTGGATCAGGATCGGGGAACTTGAGAAACACAATGTCGTACCCCCATTTTTGACTGCGGCTTTGTTTGACGAAATCCTGTCGTCGGATACGGTGAAACATTTGATATGCCGCGGATAGGAGAGAAAACGGATGGAGCCGGCCGCCGTCCTGATGGATCTGGACAACACGCTGCTCGACCGGAAGTGGGCGCTTCGGGCATTTCATGATTGGTTTTCCGGGTTCTCCAAATAAACGGGGAGAAAAACATTGACTTGACGGGGGACGGGCCGGTGTTCCTGGAAGAATGGCATGTGGACGGATTCGGTCCGCTGACGGGACGGATCTACAGGTTTGAAACGCCTGTGGCGGTGGTGTTTGGGCCGAACGAATCCGGCAAAACGTCGCTGCTTCGTTTCGTGCGCTGCATGCTGTACGGGTTTCCCACCCGGCACCAGCCGGTGGATCGGGGCGAACCGGTGCACGGCGGCAGGCACGGCGGGCGGCTGGTCTTTGCCATGCGGGACGGATCGAGGTTCACGCTGGAGCGGTATGCGGCGGAGCAGGGAAGGCGGGGCACCGGATGGGTGACCCTGCGGGACGAACGGGGCGCGGTCCGCACCATGCCCCAGGCGGAGTGGGAACGTTTCGCGCTGGGCGGCGTCTCCGCGGCGATGTTCCGCCAGCTGTTCGCCGTCACGCTGGACGATCTGCGGGAACTGGAGTCGCTTAAAGGCGAAGCGGGCAATTATTTGTACCATGCCGGGATGGCGGGCGGCGCGCGCCTGACGCAGGCGATCCGGCAACTGGAGACGGAGTTGGACAAGCTGTACCGGCCCCGCGGCTCGCAGCCCGCCATCAACACCATTCTGCACCGAATCCGACACCTGGAGGCGGAGCTGAGGCAGCGCCGCCGGGAGGCGGAATCGTACAACGAGACAGCCCAGGCGCTCAAGAACGTGGAACGGGAACTCGAGGAGGCGGAAAAACTCCTGCCTGGGGCGCTAAACCGCCAGGCCCTGCTGCAGGCTGCTGTCAGGGTGCGCGGATGGTGGCTGGAAGGAAAGGTGGCGGAACGCGAAGAGCGGGATTTGGCCCGGCAGCTGGACGTTCCGGACTCGCCGCCGCTGGACGGGCTTGCGGCAGCGTCCTGGCGGGCAGCCCAGCGGGAACGCGCGCAAGCGGAAGAAAAGCTGGAAGGCCTCCGGCGGGAACGCCTGGAAATGGAGAACAAGCTGCAGGCCATGGAGTGGGACGGGCGGCTTGCCGCCGTCCTGCCGGAACTTGAAGCATTGGCAAGCGAAGCGGCGGCGGTGGAGGCAAGGGCGGAAGAGGCGGCCTCCCTGGAATCGGAGGAACGCCTGCTCACGGAAAACATCGGCATGACGATGGCCAGGATTTCACGCGGGTGGACGATACGCGACCTGGAATCGTTCGGGACGGTGGCGCAGCGGGAAGACGCGCGGCAAATCCGGGATTCTTACGCCGAGGCGGAACGGGCGCTCGAGGCTGCGGAAAAGGAAATTGAGCGCATCGACGGCCTTCTGGCCGCCGCGCGGAGAGAAACGCAAACGGAGGAAGCGGCGGAACCGGTCCGGGCATCGGAGGCCGGGGCGCATCCCTTTGGCGCGTTTCGGCCGCGCACCCGGCAGGAGTTGTCCGCCGCGTGGGAGAGATTGGAAGATGCCTTGCTCCGGCTGGAGCGGGCCGAAATGGAGCGCCGTCTGTCGCTGCAAGGCACGGGATCGCGGGCGGAGGAGCGCGCCCGCGCCGGCGGCAGGGCGTTTGGCGGCGCGTTGTCGCTGATGCTTGGAGCGGCGGGAACGGCTGCGCTGGCGGGCGCCGCCGTTCTGGGCTCGATCGGCCAAAGCGGGTGGACGGTCTGGTTGTTGGCGGGCGCCGGGTTTTTGCTTCTGGCGGTTGCCGTGCCGGCGGGCCGGCGGACGGCCGGCGGCTCCCGGGGCCGTTCCCGCGCGGGCGGGCGCGGCGGCGACACCCGGTTCGGCGGGCCGGCCCCCTCCTCCGTCGTCCGGTTCTATGAAGAACAGGCGGCGGAAGCTCTGCGCGGGTTGCTTGAGCAGCCCGAGGCCGCTGTTGCGCGGCTGTCGGGAACCGGACCGGCAGGGGGCGGATCGGACGGGGCCGGAACGTACGGCGCGGGTGCGGGAGGCATGGAACCGTACGGGCCGGAGACGGCCGCATTCCGCGATGAAACGCGGCGGGCGTTGCGCGAAGCGGTGCGCCTGGAAATGGAGCGGCTGGAAGAGCTTGAGCGGAGACGGATGATCCGCGATGAGTCGCGCCGGCATATGGAAGCCTGGCTAAGGGAGCGGGAGGCGGCCGTCCAAGCCCGGGACAGGGCGGCGGAGAAACTGCGAAAGCTGGAAGACGGCTGGCGGAACTGGCTAAAGCAAAACCGGATTGACGATCCCTTGTCGCCGCACGCCTGGGAGGAGCTGTTCCGGCTCGCGGAGCAAGGCCGGGAAACCTTGCGACGGCTGCGGTCGGTAAAGGAGAGGCGGGCCGCCGTCGAACGGGCGATGGCGGATTTCGCCGGCCGGGCGCGCGCCGTTTTGGCCGGGATCGGGGAAGCGGACGAAACCGCGGATTCTGCCCGCGCCTCCTTTGACGGCAAAACTCCCCTTGAGCTGGCACGCCTGGTGCAGTCGCTGCACCGGGAAGCGGCCCGGCACGACGGACTGCGGAAGGAAGCGGAAGAGCTGCGCAAACGCATCGGTTGGATGCAGGCTCGGGAGGAAGAAGCGCTGCGTCAGCGGGAAGCCGCGAACGCCTCGCTGCGGACGATGATGGCCGAAGCGGGGGCCCGGGACGAACAGGCGTATGAAAAAAGGCTGGCCGTCGACGAGCGGAGGCGCCAGCTGATGGACCGCGCGCGGGAAGCCCGGACACGCCTCGAGGCGGGCAGGACGCCGCAAGAGACGGAAGCGGTGCTTGCCTTGCTGGAGCAACACGACGAAACGCAGCTGGAACGCCTGCTGCGGGAAGCCGCCGACCGGACGGCGGAGCTTGAGGCGCAGCGCGACAGGCTGCGGGAGTTCAGAGGCCGCCTGGCGGAGCAAATGGAACGGCTCGGGGAAGAGGCCGGCGCCGGAGGCATTCGCCAGGAACTGGAAGAACATGAGGCCGAGCTGGAACGCCTGCTGGAGCGGTATGTGGAACTGGCGGTCGCCGGCGAACTCGTCCGGCGCACCCGGACACTGTTTGAACGGGAACGGCAGCCGGAAGTGATCCGTCTGGCTTCCCGCTATTTTGCCCGGATGACGGAAGGCGCGTACCGGCGGGTCGCGGTGACGGAAGAAAAGATGTCGCTGGCCGCGGAAACGGCGGGAGGCGCGATGGTGGACAGCGCATTTTTGAGCAGGGGCACCCAGGAACAGTTGTATCTGGCGCTGCGCCTGGCGCTGGCGGAAACGATCGCCCTGCCTGAACCCTTGCCGCTTCTGCTGGACGATCTGTTCGTGCATTTCGACGCCGGCCGGCTCGCCCGGACCGCCGAAACGCTGCGGGAAATCGCCTGCAGCAGGCAGGTCGTGCTGTTTACGTGTCACGGCCACGTGGCGGAGCGGGTGCTGGAAGCTCTGGGGGATCAGGCCGGCCTGATCAGGCTGGACAAGCCGGAAGGGGCAGGATGACCGACGCAGAACAGGAGGTCAAATCGGACCGGCCGGACCAGGAAAGCCGTCAGGGAGACACGCGGGCGTTGCCGACCTGAAACATCCAGCCGAGGCACAGCACGCCGAAGAGCGGATAAAGCACGGAAAGCAGCGTGCCGAAGCCGAACTGGCCGGCGGCGAAGCAAACGACGAGGAGCGCGGCGGAAACGGCGGGCTGCGGCCAGTGGAAACGGGCCTGCAGCTGGAGGGCGATGCCGTACTGGTCCGACACCAGCGTCGTAAAGATTTCAAGGAAAACGATCAGGACATAGACGCTGTGTATCCAGCCGCCGATTTCCTGCGCGATGCCCCCGATCGGGATTTCGTAGCGGGCGATGTCCGGCATGCGCGCGGACATGGAAACATGGCCCGCGAGCAGCATCAGGCCGATGCCGAGTCCGCCGATCGCGGCGCCGCGCCGGATGGTCCGCGGATCTCGGACGGCGGAGCCAAGGGGCGCCAGGACGGCTTGCGCCATGGTCAGATTGTAGGCGGCATACAAAAAAGGCGACAGCCCGACGCCCAGCGGGGAGGCGTCCGTCCGCCACGCCAGCCTCTCGAGGCTCCCCGGGTCTCTGAGCATGCGGTAAGCGATGTACAGGCCGAAGGCGGTCATGAGCGGCACGACGGCGGTATTGATGGCAAGGATGCCGGACATCCCGCGGCGCAAAAAGATGAAGCAGCCGACGGCGGTCACCAGCAGTCCGAGCTGGTAGTTCATGCCGAGCTGTTCGGAAAAGATCGTCCCCGCTCCCGCCAGCATGACGGCATTGGCCCCGAGCAGGACGACGAGCATGAGGCTGCTGATCCGGACGCCCCACCGGTCTCCGAACAGATGGCGGTTCAGGTCTTCATAGGAGCGGGCGCCGATGCGGGCGGAAATCAGCATCGTCCTGGCGCCGAGCCAGACGAACAGCGCCGTGGCGACGGCGATCATGGGGACGCCCCAGTGGCCGAAGCGGGTGAAAAACTGCATGACTTCCCGCCCGGTGGCGAATCCGGCGCCCACCACCGTGCCGACGAAGGCGAACCCGATCTGGAGACTGCGAAACCACGACCCGATCGCCTCCACCTCCCCTCGTCGGTGTCCGTCACGCTTTCATGGATATGACGCCGGGGGGACATGCATGACGAAAAACGAAAAACGGCAAAACTAAAGCCGCGGCGCCAAGCCGCGGCTGGGGTTTCGGCTTATGCCCGTCCATCCTGGGCGATCAGGCGGACGGAGATGACCGTTCGCGTCTCCGGATCGAGATCGACTTTCAGGATTCCGCCCTCCACTTCCGCGACGATCACATTGGAGAACGGATCGCTTGCGGCTCCGATGGCCCGGGCGGCGTCCTCCGCGGAACCCCCGACGGCCAGCCCTTGGATGCCCGTCGGGACTTCGGGCGAGTAGATCTCGACGTAGACGGTTTTGCCGTCCGAAAATCCCACCGTGAAGCCGCCATACTCGTTCATTTCCACGATCCGGCCGCCGTCCGGCAGCGTGTACCGGCCTAAGGGGGCGCCGAAGCGTTTGGTCGTTTCATGAATGGACGTTCCCAGGGCGATGCCGTTCAGGGAAGGGCGGGGATCTTCCGGAGTCTCATCTTCCTGCGGAGTTCCGTCCCCCGGATCGTCTTCCGCCGGATCGGCTTCGAGGCTGGCGCTGGCGGCTTCTTCCTCCGTTTGGCCGGCGGCCGAAATCTGCGCCGACACTTGCGCCGAAGCCAGCGGTGCGGCCGCGGAAGACGAAGGGGAAGGCGCCGCTGACGGAGAGGGCGCAAGCACCCCTCCCGTGCCGGACGCGCCCGGCTGCCGGTCCCGGGAAGCGCAGGACGCCATCATGGACAAAACGAACAGCGCGGCGACGATAATCCCCATCATTTGTTTCCGCCCGGACATCGCGTTTCTCTCCTCCGTAATTCTCTCCCTAATAAACGATTTTTCCCAGTCGAAAGTTTCGCTATTTTTCCAGTTTTTTCGAACATCTTTTGACGGTTGTTTCCCTGATGCGGGCCGCGGCCCGGGGCGCATTGCAGTTCCCGTTCCAAACCGATACAATTTCAGTAAGGTTAACGGGATGGAGGAAAACATGGAACCGCTCAAAGAAAGAATCCGCCGGGAAGGGACCGTGCTGGCCCCGGGGGTGCTGCAACTGGACGCCATTCTCACCCATGGCGCGGACCCTGCGCTGACGATGGAGATGGGACGGGAATTTGCCCGGAGGTTCGCCGGTGAACGCGTCACCAAGGTGATCACCATGGAATCGGCCGGCATCGCCCCGGCGTTCGCCACCGCCTGCGCGCTCGGCGTCCCCCTCGTGTTCGCCCGGCGCAAATTCACGCTGCTTAACGACCCCGGCTCGTACATGGTGCGCGTTCCGTCGTTCACGAAGGGCATCGTGTCCGATCTGATCGTCGCGCGGCACATGCTGGACGAAAACGACTCCCTGCTGTTCATCGACGACATGATCGCCAACGGGGACGCCGCCAGAGGCCTTATCCGGATCGTGGAACAGGCGGGAGCGAAGCTGGCCGGCATCGGCCTGGTCGTGGAAAAAACGTTCCAGGATGGCGGACGGTCGCTGAGGGAGATGGGCTACCGCGTGGAGTCGCTGGTGAGGATCTCGGCGATGGGGGAAGGATTTATCGAATTTGAAGACTAATTTTTTCACGAATTGACAGAAAGCGATCGGCACCTTCATCTTTTCTCTTCTTTGCTGGTGCTTTATAATTAAAGTAATGAAATCTAAACCTTCACGGGGGGAGGCGAGCGATGATGGAGGGCGTCAAGGTCGGAACGGAAGAGTTTTTCCGCCAAAAGCTGCAGGAGGCCAAGACGCATTTCGAACGGGCGCTGGATTGCAAACATACCGAATTTGACGACCTGTATCCGTACATGATCGAGCATCCGCAATTTTTCTGGTACAAGCGCTACGTCGCTTGGTCCGAACTGCTGACCATTGTTCGCCTCTGCGAAGAGCTGGGCATCCCGTGGACCGAACACTTTACGCCGCGCCAGATCGAATACGTGCGCAAGCGCGTCATGTCCGGCACGGTGCTTGACGAGTGGTACGAGACGAACGAATCGCAGTCTCGGGAGCATGTGGGTTGACGAAGAAAGGCTTATATGGCGAAAGGGCCCGCACAGGACAAACGTCTTGCGCGGGCCCGCGTTTTTCGGAAATAATGGCTCATGAAACAACTGAATCGGGGGAGATCTCGTGGTCACGGACGAACAGCTGGACCTTTACCGCGTGGAAGGCACCCGGGTGCGCGTCGTGCGCGACGCCCTGGAGATGAACGACGTCATCGGCTTCGTGGTGGCCTGGGACGATTCGCACATGCTCATCCGCAAGGAAAACCGGCGCGTGGTGAAACTTCCCAGGGTATACGCGGTGGTGCCCGCGGACGCGCCCCGTCCCGGGGTGGTGTGAACTTCCGGCGAGTTCCCGTCTCCGGGGCGGCCCAAGTTCCCGCATCCCGGAAAAAACAAAAACCCGGCTTTCCGGGTCTTGGCTTGCCTGCTTATGGTGCGGTCGAGAGGAGTCGAACCTCCACGGTGTTGCCACCACTGGAACCTGAATCCAGCGCGTCTGCCAATTCCGCCACGACCGCACGGGTTCCATTGGCACCGGACGGGAGCGTCCGGGCGTCCGGCACGTCCGCCGTGTCAACGATCAACATCATAGCACGGTTGCCAAGGCAAAGTCAAGGGACATCCGGTTTTTTTCCGCTTGAACAAATTGTGCCGTTTTCGTTAAGGTTATAAAGAGAGAAAAATGTAAAATTTGGTCGCGCGTCTGGAAACGGGAGGGGAGCGCGTGAATCCGGCGAATCCGGCCCAACGCACGATATCCGCCGGCGGACGGAAGAAGGCCGTCTGGATCGCTTTTGCGCTTTTTGTCGTTTACGCCGCCTTGGCGTGGGCTTATTTCCGGCATACGGCGGCTCTTCAGGCGCCGCCCGGATACGCCGGCACCGCCGCCGATCCGGCCGTGTTCATGCCGCCCGACGTTCTGAATCTCGTCGAATCGTACAAGCCGTGGGCCTACTTCTTTTCCTTCGTCATCCCCGCCTGGCAATGGCTCGTTTTCTGGGCGCTCGTCGCCTCCGGGGCGGCCGCCCGCTGGCAGGCGTTTCTCGAGCGTCCCCGCATTCCCCGCATGCTCCGGTTTCCCGTTTACGTGCTGCTTGTTTGGACGGTTGTCTCCCTGCTCTTTTTGCCCTTTCGGTTCGCCGATTACCGGGTTGCCGCCTTCCACGGCGTGGCGACGCAGTCCGTCCGGGGATGGTTCGCGGATGATGCCCTGTCGTTTGCGCTCGATTGCGTTTTGATCCTCATCGCGCTGGGGCTGATCCGGTGGTTCCTGTCCCGCGGCGGCCGGTGGAAGGCGAAGCTGGTGCTGGCGGCCGTTCCGCTGGTCGTCCTCTTGGACTATGTCTATCCGGCGCTGATCAGCCCGATGTTTACCCCCGTAAAACCGGTGTCCGACGAGAGGCTGGAACGGAGCATCCTGGCTCTCGCCGAACGGGCGGATGTCCCCGTCGACCGGGTGTACGAGGCGGAAATGTCATCCGTCACCGCTGAAATGAACGCCACCATTTCCGGCTTCGGGTCTTCGCTGCGGATTGTCGTATGGGACACGATGCTGGAAGGGACCGGCGAAAAGGAGCTTTTGTTTGTTCTCGCGCATGAGCTGGGGCACTATGTGCACCGCGACACCCTGCTGTATGCGGCGAACGGCGTGTTCTGGACCGGCGCGGTCATCGGCGCCGGCGCCTGGCTGTACGAACGGATCGTGACAAGATGGGGGCCGCGGTGGGGCATCCGCAGGCTGTCCGATCTGGCGGGCCTGCCGCTCATCCAGTGGTTTGACGACCATCCGGGCATTTCGAAGCGCATCGCCGCCGCGCTGCAATTCGGAGAGGAGCGGAAGGACGGATGAGCCCGGGGAAGCGGTCCGAACCGGGGTTCCCGCGCCCGAGCGCGGGGGGAGCGATGACCCGGCCGTGATTTGGCCGACGGCAGACGCGGATTTTCCGCGCGCAGCGATTCGGGGAGGAGCGAAGAGGAAATGCGTTTGCTGAAGAGACCGGTTTTCGTCTCGATGCTGTTGTTTGTCGTCTACGCCGTTTTGATGGTGGTATATTTCCGATATACGGTGCCCATCCGGGTGCCGCCGGAATACGCCGGGACTCCCGTTGATCCAAATACATACTTGACGCCCGGGCAGATCAGGGGTATCGAGACTCACCGTGCATGGTATTATCCGTTCAGGTTCATCCAACTGGCATGGCCCTGGTTCATCCTCTGGCTGCTCGTCGCCGGCGGCGCGGCCTCCCGCATGCGGGCGTTGCTCGAACGGATGCGGCTTCCGCGCTTCTTGCTGTTTCTCGTCTATGTGATGCTCGTCGTTATCGTTTATCACCTGGCGCACATGTTCTTCGCCTTTGGCTGGTACCTGGCGCAATACGTCTCGGGGATTGGCACGTATCACCCGCTCAGGTGGCTTCTTGGCTACCTGAACGCAGCGGTTCCCGTGCTTGCCGAAGACTACGTGTCTTTTCTGATCCCGACCGGCATCGCCTGGTGGTTCATGGCCCGCGGCGGGCGCTGGAAATGGAAGATGGCGTTTGTCCTTGTCCCGTTTCTGTTCATTTACAATATTGTCTATCTCGAGTATGACCGTTATACCACGCCGGTCCGGCCATTGCCGGACAAACAGCTTGAACAAAAAATTCTCGATTTCGCCGATCGCGCGGGGATCCAACTGGAAGGGGTCTATGTCACGCATAAGAGAATCGTGGCCGATATGAACGCGAGAATGGATTATGGCATCGGTTTGCCGACGCGCATTGTCATGGACGAAACGATGCTCCGGGAGACGAGCGAAGAAGGCCTGCTTCTCGTCGCCGCCCATGAATTGGGACATTACGCCGGGAGGCACGTGCCCATTCTTTACGCCTGGGATTTGCTCGTTGACACGGCCAAGATCCTGGCCGGCGCGTGGCTGTACGAGCGGTTCGTGAGAAGATGGGGGACGCGCTTCGGCATCCGCAGACTTGCGGACTTGTCGGGAATTGCCATGTTTTTGTCGCTTTTCCTGTTCCTTAATTTCGCCTTAAAACCGGTGGATGCCGCGGTCGTCCGCCATACCGAACGGGAAGCGGACCGGTATTTGGTCGAGCTTTACCCCTATCCGGAATTGGCGATCGAGTTCGTTCAAAAAATGGTGGTCGTGCGGGGCGATCATCCGCACCCGCCGCTGCTTGAGCGTTTGCTCAGAATCCACCCGACCGACATGGAACGGTTGATCCTTGCATATGAGAAGCTGAAGGAGCAGGGCAAATGAGATGATGCCGTCTGACCGGGGAGGAATTGCCGGTTGTCATGGCCCGCGAATTTGGACATGATGGAAAAGGAGACCGGAATGGAACGCAAGATCCGGGCGTACGATAGCCTGAAAAACAGAGTCAGGCATGAGCCTGGGGGGCGGATGATGTACTTTCGCAAAAAACCGGTCATGATCCCGCTGCTGGTGTTCGCCGTTTACGCCTCCCTCTTGGGAGTCTATTTTTGGTACACGGCGCCCGTCCGGGTTCCGGCGGAATTTGCCGGAACCGCCGCCGACCCGGCCGTGTACATGACGAACGGGCAACTGGATGACATCGAGTCGATGCGGCCGTGGCTCCGCTGGGTTTTCTTCGTCACTCCCCCCTTGCAATGGCTGGCGCTGTGGCTGCTTCTGACCGGCGGGACGGCTGTCCGGTGGCGGAAGGCCCTGGAACGGACCCGCCTGCCGCCGGCGGTCCGGTATCCCGTTTTTGTGTTTTTCGTGTGGGCGGTGTCGTCCCTTGCGGCTTTTCCGTTCCGTTTCGCAAGCTACCGGGTGTCCTACGCCCACGGCGTGGCGACGCAGTCCGTGCCGGGCTGGTTGCGGGACTGGTCCGTATCGTTCCTGCTGGACTACGCGGCGGTATTGGCGGCTCTCGGCGCCGCACAGTGGCTCATGTCCCGGGGCGGGAGATGGAAAGGGAAGCTTTGGCTTCTGTCCGTCCCGTTCATCGCGTTCTATATGTACATCCAGCCGGTGTTCATCAGTCCCCTGTTTGTAGACATCCGGCCCATGTCGGACGAGCGGCTGGAGCGGAGCATCCTGGAACTGGCGCGGCGCGCGGACATCCATGCCGGCCGGGTGTTCGAGGCGGAGATGTCCTCCAAGACCAACGCGGTGAACGCGGAGGTCCGCGGCCTGGGCTCCACGCTGCGCATCGTGGTATGGGACACGGCGCTGGAGCAGCTGGGCGAGGAAGAGCTGCTGCAAGTCATGGCCCATGAGATTGGACATTATGTGAAACGCCATTTGGAATGGGCCGCGGCGGGGTACGCGCTGTGGTCGTTGGTGCTGATCGCGGCCGTCGGCACGCTGTATGAACGCCTGGCCGCAAGCCGGGGAGGGCGTTGGGGCATCCGCCGCCCATCCGACATGACCGGCGTGCCCTTGATGCTGCTGCTGGTCTCGGTGGCGCTCTTCGTCTGCCAGCCGGCGGCCAACGCCATTTCCCGGGAAGCGGAGCGGGCGGCGGATCTTTACGCCCTGGAACTGACGGGCAACGCGGAGGCCGAAATCGCATTTATCCAGAAAACGGCGAGAACATCGCTGTCAGATTCGTATCCGCCGCTTCTGTCCCGGTTGTACAGTACCCATCCCAGCGATCTGGAACGCATCGCCATGGCGCTCCGGTTCTCGGAGGAGCGGTCCGGGAACGACCGGCCAGGGAAGGATCGGCCCGGGGAGGAACGCCGCGGGGGATGAGTTCCGAAATGGATGTGGATCTGTATGTCGTTCACGGCGTGCGCAGCGCTCCCCATTTCCTGGAAGGCTTCCGGACGGCCCTGCACCGCAGGCTGGAAGAAGCCGGCCGCGACGTCCGTTCGGAGACGCTGTTCCCCTACGGGGACTGGGGCCGTTCGCCGGCCGCGCAGCTGCGCGAAGCGGCCCGGGATCTGTTTCTTGCGGATAGGGACGCCAGGCGTTCCGTCGGCGGCCGGCGCGTTAGGGAATGGATCCGGGCGGGCGGCGGGCCGTCCGGCGGGCGGCGGATCGTGCTGGCCGGCCACAGCGCCGGCGGGATCGCCGCGGCGCGGGCGGCGGAGCTCATGATGCTGGAGGGAGCGCCGGTGCCGCCCCTCGTGGTGATGATCGGATCACCCCGTTTCCGGATTTCCGCCCGGCTCAGGGGTTCGGCGCTGAGCGTCTGCGCCGGCGCGCCGGGCCGCAGAGGGGTGTTTCGGACCCGTGACGCGATCAGCCGCATCGCCACGTTCGGAGGCCTCGCCTCCCGCAAGCTGCGCCTGCCCGGCCGTCCGTTCCGCGCGGACGACCTGTCGGCCGAAACGGTGTTCCTTCTCATTGTCGGGGGACACACCGACTATTTTCGCGACCGTGAACCTTTCGTGAACGACAGCGGGCTGACCAATCTCGACATCACCCTGGATGCGGTCTGGAATTGGCTGGTGTCCAAAGGGGTGTGACGGAGCGGAACCGGCGCCGCGTTCCGTCTTCTCGAGAGCGGAGGGGCGAACATCGCGTCGATCAGGCAAGCGGCAGGACCCGGCGGGTTCGCCGAGCGCATGCCGCGTTGCTTCCAACAGCGAACCCAAACGTTTCATGAAAACGGGATCAACAACGGCGGGGCGTTCATCGTCGGCGCGATCATGATTTTCTGCGGCGGGATGACCCTGGGAACGCTGATCGCGCTCATCCTGCTGCTGGAAGAAGTGACGAATACGTTCCGGCGCTCGGGGGCGCTGTGGGCGAACCTGCAGTTTTCGCTTTGATTTGCACCCGGGCTTGGCTTTTTCAAACTTTTCCCGTCCGGATGTGAAATAGATTACATTCCGTCCCATAGGAATGTATTAGCATCGGAGGTGAAAAAACCGATCCGGAGGAGGTATGGGAGATGAGCTGGCTGGCCCCTTTTGACAGGGACGTGGAGAAGCGCCTCGACCTTCTCAAGGAGGAATTCAACCGCCTGTTCGACCGGTTCCTGGATGACGGCCTGTGGAAACTTGATCAGAAGGCGGAGGGATTCTTCCCGGTCATCAACTTCAAGGAAAAAGACAGGGAATACGTGGTCGAGGCGGAACTTCCCGGCGTGGAACCGGACGAGGTCGAAATCGAAGTGGCGGGGAATCTCCTGACCATCCGCGGCGAGAAAAAGATCGAAAAAGAAGAGAAGGACGACAACATCCACACCATCGAACGGAGGTACGGCGTCTTCAAGCGGACGATCCAGCTGCCCGACAACGCCCTGGCGGACGGGATCGAAGCCAGAAGCAAAAACGGAGTGCTGTACATCCGCATTCCAAAGAACAAGGAAAGCGCGGCGGTCAGGAAAATCAAGGTCCGGAAGAAGGACGACTGACCGCGCCCGGACGGGGGGCTTGACGCCCCTTTTTCTTTTGATTACGATCAAGAAATGGAAATTACTATAAAAACTAAATCAGGAATTGTCGATAAAAAGACGAAGAAGAATTCATTATTTTTGGTTACAGGAGGCATGACCATGTCGCACCAGAACGCCGAACGGGCGCGGGTGAAGGCGATTTTGAGGAAAGCCGGGTTTGGCCTGCCGGAGCTGATTTCGCGTTTGTTAAAAGACATGCGTCTCATCAATAAACTTTACAGTTCGTATGCCGTGATTTTGGTGATTCTGGTGATTGTAAGCGCTTTTAACTTGATCGGCATCAACCAGATCGGCAATCGGACCAAGGAACTGTACGAGAAACGCCTGACGGCGGCCACCCAAATTCTTGAGCTGGCCGGAGAATTCCATGCCGCGAACGCGGCGACGGCTTCCATGGTGTTGCAATCCGCGGAGGACGCCCAAGCCCGTCTGTCGGACGTAGAGTCGCGCCATGAACGGATCGCCGGCCGGCTGACGACATTGGCGGAAGACATGGACCGATATGCCATCCATGCCGAGGACTTCTCCTCGTTCCAGATGGTGTGGAACAACTTTCTGGGGGACTGGGAGCAGATCAAGTCGGGGGTGCAAACGGGCAACGGCCGGGTCGGGGAAATCACCGGTCTTGAGCTGGCCAGAAGCTATTACACGAGGAACATGTACAACAAGGTGGAAGTGCTCAACGACTACCTGGAAAAATGGGTTGAAGCCAACACGGCGTTGGCCGAAGAGGCGTATCAGGCCGTGCTCGGCCAACGCAACGCGCAAATCGCCCTGCAGACCATTCTGGTCCTGGTGGCGCTGCTGCTGACCGGCCTGGTGGGGTGGGCCGTCGCGCAATCCATCCTGAAGCCGCTCGACATGGTGGTGAGCGCAGCGGGGGAAATGGCCAAAGGAAAGCTTCGTCAGCGGGTGGAACTGGGCCGCAGCGACGAGCTGGGCTACCTGGCCGAGTCGTTCAACCAAATGGCGGAAAAAATCCGGGGCCTGATTCAGGAAGTGAAAAACGCGGGGGACAGGGTGTCCGGCACTTCCCGCGAGCTGTCCCAGATTTGCGAGAAAACGGAACAGGTGTCCCGCGACGTGGCCCGGGAAGTCGAACGGATTGCGGATGGCGCCATGAGCCAGATGAGGACGGCGGAAGAAAGCGCCCGGGCGGTGAACGAAATGGCCCAAGGCGTGCAGCAAATCGCGGAAGCCTCCGGGGAAGTGACGGAGCTGGCCCAGGCGGCCCACGTGGAGGCGAAGACCGGCACCGAAGCGGTGCAAAACGCCGTGCGCCAGATCGAGGCGGTTCAGAGCACGGTGGAAGGCTCGGCGGCCTTTATCCGCAAGCTGGATGAACGTTCCGGCGAGATTGGCCGGATCGTGGAAATGATCACCGACATCGCGGCGCAGACGAACCTCCTGGCCCTCAACGCGTCCATCGAGGCGGCCCGCGCCGGGGAGCACGGCCGCGGCTTCGCGGTGGTGGCCACGGAAGTGCGGAAACTGTCGGAACGGTCAAGGGAATCCGCCAATCAGATCAGCGTCCTGATCCAGGACATTCGCAGCGACATGGAACAGGCTGTGGAAGCGATGAACCGGGGGACGCGGGAAGTGCAGGAAGGCGTCGCCGTGGTGAAAAAAGCCGGAGAGGCGTTCGGAAAGATCGCCGAATCCGTCGACCGCGTATTCGGCAAGATCGAGGGCGTCACAGCGGTGGTGGAAGAACTGTCCGCGAGCACGGAGGAAGTGGCGGCCTCGGCGGATGAAAGCGCCCGCATCGCCAAGGACGCTTCCGACAACACGCAAAAGGTGGCCGACGCCACCAGGGATCAGCTGTCTTCCATCGGGCAGATCGCCTCGTCGGCCGGAAATTTGTTCCAGATGGCCCGAAATCTGCAGGAAGCCATTTCAAGATTTGAGGTGTGAAACGCATTCCGCGGCGCCGGGGACCGCTGCCTTCTCCTCCGCGCGTCTCAGATCGTCCAGGGCGGCAACGGTGTCCCGGTACGTGTTGCGCAGGTGCAGAAGCATGTCCGGCACGTTGCGGAACTTCCGGGACGTGCGCACCGTGCCCGGTCGGAACGCATCACCGTCCTTGGCCAATACGCCCTGCCGGACCATTTCCCGCAGCGCCCGGCGCACCGCGCGGCGTGTGCGTCGGCGGCCGCGCAATTCCGGTACGGCAAAGCCGCCCGGGGGCAAATGATTCAACCGGACGTTCACCGCATGTTCGGCCTCTTCCGCGGTGAAACGCTCCGGTTTTTCTTTTTCCCCGAGCAGAAAATCGCACAGCAACTGGCTTACGGTGATCGGCCGGACGGCCCGGATCTGCGTGAACGCGTCGAACTCCTCGCGCCAGGGGGCGAAGCGCACATAGACGGACAGCCGCCGTCCGGCATACGGGTCGTAGGAGATGCCGATGAGCGACCGAGCCTGCGCCAGCGCCTGAAGACGCGGAAGCGCCATCCGGAACCGCATCACATATCCGGTGTCGCTAAGGCGCCCTTCCGGCGTCATGAACAGGGAAGCCCCGTTCCGGATCTCCTGTTCCAACGCTTCCAGTTGGGCGCGGATCACGCTCCGCTGGCGTGCGCGGAACTCCGACCGGTAAGGCTCCCGCAGATCGAGCAGGGAGGCGGATTGCTGCGCCGCCCGCAGCACGCGGGGCGACCACAGGTCCTTCAGCTTCGCCCCGGCCGGCGCGCCGACACGGCGAAGCGCCTCTTCCGCGAACACTTCCGCCGCCGGCAGATTGCCGTGCAAGCGCAGGGCGTCATAGGCGTAGCTGATCAGCGGCCGGGAAAGGGGCATGTTCTCGATCGGCCTGGCGCCCAGCAGATAGAAGAGGCCGCCCAGATTGAGCCGGTTCACCAGCCGCAGGAGACCGGGAGCGCGCGTGACCAGGAAGCCCGGCTCAAACAGCCGCTTCGAGGCCACGAAGCACAGGGGATGTCGCAACGGATTGCGCAGCGCGAGACAGGGCGGAATGAACATGCCGTCGATGTCGTGCAGATGGTTGGAAATGATCAGTTCGCCTTTCCTGTTCCCGGGGATACGCCCGAACACCCGAAGACGGCAGGTGACCGACAGGGCCGCGACCAGCCCGAGGGCGACGAGCAGCCTCAAAAAGAGCATGCCGACCGGCAGCCGGACAGGCCGGCCCACGCTCAGCGCGGCGATGCCCCCCGCCAGGATGGCGCCTCCCGTAAGGATAAACAGAATGCGGTACCCCAGCGGGAGGTTGTGGGCGTACTGGCTCAGCACCCAGCCGCCGACGGCGGGAGCGAGGACGGTGGGCAGGGTGGTGGCCATTTCCCAGAAACCGAGATCCCGCGCCGCGTTGTTGGGATTGGGCAGCTTGTCGATGGCCAGGGCCCAGCCCGTGGATGTATAGGCGCCGTAGCCGATGCCGAAAAACAGCGCAAGAATCGCCAGCCAGATCGGTTCCTTCCACGTCTCTTCGCCCAGCAGGGCGAACCCCACTGCTGCGCCGGCCATCGGGACGCTGGCCGCGGCGACGAGATTGCGGCGGACCGTACGATCCGACACGCGTCCGATGTACAGGCTGGCGAAGGCTGCGCCGCCCAGGGCGAGCACGGCGACGTAAGACGTCTGTTGCGTGGCGTTCCGCACCTGCAGCACGTCGGTGAAGAAATAAAACACAAAGGTCATGAGCATCATCATGCCGAAGGAGACGAAGCCCTGCGCCCAGAACACCCGGATGAAATCCCGGCTGCGTCCGAGCGGGGGGCGGGAAAGGTCAACGACGACACCCCTCTCCCGGTCCGCGCCCGTCCCGGCACCCTGTCTCGTGTCCTCGTGGACCAGCAGAGCGGTCAAAAGCAGTCCCGCCGCCAGGACGGCCGCCATGACGAGTACCGTTCGTTCCCCCATTATGCCGGAGAAGATGAATCCCGCGACGTTGCCGAGCAACACCGCCGCCCCGCGCATGCCCGCCGCGCTGCCCCGCGTCTCCGGGGGCACGGATTCGGACCAGAAGGCCTGGTAGCCCGCAATCGCCACGCCGCCGCCCACCATGGCCAGCAGCAGGAAGGGCGTGTAGATCTCCAAAGAAGGGGAAATGGACATGCCGAGCAGTCCGGCCGCGTTCAGGCCGCCGCCCGCCAGCATGAACGCCCTGCGTCCGATCCCGCGGATCCGCCAGCGGTCGGACCAGATGCCGGCGGCCGGCGGCACGATCATGGCGATCAGCGAGCTGATCGCGGCAAGGCGGGCCAGCGTGGTGGTATGGTTCGCATAGTCCAGCCTGAGCAACGCTTCCGGAACCACGATGGTCATGAGCGCCGCGTTTTGGAAATTGACAGAAAAAGCGTATACATTAATAAAGCCGCCGCCGCGCCTTTCCGCCGTGATTTCCCGCATCCGGAAATCCTCCTCACAAAGATCCGCGCGCTAGTTTTTAGAAGTATTATCATTATTTTATAACATTTTGGTTTTAGGGCACAGGGGTGATCGCGGCGGGCGGCCTGTCGGCGAATGACATGAAGCCGCCCGGCAAGGCGGCCGCATGTTTCCGAAAACGGCCTCGGACGAATGAGGCAAATATGTCAAGCGTCTGTGAAAATGTCAGGTTAACTGTTCTATGAAAATGTCAGGGATGATAGCTGATTAAACAGCCCCGTTAGAGTAAAATTTGCTTGGGGGTAAAGTCTGGAAAAAGCGAACATAGAAAAAAGAGCTTCTCCCTTGGTAAAGTGAATTTGCCACAAAACACATACCAAGAGGAGGAAGCTCTTGTGCAGCACTTTACCACAATCATTCCCACAATAATCATTCCCACAATGAAAGAGCTTGAGCAGTGGATGTTGCGGGAGATGCAGGAAGCGTTCGCCAGCGCGATGAAGACAGCGCTGGAGATGTTGGATCAGATCATCCTTGAGCAAAGGGATCGCCAGCGTTTTCGCGTCAAGGCGGAACGGGAAACCAGCGTCAACA
>Ga0207843_100164_pt1 | contig 42986 bp, 40 predicted proteins | sample CeladaPassaB1F07_FD_187484 | JGI IMG/M metagenome (GOLD analysis project Ga0207843, IMG submission 187484) | Cellulose-adapted microbial communities from the Joint BioEnergy Institute, USA - Passage B1F07 (SPAdes) (version 2) | ecosystem: Engineered > Bioreactor > Continuous culture >...
GATTGCGACAAGCAGGAAGCCAACGGGAACGAACGCGTAGGCCACATGGAGCACCAGAACGAGCGGCTCCGATACGGTTCGTTCTCCTGCCCAACGCGCCAACCGCACTGCGTTCGCAATGCCCGCTGCAATGGTCAACAGAGCCGTCAAATCGCTCTCCGGAACAACGATCCAGCTCACCAGCGCGCATCCGCTGATAAGCATGATCGCAACATCAAATTTCGAGAAAGGAACTGGCAGCCTGCCTGGCTCCTGCCGAACAAGCCAATTGCGCGTGAAGCTCGGAATGATGCGGCCGCCGATCAGCATAATTAGCAGGATGGCCGCAGAAATGCCGATGCGAGCGCCGTAGCCATACCAGATGCCCCAGAGGACTTCGGCGTGGAAAACGACATTTCCAACAATCAGCAATGCCACCGCCGCGAGGACCTTCAAATTCCGTATGTTCCTGCCGGCGATAATCTCCCTGGCGGCGACAGCTGCAACGGCAACAAGGAAGCTGAGATCAATGGCAGCGGCCAGCGGAGCGCCGATCCAGTCCGATATGGAAATTGCCACGCGCCCCGAGATCCAGATGAGGAACAAAGCCAGCAATGGCGTTCCCGTTACGGGCAGCCGGCCCGTCCAGTTGGGAACAGCTGTGAGCAGAAATCCTGCCACGGCAGCAGGGACGAAACCGTAGATCAGCTCATGTGTATGCCATTCGATCGGGCCGAATGCCGTCGGTAACGCCACCTGGCCCGCCAGCATGGGCATCCAGATTGCCACGGTCAGCGCTGCCCAGATCCCGGCTGACAGGAAGAACGGCCGAAACCCGAAGCTCAATATGGCTGGGCCGCTATAGCTGCGGACCTGCTCGGCAGTCGTCATAGTCACCGCACCAGCTCCCTGCTGTCTCTCTCTGGGACGGATCTGCCCTAGAAAATACCTTACTGGCGAAATAGGGTTTGATAAATGTCAAAGATTAAAGACTATGATCGCTGGAACGCCGCGCGACTTTCGTTGCGATAGGCGAATTGCTGAACTCCACCGAACAGACGGAAACTGAGGCATGCCGAAGAAGAAGGGTCGCATTCGGATCGGAGTCGGCGGATGGACCTTCGAGCCCTGGCGCGGCTCATTCTACCCTGAAGGACTGCCTCAGAAGCGCGAGCTCGAATATGCGAGCCGCAAGCTCACGTCGATAGAAATCAATGGCACCTATTACGGTTCCCAGAAGCCCGAGAGCTTTGCCAAATGGTACGAAGAAACTCCGGACGATTTCGTTTTCTCGGTCAAAGGCCCACGGTTTGCCACGAACCGCAGCGCGCTTTCAGAGGCAGGCCCTTCCATTGAGCGCTTTTTCAAGAGTGGTGTGCTGCGCCTGAAGGAAAAGCTTGGACCCATCAACTGGCAATTTCTGCCAACAAAAAAATTCGATCCTGCCGACTTTGAAGCCTTTCTGAAGCTGTTACCTAAAAAAATCGGTGGGCAGACGATTCAACACGCGGTCGAGGTCAGACACGAAAGTTTCTGCACACCTGATTTTGTCGACCTGCTGACATCGTACGGAGTGGCCGTGGTCATCGCCGGCGACTCGGGGTTTCCGCAAATCGCCGACCTTACGGCACCATTTGCCTACGTTCGGATCATGGGGACGCGCGAAGACGCGAAATGCGGTTATACCCCAAAGGAAATCTCACAATGGGCAAAGCGCGCGCAAGAGCTTTCGATGGGCAAAATACCCGCTGACCTTCGCACAATTGGCTCTCCTCCGAAACGGCAAGAACCACGAGACGTTTTTTTGTATGTCATCAGCGGATATAAGCCGAAAAACCCGGCCGCCGCGCTCGCACTGATCGAGCAGGTGACAAAGCTCGATGGTTAGTTCGAGCTACTGATTTACGGCTGCTGCAAGCGCGCGTTCCAGGTCTACAATAAGATCTTCGACGGCTTCGATGCCCACCGAAAGCCGCAACAAATCGGGTGGGCAAGGCGTCCCCTCACCTTCGATGCTAGCACGGTGCTCGATGAGGCTCTCGACGCCACCAAGCGACGTCGCCCGCTTCCAAACAGAAACATTCGCCGCCGTGGCGATAGCCGCTGCCTCGCCGCCTTTTACACGGATCGAAAGCATTCCGCCGAAGCCACCACGCATCTGACGCGCTGCCACATCGTGTCCCGGGTGCGTTTCCAGGCCGGGATAAAGAACCTCCTCGATCTGCGGATGCTTTGCGATGTGCCGGGCGATCGTCATTGCGGCGGCACTCTGCGAACGCACGCGCAGGTGCAACGTGCGCAAACCACGCATCAGAAGCGAGGCTTCCATTGGCCCGAGAATCGCGCCGTGATGGCTGCGGATTCCTGCGGCGCGCTCATAGAGAGCGTCTTTCGCGGCGAAAGCCAGTGCACCCGCGATGACATCGGAATGACCGTTGAGATACTTCGTCGCCGAGTGCATCACGACATCTGCGCCTTCCGCCAGCGGACGAGACAAGATCGGCGTGGCGACAGTGGAGTCGACAGCAAGCAAAGCACCGGCAGCATGGGCGATTTCCGCCGTACCTTTGATGTCCGTGATATTCCAGAGTGGATTGGCCGGCGTTTCGATCCAAATTAGCTTCGTCTCTCCGGGGCGAACTGCGGCGGCGATTTCATCGAGATTTGAGGCATCGACAAGGGTGACGCTCAGGCCATGGGACGGGGCATCGTGGAGAAGCCAGTGGCGCAGCCCCCAGTACATGACTTGTGGCGCGACGACGTGAGCAGGACGGGGAACAGCCAGGAAAAGCGAAGTTGCGGCGGCCATGCCTGATGAGAATAGCAGGCAACCTGCTGCGCCCTCGAGAGAGGCCAATACGGCTTCAGTCTGACGCACAGTTGCGTTATCCGCGCGACCGTAGGCAAACCCCTTGCGGTACTGGTTGTCCGGATCGCGAAGGTACGTTGACGAGATATGGATCGGAGGAACGATGGCCCCCGTCTCTGGATCCGTCGCACCACCGGCCTGCGCGAGTATGGTTTCGGGCCTCAAGTCTGCGGACATAGGCTTCTGTGCTCCTTGTTTCCAAATCAGCTTAACAAAACGGGAGCACAATGGATAAGAGCGAGAGAGCTGCCGGAGACAGCGACATCACGAGGCACCTCGGTCCTTAATTTGGCCCGTTCACGAGTTCGTACGCCATGAACAGCAACCGCACCATCCTCATCACAGGCTGCTCGTCCGGCATTGGTCTCGCTTCGGCGCGGATGCTGAAGGCGCGCGGCTGGCGCGTGCTGGCCACCGCGCGCAAGGAGCAGGATCTGAAGCGGCTCACCGAGCAGGAAGGCGTCGAGGCGCTTTACCTCGAGCTCGCCGACACGGATGCTATCGCTGCCTGCGCAGCGGAGGCGCTGAAGCGGACAGACGGGCAGCTTTATGCCGTCTTCAACAACGCCGCCTATAGTCAGCCTGGGGCCATAGAGGACATCACGGCGGAGGCGCTGCGACGCCAGCTGGAGGTCAACCTTATCGGAACGCACGACCTTACGCGACGGCTCATTCCTGCCATGCGGAGAAATGGCCGAGGACGGATTATCAATTGCTCCTCCGTGCTTGGCCTGATTTCAGCGCCATGGCGTGGCGCTTATTGCGCGTCCAAATTCGCGCTCGAAGCTCTCACAGACGCGTTACGGCTTGAATTGCAGGGGAGCGGCATACATGTGTCGCTGATCGAGCCCGGGCCGATCCGCACGCGGTTTGTCGAGAATGCGCGCGCGGCTGCACTTGCCAACGTGGATATCGAAAACTCAGTGCACCGCGAGCGCTATCATCGGATGCTCGCGGCCCTGGAGCGCGGCGGCCGCCAGACTTTCAAGCTGGAGCCGGAAGCCGTCGCAACCAAACTTGTGCATGCCGTCGAAAGTCCACGCCCCAAGCCTCGCTACTACGTCACTGTGCCGACCTATGCCGGCGCCTTACTCAAGCGTATTTTGCCGAGTCGCTTATTGGATCGGGTGGCTGCGCACGCGTGAGGTTGCTCATTCGGCCGGCTGCGGTGAGGTAACCGCAGATTTCCGGCGCGACGCAAATCCGCGCACCACCACGTAAAATACTGGCGTGAAAATCAGCCCGAAGAAGGTCACGCCGATCATTCCCCAAAACACGGCAGTGCCCAGCGCAATGCGCATTTCCGCGCCGGCGCCGCTCGCAAAGTAAAGCGGCAACACTCCGCAGGTGAACGCCAGCGAGGTCATTAAGATAGGACGTAAGCGAAGCTGCCCCGCCTCAACGGCGGCAGTTACACGATCCTTGCCCTGCTCCTCGCTTTGCCGAGCAAATTCGACAATTAGAATCGCGTTTTTCGCTGCCAATCCGATCAACACGACAAACGCGATCTGCGTGAGAATATTGATATCCTGTGCATGCAATCGCACGCCGATGAGGGCCGAAAGTAAGCACATCGGCACGATCAGCATGATCGCCAGCGGCAACGACCAGCTCTCGTATTGTGCTGCCAGGGCCAGGAAAACGAACACGACGGACAAAAGGAAAATGTAGTATCCGGTGCGCCCGGCGCGGACCTCCTGATAGGAAAGATCCGTCCATTCGTACGTAACGCCTTCAGGCAGCACCTCGGCCGCAACCTCGTGCATGATTTCTAGTGCCTGCCCGGATGAAACGCCAGGGGCACCTGAGCCGGTGATTTCAACCGTCGGAAAGAGATTATAGCGCGGCACACGGTCCGGCCCGGAAATCTCGCGGAAAGTCGAGACCGAACTCAGTGGCACCATTTCGCCGTCGGCATTCGGCACGCGAATTCGGCCGACATTCTCAACGTCGAGCCGAAATGGACCATCCGCCTGTATGGTAACGCGGAACGTACGGCCGAACATGTTGAAGTCGTTAACGTAGGCCGAACCCATGTAAATCCGCAGGGCCTCGAAGATATTGTCGATCGGCACGTTCAGCATGCGCGCCTTGGTGCGATCGACATCGACGAAAACCTGTGGTGTTGACGTGTGAAAGGTCGTGAAGGTGTTGACGATCTCGGGCCGCGCGTTTGCCGCTCTGATCAACTCCTGCGCCACCCTGTTCAATTCGAGCGAGCCGATACCCGCGCGGTCCTGCAGACGCATGGCGAAGCCGCCGCTCGATCCGATGCCACGAACGGGAGGCGGCACGATGACGAAGGTCTGCGCTTCCTGAATTTCCCTGCTGAGCTTCTGGCGGATTTCGTTGGCAACGCGTTCAACTGTCAGACCCTGCCGGCTGCGATTTTCGAACGAGTCAAGCACGACGAAAATCGCCCCGGCGCTGGACGCGGCAGTGAAGGTGGCCCCTGACCGTCCCACCACGACGTTTGTGGAGATGACCCCAAGGGTGGAGTGCACCAGCTCGTTGGCGCGACGCATCACCTGGTTCGTGCGCTCCAAGGCGGCGCCCGGCGGAAGCTGCACTGACACAATCGCGAACCCGCGATCGAGCGGCGGAATGAAGCCCGTGGGCGTGCTTTGCAGGAGCCAGAGCGTTGCCCCTATAAGTGCCGCGTAGACAACGAGCATAAGAGTGGAAACACGCGCGAGGCGCTTGATGAGGCGCCCATAACCTCGCGACAGCGCGTCGAAGCCACGGTTGAAGGCGCGGAAGAACGCCGTCACCGGCACAGCAAGGAGCCTCCTCATTCGAGATCTGCGCGGCACGCCTTCGTAGTCGCGCCGGAACAGGATCGCCGCCAAAGCCGGGCTCAAAGTGAGCGATACAAACGCCGAAATGATCGTCGCTGTGGCTATCGTCAGGGCGAACTGGCGATAGAACTGACCCGTGATGCCACCCACGAAAGCAGTCGGGATGAAAACTGCGGAAAGCACAATGGCGATGGCAATGAGTGCGGTGCCAACCTCGTCCATACTGACGCGCGCGGCCTCGACCGGCGACAGCCCTTCCCTCAGCCGCCGCGCGATGTTCTCGACCACCACGATTGCGTCGTCGACGACGATCCCGACAGCGAGCACCAGGCCGAACAGCGTCAGCATGTTGATGGAAAAGCCGAACGCCTGCATTACGGCAAAGGTGCCGATGAGCGAGACCGGGATTGCAAGAACGGGGATCAGCGAGGCGCGCCAGGTCTGCAGGAACAGGACGATCACGACCACAACGAGTGCGACTGCTTCGAGGATCGTTTTGTACAGTTCCCGGATGGAGACCTCGATGAACTCCGTCGGGTTGTAGACGATGCGGTACTCGAGGCCCTTCGGAAAATTCTTGGCGAGCTCCGCCATCGTCCGTTTGATTTCATTGGCGGTCTTGAGCGCATCCGTGCCCGGCGCCTGTGTGAGCGAGAGCACGGTTGCCGGGTAGTGGTTCATGTACCCGAACGAGTTGTAGTTCAGAGCACCAAGCTCAACGCGCGCGACATCGCGCAGGCGGACGATACGACCGTCAGCACCCGCCTTGATGATGATCTCCTCGAACTCCGAGGCATCAAGCAGCCGGCCTTTGACTTGCAGCGGCATCTGGAACGCGCGGTCGCTGCCGATCGGAGGCTCGCCGATGGCCCCGCCGGCCACCTGCACGTTCTGGGCCCTGAGGGCGCGCAGCACATCGTCGGCGCTGAGGTTGAAACCCGCGATGCGTTCCGGGTCGAGCCAAATCCGCATCGCGTACTCGCGCGCGCCGTACATGGCCACTGAGCCCACGCCTTCAATGCGTGCGAGTACGTCGCGCACGTTCAGCAGCGCGTAGTTCGAAATGTAAATCTGATCAAAGGTGTTGTCCGGCGAGATCAGGTGAACGGCGAGCAGCTGGTCGGGATTGTTCTTGCGCACGAGGATGCCGTTGCGCCGAACCTCCTCCGGCAGCCGCGGCTCCGCCGAGGCAACGCGGTTCTGCACCTGAACCTGCGCCATGTCGATGTCGGTCCCAACGTCGAACGTGACGGTGAGGTTCATCGTCCCGTCGCTCGTCGAGTTCGAGTACATGTAGAGCATGCCGTCGACGCCGTTTACCTCCAGCTCGATGACGGAGGCGACCGTGTCGGCCACGGTCTGGGCGCTGGCTCCGGGATAGGTGGTGGTGACGGTGATCGTCGGCGGGACGATTTCGGGAAATTGGGTGACCGCCAGCCCGAAATAGGAGATGCCGCCGAGTAGCGTGATGAAGAGCGACAGCACGGCTGCGAAGATGGGGCGGGCGATGAAGAAATGGCTGAACCGCATGCCGCCCACCCGCACCTCCGCTACTTGGTGACCGGCTTGGATGGCGCCGCCGACATCTGCAGCGGCTCCCGCGTCACGGCGACTTTCTCCTGATGGCGGGCGCGTTGGACGCCCTTCACGATCACCCACTCGTCAGGGTTTACGCCGCGCCTCACCACGCGAAGCCCATCAATGAACGGGCCAAGCTCGACCCAGCGTCGGATCGCGGTACCCTCGTCGTCGACGACGTAGACGAACTTGTTGGTTTGGTCCGTCCCGATTGCCTCGTCGGGGATCATGACCGCGGTATAGCTTGGTGAACCCGCAATCCGCACCCGCGCGAACATGCCGGGCTGGAACAGACCGGCCTTGTTCTCGAGCACGGCGCGAAGCCGCAGGGTGCCCGTGCCCCTGTCTAGACGATTGTCGGTGAAATCGAGCTTCGCCTGATGTGGGAAACCTTGCTCATCCGGCAGCCCGACGTTCACGGTAACACCTTCCTTGAGCTGCCCGAGCCGCCGGTACTTCAGCGCGTCGTACTCGCCGATGTCGAAGTAAACATAGACAGGGTCTTGCCGAACGATGGTGGTGAGCACCGTCGAATTTTCGGAGCCGCCAGCTGCGATATAGTTACCGGCCGTAAGCTGGCTTCGGCTGATCCTTCCGGAAATCGGCGCCGTAATCCGGGTAAACGATAACTCCAGCTCGGCAGCCTTTACGCGCGCTTCAGCCACCGCGATGGCCGCGTTGGCGTCGCGCAGAAGGTTCTCGCGCTCGTCATAAACCCGCTGGGAGAGCCACCCCTTCTCAAGAAGAGGTTTTCCGCGCTCGACATCCTTCGCCACGTTGGCCGCCCTGACCCGGGCCTGCGCAAGCTCCGCTCGGGCTGTCTCAAGGACCCGCTCGAAGGGACGTGGATCGATGGTGTAGAGCAGGTCGCCTTCCTTCACGAGCTGGCCATCGCGGAAGTGCACCTTCTCCAGATATCCCGGAACGCGCGCCCGCACCTCGACCGTTTCCACGGAATCGATGCGGCCTGTGAACTCGTCCCAATCGACAACCTCGCGAACAACAGGCCGGCTCGCCGTGACCAGCGGCGCAGATGGCTGCGGCTGCGCAAGACTGCCGGTCTCGGGGGCGCTCCCTTGCAAGATTGTGGAGAGAAGAGCCCGGAGACGATCTACATACTGCTCGATCCGGTCCGACAGACCGGGCTGATCCGGAATTTGCGGAGATTGCGCCTGGGCCGCTGCCGGAATTGACGCCTGGATCAGAAGTGAGCCCAGAAAAAAGCCAAGCGCCGCCACCCCCCTCCAAATGCCGGCAGCTTGCACTGGCTGATCAGGCACGCAGCGCCCTCGCACAAACAGCTTTCCCAAAAGGCGAGCTGCTGTCGCTCAAGGAAAGCACAGAACTGTGCAAGTCTTCAACAAGTACCGGAGGGATGCATAATTGAAGGGCCCGCCAACAATACTGGCAGGCCCAAATATTTCTTCACCAGGTCCACCAGGGTGACGGGGCACCGTAACGGTAGCTCACATAGCCCCGCGGAGCTGGTGGCCGCTGATTGACCACGCGGCGCGGGTCAATTTGCCGGCCCCTGCCCTTGGCGACCTTCGGAGGACCGACGTTGGCCTTTCCCTGCACGACGATTTGCGTGGATTCCATGCCGTGCTGCTCGACCAGCTTGAAGAAGGTGGCAGCGTTCTTGTTCGACAGGCGGATGCACCCGTGAGAGGCCGGTCGGCCGAGCAAACCTGTGGCGTAGGTGCCGTGGACAGCGTAGCCCCGATGGAAAAACACCGCGTACGGCATCGGCGCGTTGTCATACTGCCTTGAGTACCACATGCGCGCCCGCCACTGCGGATGGTAAACGCCGTTGGGCGTCTGGTATCCGCTGCGCCCCGACGAGATGGGCCACACGTGCAGAACCTTGTCGTGACTGATAACGGTCATCCGCTGTTTCGTCAGGTCGACAATGGCCTTAAGGGTGATCTTCGGTTTGAACTGATTGCGCTCCGGCACGGGCACGTGGAGAGAAGCGGGCGTTACAAAAGATGGGGCTGCGGCGCCCTCCTCAGAGTTCGGTTGGTTTGACTCCACTCGATCGGCGCCAGCCGAACTCGTTTGGTCCGCCTTGGTTGCATCCGGAGAAACGACGGCGGCTTCCGAAACAGACCGGCCGGCGGCAGGCTCAGTGGGGGAACCGATCGGGTTGGCTGCGGCAGGCGAGATCAGAAATATGACGCCAGCAAGCGCAACCCCCATCGCAGAACGCAACCTCATCGACCACCTCCACTCTCCACACAGGAACCGAAACAGACAAACGCGAACAAGGCACTGAAAACCGGTCCAACACGAACGAACTGAACTCCTTAAAGACACGCAGCCGCGACAAGCAGTTTGCTCGTTGCCCAGATCTTCCTACCCATGACCGCTCTTTTGGCTGCGCAACGCAAGAGCCAGGAAAAGAGATCCATCCCTTTGCAGATCAAATTCGCGAACAGTGTGAATATCGCGCCACACGGTTGAGGAGCAGTAAGCTGCGCGCTTGGGGAGGAACATTCGCAGTGGCAAATCAACAAGTGGTTGGCGGCCATTTGTTAGCTAGGTGACGGTTGCTGAATGCCTAAGGCCCTCCGATTGACAAGCGGCAGCCGGCGAGCCGAGACTTCGCTTTGCGGCAGTTCCAGACCGACGGAGATGGTGCTTTGGCGAACTCAGCTCATCCCTTGCAAAATATCAGCCTTTCCGCTGCACTCGCGGACGTCGAGGCTCGCTACATTGCTGCAAATCCAAAAAGCAAAGCGCGTTTCGAAGCAGCCGCCCACAATATGCCGGGCGGAAATACACGAACGATTTTGCATTATGATCCGTTCCCGGTGGTGATCGTGAGGGGCGAGGGTGTCCGCCTCACCGATCTCGACGGTCATTTGTACACTGATTATCTTGGTGAATATACAGCCGGCCTTTATGGCCACTCCGAGCCAGCGATCGCGGCAGCAATTCAGGAGGCGCTTTCGGGAGGCCTGGTGCTAGGCGGCCCCAACGCGTACGAGGCGCGGCTCGCCGAGCTTATGTGCGAACGTTTCCCGGCGGTCGAGCTGGTGCGCTTCTGCAATTCAGGCACGGAAGCGAACCTGATGTGTCTGAGCCTTGCGCGAGCGGCGACTGGGCGGGACGCTATCATGGTCTTCAACGGCGCTTACCACGGCGGATTTCTGGCATTTGCCAACGGCGGCTCACGCGTGAACGCTCCATTCGAGTACGTGGTCGGCGAGTACAACGATCCGGAGGGAACCCAACAACTCATCTCCCAAAACGCGGGCAAGCTGGCCGCCGTCATCGTCGAGCCCATGATGGGGGCGGGCGGCTGCATCCCCGCGGACCGCGAATTTCTTGATGTACTGAGGCGCGAGACAGAGCGGCACGGTATCGTGCTGATCTTCGATGAGGTGATGACCTCGCGGCTCGCGCCCGGCGGTCTGCATGGCGCGCTCGGCTTTACGCCGGACCTTGTGTCGTTCGGAAAGTATCTCGGAGGAGGCGTCACCTTCGGCGCCTTCGGTGGCCGCCGCGAGCTGATGGGCCTGCTCGATCCGACGCGCAAGGACGGGTTCATGCACTCCGGCACATATAACAACAACGTGCTGACCATGGCTGCTGGAGTGGCGGGATTAGAGAAAGTCTTCACCCCTGCGCGTGCGGAGGAACTTAACGCCAGCGGCGACGGGCTGCGGCAGCGGCTCAATGCATTGATCGACAAGCACAATGTCCCAATGCAGGTACTGGGACGCGGCTCGATGCTCTGCGTCCATCCGACGAGGAAACCCATTCGGCGGCCGTCAGACCACGCATCGGCGCCGGCGGATGCGCGCAGACTCCTTCACCTCGAGCTTAATCTGCGTGGCTTCTACACAGCCCCGCGCGGGTTCATGAGCCTTTCGCTTCCGCACACGGAAAGCGACCACGACAGGCTTGTCGCCGCGTTCGAGGGCTTCCTGGAAGACTACGCAGGCGTTCTGGCGCAACCGGATTAACCTGATCGGCACACTAGCGGCGGGCATTCATCCGGCGGACGATCATCTCGCGCCGGAAGGTATAGATGCCCGCTCCCGACACGATGGCCATACCGATGAAGGTTGGGAGATCGGGCAAATGCCCCCAGATCGCCACGCCAAGGACGAGCGCCCAGATCAGAATAGAGTACCGAAACGGCGCCACGGCCGATAGCTCGCCTTTTCTGATAGCGGTGATGATGCAGATGTGGCCGGTCAGCGAAAAGGCGCTCGCGCCCACGATTTGCAACAGGACGTGAGATTCCGGCCACCGCCAGCTCTCAAACAAGGACAGCGTCAACCCGCCGAGCGCGACCGCGCTTGATGAAAAGACCATGATGAGCACGGCAGGAATGGTGTGATCGATCGTCTTGGTGGACACGTCCCTTAGCGTGGCGAAAAGCACGGAGATGATGGCGACGATGCTCCACCAGTTGAAGGCGCTGGTTCCTGGCCGAATGATGAGAAGCACGCCAAGGAAACCCACGCCGGCCGCCGTCCAGCGCCGCCAGCCGACGCGCTCGCCGAGGAAAACCGCGGAAGCGGCTGTCACGACCAAGGGGTTAATCTGATTGATGGCTACGAGATCGGCAAAGGCCATCCGCGCGAGAGCCGATTGGTAGGCGATCGCGCCACCGACGTCCCCGATCGCCCGCAGAACCATCGAGCGCGCGAACAATTTCCAAAAGTCGCGAAGTGCCCCCGAGAAAAAGGCGTAGGTGACCCCCGCCAATCCCATGAGCGTTGCGCGCAGGCAGATGAGTTCGCCGGTGGGGATGGAGGTGGCCGACAGCTTCATGAGCGAGTCCCCGCAGGAGAAGCTCGCCATCGCCGCCAGCATGAACAGAATGCCAGCCGTGTTGTTAGGCTGAGAAATTTCCGCCGCCGCAACCCCACTAGCCGGGCTACCACTTCCCGGCCTACCCTCTCCGACCACCGCACACTCCTTGGGAGCCCGGATCTCCGGGCGACATCATTTCAACCTGAGATTAACTCAATCTGGAGCCGCGGTCGCGAGCACTCATGCGGGCTCGTTCGTCTTGCTCCCGATCCTCCTCGCCGCCCTCAAGCAGATCCATTTGCGATGAGGCAGCGTGCGCCGGGCCTGTCAGGCCCAGGTGACGGTATGCTTTCAGCGTCACAATGCGTCCACGGGGCGTACGGCCGATAAAGCCTTGCTGTAACAAGTATGGCTCGACGATCTCTTCGAGCGCATCGCGCGGTTCGGACAGCGCCGCAGCAATTGTTTCAATGCCAACAGGCCCACCGTTGTAATTGATGGCGATGCACTTGAGATAACGGTGGTCGAGCGCATCGAGCCCGGCGCTGTCCACCTCGAGCGCCCGCAAGGCCGTATCTGCGATCTGCGCGTCGATGACATCGGAATTGGCGACGGCCGCAAAATCCCGCACGCGACGGAGCAGCCGGCCCGCAATACGCGGTGTTCCCCGCGACCGGCGCGCGATTTCCCGAGCGCCTTCCGGAGTAATTTTCGCGCCGAGCACTCGGGCGCCGCGGGTCACCACGCGTTCCAACTCCTCGACCGAATAGAAATTGAGCCGGATCGGAATGCCGAACCTATCGCGCAACGGCGTCGTCAGAAGACCGGCACGGGTGGTCGCGCCGACCAAAGTGAACTTCGGGAGATCAATGCGCACCGAGCGCGCCGCCGGGCCTTCACCGATAATCAGGTCGAGCTGGAAATCCTCCATGGCCGGATAAAGGATTTCTTCGACCGTCGGGTTGAGGCGATGGATCTCGTCTATGAAAAGAACGTCCCGTTCCTCGAGGTTGGTGAGCAGCGCCGCAAGATCGCCAGGCTTGGAAAGGACGGGGCCTGACGTCGCCCTGAAGCCGACGCCCAATTCCTTCGCCATGATCTGCGCCAACGTCGTTTTGCCGAGGCCGGGCGGGCCGGCAAACAGCACGTGATCGAGCGCCTCACCCCGCTCACGCGCTGCCTGGATGAAAACCTTGAGATTGGCGCGCGCCTGCTCCTGTCCGATGAACTCGTCGAGAGACTGTGGGCGGATGGTTGCCTCGAAGGCGTCGGATTCGCGCTTGGCGCCGGTGACGAGGCGGTCCGTCATAACGCCTTCCCCCGCATCTGTTCGTGATTCGTGCTCGGCACAAGCACTAGCACAATTCAAGTAGAGAGTGACCCTAAGTTCAGGTCAGCAACACGCCAAACCGCACAAGCACCCAGCGGCACAGAATGGAAACCACACCGGCGAGAAACGCGAGATACGGAACGAGCCTTGCCTCGGGCAGCGTGAAAAGAACGGCAATGATCGCGAAGGCGATCACGCCGGCAACAGCCGCGGCGATCCACCCGAAGGCACCGTTTCGGAAAACGAAGGGCAACAGACCGATCGCGGCAAGCGCTGCCGCCGGTGCTGCCCAAACATAGGCAAACATCGCCGTCCAGGCGGTTGCCGAAAGAAACCCGCCTACGCCGCGTGCCGCGGTCTCAGGAAAAAAGCCGGCGAGCCCCGCCAGCGGTCCCACCAGAGCGATCAACATTGCACCGATGAACGGACCTACCAGTGTGTAAAACAGAAACGTCCACAATGCGCGCTGACCGTTGCCAAGTCCGTCCATCATCCACCTGCTATTTGGCCAGCTCTTTCAATCCGCGCTTGATGAGCTGAGCCACGTCTGCCGTTTCACCGAGCTCACCCATTGCGCTGGCGATTGCAGCGGCGGCCTGTTGCGGCTGGTAGCCAAGATTGGTCAAAGCCGAGATCGCTTCGGCAGCGGCATTGTTCTCCGGCGGGGTGGCGGCCCAGCTCTGGCCGTTACCCGGCCTTGGGGGCGGAACGTTGACACTGCTGATCGAAAGCTGCGGCGCTTTCTCTCTCAGCTCAGCAACCACCCGCTGCGCCAACTTCTTGCCGACGCCCGGCGCCTGCTCGATGGCAGCCCAATTGCCGAGCGCGATGGCGTTGGCGAGATCCTGCGTGGACAACGTGCCGAGTATCCCCAGCGCCACCTTGGAGCCCACACCCTGGACGGACTGAAGCAACCGAAACCAAGCGCGTTCGACTTCGCTGGTGAAGCCGAACAGGCGGATGGCATCCTCCCGCACTTGCGTCTCGATTGAGAGCGTCACCTCGTCGCCGAGCGTGAGCGAGCGTAGCGTCCGGGCCGAGGCCTGCACCTCGTATCCGACGCCATGCACATCCACGATCAGGTGGCCCTCACCGATGGCGTCCACCCTGCCCCTGAGCCGGCCGATCATAGGTTAGCCACCTGCCGATTGCTGAACTCGACAACCCGTTTGCAAAGCTCGACGAACTCCCGGTAGTCGAGGTCGTTCTTGGCGTCATTGGTCCGCCAAGCACAAATCCGGAAATCAGCGGGCCCAAGCCCGTCACCAACGTGATCTACGGTAGGCAGTAGAGCGAAAGCTGCGTTGTATTTACGCCTACCGATCCTGGACTCCTCATTGTTGTAGGAGCTAATGAGCTCCCATGCCAGGTCTTCACCCGTGTACCAATCTCTCCCTCCGGACAGGAGAACGGCGCGGTGGATGGCCTCTTTATAGGCCTGTCTGGTGGCCGTGTCGTTATTGCGCTTTCGATCACGCCTCACGTGCGCTCTCGCCTTTCTCTCAAGCCACCGATCATAAACTACTTCCAGTACGCGCCCCTGTAGAAAGTCGGGGAGCTGATACTTCTTTGGCATCGCAACCTCCCTCATGAAATCATGGAGGACAGCTGCCTGAATTGCCGGTGATGCGCGTGACAGATGGCAATTGCGAGAGCGTCCGCCTCATCCGCACTCTCGAACTTCGCCTTGGGCAGCAGGTAGCCGATCATGGCCTGGACCTGATGCTTCTCCCCGTGCCCAGTACCGGTCACTGTTTTCTTGATGAGATTGGGGGAATACTCGGCGATCCGCAGGCCCTTCATTGCGGGTGCCAACAGAGCCATGCCGCGCGCCTGGCCGAGCTTCAGCGTGGCGCGGGCGTCCTTGTTGACGAAGGTTTCCTCGACGGCGGCCTCTTGCGGCTTGAAGGTGGCGATGACGCTCGAAAGGCCATCGAAGAGCTCACGCAGGCGATAGGCGAGCTCCTCTTCACCGTTCGACTGGATCGTTCCGGAGGCGACATAACTGAGTCGGACGCCATCAGAGTCGACGACGCCCCACCCCGTCCGCCTCAGCCCCGGGTCGATGCCAATGATGCGAATCGAATTTCCCCGCATGCAATCTGAGTATCACGAATGCGGGGATTGCGCGCGCGACGTTCGGCTGTCGGACTTTACGCGGCCGTGAGCTTCGCCATCACCTCGTCGCTGACCTCGAAGTTCGAGAAGACGTTCTGCACGTCGTCGTCGTCTTCGAGGGCCGAGATGAGCTTCATCACGGTCTCGGCATTGCTCTCGTCGATGGCGGTGGTGATGTTTGGACGCCAGATGGCTTTGACCGAACGGGCCTGCCCGAATTTCTCTTCGAGCGCGTTGGCGACCGAGCCCAATGCCTCAAAGGCGCACGTGACCACGTGACCGTTTTCATCCGACTGAACGTCGTCGGCGCCGGCTTCGATGGCGGCTTCCAGCATTTCGTCCGCGCTCGCCTTGTCGGCGTCGTAGACCACCTCCCCGATGCGGTCGAACATATGGGATACGGAGCCCGTCGCACCGAGATTGCCGCCATACTTGGTGAAGATGGCACGCACGGCGCCACCGGTACGATTCCTGTTATCCGTCAGCGCCTCGACGATGATCGCCACGCCGCCGGGGCCGTAACCCTCATACCGAATGTTCTCGTAGTTTTCGGTATCCCCGCCCTGTGCCTTCTTGATCGCCCGCTCGATATTATCCTTCGGCATGTTCTCGGCGCGGGCGGCCTGCACGGCCAGCCGCAAACGCGGATTCAGCGCCGGATCGGGCAACCCCGACTTCGCCGCGACCGTGATTTCGCGGGCCAGTTTGGCAAACAGCTTGGCGCGGGCCGCATCCTGGCGGCCCTTGCGATGCATGATGTTCTTGAACTGCGAATGTCCTGCCATGGTTATGTATGAGCTAATTGGCGAGCAACGCGATGCCCGCTCTCGTATGACGTGTCCAGAGATCCCTCGTCTTATAGTTCGGGAGGATAGGCGAAATCCATCCCTCCCGCGTCGGAAGCAATATCTGTCCTCTTTGACCACAGTTACTGCGGCAGAAGCCCGGCTCTTGCGCCCCTCACTTGAGACCGGGGCTCGAGCCTTCCTCCTCGACCCAGAAGGTTGGCTCAACCGGGGAAAGCACGCCACCGAGCCGCAGCGCGCCGACGCGCACGGCCAGGCCGGAAGCGTCATCCGTCTCTATGGCAAATCCCGAGATGGTCGCCGGGCCAAGCGCCGGCTCGAAGCGCTCCCGCGGGATACGGGTCAGGAACCGGTTGATCGGCTCAGCCGTGTCCATGCCGAGCACAGAGTTGTAGTCGCCACACATACCCACATCAGACACATAGGCCGTACCGCCTGGCAGAATGCGGTAGTCCGCGGTGGGCGCATGGGTATGGGTGCCAACGACTCCAGTGACGCGCCCATCCAGGAAGTAGGCCAAGGCCTGCTTTTCGGAAGTTGCCTCCGCGTGGAAGTCGATGACTATGGCGTCGGCCGAGCCGCGTTTCAGGCCACACGCATTCACCTCGTGGTCGATGGCGCGGAACGGGCAGTCGATTTCGGTCATGAACACTCGGCCGAGAGCATTGATGACGAGCACTTCCGCTCCATTCGCTGCCTTGAAGAGCCCTGCTCCTTTGCCTGGCGTTCCGGGCGGGAAATTGATGGGCCTCAGCAGGCGCGGATGCCGCTCGATGAAGACCAGCGCCTCCTTCTGGTCGAAGGCATGATTGCCAAGCGTGATGACGTCAGCCCCGGCCCCAATCAGATCCTCGACGATCTGCTCCGTGATGCCGAACCCGCCAGCTGCGTTCTCGCCGTTGACGATGACGAAGTCGAGCCTGTAGCGGCGACGCAACCCCGGAAGAGCCTCAAGAACGGCTTTGCGGCCCGAACGACCAACAACATCACCCAGGAAAAGTAGTCTCATTCACCCTCTGCGCAGTTGCGCGGTCCGGATGGGGTGAGCACCCAATCGAGCCGCTGGTCGAAATCAAGCCGGGGCACCGCCGGCACTTCTTGTTCGTCGTAGGCGAGGCCTATTGCAACAAGGCCTCTGGAAGATCGGGCCATCGCGATGGTTCGATCATAGAACCCACCGCCATAGCCCAACCGATACCCTTGGGCATCGAACGCAAGCAGCGGGACGAGCAACGCGTCTGGCTCGACCTCGGGTGCATCCGGCAGTGGCTCACGCAGGCCCCAACGGGCCTCAGCAAGCGGATCACCCGGCTGCCACGCACGAAAAGAGAGAGGCGCGCCCTTCTCTCGCACAAGCGGCAAGGCAAGACGATAGCCTTCCCGGTTAATCCGCTGCAGGAGTGGCAGCGGATCGATCTCCTCTCCTATCGCAATGTAGCCCGCAACAACAGCGCCCTGAGGCAGTCCAGCGAATCCGATGCCATGTCCGGCAATCCGGTGGGCAGCTTCGTCGCGGAGATCAGGCGGCAGGCTGGCCCGGATGCGTTTCGCAGTGGATCTCAAGTTCTGTTTTGCCAGAGCCACTGCGTTTCGATCTGCCACCTGCAATCCGAGCCCTTCAGCACCAGCCGCGCCAATCAAGGCACGGCAAGGCCCAAAAAGTTAAGCGCCGCGAAGGCCGTCGGAGCGGAAGATCCCGCTAGGTCCCTACAAAGTAGGTGGGCGCCATATGTCCAAGACCACGGTCAAGGACAGGGACAGCTCCCAAGCGGTACTTATCGGCCCCGGGGAAATATGCGCTCCTAACGAACCCCGCAGCGCGAACGAATCTATTGATTGGGCCGAAAAATTCCAACCTCTGACCTGCGTCATGACGTCAGAAATGGAAAGCCAGGGTCGCGTGGCAACTCGAGGCCAAGCCCCGCGTTCCGGAAAATCTGGCTCGAACGGGGGACGTCAGCAGCCCAATCGTCAGCCGACGTGCTGCATTCGTTGATCTGACAACGACGATGTTCTCGATTCCAATGCAGCCAAGCGCTCGCGCGCTTCGAACAGCTCGTCTGCCACAAGCAACGATGCCATCAGAAGAAGGCGATCATCACCGATCTGACCGAAATCTCTGACGAGCTGGTCGACCTTCTCTCGGACATGTTCCGCAAGAGCGAACAGACGCTGTTCTTCCCCGTCTTCACAACGTAGGCGGTAGGTACGCCCGTTCAGCGTCACTGAGACCTGCCCCATCGGCCTCTTCAGCAGCCATGCGGCTGCCGCCCCGCGCGAATCAGTTTCGTCGCTCGAGGATGTTATGGATGGAATCAATCACCCAATCAATGCGATTCAGAACTTCGACGCGCTGGCTCTCGAGTTGCTGGATCCGGGCCACGGCTGCGGCAAGTTGGGCACGAAGTTCGTTTCGCTCTCGCTCGAGTTGAGAAATAGCGTCGAGCGGCGCTTCGCCTGATAGCGAAGCTTGCGGTGGCGTTTTCTTCGCAACCCGGCTGCCGGTTCGTGGCGCAGCCGTTCGTCCCTTTTTTTGCCGATCCCTCTGCGTCATTCGGCTGATCCTGGCGTGCGACGCAGAGCCCCCCTGGCTTACGCATCGCCGGGTGAAGTTAAGGCGCCTCAAACTGCTCAGTCAACTCGTCGGACGTCGAACCATTCATTGTCAACCATGAGTGCTGCACCGAAGTCGCACGCCGCATTGACTCCGTGGTACGAGGGGAACATCTAATCGCCACGTTCATTTGAATTTCAAACGACGAGGGCCGCGGCTGACGGCCGGTCGCCAAACGCTCGCCAGGAGAGGAATTATGGCAATAAAGATCGCGATTTCAGGGTTCGGGCGCATTGGCCGGAACGTGCTCCGCGCAATAGCCGAGAACAAACGTTCCGAGGTTGAGGTGGTCGCAATCAACGACCTCAGCTCCCCCGAAGATAACGCCCACCTCTTCAAGTACGACAGCGTCCACGGGACCTACCCCGGAGAGGTCAAGGTCGAGGGCGATCACATGGGCATCGGCTTCGGCAAGCCGATCCGGGTGCTCGCGATCAAAGACCCCTCACAGCTTCCTTGGAAGGAGCTCGGCGTCGATATCGTCATGGAGTGCACCGGCGTCTTCACAGACAAGGAGAAGGCCAAGGTGCACCTGGACGCCGGAGCCAAGCGGGTCCTCGTCTCGGCCCCATCCAAGGGTGCAGACTTGACCGTCGTCTATGGCGTCAACCACGACAAGCTGACGGCGGATCACAAGGTTGTATCCAACGCTTCCTGCACGACCAACTGCCTGGCGCCCGTGGCCAAGGTTCTGCACGAGCTGTGCGGGATCAAGTCGGGTTACATGACCACGATCCACGCCTACACGAACGACCAGCGGATCCTCGATCAGGTCCACAAGGATCGTCGTCGCGCCCGTGCCGCGGCTATGTCCATGATCCCGACTTCAACCGGCGCCGCTGCTGCAGTCGGTCTGGTGCTGCCTGAGCTCAAGGGCAAGCTCGACGGAACTGCTATACGCGTACCGACGCCTAACGTGTCGGTTGTTGACCTGAAGTTCATCCCGGAACGCGAGACGACCGTCGACGAGATCAACAAGGCGATGGAAAGGGCCGCCGCCAACGAGCTCAAGGGCATTCTGGCGGTCAACCACAAGGAACTCGTCTCGATCGACTTCCTGCATTCGCCGGCTTCATCGACCTTCGACGCCACACAGACTCAGATCGTCGACGGCGGTCTCGTCCGTGTGATGTCGTGGTACGATAATGAATGGGGCTTCTCAAACCGTATGATCGATACGGCCGTGGCCATGGGCAAGTTGCTCTGAGGTCGAGGCCGTGAGCGGTCGGCGAGGGTCCCATGAGCAGTTTTCAGCAACTGCCATCTGCCCTCGCCAATGTTCCGGCTGATATCACCGAGGTGCTCAGGCGCGTCCGTTTGGCTGGCGGGCGCGCCATTGCCTATCTTGAAACACGTCAATTTTTCGAAGCGAGAGTTTGGGTAAGGACACTCCCTAGGAGACGTGCCAATGACTGAAAGACTTGAGGATATCGCTCAAGCCATGGTTGCCCCGGGAAAGGGCATCCTGGCTGCTGATGAAAGCACCGGAACCATCAAGAAACGGTTCGACTCGATTGGGATCGAGAACACCGAGGAGAACCGTCGCAATTACCGGGAAATGTTGTTCCGCAGCACGGACGCGATGCGGAACTACATCTCCGCCGTGATCCTCTACGACGAAACCATTCGCCAGAAGGCCAAGGATGGGACGCCGCTGGTCGACCTTATCAAAACCGCCGGGTCCATCCCTGGCATCAAGGTCGACAAGGGTGCGAAGGCTCTCGCCGGGCCGACCTCCAAGATCGAAAAGGTGACGGAAGGTCTTGATGGCCTGCGCGAGCGGCTTGCCGAGTACTACGAGCTCGGCGCCCGCTTCGCGAAGTGGCGCGCCGTCATCACGATCGCGGACGGTTGCCCGACCTGGAACTGCGTAAAGGCTAACGCTCATGCGCTTGCCCGATATGCGGCCCTCTGCCAGGAGGCGAACATCGTCCCGATCGTCGAGCCGGAAGTGCTTATGGACGGTGAGCATTCCACCCACGACATTGATCGCTGCTACGAGGTCACCGAGTGGACGCTGCGGGCGGTGTTCGAGGAGCTTTATGACGCCCGCGTTCGGCTCGAGGGCATGGTGCTGAAGCCGAACATGGTCATCGCCGGCCAGAAGTGCCCGAAACAGGCGAGCCCGCAGGAGGTGGCTGAGCGTACGGTGCAGTGCCTGAAAGCCACTGTTCCGGCCGCGGTACCCGGCATTGCCTTCCTGTCCGGCGGCCAAACCGACGAGCAGGCGACGGAGCACCTGTCGCTCATGAACGCCATGGGTAACCTGCCCTGGAAGCTCACCTTCTCCTATGGCCGCGCGCTGCAGGCCGCCGCGCTCAAGGCCTGGGGAGGCAAGTCGGAGAACGTCGCCGCTGCCCAGCGCGCCTTCGCCCATCGCGCAAAGATGAACGGCCTTGCCTCGCTCGGCCGCTGGGAGCCTTCGCTGGAGAAAGCGGCGGCGTAATTCAGATATTACGCCGACTGACAAACGAGCCCGGCCAAGCCGCGCCGGGCTCTTCTCTTATATCCCCCGCGTTAATTGGGATCGTGTATTTAATTGCTCGGCACTTTGCTTGCTTCAAAAGCACAGCTCGTATTCAACGTCACCGTTTGGCCGGATTCGGCGGGGATAGGGCTGGCGTGATGCAAAGGTTTCTGGGAGCAGCCGGCTAATGGCACGGGAAGACAAGCCCCAAATCTTCCTGACCCTTGAGACTGGCGAGTCAGCGTTCGACCGCCTGGCGGCTGCGCTTGCGGCAGTTTTTATTCCTTCCGTGTTGCTGGTGCCTCCCGCAGGGCAGTCTTTTGACCAGGCAACAACGCGACAGCTTGTGGAGCTCGCCCAAAGCAAAGGGGCCGCCGCTCTCCTCCTTGACGAGCCGGATCTCGCCCGCCAGCTTAAAGCCGATGGCATTCACCTGCCTGACGGAAAGGATCTGAATGACCGCTACCAGGCAGCGCGCAAGACGCTTGGCGGTGGCCGGATTGTCGGCGTACAGGTCAGCTCTCGTCATGATGCCATGGTGCTTGGGGAGGCAGGCGCCGACTACATCGCGTTCGGAAGGCTGTCTTCCGCTGAAGAGGCCCGCGAAAAACAGCTTGAGCTGATTGCCTGGTGGGCGGAGCTCTTCGAGGTGCCTTGCGTCGCTTTGGGTAGCTCGACGGTAGACGAAGCGGTGACGCTGGCGAGGTCCGGCGCCGATTTCGTGGAGTTCAGGATTGCCTCCGGCATTTCGCCAGCAAATATCGCCGACGAAGTCAAATCGCTGTCCGAACGTCTTACGAAGACACCTGCAGAGTAAGACGATGCGCGTGCGAGCAGCTCTCCTGATGGGATGCATGGCGCTCTTCGCCAGCTCTGCGCCAATCCTCGCCCAGACGAGTTCCTGGTCGACGGAGACTCAGCCGCAGCAGAAAGCCCGAGCGAAGTCCCGGCCCATGGCAAAGCCGGAGCCCAAGGGGCCGAAGGCGCTCGAGAACAAGCAAAGCACCGACCCGGTGAGCAAGCTCGCGCCGGGACAGGCTGATAATAATCCGCTCTCAAAGTATCTTGTCCCGGCCACTGGCGAGGATGCCGCCTACATTGCCTTCGAGCAGGGGCAGTACCTGACCGCACTCAAACTCGCTGAGGAGGCGGCAAAGAAGAATGACCCGCAGGCGCACACGCTCATCGGGCGCATTTACGCGGAGGGCCTCGGTGTTCCCAAGAATGAGGCTGTTGCCGCCCAGTGGTTCGCCCGTGGCGCCGAGCTGGGTGATATTGAAGCTGCATTCGCGCTCGGCCTAATGTTCGCCGAAGGCCGCGGAGTCGAGAAAGACCGAGAAGCTGCGGGCCGCATGTTCGAGATCGCCGCCGCCAAGGGGCACCCTTACGCCAATTACAACCTCGGCCTGCTGTTCCTGAGCGGCGACGGCAAGCCGGAGAACCCGTATCGAGCTGCGTTGCACATCAAATACGCTGCCGAAAAGGGCGTCGTGGCCGCGCAGTACGATCTCGCCGTCCTGTACCAGACCGGTCACGGTGTCGAGGCTGATGCCTATCAGGCCGCCCTTTGGATGCGAAAAGCCGCGGAGCAAGGGCTGGTCGACGCAGAATACGACTACGCCGTAATGCTCCTGCGTGGATTCGGCCTCAACGCCGATGTGCCGAAAGCCGTCGACTACCTTCGGTCCGCCGCCGAGAAAGGCTTCCCTGGCGCGCAGAACCGCCTCGCACACGTGCTCGCGGACAACAGTCGAGGACAGCAAAACCTCGTCGAAGCGGCCAAGTGGCGCATTTTGGCCCGGGACGCTGGCCTCGAAGACAAGGTGCTCGACGAAATGGTGGCCCAGCTGCCGGAGAAGGATCGCCTGGTCGCCGAGCAGGCTGCGCAGGACTGGCGCGAACGCGCGGCGATGGGAATTCTGACCCAATAGCTCTGACGCGCAAAAACGAGCGGGGCGCCGCGGCGTCACCTTGTCTTTAAGTGCAGGAACGGCTAGTCGAAACGCCCACGCTTGGAGCTCGCATAGTTCCGAGCCCGCCTGTGCAGTCAAGACAAGACATTAACTTCCATTCTGAGAGCCGCCGGTCTCATGCCTGCTTCCGCCCTTATGAACGTCATGATTTCCGCAGCCCGCAAAGCTGCGCGCAGCCTCGCGCGCGACTTCGGGGAGGTTGCAGAGCTACAGGTGTCGGTGAAGGGGCCCGCAAACTTCGTCTCCGCTGCCGACCACCGGGCAGAAGAAATCCTGTTCCAGGAGCTGTCCCGTGCCCGCCCTGGCTACGGCTTCCTGATGGAAGAGCGCGGCGAAATTCCCGGTGCCGACAAGACACATCGCTGGATCGTCGATCCGCTCGACGGCACTACCAACTTCCTGCACAGCATCCCGCTGTTCGCCATTTCGATCGCGCTTGAACAGGAAGGCCAGATTGTGGCGGGATTGATCTACAATCCCATCTCGGATGAGATGTATACGGCCGAGAAGGGCAAGGGGGCTTTCCTGAACGACCGGCGCATCCGGGTGGCGGCTCGTCAGTCGCTGGGGGACGCGGTGGTGGCCACAGGCATTCCGCATCGCGGACGGGTTGGCCACGCCCGGTTCCTGCGGGAGGTCGAGGCCGTCATGCGCGAGGTTGCAGGCATCCGGCGTACGGGCTCTGCCGCGCTGGACCTTGCCTGGGTCGCGGCTGGTCGTTTCGATGGGTACTGGGAGCATAATCTGCAGGCGTGGGATCTGGCGGCAGGCATTCTGATGGTGCGCGAGGCCGGCGGTATCGTCACGGATACCGAGGGTGGCAGCAAAGTCCTGGAAACCGGCGACGTCCTGGCCGGCAACCCGGCCATCTCGAAGGGGCTACTGTCGGTGCTGGGGGCGGCTCAACGCGCCGGCTAATTACGGGCGCGAGCCCCAAGGCACGATATTGCCGGTTTTGCCTGCCACGTGATTTCGCTAAGGTCGCCTGCGCGTCCGTCATGAGGCTTGAATAGATGGCCAGAAAGCGACAAGCAGAAATCACGGCGAGGTCCCTTCATCGCACGTTGAGCTCGCCAGGCGGCTACCTGCTCAACATGATCTTTTTCCTGACGATCGTCGGCTTTATTGCCGCGATCGCCATGCCGACGTTGATCGCGGCCTTTCTCAACAACCCCTTTCTCAATGGCCTGATCGTCTTTGTTCTGTTCGTCGGCATTATCTACTCATTCCGACAGGTCATTCGGCTGTACCCGGAAATTCGGTGGGTCAATGCCTTCCGCATTGCCGATCCGGGACTGGCCATTTCACACCGGCCAAAGCTGCTGGCACCGATGGCCACCATGCTGCGAGACCGCACGGGCACGCTCTCGCTCTCAACGGTTTCGATGCGGTCGATCATGGATTCGATCGCCTCGCGGCTCGATGAGGCACGCGACATGGGCCGGTACATGGTCGGGCTTTTGGTGTTTCTCGGCCTGCTCGGTACCTTCTGGGGCTTGCTTGAAACCATTACGTCCGTTGGCGTAACCATCAGCAGCTTGGACACGAGAGCTAACGAGAGCGCCCTGATTTTCGAGGAACTGAAGTCCGGTCTGGCGGCTCCACTGAAAGGCATGGGAACCGCCTTTTCTTCCTCGCTACTCGGCCTCGCCGGATCGCTCGTGCTTGGCTTTCTCGAGTTGCAGGCCAGCCAAGCCCAGAACCGCTTCTATAACGAGCTCGAAGAGTGGCTCTCCGGCATCACGGAGCTGTCCCCAGGAGGGGGTTCCACGGAGCAAATGACGCGCCAGCTCTACTCCGCTGTCTTCGAGATCCAGCGGTCCATCTCCGAGCTGACGGAACGTTTGCAGACTGGCTTGCCTGAGGGTAGCAGCAACGACGCCATGCGCGAACTAGCCCAAGGCGTAAACGAGCTCGTGGCGCAAATGCGCGCGGAACAGCAGGTCGTTCGTCAGTGGGTCGATGACCAGGCTGCCCAGCAGAACCAACTCATCAACACGCTGCAGGAGCTTGCCAGCAGCTTCAAACGTCGCGGAGCTTGAGCCATGCCGCGCGGGCGCAGTCGCCACAGCGGTCAGTATGGAGAGTTCTGGCCAGGTTACGTGGACGTCCTCTCCACGCTGCTTCTGGTTTTCACCTTCCTGCTGTCGATCTTCATGCTCGCGCAGTACTTCGTGACCCAGGAGTCGAGCGGCAAGGACGCGGCGCTGAGGCGCCTCAATCGGCAAATCGCCGAACTGACAAACCTGCTCTCTCTCGAAAAAGGCAAGTCGAAATCTGTTGAGGACGAGCTGGCGACACTGCAAGCGACGCTTGCGAGCCTGCGCGAAGAAAACACCCGATTGACGGGGCTTCTTGCCGAGAAAGACCAGGCGATCCAGGGCGGCCAGGCCCGGATCAGCGCCCTCACCTCCGATCTCGAAGAGCAAACTAAGATTTCGAACGAGGCGCTGGCGAAGGTCGACCTCCTTAATCAGCAGCTCTTGGCGCTACGGCGGCAAATTGCGGCGCTCAATGAAGCTCTGGAGGCGTCGGAGCGGAAGGATCAAGAGGCGCAGGATCGCATCAAAGACCTCGGACAACGCCTCAACGCGGCACTCGCGCGTCAGGTGCAAGAGTTGCAGCGCTATCGCTCCGACTTCTTTGGGCGCTTGCGCGAGCTCCTGAAGGACCGCAAGGACATCCGCGTGGTGGGCGACCGGTTCGTCTTCCAGTCAGAGGTGCTTTTCCCATCCGGTTCGGCGGAGCTGACGCCGGAAGGTCTGGCTGCGATCGACCAGCTTGCAACGGCTATTCTCGAACTCGAACGCACGATACCGCCGGAGATCAACTGGGCTTTGCAGGTGGATGGGCACACCGATAGCCGGCCCATCAGCAGCTATCAGTTCCCCTCCAACTGGGAGCTGTCGACAGCGCGCGCGATTTCGGTGGTGCGTTATTTGATTTCCCGTGGCGTGCCCCCCAACCGGCTCGTCGCGGCCGGTTACGGCGAATTCCAGCCGCTTGAGCAGGGGACTGACGAAGAGTCCATGCGCCGCAACCGCCGCATCGAGCTCAAGCTGACGAACCGCTGAAGGCTGTGGTGCGCCGTCGCTTACGGACAATGCGTACCCGCTCTAAATGTTTGGGCGGCACCTACTGTGCCGCTTCTCCCGCGAACTGCAGCTCGGCAAGCCGAGCATAGAGACCGCCCTTGCGGAGAAGCTCCGCGTGCGTCCCCTCCTCCAAGATCCTGCCGCCATCGAACACCAGGATACGGTCAGCTTTCTGAATCGTGGCCAGCCGGTGGGCGATGACGAGCGTGGTTCGGCCGCTCATCACCTGCTCCAGCGCCTTCTGCACCAGCACCTCACTTTCGGCATCGAGCGCACTCGTGGCCTCGTCGAGCAGCAGGATCGGCGCATCGCGCAAGATCGCCCGCGCAATGGCAATGCGCTGGCGCTGGCCTCCCGACAGCGACACACCCCGCTCGCCGAGCCGGGTCTCGTATCCTTGCGGTAATGCCCGAATGAACTCGTCCGCCTGGGCAAGCTTGGCCGCGCGAACAACATCCTCAAGGCTGGCTGTTGGACTGCCGTAGCGGATGTTCTCGGCCACCGTATCCGCGAACAACGCCACTTCCTGCGGGACCAGGGCAAATCTGGCGCGCAGCTGGCTCAAATCAGCGTCCGCGACGCGAACACCATCCACCCGAACCTCGCCCGAAACCGGATCGAAGAAGCGTAGGAGCAGATTGAAAACAGTGCTCTTACCGGCCCCGGACGGCCCGACCAGGGCCACCGTTTCGCCGGGAGCCACGCTGAACGATACGTCCTCAAGTGCCGACGCCTGTCGGTTCGGATATTTGAAGCAGACGTGCCGGAACTCGATCTCGCCGCGGGCCGGGCCTGGAAGCGGGGTTGGGTTTGCCGGCGAGCGGATTTCAGGACTGACGGCCAACAACTCCGTCAGCCGTTCCGCAGCGCCCGCGGCCTGGCTGACTTCTCCCCAAACCTCGGATAGCTGGGCCAGGGAAGCCGCCGCGAAGACGGCATAGAGAACGAACTGGCTCAGACGGCCGCCCGAAATATCTCCCCGCACGACCGCGTCGGCCCCATACCACAGGACGCCAACGATGCTGGCGAACACCAGGAAAATGGTCATGGCTGTAAGGCCAGCACGAGCCCTGAGCCTTGCGCGCGCCGCCTCAAAAGCTGTCTCGACGGAGGCAGCAAAACGACCCGCCACGCGCTGCTCGCTCGTAAACGCCTGCATCGTACGTACGGCGGCAAGGTTCTCCGCTGCGTAGGCCGACGCATCAGCCAGCGTGTCCTGCGCCCGGCGCGACAGGCGGCGCACCAGCCGGCCATAGGCGATGAGGGGCAGGATGATCGCCGGAATGGCGACAAGCACGAGCAATGAAAGGCTCGTGCTGGTGACGAACATCATCACCAGCGCGCCCAGCAGCATGATCCCGCTGCGGAGCGCCTGGCTGAGCGCCGTTCCTGCCGCCGCCTTGATCTGCGTGGTGTCGGCAGTAAGCCGGCTCATCACCTCGCCGGAGTGATTGACTTCGTAGAACGCTGGCCCGAGCCGCGAGAGATGCGCAAAGACGTCCGAGCGCAAATCCGCGACCACGCGCTCGCCAAGCCAGTTCACGAAATAGAACCGCGCAGCGCTCGCCGCTGCCAGCAGCAGGCCGATGACGATCAGCATCGAGAAGTACTGATCGACGAACGCGACATTCCTCTCCGAAAAGCCGAAGTCGATCACTCGCCGCACGGCAAGCGGCAAGGCCAGCATGGCCACGGCGGAAACAACAAGCGAGACCCCGGCCAGCACCAGCATGCCAGGGTGCTTCAGAACGTAGGGTTTGAGGCTGAGGAGAGGACGCAGCGAACGGCGCGACGACGGCTCTGCGCCATTTTCGGCGGTCATCAGCTCCGCCCTAAACTTTCTCGGCCCTCTCACGTCGTCGTCAACTCCGCTGGCCCGGCTTAAAATTCCTCGTAGCCGGCAACAATAGACCGGTTCCCATTACAAACCGATATGCCAGAACCCCGTCTCCCAAAGGGCTGCCCTGATGCCGCAGTTCGGCGCATGACTTGTGCCGGGCCGCTCTTTCCTCTATGTAGGCCGCTCAAGCATCCCTGAAGGAATGTCTTTGTCCGCTCCGCTCGTGAGAGCGTGTGCTGTATTGAGAGCCGCCATGAAGACCGACATCCATCCCGACTACCACCAGATCAAGGTGGTCATGACCGACGGGACAGAGTTTGTCACCTACTCCACCTACGGGAAGGAAGGTGACACGCTGACCCTCGACATCGATCCCAAGACCCATCCGGCCTGGACTGGCGGCGACCAGAAGCTCGTCGACCGCGGCGGCCGGCTGTCTCGCTTTAAGAAGAAGTTCGAAGGCCTGTTCTAAGGTCCTCCCTGGTGCCGCATCCCATTTGCGGCGCCTTTTCTTTTGTCTTTTTGCGCTTATCGGCTGACGCCAGCCACCATCTTTGCACAGCACCCTTCAGAATTTCCGCCTCGTCCAGACCGCTTTCTCGAAGTCGGTCACAACTTCCAGCGGGTTATTCCAACTTTGAGCAAAGATTAGTGCTTGCTCAATGGGATAGCGGACAACGCTCAACTCAAAATTAACCTGTTCGGGCGATCGTACGCCGTGGAGTGCCGGTTCGGGGGCCGGCTCGACTTCACGGCATTTTCGTCGCGAACGGAGAGTCCGCGTTGCACGCCACCGCGCAAAAACCTCTGTTGACGCGAGCAGTTCTGGGCTCGCAGGCCTTACCGGGGCGACCGGCAAGCGCGGCCGTGCGACTGAAGCGCAAACAAGCGCGGCGAAATGCTTTTGGCCTCACGACAGTAGCTGCCGCCCTTATCGGCGCGGCAGTCTTCGCTGGCCTCACTCATTGGGGAGCCAACGCCCGCGAAGCGCGGCCGTTCATCGAGGAAGCGGACCGGCTCGCCGAGCTTGCGGGCTTTGGCGTGCAGCAGGTTTTCCTTACAGGGCATCGCATGACCTCGGACCGGGACATCTTCGATGCCCTGGACCTCACGCATGCGCGCTCCCTGCTCCGGTTCGACGGCAACGCTGCACGCGAGCGGATCGAAGAGCTGCCCTGGATCAAGACGGCGGCGATCACCCGCATTTTTCCCGACGGCATCAGCATCGAGGTGACCGAGCGCGAGCCGCTGGCCGTCTGGCACATCGACGGCCGTGATCTGCTCATTGACGCTACCGGCCGCGTTCTGGGAGCTGCCCCGCCGCAGGCGAAAGCTGAGCTGCCGCTCGTGTCGGGCAAGAATGCCTCCACCGCTGCTGCCACGATGTTGGAACAGCTCGACGCCTTTCCGCGGATCAGAGGTCGGCTGCAGGAAGCCGTTTTCGTTGCCGGGCGCCGCTGGACGCTGCTGCTCAAGGACGGCCCCACCCTTCATCTGCCGGCGGAGCGTATGACGGAGGCGCTCGCCCGCATTACAGATGAACCGGAGCTCACGCAGCTGTTGAACAACAGCCGCTACGCGGCGATCGACCTCCGCTTCCCCGACCGCATCGTCCTTTCACCGAGACCAGAAGAGGAGAAGAAAACCGCCTCCGGTCATCAACTGCAGCCCTCTGGATGACGCTGCTGAGGAGATGATCCGATGCCATTCCATGTAGCTACTGGCGACGTGCTCGGCCTCCTCGACATCGGCACGAGCAAAATCTGCTGCCTCATTTTGGTGCCGGACCGCAGCTATCGCACAAGCGAAGGCGCTGCGCCCGGATACCGCGTCGTGGGCTTCGGCCATCAACGCTCCCGCGGAGTCAAAGCAGGCGTCGTCGTTGACCTGGACGAGGCCGAACAGGCCGTCCGCGCCGCTGTTGCGCAGGCGGAACGCATGGCCGGCGTCAGGCTGGAGGAGGTTATCGTCGGTGCCGCTTGCGGCCGGATGCGCTCGACGCATTTCGTTGCGCACGCCGATATCGCGAGCGGTTACGTGCGCGAGAGCGACATAAAACGATTGAAGGCCGCTGGTCGTGCCTATGCCGAACGTGATGGGCGTCTGCTCATTTATCTCGACCGGCTCGGCTGGCGCATCGACGGCGTTCCGGGGATCCATGACCCAAAGGGCATGGCCGGCCGCCGTCTCTCTGCTGACCTACACGCCATCACGGCAGACGACGCGCCGCTGCGCAACCTGGTTCTGCTGATTGAGCGCTGCTACCTCAGTCTCACCCGCGCCATTCCCAGTCCGCTCGCGAGCGCCTTGGCTGTCACCAGCGAAGAGGAGCGCCGTCTCGGCATCACCTGCCTCGACATCGGCGGTGGGATGACGTCCATCTCCGTCTTTGCGGATGGTCGTTTCATTTTCGCCGATTCCGTGCCTGTCGGAGGAAATCACATGACCTTCGATATCGCGCGTGAGCTCCGGACCCCCCTTGCAGAAGCCGAGCGAATCAAGGCGCTTTATGGCACATTGGTTGCAGCTAGATCTGATGAACATGAAGTCATCACGTATCCCCTTGCCGGGGAGGAGGAGCCGACGCTGCATCACACGACGAAGGCGCGGCTTCGAGAGATCCTGCAACCGCGTATGGAAGGGCTTCTCGGGCTTGTTCGCGAGCGTCTGCAGCGCAGCAATGTCATGAGTTACGCGGGGGAACGGGTCGTGCTCACCGGGGGGGCGAGCCAGCTGATTGGGATCGGTGAATTCGCCGCAAATACGCTGGGCCGGCCGGTTCGTTTGGCGCGTCCACAGCCCATCAGTGGCATGGCAGCCAGTTCTTGCAGCCCGGCCTTCGCAACAGTCATCGGATTGGCCGCCGCGGCTCAGTTGTCGCGAGGCTGCTGGTCATCCTTTCCGGAATATCCGGGAACGCAAGAAAGCTACCTCGGCCGCGTTGGACAATGGCTTCGCCAGAGCTTCTGAGATGCGGTTCGATGTGGATATCAAGGCAGCGGCCATGATTCGCAATGTAAATTGCTGCATGCAGGAGAAGATTCGCTCGCCTGCCTCGAGCCGCACAGGACCGTCATGAGCATCAAACTCGAGCTTCCCAAGATAACCGACCTCAAGCCACGGATCTCCGTGATCGGGGTCGGCGGCGCGGGCGGCAACGCAGTCAACAATATGATTGCCGCCGGTCTTACCGGCGTGAACTTTATTGTCGCAAACACGGACGCTCAGGCGCTCGCAGCTTCCAGCGCTGAGCACCGCATTCAGCTTGGCGTCAACCTGACGGAAGGGTTGGGCGCAGGCTCGAAACCGGAGATCGGTGAAGCAGCGGCCGAAGAAGCAATCGACGAAATTCGGGCCCAGATCTCCGGCTCGCACATGGTCTTCATCGCTGCCGGCATGGGCGGTGGTACGGGAACGGGTGCCGCATCCGTCATCGCGCGCGTCGCTAAAGAGCTCGATATTCTCACGGTCGCTGTCGTCACGAAGCCCTTCCACTTCGAGGGCTCGCGGCGCATGCGCATTGCAGAGGCGGGCATTGCCGAACTGCGCAAGATCGTCGACACGCTGATCGTTATTCCGAACCAGAACCTGTTCCGGATCGCCAACGAAAAAACGACGTTCGCGGAAGCGTTTGTTCTGGCAGATCAGGTTCTCTACTCAGGCATTGCATGTATCGTTGACCTGATCGTCAAGGAAGGTCTGATCAACCTCGATTTCGCCGACGTACGCACCATCATGAGCGGTATGGGCGCCGCCATGATGGGTACAGGCGAAGCGAGCGGCGAGCATCGTGCCATTCGTGCGGCCGAAGAGGCCATCTCCAATCCTCTGCTCGAGGACGTTTCGCTTCGTGGCGCAAAGGGCCTGCTGCTGTCGATCATCGGCGGGCGTGACCTGACGCTTTATGAGGTCGATGAAGCGGCAAGCCGCGTGCGCCAGGAGGTCGATCCGGAAGCGAATATTATTGTCGGCGCGACGTTTGACGACAGCCTGGGCGACCGCGTTCGCGTCTCCATCGTCGCCTCGGGCATGTCGGATGAGCCGAAGCCGGCATCTTCAACACCATCGCCAAGCTACCACACCACCGTAAGCCGTCCGTCGTCTGCGCCGACGAGCCAGTCGCAACAGCCTCAACATCATCCATCCTCGGAGGCTCCGACGCGGACCTACGAAACGGCTTCGGAAAACGCCCCGAATCAGGCGTCGACCAATCCCGACCATCTCGTGCAAACGCTCTCGAAAGCGTACGATAACAGCTCGGGAAACAACGGCGACGGTTCGCAATCCAATACCTGGCGCGGTCCAGGCGATGTGCTGATCGAGGAAGGCCCGCCTCAACTTGGGCCGACTATTTCACCGCCGCCGCTTCCTACTGCAGGAGCGCAGTCGAACAATGCCGGCATGCGCCCTGCGTCAGAGCCTTTCACGCCGGGCCCGCCTGTCGAAACAAGACGGGGACCTCGCCGTATGCCGACGGTCGAGGACTTCCCGCCTGTGGGACAGCGGGAATATCGTGCCAAGACCGGTTGGTACGAATCGCAGCAGCGGCCACGCGCTTACACGCCGCAACACGAGAACGAATCGCGCGGTTTCAACCTGTTCCGGCGAATCACCGGTCTTGCCCGGCGCACGGAGCAGCGTGCCCCTGATCGTCAGGAGTTCAGTGCACAGCCGACTCGGTCAGTCGCTGATCGTCAGCCAACTCAACATTCTCCTGCCCCGCAGGATGGCATGCCGGACAACAGCTCCGACAACATGCACGCCAAGCAACAACGCATTGAAATCCCTGTGTTTTTCCACAAGGATCGCAATCGGCAACAATCTTAACGCGAGGTTAAAGGACGGCTCAGCCCGTGCCTGCAGCTTTGCGGTAACAGAGTGTAAGAAACCGTGATTTGTCCCCAACCGGGACACCAAGTTATCGTCAGCGCATCAAATCGTTCGCCCACTGCCTGTCCCAGGTCTCAAGTTAATAAATGACCGCGTAGCACAGGCAATCTTGCGGCGGATGAACGGGGAAGGTGGTCCGAAAGCGCGTATGCGCTAGCTGGCCTGCCTGAGGGATCGAGGGACGGCGCAGACCATGTCGAAGCGATTCATCGGCGCGCGACAGACGACGATTGCCCGTGAAATCAAGCTGCAAGGCAAGGGGGTACACAGCGGAGCTCCGGTCTCCGTTACCTTGCACCCGGCGGGCCCCGACACCGGACTGAAATTCCTGGTCAGCAAACGTGGTCGGATCATTGCGGAGATTCCCGCAGAAGTCGGCTACGTGAAGAATCTGACGCTGTGCACGGTGATCGGTGACGACACTGGTGTCACCGTCGGCACGGTTGAGCACCTGCTCGCAGCCCTCCGTGGTCTGTCGGTCGACAACTGCTACATCGAGATCGACAGCAAGGAAGTTCCCATCATGGACGGCAGCTCGGCGCCGTTTGTGAACGCGATCGATCAGGCCGGCATTCGCGAGCTGCCGGAGCCGCGCAAATACATCAAGGTTCTCAAACCCGTTCGGGTTCAGGAGGGTGATAGCTGGGGCGAGCTGACGCCGCATTCGGGCTTCCACCTCGACGTCGAGATTGAATTCGACACGCCTGTGATTGGCCGTCAGCGCCTTGCCTTCGACATCAACCCGGGTGTGTTCCGACATGAGCTGGCTCTCGCGCGGACCTTCGGTTTCATGCGCGATGTTGAGAAGCTCTGGAAAGCCGGGCTTGCGCTTGGCGCTTCACTCGACAACACCATCGCTATTGGTGACAACACCATTCTCAACCGCGAGGGTTTGCGTTGCCCGATGGAGTTCGTCCGTCACAAGATGCTCGATGCGGTGGGCGATCTTGCGTTGGCCGGCTATCCACTCCTCGGCGCTTATCGCTCCGTGCGCGGCGGGCATCGTCTGAACGCCAGCGTACTCAAAGCTCTGTTCGCGGATTCTTCGGCTTGGACGCTGGTTCAGGCCCCGCGTGTTCGCGACACCATCATTTCTCTTCCCGCGGCCATGGCGGTTGCCGCTGGAGAGTGATCAGCTCTTTCGCGACGGATCTTTTCTCTATCCATCCGGCACGCGTGATTTTGCCGGATGAGTTTAGCGCTCGCGTGCGCCCGTTAACTCAAGCCACGGCGCTGCCCCATCCCGACCACAAATCGCGGTTTATAGAAGGGAGAGGGCAGTCGTTTTCTCGGATGCGTACCGTATTATGACGCATCGAATCACACAGTCGGCGCCGGTGTGTGTTGCACCCGGTGATACCGACTCGGCGATAACAGAATGAAGCGTTCAGATCACTGAACGCCAGACGGGGGCGAAGGTGCTGGCGGAGCAAAGATCGAGCAAGACGCGAACGGGCATGCTGGCCACCATACTTGCCGCCTGCCTGGCTCTCGGCGCCTGTGCATCTTCGAACGACGCGGCGAAGATGCTCGATCCGGATCCTCCCGAGAAGATGTATGCCGAGGCTGATGCCCTCCTGAGCCGCGGAAAGTTCGAAGCCGCCGCAAAGAAATTTGAGGACCTGGATCGCGACCATCCTTATTCGCCGGAAGCGCGTCGCGCGATGGTGATGGCCGCGTACGCCTATTGGCGCGCCGGCAAGCCCGATGAGGCAATCGCCACAGCCCGTCGCTATACGACGATGCATCCGGGCACAAAGGAGGCGGCGCTCGCCCACCACATCATCATCTCCGCTTACTTCGATCAGATGGTGGGGCCGAACCGCGACCAAAGCCATGCGCGCAGAGCACTTGCCGAGCTGAAGACGCTGAAGGCCCGTTATCCCGATAGCCCGTACGCGCGCGATGCTGACAATCGCATCCGAATTGCGGAAGATTCGATTGCCGCGCACGAGATGGAAGTCGGCCGCTATTACTTGAAGCGCAAGAACTACATGGCCGCGATCAATCGCTTCAAGACGGTCGTGACCGAATATCAGACCACAGCGCACGTGGAAGAAGCGCTGATGCGGCTCGTCGAGTGCTACATGGCGCTCGGCATCAAGCAGGAGGCGCAAACCGCTGCCGCCGTGCTCGGCCACAACTTCCCGTCTTCGCCCTGGTACAAGGATGCCTACGCGCTTCTGGCGAGCGATGGTCTTGCCCCACGCGAAGACACCGGCTCATGGCTGAGCCGCGCTTGGCGGAATTTCAAGTTGCCCAAGGTCACGTCTGGCTAGCAGACAAATTATTCGCACATTCGGCGGGTCAGCTGTCGGTCAGCAGAAGTAATTTTTCTGCCTAAGAGACTCACGAGCCAGTAATCGACAGAGCTTGGCAAACTTCGCGATCGTCTGTAGTGCCGCCAATTTCGCCGATCAAAGCTAAAAGACTGATCGCAGCTTCAATATCAGCGGAGCCGCCTATTACTCTGCGGCTTCCGCGGTCATCATGGACGAAGTCGACGGCTCCTCGTCGATCATTCCCAGCGCGTGGAGATAGGTCATGAGAATGGCCTCCTCCTCCTCGCGGTCAGCCTTGCTCTTTTTCCGCAAACGGAGGACCTGACGCAACGCCTTGACGTCAAAGCCAAGCGCTTTCGCTTCGGCAAACTTCTCGCGGATATCTTCCGCGATTGCCTTTTTCTCCTCCTCGAGCCTTTCGAGCTGCTCGACGATCTGCCGGAGTTGATTTTGCGCCGAAGCGTGGAGCGTGGTCATCTGAACTGAACCCCCGTTCTATGCCGCTTTGAAGCTCATGACAGCGTCCAGTCGGACGCGCCCCCCAGCGGCATACACCTGAATGCGTATCGCTGCGGGCTGGCATCAACAAGGGGAACGGCTGCCGCAACGCGGCTTTTCCCCACAACTCACCACGGGCGGTCGGCCCACCCTTGGTCGTCAGTGTTGATGCGGTTTCGACTTCTCAAAGGCCGCCAGCTGCTCCGGCGTCGCCTCCTTCTGGTATTTCGCACGCCACTCTTCGTAAGGCATCCCGTAGATGATCTCGCGGGCCTCTTCCTTGCTCAAAGACATGCCGGCAGCGTTCGCTGCTTCCTGATACCAGTTCGCAAGGCAGTTCCGGCAGAAACCGGCCAAATTCATGAGGTCGATATTCTGCACGTCCGTGCGTTCGCGCAGATGGGCGACCAGGCGCCGGAAAGCAGCCGCCTCAAACTCTGTTTTCATCTTCTCGTCAACAGCCATTAGCGAACCTCGCGCAATCAGCCTGTTTTCCTTCCCACATAGGCGCTCGGCGCCGTGGTGTCAGTAGCTCCTGATCGAACTTTAACCTTCGCGTCTCGCTGTAACTCAGAGTGGCCGAGAAGATTTCGCATGATCCGGACAAGCCGCTGGGCCCAGGACGCCTGCCCTTTCTCGTCGCGGATCAGATCCTGCCGGATCTCGATGATGGCGTGCGGAAGGCCACGCATGGCGCCATGCTTCCATAGAGTGTCGCCTTCGAGCTGGCCGGCATAGGGCTCATTGGCTCCAACGATGAGATCACCTTCTGCGCAAAGCGCCTCGAACAAAGGTTCGGCGAACCTCGCGTCGTTCCCCCAAAGAACACCCGCATGCCAGGGGCGCGACACGCCCTTCCAGCTTTCGGTGAAGCTGTGCACCGAGAGAATGGTGGGAGCCACTCCGGTCGCTTCGCACTGGTCAAGCACGCGGTCGATGGCGTCGTGATATGGCCGATAGTAGAGTCGGATGCGCTTTTCCCGCTCCTCCGGCGGAATTGACTTGTTGGCTGGCACGATGGCGCCGTCGGAGAGGCGCATGATCAACGTCGGGTCGTCCTCGCCCCGGTTGGGATCGATCAGCAACCGCGAGTAATGGGTCATCACCGCCGGCACATCGAGCGCTGCGGACATCCTGCGCGTCACCTCTGCAGCGCCGATGTCGTAGGCGATATGCCGCCTAAGCTGACTGTCTGGCAGCCCAAGGGTTCCATACTCAGGTGGAAACGCGTTGCCGGCGTGATCGCAAAGCAGCACGAGACCACCGTCGGCTCGGCCTGGGAGAATTGTGTATGAGTCAGTGACTTGCGGCTCGATCCTGAGGTTTGAACTCGACATCTGCTTTCGTACGCCGTCCCTTGGTTGCGAACGCCCCTATCATCGAGCCTTGACGGCGCAAAGCCAATCCCGCAGATCAGCGCTTGCCGCATTCAGGCGGGCACATTCAAGAGCGGGGTTGCCGGTTGATGAATAACCAAACGAACAACACCGAACAGCAGCGCCAGCTCTTGCTCAAGATGTTCGAGGCTGCAGTGCAGCGCGCCCACCCATCCCGCTGCCTGCCTCAGCACCTTCCGGAACCTCCGGCAAACGGCAAAATCATCATCCTCGCGGCAGGCAAAGCCTCGGCTGCCATGGCGGCAGCGGCTGAGCAGTTCTACAGGGAGCGCGGCGCGGCCGATCGCATCATCGGATTTGCAACGACTCGACATGGGTATGGCCTCAAGACCAGCCTCATCGAGCTCGTGGAAGCCGGCCATCCGGTGCCCGACCAGGCAAGTGTAAAGGCTGCCGAGCGCGCCGTCCGGATGGCACGAGAGGCCGGCCCTGATGATCTCGTGCTCGTGCTGCTATCAGGCGGCGCATCGGCGCTGTGGTCGGCACCGGCAGAAGGGGTCAGCTTCGAGGCCAAGCAGCAGCTCACCAAAGCCCTTTTGCGCTCCGGCGCGCGCATTCACGATCTCAACTGCGTGCGCAAGCACCTCTCGCGCATCAAAGGCGGCAAGCTAGCGCGAGCTGCCTATCCGGCACGACTACTCACGCTGGCCATCTCTGACGTGCCCGGCGACGATCCGGCGACCATCGGATCGGGGCCAACCGTCGCCGATCCGACCACGCTTGGGGATGCGCGCGCTGTGCTGGAACGCTTTGGCATTTCCCCGCCGCCCGAGATCGCGGCGGCGCTCGCAAACCCTGCGAACGAGACACCGAAACCCGGCGACCGAGCGCTCGTATCCTCCGAGTACAAACTTATCGCAGCTCCGTCAGCCTCGCTGGAAGCCGCGGCCGACGTTGCGCGGCAGGCCGGCTATCGTGTCGAAATCCTCGGCGATGCCCTCGAAGGCGAAGCGAGAGACGTCGGTGCGGAACACGCAAAACTTGCGCTGAAAGCACGCGCGAATGGTGAGCGCCTCGCAATCCTTTCAGGCGGTGAACTGACGGTGACAGTGCGAGGTAACGGCCTCGGCGGACCCAATCAGGAATATGCGCTTGGCCTAGCCATCGCACTCGAAGGCGCTCCCGGCATCGCGGCGCTCGCCGCTGATACCGATGGCGCTGACGGCGGTGCCGGCAACCCGGAGGATCCTGCCGGAGCAATCGTGTTGCCGGATACACTCACTCGTGCCGCAGCGAAGAACCTCAAAGCGGCCAATTTCCTGGCCAACAACGATTCGACCACTTACTTTCGCGAACTTGGTGATCTCGTCTTTTCCGGCCCGACACAGACCAATGTCAATGACTTCCGCGCCATCCTGATCGATCCGTAAGTTTGGTTTTCTCTTTCCTCTTGCAGAAGCGTCTGTACTGGAATGTCCACAGCCAACCCGGCCCGCCTCGACTTGTGTAGTCCCGCCATCGACGCCAATCCGGCCCTCCGCCTGCTCGCGGCTGCTGGTGCCTGCCTGCTGGTGATGGCCATGGCGGACTCGGCCTGGGCGGATCTGAGGCTTTGCAACGCCTCCTCCAGTCGCGTGGGCATCGCTATCGGCTACCAGGACGCCAAGGGCTGGACGACGGAAGGTTGGTGGAACGTAGGCGCCCAGACGTGCGAGACGCTGCTTAAAGGCGCAGTCCCCAGCCGGTTCATCTACGTATACGCTATCGACTATGATCGCGGCGGCGAATGGTCTGGACCGAACTACATGTGCACCCATGAGAAGTCCTTCGCCATTCGGGACGTAACAAACTGCCAGCAACGGGGTTATCGGCGCACGGGCTTTTTCGAAGTGGATACTGGTGACGCCAAGGACTGGACCATTCGCCTTGCTGAACCCGAAGGCGCGGGAGCACAAGCCAAATGAGGCGAAATCGCAGGGTTAAAATCGTTGCGACGCTGGGGCCCGCCTCATCGGACCCCGAGATGCTGGAGCGGTTGTTCGAAGCCGGCGTCGACGTATTTCGCATCAATATGAGTCACACCTCGCACGACGTCGCGCGCAAATTGCACGCGGCCGTGCGCAATGCCGAGGTGAAGTTCAAGCGGCCCATCGGCATCCTGTGCGACCTGCAGGGCCCAAAGTTCCGGATTGGTGAGATCGAAGGCGGCCGAGCCTTCCTGAGTGAACGCTCGTATTTCCGTTTCGACACGAACGAAGAGCCTGGCTCAGCCGAGAGGGTGTTCCTGCCGCATCCGCAAATCTTCGAGGCAGTCGAGCCGGGCCACACCCTGCTGCTCGACGACGGCAAGCTGAAGATGCGGGTCGTTGACCGCAGCTTGCGGGAGATTACGGCAGAGGTCCTGGTTGGCGGAGCGCTCGCCAGCCGGAAGGGCATCGCCACGCCGGACAGCATCCTGCCGATCAATCCAATTACGGAGAAAGATCGCGCCGACCTCGATTACGTCCTCCGGCTTGGCGTCGACTGGATCGCCCTGTCCTTTGTCCAGCGCGGAGAAGACCTTGTGCTCGCCCGTCGCCTGATCGGGCAGGGAGCATCGCTGATGGCGAAGATCGAGAAGCCATCGGCCATCGCCGATCTCGACGAGATCATCGCCAACGCCGACGGCTTCATGGTCGCGCGCGGCGATCTGGGCGTCGAGATGCCGATTGAGCGTGTACCCGGCCTACAGAAGGAGATTACGCGGAAGGCCCGCGCCGCCGGCAAGCCGGTCGTCGTTGCCACGCAGATGCTGGAAAGCATGATCTCATCGCCGGTACCGACCCGCGCCGAGGTGTCGGATGTTGCCACGGCTGTGTTTGACGGCGCCGATGCGATCATGCTGTCGGCGGAATCAGCCGTCGGCCAGTTCCCCATTGAGGCGGTGCGGATGATGGATCGCATTGCCATCCAGGTGGAGAACGACCCTGGATACAACTTCCTTGTTCACACCATGCCGACGGTGCCTCAGCCGACGAGCGCCGACGCCATTGCCGCCGCTGTCCGCAGGATCGCCGATACGCTGCAGCTGTCTGCCATCATCTGCTACACGGCCACGGGATCAACGGCCCTCAGGGTCGCCCGCGAACGGCCTGGCTTGCCCGTCATCGGTCTGACGCCGGTCCTCGCCACCGGCCGCAAACTGTCGGTCGTTTGGGGCATTCACTCGGTGCTCACCAGCGATCCCGAGAACCTCGCCGACATGGTGCGCAAGGCCTGCAAGATTGCCTTTGAGGAGGGCTTCGCGGACGCTGGCCAGGGGGTGATCATCACAGCCGGTGTTCCGCTAGGCACCCCGGGTACAACCAATATGATCCGCGTTGCTTACGTCGACGAAACGGGCTCGCCGGTAGCTGTCCAGGCGTGAGAGCAGCCTCAGTTTCACATGGTCCGCTTCAAAGCGCACAGTCAAAACAGTCTCTGTGGGAAAGTTGGGGAAGCGGCTTGAACCGGACCGCCCGGGCTCAAATTCCCTGCCCGTGGATTTCGCGCTCCAGCTCCTCGATGGCCTTCTGCGCCCCTTCGGCGTACGGATGAATTTCTAGGAGCTTGCGGTAGGCTGCAAGCGCACCTTCCTTGGCACCAAACTCGCGCAGGATGTGGGCGAGTGCGCTCAGTGCCCTGAAGTGGTTGGGATCGAGCGCCAACGCGCGCCGCAGATCGCCTAGAGCGCGATGAGTCTCCCCTTCCAGATAGAGAACGTGTGCACGTTGGCTCCAGCCCTCCGCGTAATCAGGCGCCTGCTCGACAATAGCGTCCAGCATACGCAAGGCCAGCTTGGTATTCTTTTGCTGCATGGCCTTGACCGCCCGGGCCATGAGCACCGTCACCGTGTCACTGCCGGAATACGCCCAAAGCCTCATGATCGCCTTGGACGTCTTTTCGGCGGCTTCAGGGCTCTCCGCGGTGGCGAGCAGCGCGTAGAGATTGTCAAGCATCTTGGCGCGCTCGATCGCGCTGTCGGGCAGCTTTTCACGAAGCTGGGTGGGGTCAGACGAGGCCTCCGACTCATCACCCTCCGTTTCGGGTTCAAAGGGCAATGTGGGCGACGGCAGCGGATCCTCGGTCGTCTGACCGAATGTGGTTGCAGGTGAAACGACAATAGCCGCAAGCAGGCAAGCGCTTGCGGCGGCCTTCATCAGCGGATGAGCGAGCGGTTTGCGCATACGCGCAAAGATAGGATCAAGCCGTCCGCTCGTCAAAGCCCTGCCGGGCGGAAGCGGTCCCTCAGCCCTGGCGAGCCTTGTACCGCTTCTGCGTCTTGTTGATGATGTAAACGCGGCCTTTCCGCCGAACCAAGCGGTTTTCGCGGTGACGCGACCGCAGCGATTTGAGCGAGTTCTTGACTTTCATGATGCGTCCGTGGCCCCCGGGCCTAAGGCCACGCAGGTCCCCTGTTTCGATCGGAAATGATTAAAGTGGCGAGCAAGCCCCGCCGACGTTCGGCGAGACTAGGACCACAAAACCCTTCACTCCGTCAAGTCATCAGTGGCCACCGAGGCCATCTGTCCAACCCAAAGACGGTCAGGGCGCGAGCGAGCGCCCGTCAGGCATTCGCTCGCTCCAGAACCGCATGAAGCAGCACGTTAACGCCGGGCACCGTGTCCTTGAGATCGATATCTTCACGCTCATTGTGCGTGATGCCGGTCTTGCACGGCGTGAAAATCATGATCGTCGGGCAGACCTTGGCAACGTGATAGGCGTCGTGGCCCGCCTGTGAGCGGATATCCATGAAGGGAATGCCAAGGCGGCGCGCGGTGGACCGCACCAGCTCGGCCAACCCGCGGTCGAATTCCAGGCCACCGAATCCCCATTCCTCGGCGATCTCGATCGTCGTCCTGGAGCGGCGCGCCGCCTCCTGCACTGCGGCCCGAACCTCCTCTTCCATGTCGCGGAGGCGCTCGGGCGATGGATGGCGGAAATCGATATAAAGCTGAGCCTCGTCCGAGATGATGCCGGGCAGGTTCGGCGCCAGATCCAGACGGGCCACAGTAGTCTTGCCGTCCTCCGGCGCGTAGCGCCACCCAATATCGTCGATGGCTACCGCCAGATGGGACGCACCGACGAGAGCATTCTGGCGGTGATGCATCGGCGTCGGCCCGACGTGGGCGGTTTCACCCCGCACCAAAATGCGCATACCCTTCATCTGATAGCCGCCGGTGACCACGCCGACGGGAATGCCGGCCTCGTCGAGCTTTGGCCCCTGCTCGATATGCAGCTCGAAGTAACTGTCGAGCGGGCGTCCTCCGACTGGCGCCTCGCCCAGATAACCGATCCGCTTGAGCTCGTCGCCAAACCGCAGACCGTCCTTGTCGCGACGGTCGTATGCCCACGCGACGCTTTCCCCGCCGGAAAAAACCAATGAGCACATCATCGGCGGCTGGAAGCGGGCGCCTTCCTCGTTGGTCCAGTTCACGAGTTCGATTGGACGGCGCGTCTCGATGCCGGCCCTGTCCAGAGTGCGCAAAACCTCCAGGCCCGCGAGGACACCGAGGATGCCGTCGAATCGTCCTCCTTTGGCCTGCGTATCAAGGTGGCTGCCAATGAGAACGGGGGGTAAGGAGTCATCCCGGCCACGGCGGCGCACGAACATGTTGCCGAGCTGATCGATCGTGAGGCTGTAGCCGTCCTCCTTCACCCATTTGGCAAAGAGGTCGCGCATGGCCTTGTCTTCATCGGACAAAGTCAGTCGACGGAGGCCAC
>Ga0207843_100171_pt1 | contig 42113 bp, 42 predicted proteins | sample CeladaPassaB1F07_FD_187484 | JGI IMG/M metagenome (GOLD analysis project Ga0207843, IMG submission 187484) | Cellulose-adapted microbial communities from the Joint BioEnergy Institute, USA - Passage B1F07 (SPAdes) (version 2) | ecosystem: Engineered > Bioreactor > Continuous culture >...
GTCCAAAGCAGCTTCAGCGTAACACAAATTTCGCGCCAGGCCAAGTCACCTGACCGGTGACTTGGTACATTCAAAAAGTGACATTTTCACAGACGAGTTAAGGTGACATTTTCACAGACGATTGACAGCACGAAAAGCTGCAATTTCCCTCCGCATTTTCCACAGGCGTATCGGCGCGGATCCATCCGGCGCTTCCGCAAATATTCGGTACTGCAGGCGACGCATTTCAGCATGTAGCGCGCGGGACGCGGCTTGCGCGGTCCCATGCCGGGCAGATGGCGGCAATACCGGCTGCCGCCGACCCGGGCGAGCAGCTCCATGAAGTCCCGGTCGCGATGGCGGTATCCCCGGTTCGCGAGATGCAGGTGATAGTGGCACAGTTCGTGCTTGATGATCTTCGCCGTCTCTTCCGGACCGTACTGCTCGAGCTGCTTCGGGTTGATCTCGATGTTGTGCGTCTTCAGAAAATAGCGTCCGCCCGTCGAGCGCAGCCTGCTGTTGAACGTCGCCCGGTGCCGGAACGGCATGCCGAAACTCTCCAGCGAAATCCGCTCGACCCAGGCCTGCAGCGCGTCGTCGTCCACACCGGTTCCTTCCCTTCCATCGGCGCTTTCGACGGGGCGCCGTCCACTACGAATATACTTGAATTTATAAGATGCCGTGCGTTACACTGTCAAGTAGTTTTGCCATGCCGCGCCGGCGCGGACCGCGCGGAATGCCGTTATGCGGCGGACTGGACGGGTCCGGTGCGGCCCGGGATGCGGGCGGGATTTGTCCTGCCCGACGCCAACGGAACCAAGGGCGTTATTTGCCTCTTTCCCACTCGGGGCCCCGCGGCATGGCACGTACGATCGCGAAGAAGGAAGGAACCGACACCAATGCCGACGATGCGCTATTGTATCCTGCAGGGACCGGAGGGCCTGCAGTACGTCGAGATGCCGGCGAGCCACGCCTATCAGCTCAGCGCGCTCCTGCTCCGGCTGCACAAGGAGATCGGCAAGCTGACCGCCGACAACGTGCCGCAGCTGCCGCGCGTTGCCGCCGAGTGCTCCGATCTCGAGCTGCTCGACCCCGCGGCGTCCGTCACCAGCGGGCTCGATTTTCTGACCCGGCTGGAGCGGAGCTTCGCCGCGATTCGCGAGCAGACGTATCCGCTCATCTCGCTGCTTACGGAAATCCGGGCGCTCCTGGCCCAGCTCGAGCAGTGGTACGAGGAAGAATACGAGGCGTAGCCGCCTCCGCGCACACGCAAGCGTGACAATCGCCCGGGGTGGGACCTGCACGGACACCCGCCCAACTCCATATGTTATACAAGACATGGCATATCCGGAGGAGGACGATCGTCATGCCCCAATGGCTGTGCAATCAACTGATGCGGGCTTTCCAGAAAAAAGACAGCCGGCAGATCCGGCTGCTGAACGATTGCTGGTTCTTCTACCGCTCCAAACCCCGAAAGGAAGACGGCGACCGGCAGACGGGACTGCTCACGTGACCGCCCCGCCTCCGCGAACAAGGCACAAGGCCGGCGCGGCATCGCAAGATGCCGTCCGGCCTTGTCGTCATGAGAAGACCGTATCGGTAGCAGAAACCGCGTATCAGTAGCTGCCCCAGGTCGTCACTTCGTCCACGGGAAGCCGCGCCGTCGGACGCCCTTCGGCGGCCGCCTTGCCCACGGCGATGAGCATGACCGGCACATACGTGGCGGGCACGCGGAACGCCTCGATGAACCGCTCGTGGTTGAAGCCGCCCATCGGCACCGTGTCGAGGCCGCGCGCCCGCGCCGCCAGCATGAGCTGCATCGCGGCCAGGCTGCCGTCGATCAGCACGATCCGCCGGAGCGCATCCTCGCTGCGCGCGCCGTAGGAGGCGATCAGCCGCTCCGCCTGCTGCGCGGCGAACTCCGGCGTCATGTAGCCGCGCTCCGCCGCGATCCGGGTGATGTCTCCCGCCCGCTTGTAGCCTTCGAGATCGCCGAGCACGGCGATCGTCGCCGACGCTTCGAGCACCTGCTTCTGGCTGTTCGCGATCGGATACAGCTTCTCCTTGTCTTCCTTCCGGTCGATCACGAGGAAACGCCACGGCTGCAAATTGTTCGACGACGGCGCCAGGATGGTGTCGGCCAGCAGCGACCGGATCTCCTCCCGGCTCAGCGTGAAGTCCGGATCGTACTGTCGGACGGATCGCCGCGTGCGGATCACTTCGCCGAAGTCGGCCGGAATCCGGTCGACGAGTCGGCATGCCTGTTCGGTGCTCATCTCTCTCACTCCTTGTTTTCCGATTTCTTCACTCTACTATTGTCATCATACCACAAAACTGCCTTCCCGTGAAACAGACCGGTGTCACCCGTCCGAACGCATCGTCAGGCTGACGCGCCCCCGCTTCACGTCGACCGACAGCACCCGGACCGTCACCGTCTCGCCGACGGACACGACGTCCAGCGGATGCTTCACGTAGCGGTCGCTCAGCTGCGAGATGTGGACGAGCCCGTCGTTCTTCACGCCGATATCGACGAACGCGCCGAAATCGGTCACGTTGCGCACGGTGCCCTTGAGCTCCATGCCGGGCGCCAGATCCTCGATGCGCAGCACGTCGGTCCGGAACACCGGCGGCGGCAGCTCCTCGCGCGGGTCGCGCCCCGGGCGCAGCAGGCTGTCGATGATGTCGCGCATCGTCGGCACGCCGACGCCGAGCTGTTCGGCGACGGCCGCGGGATCGAGTTCCCGCAGCTTCGCGTTCAGCGCCTCCGTCCCGAGATCCCGCACGCCGAATCCGAGCATTGCGAACAGCCGGTCGACCACCGGATACGATTCCGGGTGGATCGGCGTCCGGTCGAGCGGCTGCTCGCCGTCCGGCACGCGCAGGAAGCCGATGCATTGCTCGTACGTCTTCGCGCCGAGCCTCGGCACCGACTTCAGCTGGCCGCGGTTCGTGAACTTGCCGTTCGCCTCGCGGTACGCGACGATGTTGCGGGCGATCGCCGCGTTGATGCCGGCGACATACGAGAGCAGCTGCGGCGACGCGGTGTTGACGTCGACGCCGACATGGTTGACCGCCGATTCGACGACGGCGCCCAGACTCTCGTCCAGCCGCTTCGGATTGACATCGTGCTGGTACTGCCCGACGCCGATCGACTTCGGCTCGATCTTGACAAGCTCGGCGAGCGGGTCCTGCAGCCGGCGGGCGATCGAGACGGCGCTGCGCTCCGCGACGTCAAGCGCCGGGAACTCCTCGGCCGCCAGCTTCGAAGCCGAATAGACGCTCGCCCCCGCCTCGTTCACGATGATGTACCGCAGCCCGTCCGCGTCCTTCCCCGCCTCGCGCCGCTTGCGGATCAGATCGGCGGCGAACTGCTCCGTCTCCCGCGAGGCGGTGCCGTTGCCGATCGCGATCAGCGTGACGCCGAACCGGTCGATGAGCCCGCCGACGATCCGCTCCGCCTCGGCCGTCTTGTTGTGCGGCGGCGTCGGATAGCAGACGTCCGTCGCGAGCAGCTTGCCGGTCTCGTCGACGACGGCCAGCTTGCAGCCGGTGCGGTAGGCCGGGTCGATGCCGAGCACGACCCGCCCGCGGACCGGCGGCTGCAGCAGCAGGCTGCGCAGGTTCGCGGCGAAAATGCCGATCGCGTGCTCCTCCGCCTCCGCCGTCATCTCGGCGCGCACCTCGCGCTCGATCGACGGCGCGATGAGCCGCTTGTACGCGTCCTCGACGACGGCCCGCAGCACGTCGCGCACCGCCTCCGGCTGCCGGTCCAGGGCGATCTTGCGCCCGATGTATTCGAAGATGCGCGCCGGGTCGAGCTCGAGCGACACCTTCAGCGCCTCTTCGCGCTCGCCCCGGTTGACGGCGAGCACGCGGTGCGGCGGCATCCGCCGGACCGGCTCGCGGTAGTCGTAGTACATCTCGTAGACCGATTCCGCGGCCGGGTCCTTCGCCGCGGACACGAGCACCGCGTGTTCGCGCGTGTGGCGCCGCACCCAGGCGCGGATCTGCGCGTCGTCCGCGAGCCGCTCCGCAATGATGTCCATCGCGCCCTGCAGCGCTTCTTCGGCCGTCGCCACACCCTTCTCTTCATTGATGTACTTCGCCGCTTCTTCAAGCGGCGCGCCCTGCCGCGGCCGGCTGAGCAGCCACTCCGCCAGCGGCTCCAGGCCCCGCTCCTTCGCGACGCTCGCCCGCGTCTTGCGCTTCTGGCGGTACGGGCGGTACAGGTCCTCGACCTCCTGCAGCTTCACCGCCCGGCCGATCGCTTCGCGCAGCTCGTCCGTCAGCTTCCCCTGCTCGTCGATGAGCCGGAGCACTTCGCGCTTGCGGGCCTCCAGATTGCGGAGATAGTTCAGCCGCTCCGCGATGTCCCGGAGCTGCTGCTCGTCCAGCTCGCCCGTCATCTCCTTCCGGTAGCGGGCGATGAACGGAATCGTGTTCCCTTCGTCCAGCAGCCGGACCGCCGCGCCCACCTTGCCCGCGGGCAGCCCGAGTTCGGCGCCGATCAGCTTCACGATCCGCTCGCGCTCGGCCGCCTCCTCTTCCGGCGTCAGCGCCGCCGCGCGCGGACCGGCGTCGTCCGTCCCCTGCTCCTTCTCCAACTCCAATGCCTCATCCGTTTCTCTCATGCACACCATCCTTGTACGCCGACTGCTTTCGCATCCATTTTCGCAGATCGGTCCGGACGATGCAATTTGGTCAGGGCAGCCACTTCAGTTCCGCTTCATGGCCGAGCGACCGGATGAGGCCGAGCCTCACGTACAGCCGGTCATCCAGCGCCATGCTGTTCGCCCGGTTCAGCCGAAGGCCGCCCCGCTCCGATTCGGCGACAAATTCGTGCCCGCCTCCCGCCAGCGGTTCCCGCGTGAGCGTCCATCCCCGGTCGACCAGCGGCCGGAGCGGCACATACGTCTCCCCGTCCAGCCCGACGAACGCGAAGGGCAGCGGAATCTCCCGGCCGTCCAGCGTCAGCGCCGCGACGGGCTTTTCCCGCGTCACGGTCTCGGCGACGGGCAGCGCGGTGAGATCGAAATCAACGGGAGCAGGAAGCGGCGCCGGCCTGTCCGGCGGCACGGAGCCGGAGAACAGCTTGGCATCCTCGGCTTCCCGGTACGGTCGGGACTTCCCGGCCCGAACATCATGGACATACCATTCGCCCTTTGCGTCAACATAGCGCAAAAGCCCCTGTTCCGCGTTGTACCCCCTCAGGAGACCGGCGAACAGCCGCTTCGCCTCGCCGGTCGCCGGATGGATGCGCACCAGTTCGTACTCCCGATCCGCCTCGCTGTAGCGCGACAGCGCCAATGTGCCGTCCGGAAGCCACACGTAATCCGGATGAACGCCGGTGATGCCGGCCAGCCGGATCTCCCCGGTGGCGTAGTTTTTCAGCATGAGGGCCCCTTTTTTCGCGAGAATGCGCGAACCGTAAGGAATGGACGGATGCGGATCGGACGCTGACAGGGGATCGTCGGCCGTCTCGTAAAACCGGATGGTCTTCAGCCCCCATTTGCCGCTCGGGGAAGGCTCGAACATTGCGGTGTAGACCAGCTCATCCGCAGCCGCGTCGTAACAGGCGTCAAGGAACGGAGCCGGCCTCAGCCAGTACGGATTGACCCGGACGCAGCCCGCTTCGGACTCGCCCGGGAACTGGCGCACGTCATCCGGCAGCCGCAGCCACTCGCCGTCCGCCGTCCGGAACACGATGGCCGAGACGAACTCCCGCGGGTTCAGGAACAGGGTCACCTCGTAGAACGACTCTCCGGTCCGGGGGTCCGTAAAGATGTAATGGGCGTAAAAATCACCCGCCTCGGCCCCCGCCGCATCTCCGCCGTTGAGACCCGAGGGCGCGACGGACAAAAACAGCAGCGCGCACAAGATCCGGCAGAGCGCTTTCGAACGCATGGGCGCACCTCCCCGCCAACGCGCGATCAGCGAATCCACTTCAGCTTCGCTTCATGGCCGAGCGATTCGATGAGCCGGATCGGGACGTACAACCGGTCGTTCAACGAAATGCTGTTCCCGCGGTTCAGCCTCAGCTCGCCGCGGTCCGAGCGGACTGCGTATTCGAAGCCTCTCTCCAGCGGTTCCTGGCGAATCGTCCATCCCCGGTCGACGAGCGGCCGCAGCGGCACGTACGTTTCCCCGTCCATCCCGATGAACGCGAAGGACAGCGGGATGTCCGCGCCGTCCAGCGTCAGCGTCGCGGCATCGTCCGTTCGCAGGCCCGTGGACGCGACCGGCAGCGAATCGATGTCGAGATCTTGCGGGAATGCGGGCTCCTCCGGCTTCGACGCGGCGGAATCGGGATAGAACAGCGCCACCTCGTCTTCCTTCGCCGGACGGGACGTTCCGGTTCCGAAATCATAGATTCTCAGCGTCCGCGACGGTTCGTTGATCACGTAGAGCAGCCAGTTGCGCTCGGCGTTGTACCCGCGCAGCGAACCGAGCATGAACCGCTTCATCTCGCCGGTCGCCGGGTTGACGCGAACCAGCTCGTTCTGCCTGTCCGTCTCGCTGAACCGCTGCAGCAGCAGGGTGCCGTCCTTGAGCCACCGGTACACCGGATAGGTGTCGCTTGCGACAAGCTGCCGGATTTCGCCGGTCGCGTTGTTTCGCATCATGAGGACGACCTGTTTGTGCATGGCGTAGGGGCCGTAGCCGTAATGGATGACCGGTTGCGGCCGGTCCGTCAGCAGCGTCGACGGATCGTACGGCTGGTAGAACGTGAAGTCCTTCAGTCCCCATTTGCCGCTCGGGGATTGCTCGAAAAAGGTCGTGTAGACCAGCTCGTCCTTTGCCGCATCGTAGCAGGCGTCCGTCATCGGCGACGGACTCAGCGCATGGGCCGGCACGCGGTAGCAGCCGTTCGCGGACTGGACCCAAAGACTTCTGACATGGTCCGGCAGCCGCATCCATTCGCCGTCCGCCGTACGGAAGACGACGATCTGGCGCGGTTTCGCATTCCGGATCACATTGAAAAACACCTTCCCGGTCCCGGGGTCCGCAAGGGCGAACGAGGCAAACATCTCCTCCGCGGCGGCCGCTTCCCGCGACGGGTAACCGACGGTCGCGGCGGACAGGAGAAGCAGCGCGCACAACATCAATAAACGTGATCTCGATGCCATCCTTGTCTGTACCTCCCATTCGATCCATTCTCACGCAATTAGACGACCGTCGCCCGGAAAAGTTCCACAGCCGCCCGGTGAAACGTTTCCGTCAAATCGGCGTATATAACTGTCAGCATCGGAAACGGGAGGAAGCGCATGTACGATCCGTTCTCTCCGGGACCGTTCGGCGGCGGTTCCGACTTCATGTTCACACTTGTGCCGATCATCATCCTCATTGGAGCCGTCGCGGTTATCGCCATGGCCGCCTACGGCGTTGCCGGTCAAATCCGCAACGCCCGCGCGCCGCGCCGGACCGTCTACGCCCGCGTCGTCGCGAAGCGGATGGAAGTGTCGGGAAGCTCGCACGTCCACCATCACGGGGACGGCGCGGCGCATCACGGCTTCAGCTCGCACACGCACTACTACATCACGCTGGAGTTCGAGAACGGCGAGCGGCGGGAATTTCTCGACGTGAAAAATCTGTACGGCCTCGTCGTGGAGGGGGATGTCGGTTACGCGGCCGTTCAGGGGGACTGGATCGTCGCGTTCGAGCGTCAGCCGGCGGCGGGACGGGAGAACGGTTCCGGTTGGTGAGCGGCGGGAGCATTTTTTCGAAGGAGTGAAAGGATTCATGCGCGTCGGAGCCTGCGGCATGATCGCAATCGGCTTGCTGCTCCTCGCCGTCTCCGCGCCGCTGCTGTACGCCCATTACCGGGAATACGCGCTCGCGGAGGAAGCAAGGAAGCGGTACGCGATCAGACAGATTCCGCTCGAAGCGTCCGGCTTTGCGGATGAAGGGTTCGTGTATGAGTTCCGGGGCAACCGGATCGTGATCGGGGATGAAGCGGAACCGGCGGAGGAGCGGCGTAGCGGTCCGGTGCGCGTCACGGTGAACGGGCGCGACCATTCCCATCCCGCGCACGCGATCATCCGCCCGGAGCACCGCGACCCGAACCGGTACCACGGCTTTGTCGCGCTCGCCGAGCTGACCGATCGCAAGGCGGACACGGTGCGGCTGGCCGTCATCCAGCGGATCAGCGGGCCGAAGAACGAGATGCCGCCGGAGGAACTGAGCTGGCGGATTCTGCTCGTGTCCGGGGACGGCTCGGTGGAGGCGGAGGAATTCGGCTGCGCCGAGCGGACGCGGCCGCTCTACCGGACGCGGCTCGCGAACTTCGCGACGCCGATCGCCTTCGGGTTCGAGTCGAACGCGCTGACGGTCTGGCCGTCGCTATTCTATCCGGTTCTGTACCCGTATGTCTCGGCGCTGGCGGGGATGACGCTCGCCCTCTCCGGCGCGGTCGGGCTGTTCCTGCTGCGCCGCGTCCTCGGCAATCCCGCAACATGACTGGAACCTCGTGCTTCGCCGCGTCCTCGGCAAGCCCGCAACATGACCGGAACCTCGCCCTCCTTGCGGAAGGCGAGGTTCCGTCGTTTGCGCGTCAATATTGAGGCAGCGCGGGCACATACGGATTGTGCGCCATTTCGAAGCCGATCATCGTCTGCGGGCCGTGGCCCGGGCAGACGCGCGTGTCGGGCGGCAGCCTGTAGAGCTTGTTCCGGATCGAATCCACGAGGTCTTCCGTCCGGCCGCCGGGCAGATCCGTCCGCCCGACCGACATCCGGAACAGCACGTCGCCGCCGAACAGATGACAGCCGTGGAGCAGGCTGACGCTGCCCGGCGAATGGCCGGGCGTATGGATCACCCGGAACTCGCGGCCGATGAGCTTGAGGGTCATGCCGTCTTCCAGCGCGTGCTCGGCGGGCTCGAGGGCGATCGGCGGCGTCGCGTCCGGCCAGCGCGCGGAGCCGTTCTTGATCGGGTCGGTCAGCCAGTCCGCCTCGAGGTCATGCACATAGACCGGGCACCCGCACGCCCGGCGCACTTCATCGACACCCGCGATATGGTCGAAATGCGCATGGGTCAGCACGATCGCCTCGACGGTGGCGCCGAGTTCTTCGATCCGCCTGAGCAGCCGCTCCGGGCCGGCGCCGGGGTCGATGACGAAGGCATGGGCGCCTTCGGCGTCCGTGACCAGATAGGCGTTCGTCTCGAGCGGCCCGAGCGTGAACGTCTCGATGCGAATGTCTTCCGCCATCTCTAGATCCCGGAGACGAGCTCGCGGATTTCCCCCAGCACGTGCGCCTGGTAACCCGTGCCCTCTCCGTACCTCCTCTTGATCTCTTCGCGAACCGCTGCCAGCTTCTCCTGATAGTCGGGGGCATTGCGGTCGGGATTTTCCTGCTTGAACCGGATCATCGCCTCCTGCACGTGCGCCGGGCGCGGTCCCCAGGTGCCGAGCACCGCCCCGCCCGTATCGGCGAAAATGACGACCGGAATCGACTCCCCGCCGAGCGTCAGGAACTGGCTCATCGTATCCGGATGCTCTTCCTTGATCAACACGTCAATCGACACTTCGCCTGCTTCGAGCGCTCGGAACACCGGCGGGACGTTCTTGACGCAATCGCCGCACCAGTCCGCCATCAGGATCAGGCAGCGCAGGTCGTCCCGGAACCGGAGCGACTCGAAGAACTCCCGGTCTTCGTCGCTCGGCCACTCGAAGTTTTCGTACAGCGAGACGAACGTCTCCTTGTTTCGGGTCATGCCGTCCATGAACGCTTTCGGCGAAATGCCGCGGCCCAGCTTGTCCGCCACCGATTTGGCCATGTGTGGATCGCCCCTTCCGTCAATCTGCCATCCATGTTACCAGAGCCGGCCCGATGCCACAACCGGCTCGCAAGGCCCCGTTCCGGCGGCCTAGCGTCGTCCCTTCAGCACGCGGTTGCGCACGAACCAGACGAGGAAGGCGATGCCGCCCAGCGCGAGCAGCGCGTACACGATGTTGGAGTACAGGTCCATATAATGGACGATCGAATCCCACGAAGCGCCGACGGCGGCGCCGACGCTGACGAGCGCCGTGTTCCAGATGAGCGAGCCGGCCGTCGTAAGCGCGAGGAACGGCGTGAAGCGCATGCCGGAGCTGCCGGCCGGAATCGAGATCAGGCTGCGGACGAGCGGCACGAGCCGGCCGAAGAACACCGCCCACGGTCCGTAACGGTCGAACCAGGCGTCCGCCTTGCGGATGTCTTCGGGCTTCAGCCGCAGAATCGCGCCGTAGCGTTCGACGATCGCTTCGAGCCGCTCCGCGGACAGCACCCGCCCTATGCCGTACAGCAGGATGGCCCCGATCACCGATCCCAGGGTCGCGGCAAGCACGACGCCGAAGATCGTGAGTTCGGAAGTCGTCGTCATGAACCCGCCGAACGTGAGAATGACTTCCGAAGGAATGGGCGGGAACAGGTTCTCGATCGCAATCAGCAGCAAGATGCCGAAGTAGCCGTATGATTCCATGAACTCGGTGATCCATTGTTCCAACCGCCCGCACCTCCGTAAAATCGCAACCTGTCCCGTATTCTATCACAGCCGTTCGACAGACTTCCAGATGAATGAAATCACGGCGCACCTCGCCGAGCCTGCGGGGCGCCGGATTTCCGGAACGATGAAAGTTCGTCGCCCCGCGCCGTGCCTGCGGGGCGCCGGACTTCCGGAACGATGAAAGTTCGTCGCCCCACGCCGTGCCTGCGGGGCGCCGGACTTCCGGAACGATGAAAGTTCGTCGCCCCACGCCGTGCCTGCGGGGCGCCGGACTTCCGGAACGATGAAAGTTCGTCGCCCCGCTGTCATGCGCGGACGAGCCCGCGCATAGATTGTCCATGAACATTCTATGCGAGAGGTGGCGGGCCATGTCCAAAGTTTACTTCATCCATAAACGGAAGCTCTACCTGGCGCTCGCGCTGGCGGCGGCACTCCTCCTGGCGCTGGCCTATCTGCGGTGGGAGCGGGCGATCCTCGCGGGCGGCAAGCCGGCGGAGACCGCCGTCTTCCATCTGGTGACGGGCGAGTTCAGCAGCACGGGGCCGGACGGGCGGAGAATCGAAGTGTACCGCTGGGACCCCGGCCATATCGTCGTGGGCCGCGGACAGCCGGTCGAACTGCAGATCACCGGCGTGAACGGCGCGAGCCATCCGTTCGTGATCGAAGGGCTGAACATCCGCGGCGTCGTCCGGAAAGGCGAAACGACGGTCGTCCGCTTCACCGCCGAACACCCGGGCACGTACCCGATCATCTGCCTCACCCACCGGGATCTCGAACAGAACGGCCCGATGGTCGGCTACATCACCGTGCAGTGACGCTTTCCGTCGGAGCATGAATCCGTCCGCCGGCGGCGCGGCCGTGTGCCCGCCGCCTTTCGCCGTGCATACAATGCTTCATGCACGTGCAGCATGGCGAGGTGAGGGACCGATGAGACCGCTGAAGCCGGCGGGCAAGCACGAAGCCGTCTATCCGTCGGCGCGCAGAATCCGGCGCGCCTGCAGCGTCGAGCTGTACCGGACGATCAAGCGGCTGGACCGGTACATTCCGGCGGATAAGGTCGAAGAGGCGGAGAAGCTCTATTTTCGCAAGGTGGCGGAAAATCTGCTCTGGATTCACGAGCACCGGGACAACCGGAAAAAGCTGGCCGACTGGTGGGAGGAGAACGTCTGCCCCGAGATCGCGGCGCTCTGGGACGTGGACCCGAAGCGGCTCGGCGCGGCGTTCCGCGCGGCGTTCGGCGGCTGACCAGCGCCGCCGGACAACAAACGGGCCGCGCCGGAATGCCGGCACGGCCTTGACGCTACAGTTCCTTCACGATCATGAGTTGCTTGTCGTATTGCAGGTCGATCTCGTATGGCCTGGACACCGGGCGACCGTCGGCTTCGCGCAGGATGCGCACGACCGGACGATGGACGGCGAGCGGATTGTTGGCCGTCACGACCGCGATCTGGCCCGTGTTGAGCATGACCGTCGTCGCGATCGGATAGACCGACACGTGCCTGCAGAACAGCTTGATCAGTTCCAGGTCGAACAGCGTGTTGCCGGCCGCGAACAGATATTCGATCGCCTCGGACGGCGAGTAGCGGTTGCGATAGGAGCGCGGCGACGTGAGCGCGTCGTACACGTCCGCGATGGCCACGATCTGCGCGTACTCGTGGATTTCCCCGCCCTTGAGGCCCCGGGGATAGCCGGAACCGTCGTACCGCTCGTGATGCTGGAGCGCGCAGTGCGCGGAAAGCAGCGAAATATCGTGCTGCGTCCGCAGCATATCGAACCCTTCCGTCGTATGCTTCTCGACGATGGCGCGCTCTTCGGGCGTAAGCGGAGACGACTTGTTCAGCAGCTCCTTCGGCACCTTGATCATGCCGATGTCGAACAGCAGCGCGCCGATTCCCAGCTCCTCGATCTGATTCCGGTTGTATCCCTTGGCCATGCCCATGATGCCCGCGAGCACGGCCACGTTGACCGAATGATGGAACAGATAGGCGTCCGCCACATGGATGTTGGCCAGGCTGTACATGATGTCCCGGCGCTGCAGGAGATCGTGCATGATCTCCCCGAACAGCTGCCGGAATGTCCGGCCGAGATCCGGCATCGCCGCGCGCCCCTTGTGGACCGGCATGTCCATCAGGCTGCCGACCGTTTTGTAGATCGTGTCGACCGCCCGCTGGTACGTTTCGTCGCGGATGACCTCCTCGGGAATAAGGTCGGTCGTCCACTCGTCTTCCACGAACACGACGTCGACGCCCAGGTTGCGGAGACGCTCGATGAAACGTTCATTCAACTCCACCCCGGCGCCAAGCAATACGCTGCCGTTTTCCCGCATGACCGGCCGCGCAAGCCTGTCGCCCGGCCGAACCATACTGATGTGAACTCTTCTCATCGCATACCCTTCCTTCGGCAGCTCAGGCCCGCTCATGGGTCATGCCTGCAGCATGGTCTGCCGGTCGAATCCGCATTTTCGGTTGTCTTTGTCTTCATACATGCGGCGGTCCGCATGATGCAGCAAAGTTTGCAGGTTGTCGCCGTCCTCCGGGAACACCGCGGTGCCGACGGAAGCGGTCACCCGGGCGCCGACGCGCTTCGACAGCTTGTCCAGCGCCTTGCCGACCGCTTCGGCGATCGGTTGGCCGGCCCGGCAGCACGGGCTGATGAACAGGAATTCGTCGCCGCCCCAGCGCGCGACGATCTCGCCCTTGACCGCGCAACCGCGCAAGGATCCGGCGATCATCTGCAACACCTGATCCCCGGCCTGATGGCCGTAGGAATCGTTGATCAGCTTGAAGTCGTTGATATCGATCAGGGACACCGACAGCGGCTTGCCGCGCTTCGCGGCCTGACGGAGCAGCTTCGGCAACATGACCGCGACGTACTTCCGGTTCCAGACCCGGGTAAGGTCGTCCTGCATCGCGATCTTCCGCATCCGGTCGTACGCCTTGCCGGCCAGCCACGCCATGGGCAACAGCACCAGCAGATGGAACGCGAAGGCCAGCGTCAACACCGCCGGATTGACGGCATGGCCGTCGAGCATCGCGTAGATTCCGATCAACGCGATGCCGCCGAGCGTCGTGTATGCAATTGCCGCAATCTGCCCTTTGCTGCTCATGCCGCACCTCCCGGTACTGAATACGGTTTCAGTCGGCGGCCACGATCCGGTTCCGTCCGCCGTTCTTCGCTTTGTACAGCGCGGCGTCCACCCTGGAGAACAATTCCCGGAGATACTCCTTCGCGTCGTCGATCCTCGCGGGATCGCTCTCTTCCACGGCGAGCACGCCCATGCTGATCGTCACCGTGACGGTCCGGCCGTCCTGACCGGCCGGGACCTCGGTGGACGAGACGGCCTGCCGGACCCGCTCGGCCAGCATCATCGCCTGCGCGCGGTTCGTGTGCGGCAGATAGACGGTGAACTCCTCGCCGCCGTACCTCGCCACGATGTCGGTCCGGCGCAGGCACCGGCGCACGGTGTCGGCCGTATGCTTGATGACCTCGTCGCCGACCAGATGCCCGTATACGTCGTTGATCGATTTGAACAGGTCGATGTCGAACAGGAAGATGGCGAACGGAATGTTGTACCGGATGTTCGTCATGATCTCGTGTTCGAGCTGCTGCATCAGGTACCGCCGGTTGTAGCATCCGGTCAGGCTGTCCGTGATCGCCATCCGCTCCAGCTGCTGGTTCATCGCATACAGCTCCGCCTGCATCTCGACCAGCTCGCGGTTCCGCTGCTGAAGCGCTTCATTCTGACGGTAGGACGATTCGACAAGCGAGCGCAGCTCGCTGACATCCTGGAACGTCAGCACCCGGCCGATCATCGCGCCGTTCGCTTCGATCGGCTCGCCGTGGATGATCACATGGCGAAACGAGTCGTTGTCCTTGAACGTCACTTCGATCTGCGCGGACTTCGGCGGTTGGCCGCGATACGCCTGAAGGAACGGCTCGATCCCGCCTTCGGCCTCCACCTTCTCCAGCAGCGATTCGATCCGGAGCCGGTCGCCCGTCCGGATGTCGAACAGCCGACGGAACACGCGGTTCGTCTCCAGCACGACATCGTGCTCGTCCAGCACCGCGACACCGGTCGACATGCTGTCGACAACGTTCACCTGCGCGATGCGGACGATGTCGAACACGCCGTATTTCCGGATGGCGATGACGAAATAGATGACCGAGAACATGATGCCGAAGGACGTCAACCCGGAAACGGTCGGAAACCGGTCGTCGAACACGACGTTCACGATCGTGTCAGCCAGCGCGAAGACGAACAGGATGAACATGCCCGTCAGGGCCATCCGGATCTGACGCCGGTGGCGCGGCGCCGTGTTGTCCCGGATGTTCCGCACGAGCTGGGCGGTCGAGAGCGCCAGATAGACGAACTGAATGGCGATCATCGCCCAGAAGATCGGCCCGTACTCGCGGTCCGCATAGTCCGAATCCACCGGCTTCATGAACGTGCCGGACGGATTCAGCAGAATCAGGACGACGACCACGACCGTCGGGATCGCAAGCGCTGTCATGGACCGCCGGTTCAGGATATACGAATGCCCCGAAAGAAAAATGGCGAAGATCGTCCAGGCCACCCCGACAACGGATATGCCCGCGAAACCGATCTTCAGGTGAAACGCCTGGAAGAACGGATCATCCGTGGTCGCCACGGCGAACTGGCTGAACGGCCACAGCAGCAAACACGCGTGAAATGTCAAATATACCTTGTGCAACCGGGTGATCGTGCTGCTCATGAACACGTAGACGAACAACGCCAGCGTGACCAGGAACAGGACGAAATCAAGCCACAGAGCATATTCCAAAGAGGTCACCACATTACTAAATATAGGTAGTCATTCCACCATAATCTTAGCATAAACCGGTTTTTTGCGACAATCGGCATCGACAGTTCACGCGGGCGCCGACATCAACAAATTGCACGATTTGTTGAGAGATTTCGACAACGTCCCCCCCGATTCCTGCCCCGTTCAATTATACGACAATTAATGATCTTACGTTTCCAGTTCCGCAAGGCCGGATTCCAGTTCCCCGCGCGACAGTCCGCCCGCCGCCAGCCGCTCGTCCGGAAGCTCCAGCAGCCTCCGGTAAAACGAAACGGCCGTTCCGCGGTCCGCTTCATCCGTCTCCAGCCATTCGTGCAGCCAGTTCTCCGCTTCCGCGTATCGGCCGCGGCGCTCGCACCAGGCGACAAGGCCGAGAAGCGTCTCCGCGGGCAGCATCCAGCCGCCGAGCTCCCGGAGCAGCGCCTCCGCCTCCTCGTCGGGATCGAGCGCCGCGCCGTCGGGCTTGTCCGCCGATACCGCGAGATTCAGGTCCAGCGCCTTGAGCCGGCGCAGGCACGCCAGTTCTTCGTCGCCGCTCCCCTCCGCGGCCGCCGCCGCTTCCCTGAGCAGCCGAGCAATCGCGATGATCGCGCCGGCGTCCTGGATGCCGGCCGTCGTATGGAGCCGGATCAGATCGTCCGACGACAGCAGGTCGACCAGATCGAGCCTGAGGCGCAGATTGCGCTCGAGCCAGTCGTCGATGAACCGCAGCGCCTCCGTGTGCTCGCGCCTGCGGCGCATGCCGAGGATCGCGCCGACCGCTTCGGCGGCCTGCGAAATCATGCGCATGATGTAGTCCCGCTGGAACATGCCGTCACGCTCCGCCCCGCATCCGGCTTCACGCCCCGCCGGACGCGACGTCCCGCGCGAAACCGGCGATCGTCTCCGCCAGCGCCGCGGGCGCCTCCATCATCGACATGTGCCCGCATCCCGCAAGCAGCGCGCGGCGCACGTTCGGGCCGTCCGCGTCGAGGAAGGTGCGCTCCGGCGCGACGATCGCGTCGCCTTCCCCCGCGACGAGAAGCGCCGGAACCGGAGCTTTCCGCAGCAGGGCGGACCGGTCCGGCCGCGCCTTCATGCCGAGCGCGGTCGCCGCCGCGCCCGCCGGCGAGACGCCGAGGCCGATCGCGACGGCCCGCTCGACCTTCTCCGGCATGCGCGCGCGGTTCTCCTCCGCGAACAGCTTCGGCGCGAGTTCGGCCACGAAGGGCGCCGCGCCTTCCTCCAGCAGCCGCTTCGCCGTGCGGTCGCGGCCGGCCTTCGCCTCCTCCGTGTCGGGCAGCGCGGTCGAGTGGACGAGCCCGAATCCCCTCAGCCGGCCCGGATACTTCTCCGCGAAGGCGAGGGTAATGTAGCCGCCGAGCGAATGGCCGAGGACGATCGCCTCCCGCTCGCCGAGCGCATCCAGCAGCCGCGCCAGATCGTCCGCGAAATCTTCCATCGCGTACACCGCTCCGGAGGGCGCGGCGGACAGCCCGTGGCCCCTCAGATCCGGCACGATGAACAGGCCGGCGCCGTCGAGATGCGGCAGCGTCTCTTCCCAATACGCGGAACTTCCGCAGAATCCGTGCAGCAGTACGACGGCCGGGTCGGCTTCCCGCCGCTTCCGGCCGTATACCCGAAAGGCGAGCCCCTCTCCGGTCCGGCTCGTCGCAATCGAAATCGGTTCGCTCATGCGCGTCCCTCCGTCCATCTCCAGGCCGAGGCTGCCGCCGCCGCGGCGGCTTCGGCCATGTCCATGACCAGCGACAGCGGAGCGGTCATCAGCGCGTGATAGGGCTTCGCCGTGCGCGCGGCGACCACCGCGGCGGCGCTGTAGTGTCCGGCCTCCGGCAGCCGCCGGCCCACCGCTTCGGCCGGCAGCAGCGGTCCCCGGGCCACCGAAAATTTGCCGACATTCGCGGGCGACCCGAGGCACGCGTCGAAAGCAATCACCGTCTTGCCGGCCGGCAGCCGCCCGAGCACGTCCGGCAGCCTGTCCGCGTCGCACGGCTCGCGCAGCGTGCCGTACACGTGCGGCCATCCGTCCCGCAGCAGCCGGCTGCCGAGCAGCGGCCCGAACGCGTCGCCGGTCGACCGGTCCGTGCCGATGCAGAGCATCACGATCCCGTCCGGATCCGGACATTCGGCGGCGATGCCGGCCAGAAATTCGGCAAGCCCCGTCCCGTCGACCAGTCTGCGCATCGAACTTGTTCCTCCTTCGCCCGGAAACGTTTCGGATGCGCTTCCGCCGTTCGCTTTCCGTTCCATTCTACAGGATGACGGCAGCAGGCCGCAACGATTGGCGCCGGGCCCGCCGGTCATGATACAATGCGGTCATCCCCCGACAAGGAAGGAAGACGAGTCCATGACGGATCTCCGTGAACCGACGCCCGAGAACATCGCGTATATGATTGAAGCGATCAAGTCGAAGCTGCGCATGGCGACCGGCGCGGCCCTCCAGGCCTCCCGGTTCCCCGTGGAGCATTACGACGAGATCAGGGAACTGTACGAGCTCGTGCAAGCCAAGCCCCATTTCAGCGTAAGCGAGGTCGAGGCGCTCGTGTCCGAGCTCGGACGCCTGGGTTCCTCCGCGCAATCGGGCGAATAGCCGGGCCGCGCGGCCGCGGCGCGCGGGATTACTCCTCGCTCGCCGCGGCGGCCTGCGACTCGGACGCTTCGCCGTCCTCCGCCTCCAGCGCGAGCCTGACGCTGATCCGCTTGTTCTCGCCCTTGAGGAAGAACGCGATCCGTTCCAGCCGGTCGGCGAGCTCCGGCCCGGGCAGCGTCACGTTCAGCTGGTAGGTGAAGTGGTCCTTCTTCGCCGTCGCCTGCGCGCTTCTCGGGTCGGCGTAGCCGAACGGACGCGATTCGGCGCGCTCGTAGATCAGCTGCTCCGGATAGAACTTGTCCGACTTGTTGACCACCCGGTCGTAAATGCGCAGCTTCTTGAGCAGCATGTAGTATTGCGCCGAATGCTTGAGTCCCCAGGCTTCCCGAATGTCCTTCAGCGTATGGTCGAGTTTGTATCGTTTCAGTTGCTCCACCTGTTCGTCCGCGTCAAGTTTCATGAATTCGTCCAGCGGCATGATGGTGACCGCCATGATCCCACCCCTCCCGCGGCTTCCCGGTACAGGAGAACCGATCGGCCACGATAATTTTTTATAATTCCTTCCATATTTTAATAATGAATCTCGAAACAATCAATGTTCATGTCAGGTTTTCATGTAATTGTATTTGTTGGCACGCCGGTCCATGAAAAAAACGCCCGGCCCGGGGCGGACGGGGGCGGGGCGACGGTTCCGGTTCACTCCGCGGAAGCTGCCGCACCCTCGCGGTTCGGGTCGGCGGACGCGCGGTCGGGATGGAGGAGGCGGAGGATTTTTTTCGAAGGGAAAAGGGCATGATCGACCGAGTACACCCCGCCGCCGGTCACGAGGAGCGCCAGCGCGACGGAGAAGAAGGTGAATTCGAGCTCCCACCCGCCGAGGAATCCGCCCGATAGCCTCACCTTCCAGACGGCCACCGCCATGACGATCATGTAGAGGAAGGACAGCATCCGCGTGAACAGTCCCGCCATCAGGCCGAAGCCGCCCAGCACTTCGAGCAGCGCCACCCCGTAAGCCAGGATGCCGGGCAGTCCCAGCCCGTCGAACCAGCGCGACGTGTTCTCGATGCCTCCGGCGAACTTGGCGAATCCGTGCATCGCGAAATTGAACCCGAGGCACAGCCGCAAAACGAGCAAACCCCATGCGTATTGCGCAATCTTCATCCGAAGCCCTCCGTCACAAGTGGAATTGGCGGACCATGCCGCTCAGCCTGCCCGCTTCCCGGTCCAGATCAAGGACGCTGCGTTCGACCTCGCGGAGAAACGCGTCGAACTCGGCCGCGATGGCGGACACTTCCGAGACGCCTTCGGCCGTCTCCTCCGCCCGCGCCACGGTGTCGAGCAGGAATTGCCGGATCTCCGGCGTCCGGCTGCGGATCTCGTCGAGCGACGCCGACATGCGCCCGATCTGCTCGCCGATCCGGCCGATCTGCTCCTTCAGCTCGAGGAACGTCCCGCCGGTCCGGTCCATCAGCCGCCCGCCGTCCTTCACGATCGCGCCGGCGCGCTCGAGCGAGGCCGCCGCGCCCGCCGATTCGCTCCGGATATCCTCCAGCACGTCCGCGATATGCGCGACCGACGCCTGCACCCGCTCCGACAGCTTCCGCACGTTCGCGGCGACGACGGCGAAGCTGCGGCCGTGCTCGCCCGCCCGCGCGGCCTCGATCGCCGCGTTCAGCGCCAGCAGGCTCGTCTGGTGGGCGATGTCGCGGATGGCGGCGACGATTTCGGAGACCTGCCCGGTCTTCTCCGCCAGACCGCGGACCTGCGCGAGCGACTCGTCCATGCCGGCGTCGATCACGCGCATGTTCGCGACGGAGGCGCGCATCGACTCGCCGCCCTCCTCCGTCAGCGCGAGCATCCGGCGGGACAGCTCGTCGAGCCGGTCCTTCTCATCCGCCACGGCCAGAATCTGTTCGGCCAGATGGTCCATCCGACCGGCCAGCCTCGAGGACGCGTCGGCCTGCTCCCGCGATCGGCGGGACAATCGCTCCATCGTCCGGGCGATCTCCCGGCTGCCTTCGCCCGCTCGGCCGGTGCTGGCGATCAGCTTCGCGCTCTCGCCGACCACGAGGGCCGACGCGCCCGAGATGTTCTCCATCATCTCCCGCAGCGTCCGCTTCATCCGGTTCATGGAATCCGCCAGACGGCCGATCTCGTTCCGCTCGAGCGCCTCCATGTCCGGTAGGAGCAGATCCCGGCCCGCGATCCCGTCCGCCATCCGCACGACCTCGTGCAGACTCCGCGTCACGTTCCGGCTCACCAGAACGACCAGCGTCAGCCCGACGGCCGCCGAGATCACGATGGAGAAGACGAGCACGAGCGCGTTGCCCCGGAGCTGGCTGTAGGTCCGGTCCGCCGCGAGGACGGCGTCCGCCTTCGCATCTTCCAGCATCTGGTCCAGCAGGCCGAGGATCTCGTCGCGGACCCGCGCCGCGTCCTGCGCGTTTTGCGTGGAAAGCCGCCCTCCGGCAAGCGCGCCGAGCTCGTCGTCGAGCGCCAGCGCCCGCTCCAGCAGCGCCTTCCGTTCGTCCGCGGTTTCCGCCGCGATCGCCTCGAGGATCATGTCCCGCGCCCGCGCGGACAACTCGTCGTAACGCCGGAGCCCGGTCTCGTCCCCGTCGAGGAGGTAATCCTGGAACGCGATCGCCTTGCTCCGGTACAGGGCGTTCAGCTCCGCGATCGCCAGCGCCCGCCGCTGCCGCCCGTCCTGCTCCTCGATGTTGCCCCGGACGAGCCCCATCCCGTCCCGGACGATGTAGGCGGAAATGCCGAAAAGCGAGACCGTCACGATCAGAACCAGCATGAATTTCCATCCCGGACTGTGACTGCCGCTTCTCACAAATGTAGCCTCTTTTCGTTAGTAGTTAAAATATATTTATATACTAACTTTTTGTAATTAAGAGTTGCAAGCGGTTCCGGCGCTTTTTGCAAAATCGACAAAAAAAAGACCGCCGGCGTCCCGTGTTCGGGATCGGCGATCTTGCTTTCAATATGCCTGTCCGGACCGGCGCCATCCCGCCGCTTCCAGGAACGCGGCGAACGCGGCCCGCCCCGCCTCGTCGCGCTTGAACACGCCGGCGTCGCTCAGCACTTCGGTGAACTTGCGCCCGACTTCGGCGCGCAGCAGGCGTTCCGCTTCGGCCATGGACAGCGACGTCCCGTGGGCCCGCACAAGGGCGCCGATCCATTCGGCGTGCTTGCGCAGCGGGTGCGCCGCGTCGGCGAGCGCTTCCGGATCGTACGGCCGCCCGCCGGCCAGGATGGCCGCGATCTGCCGGAGCTCGTCCTTCAGCCGGCCGGGCAACACCGCCAGTCCCATCACCTCGATCAGGCCGATGTTCTCCTTCTTGATGTGATGCAGGTGGCGGTGCGGATGGAAAATTCCGTCCGGATGCTCCGCGCTCGTCCGGTTGTTGCGCAGCACGAGATCGAGCTCGTACCGGCCGTCCCGCTTCCGGCGGGCGATCGGCGTGATCGTGTTGTGCGGCCGGCGCGTCCCGTCCTCTCCCGCCGTGAAGGGCAGGATGCCGACGGACGGGTCGGCGTATTCCCGCCACGCGCGCAGCAGGGCCGACGCGGCTTCCTCCAGCTCGTCCCGGCGCGGGCCCGCGATCCGGAAGACGGACAGGGGCCAGCGGACGACGCCGCCGGCGATGCCGGGATAGTCCGGGTGCCGGAACGCTTCTTCCGTCCGCGCCTTCTCCATCGCGAAGGTGTGGCGGCCCGCCTGGAAGTGGTCGTGGTTCAAAATGGACCCGCCGACGATCGGCAGATCGGCGTTCGATCCGACGAAGTAGTGCGGGAATTGGTCAAGAAAATCAAGCAGCCGTGCGAACGTCGCCTCCGAGATCGCCATCGGCACATGCTCGGCGCGGAGGACGATGCTGTGCTCGTTGTAGTAGACGTAGGGCGAATACTGGAAGTACCAGTCCTCGCCGTTCAGCCGGAGCGGCAGCAGACGCAGGTTCTGGCGCGCCGGATGGTCGGGCCGGCCGGCGTAGCCGACGTTCGACGGGCAGAGCAGGCATGCCGGATAGCCGGCGGGCGGCAGCGAGCGGAGGCGCGCGATCTCGCGCGGATCCTTCTCCGGCTTCGACAGGTTGATCGTGATCTCGATGCCGCCGTACTCGCCTTCGTGCACCCAGTATTCGTTCTGCCGGACGCGGTCCATCCGGACGTAATGGGATGCGATGTTCAGCCTGTAGAACGCGTCGGTCGCCGCTTCGATGCCTTCGCGCTCCGCCTGCCGGAAGAACGTTTCCGCCGCCTCCGACGGGCGCGGCATGACGAGCCCCATGATCCGGGCGTCGAGCAGATCCCGCGAGGTCGTCGTGTCGTCCGGCGCGAGCCCGATCGCGATGCCGTAGTCGATGAGCGGCGCGAGGATCGGCGCGGCTTCGGCGGGAACCGGCTCGTCGTCCGCGGCCGGCTGACGCTCCTGCGCCGGCGCGGACGGCCGGCCGGCTACCGCCTTCAGGATGTCCGCCGCCGCGCCGGGCTCCGCGAAGCCGAACAGATCGAGCAGCGCGTTGAGCGCCCAGTCCCGGTCCGCCGGCTTGATCAGCCCGTGCCGCAGCGCGTAGCGGACAAGCAGGCCGATCGCCGCCTGCGCCCGCCGCGCCTGCTCCGCCGCCGGCGACTCTTGCGCGTCCCCGTCCGCCTGCGCCCGCCGCGTCTGCTCCGCCGCCGGCGACTCTTGCGCGTCCCCGTCCGCCTGCGCCCGCCGCGTCTGCTCCGCCGCCGGCGACTCTTGCGCGTCCCCGTCCGCCTGCGCCTGCTCCGCAGCCGGCGTCTCTCGCGCTCCCCTGTCCGCCCGCGTCGGACGCTCCCTGTCCTCCGGCCCGGTTCCGGTTGTCGGTCTGGTCATGATGCGTTCCTCCTTGCCACCGCCGCGCTCACCTGTCCCCGTACCCGTCGGGATTCGCGGTGTGCCACGCCCAGGCGGTGCGGATGATCGTGCCGATGTCGGAGCGGCGCGGATGCCAGCCGAGCTCCCGCTTCGCGCGCTCCGCGGACGCGACGAGCACCGCCGGGTCGCCCGCCCGGCGCGGCTGGACGACGACCGGGATGTCCCGGCCCGTCTCGCGGCGCGCCTGCTCGATGATCTCGCGGACCGACCAGCCGCGGCCGCTGCCCAGATTGTAGACGGCGCTCCCCTCGCCGCGGCGCAGCCGGTCGACGGCGAGCAGGTGGGCGTCGGCGAGGTCCGAGACGTGGATGTAGTCGCGGACGCACGTGCCGTCCGGCGTCGGATAGTCGTCGCCGAAAATCGCGACGTGCGGCCGCTGCCCGAGCGCCGCCTGCAGCACGATCGGCACGAGATGCGTCTCCGGGCTGTGGTCCTCCCCGATCCGCCCGCTCTCGTGCGCGCCGGCCGCGTTGAAGTAGCGCAGCGAGACGCCCTCGATGCCGTGGGCGACGCCGAACCAGCGGATCATCTGCTCCATCGCGAGCTTCGTCTCGCCGTACGCGTTCGTCGGCGCGGTCCGGTCCGACTCTTCGATCGGCACCCGCTCCGGCTCGCCGTACACCGCGGCCGTCGACGAGAACACGATCCGCTTCACGCCGTGCGCCCGCATCCGCTCGAGCAGGCAGAGCGTGCCGTACACGTTGTTGTGGTAATACTTGCCCGGGTCGGTCATGCTCTCCTGGACAAGCGAATTCGCGGCGAAATGGATGACCGCGTCGATCTCGTGCGACCGGAAGATGAGGTCCAGCAGATCCCCGTCCCGGATGTCGCCTTCGTAGAAATGCGCGCAGCCCTCCGCCGCCCGCCGATGCCCGGTCTGCAAATTGTCAAGGACGACGACTTCCTCCCCGCGCTCAAGGAGCGCCGCCGCCGTGTGCGAGCCGATGTAGCCCGCGCCTCCCGTCACCAATACCGCCATCGCTTAAGCTCCTTCCGTCCGTTCCGCCCCGCGTCACGCAGCCCCCGTTCGACGGTCGCCGTCGTCGCGGTTCGGCGGGTTCCTTTTTACCGTAAAAAAACTCCGCGCTATTCGATCCGTTCGACGCCGTTCCCGATCGAGCAGACGTAAAAGTCCGCCTTCAGGCCGGTCGCTTCCGCGTAGCGGGCGCCGACCTCGCGGATGAATGTCTCGACCGCGTCTTCGTGCACGAGCGAAACGGCGCATCCGCCGAAGCCGGCCCCGGTCATGCGCGAGCCGAGCACGCCCGGGACGCTTCGCGCCGCGTCGACCATCGCGTCGAGCTCCCGGCCCGTCACTTCGTACAGGTCGCGCAGCGAGTCGTGGGACGCATTCATCAGCCGGCCGAACGCGGCCAGGTCGCCCCGCCGCAGCACGTCGACCGATTGCCGCACCCGGTCGATCTCCTCGACGACATGCTGCGCCCGGCGGCGCACCGTCTCGCTCCCGATGAGATGCGCGTGCGCGCGGAACTCGTCCACGGAGAGGCGGCCGAGCAGCTCCAGATCCGGGAACGCCCGCCGGAGATCCCGTACCGCCTGCTCGCATTCGCCGCGCCGCTCGTTGTACTTCGAGTCGGCCAGCTCCCGGCGCTTGTTCGTGTTGCCGATGACCAGCTTGTACGCGCCGCTGTCGAACGGCACCAGCTCGTATTCCAGCGTGTCGCACATGAGCAGGATCGCGTGATTCCGGCGGCCGTTCGCCACCGCGAACTGGTCCATGATGCCGCATTTGACGCCGACGAACTCGTTCTCCGCCCGCTGCGCCAGCTTCGCGATCTCCACCGTGTCGGTCTTGTGCCCGTTCAGCTCCAGCAGGCCGAACGCCGTCACGACCTCGATCGACGCCGAGGACGAGAGACCGGAACCGTTCGGAATTTCGCCGCAGTACAGGATATCGGCGCCGCCGCCGAGATCGAAGCCCATCGCCTGCAGTTCGCGCACGACGCCCTTCGGGTAGTTCATCCAGTCGTCGGCCGGATCGTAGGCGATGCCGTCCAGGCTGATCCGTCCGGCCGCGGGAAAGTTCGTCGACGCGAGCCCGATCGTGCGGTCCGTCCGGGGCCGCGCCAGCATCGTCGTGCCGAACGTCAGCGCCGCCGGAAAAACGTACCCGCCGTTGTAGTCCGTATGTTCCCCGATCAGGTTGACGCGCCCCGGCGCGTGATAGACCCGGAGCCCTTCCTCCGTGCCGCCGTAGCGCTCGATGAATTGCTGTTTCAGACGCGCAAGATCCGCCACTGTCATCACGTTCCTTCATTTCAAGGTTTCGTTCCGCTAGCCCCAGTATAGCGGAGCGAAGCGGGGCAAGCGAATGGCGGAAAGTGAATTCGATATGGATTTTTGTGACTTCATTCGGACGTGCGGATGGCCGTTTTCGCTTCTCTGTGGTATGGTTGAAGCAACAGGTCAATCATGAGGAGATGGAACCATGGAACGCCATCCTGTGGAAGGCCGCAAACCGGAACATTCCCCGCCGTCACGCGGCCCCGCCGAATCGGAGCGCGCGCCGGCGGCACGCATGCCGGCGGAACGCGTGCCGACCTACAGCGTCGTATCCAACCCCGTCTCGATCGAGCACGGCGACCTGAACGTGCTGTTCTCCGGCGAAAGCCAGACCCGGCCCGGACACCGGATCGGCCCGAAGGTTTACGACTTCTGGCTGCTTCACCACGTGCTGTCCGGGACCGGGGTCTACCGCGTCGAAGGGACCGAATACCGGCTGCGCGCCGGGCACGCGTTCCTGATCGCGCCGGGGCGGCTCATCGAGTACGCCGCGGACGAACGCGATCCGTGGCGGTACCGCTGGGTGGCGTTCGCCGGCTCGCAGAGCGAAGCGCTCGCCGCCTCCGCCGGCTTCACGGCGGCGCGGCCCGTGGCCGATGCGGGACGCAGCCTCCGGCCGGCCGCGCTCATCGGCCGGATCCAGCGCGCCTTCCGCGAAGGCGGCAAGCTCGCGCATCTGGAGGCGGCGGGCTGCCTCAGCCTGCTCATGGTCGAGTACGGCAAAGCGCAGGCCCGCGAAGACGCGCCCGTACCCGGCCCCGGAGCCGGGGGCAACGAGCTCGTCCAGCGGATCGTACACTATCTGTCCACGCAGTACGCGGAACCGGTCTCGATCGAGTTGATGGCCGCAACGCTCGGTTTCAGCCGCGCCTACCTGTCCCGCGTCTTCAAGCGGCATACCGGGATGACGCCGGTCGAGTTCCTGCTCCGGCTGCGCATCGATCACGCCCGGCGCCTGCTGCGGGAGCGGCGCGAACTGACGGTGGAGCAGATCGCCGCCTCCGTCGGCTTTCAGGACCCCCTCTACTTCTCGAAGCAGTTCCGCCGCATCTGCGGCATGCCGCCGACGGCGTACCGCGAATCGATGCTCCGGCTGGGAGCGCCATCGCGGGGAGATTGACGAAACAGGTCGAATGCCGTCGATTCCGAAGGAAGCCGGGCGTCCGGTACCGGTTCGATCGGCGTATGGTTTAAATTGGATGAATTTTTTTAAAATTGGTGACAGAAAGGTGGAGGATCGGAAAAAGACGAGGTGGCAGACCAAATGAAGCGTACGTCCAAACCGACGGCGGCCGATACGGATGCGCTGCTCTCCGTCTATCGGTCGAGTCCGTCCCGCGAGAACGCGGCGCGGGTGATCGAAAAGTGCGAGCCGATGATCCGGCTGGCCGCTGCGCGCGTATCGCGCAACCGGCCCGATCTGTACGAAGATTTGCACCAGGTCGGGAGGCTCGCGCTCTTTCGCCTGCTCGGCCGGTACGATTCGGCCGTCGGCGCGCAATTCGAAACGTATGCGATGAAAAGCTTGGTCGGCCATATGAAGAACTATTTGCGCGACAAATCGTGGTATGTTCAGGTGCCCCGCCGCATCAAGGAAAAAGGCATCCACGTCCGGCAGACGATCGACGAGCTGACCGCGCAGCTCGAGCGACCGCCGAGCGTCGAAGAGATTGCGGAACGGCTCGGCCTCACGCGTGACGAGACGCTGGAGGTGCTGGCCGGCCGCGACATGTACCACTATGTCTCGCTCGATACGCCGATTTATGATGACGAGAATCTGTCCACGCTGGGCGACCGGATCGGCCATCCCGGCGACGAGTTCACGGCGGTGGAAAGCCGGCTGGACCTGGAGCTGGCGATGAAAAGGCTCAAGCCGGAAGAAGCCGAGGTGCTGCGGCTCGTGTTCGGTTTCGGTCTGCCGCAGCGGGCGGTCGCCGAACGGCTCGGCGTCTCGCAGATGAGTGTGTCGCGCATGCAGCGGCGGGCGATCGGCAAGCTGAAGCGCTGGCTGTCGGACAACCGCCGCGGCGAGGAATGCCATTGATCCCCTGCGCCGCCGTGAAGGAGTCCCTTGTCCTGCAAGCCCGCCAGCGGGTATGATGGGAGTGATCAAGACAAGCGCGCAATCGCCCGAATGGAGGGACGATATGAATCACCGCATGCTGCGCATGCCGGCAGGCTGGGAATGGCATCTGCTGACCGACGGCCGCGCGTCTTCGGACCTGGCGCCGGGGCCGCGCGTGGGATCGGCGCTGCCCGGGACGGACCGGCCATGGCCGGCATCGCCGCAGATCGGATCGGAACAGCCGGCGCAGGCTTCGGTGCAGTCCGGACAGGAGCAGCCGAAGGCGGGCACGGCGCAGGACGGAGCGGAACAACCGGGGGCTGCATCGACGCCTTCCGCAGCGGGACCGGAAGCGCGGGCGGATTCGGTGCAGAACGGAACGGAAGCGGCGGGACCGGCCGACGGCCGCCCGGCGGGTTTCGGGGTGCAACATGCGGACGCGCCCCGTACGGAAGCGCGGGGCGCGGTCTTGACCGCCGGACGGACACGCGCGGCCGCGCTGGCCGAAATCAAGCGGCAGCTTCCGGAATGCGCCAACTGGCTCGATCAGTCGCTCGAACGGCGGGAGACGCTCGCCGTGTCGACGGAGACGCCGGATGCCGGCGATGCGGCGTTCGGCACGCTGCCGCTGCGGATGTCCCCGGACGAGCACGATGTCTGCCCGCTTCATTACTGGCTGACGGAGAAGCGGCTCGTCACGCTGCAATTCGACCTGCGGTTCATGCTCCGTCTGCAGCGCCCGCCGTGGGACGACCGGCTCGAGCGGGCGGCCGGCGCCCCCGAAGCGTTCGCCGTCATCCTCACGGCGGCGCTTGATGCGATGCGCAGCGGGTTCGAAGCGTTCGAGCGGCGGCTGGCCGGGCTGGAAGCGGACGCGGAACGCAGCGGCCGGCCGATCCCCGTCGAGGTGCTCACCGAGCTGCAGCGCGGGCTGCTGCAGTGGAACCGGCATTTCCTCGCCGTGATCGAAGCGGAATCGGCGGCCGCCGAATCGTTCGGCACGCGGTTCACGGACAGTGAACCTTACCGCCGGCTGCAGCGCCGGCTCAGCCGGATCCGCGCGCTCATCGACCGGCACGCCGAAGCGATCGAGGCGCTGACCGCGCTCAGCGGCGCGGCGTCGATGCAGAAGAGCGGCTCCCTGCTCAAGGCGCTGGCCGCCGTCATCGTGCTGCCGGCGCCGGCCGCGGCGGCGGGCGCGCTCTGGGGCATGAACGCCGGCGGCGTGCCGCTCGCCGACAAGCCGTGGGGATTCGCGGCCGTATGCGGCGGCGCCGCGCTGCTCTCCCTCATCCTGTACGGATGGCTGCGCCGGATGACGCGCACCGGCCCGGACCGGACGGCGAGCGGCGGGCGCGGGCGGCAGCCGCGCGCCGCGTCCCGAAGCGCGGCCGCGCGCGGCGGCTCGCTTCCGGGATACGGTCACGACGGCGCCGGCGGTGCCGGATGGCAAGCCGGGCAGGACGGACGCGGCATCGGGCAAGCCGGACAAGTCGGACAAGCCGGCCAGACCGGGCTGCCCTCCCGTCTATCCCGCCGGAAGCGCCGGTAGCGAAATTTCCGTGGCACCGGCCCCTGCCGGCGGCTGGCAATTACGGCATCCCGTGCCGTTATTGCCGCCTCGCGACCCGACGGTGGGCCAATTAACGGCACATGGTGCCGTTAATTGGCGGCGCGCAGCCCATCGGCCCGCCCGATTGCGGGCAATTACGGCATCCCGTGCCGTTATTGCCGCCTCGCGACCCGGCGGTGGGCCGTTTAACGGCACATGGTGCCGTTATGCCGCTCAGCAGCGTCTTCAACATTCACCGCACAACGAATCCCCCCGCCGCGGACGTCACGCCCCGGCGGGGCTTTTTCTCTCCTCCGAATCCGCGGACTCCGGCGCATATTGCACGATCTCGAAGCCGAGATCCTCGATCATCTGATGATCCCGCGACACTTCCTGGCCGGGCGTCGTCAGGTAGTCCCCGACGAACAGCGAATTGGCGGCGTACAGCGCCAGCGGCTGCAGGGACCGCAGGGTGATCTCGCGGCCGCCGGCGACGCGGATCTCCTTGTCCGGGCAGATGAACCGGAACAAGGCCAGCACTTTCAGCGCTTTCCGCGCGGACACCCTTCCGGCGCCCTCGAGCGGCGTGCCTGAAATGGCGTTCAGGAAATTGACCGGGATGGAATCGGCATCCAGCGCGCGGAGAGTGAGCGCCATCCCGACGATCTCCTCGTCCGACTCGCCCATGCCGATAATGACGCCGGAACACGGCGAGATGCCGGCCGCCTTCACCCGTTCGACGGTCTCGACGCGCTGCTCGAAGGTATGCGTCGTCGCGATCCGGCCGTACCGTTCCCGGCTCGTGTTCAGGTTGTGGTTGTAGCGATGCACGCCCGCTTCTGCCAGCTGCTCGGCCTGGCCTTCGCGCAGCAGCCCGAGGCAGGCGCAGATCTTGAGCGGCATCGTCCGTCGGATTTCCCGCACCGCTTCCGCCACTTCCCGCAGTTCCCGGTCGGTCGGACCCCGGCCGGATGCGACGATGCAGAACGTGCCCGCCTTGCGCTCGAGCGCTTCCCGCGCCCCGGCGAGCAGCGATTCCTTGTTGAGCAGGCTGTATCTCGGAATGTCCGCCCGCGAGACGATCGACTGCGAGCAATACCCGCAGTCCTCCGGGCAGAGACCGCTCTTGGCGTTCATGATCATGTTCAGCATGACCTTGTTGCCGAAATACCTGCTCCTGACGCGCCAGGCGGCATGAAGCAGCGGCAGCAGCTCTTCGTCCGGCGCACGCAGCACGTCGAGCCCTTCTTCGACGGTCAGCGGACGGCCGGACAGCGCGGCGTCCGCAAAGGCATTCCAGTCTGTGCGCGGTTTGCAGTCGATATGCGGCATGCGCATTCCTCCATTGTTAACCTTTTGTTAATCACAAAGTTAACAATATCAGCGCATTCGCCTCCTGTAAAGCGCCTGAAGTCGTTCCGGGAGGTCCGAAAGATCCACGACTTCTTTCACCCTGCCCTTCGGCGCCTCATTCACGCGGTCGAATGCGCCCGTGATCCGCATGCTTATCCCCTGCGGCTCTGGCGATTGCCCCACAAGGTGAAGAGAATGCCGATCAACGTCACCAGGGAAGCCGACCAGGGCACGGCTCTCAGTCCGCCGCCGATGCCGAAATCGATGACGATTCCGCCCAGATAAGCGCCCAGGGCGTTCCCCAGGTTGAAATCCGCGATGTTCAGCGTGGAAGCCAGCGTCGGCGCTTCCCTGGCGGTGTTCAGCATGTGCAGCTGCAACCCCGGCACTGTGCCGAACGCGGCCACGCCGAGCAGGAAGACGAGAATCAGCGTCGCGATTTTCCACAGGCTCAAGGCACCCAGCAGCGCCAATGTCGCGGCCAGGAGCACCAGAATGCCGATGAGCGACGGCATCAGCGCGCGGTCGGCCAGCTTGCCGCCGTAAATGTTCCCGATCGTAATCCCGATGCCGAACAGGACGAGAATGTAAGCGACCGAATTGACGGAAAAACGCTGATATCCACGAGAATCGGCTTGATGTAGGTGAAAGCGGTGAATACGCCGGCAAAGCCGAAAATCGTCATGAGCAGCGCAACCAGCAGGCCGGCCGTCTCAGCACCCCGATCTCGCTGCTCAGCCGGGAAGGCGCGGCTTGAATGCGCGGGACGAGCACCATGACGCCGATCAGCGAAATGATCCCGATGGCGGTGATCGTCCAGAAGGCCGAACGCCATTCAATCGATCACGTGATCACCTCCGCTTCTACATCAATAGCCTCTCGGAAATTATAATCCCGCATAGGCTCTGGCCTTTCGGCCAGGGTCTTTTATTGTTTCACCCCCAAAACGGGGATGCGAACAAACTTTCCTCTTGACTTTTTCAAAACGCCCCAATAATCGCGAGAAGGCATTTTTTTGCCTATCTCTTTAGCGAATTGGGTGATTATGGTGAAGCTTGTTTCTCGTTCTCATCAGGACTACCTGGCCTTCGTATGCGACCAACTGCGAAAGGAGTATGACTCACCGGAAGCTCTGCTGTTTTTGCAGCACTTTTACAGCGACCTGATTTTCTGGATTACGCCCATCGATCTTTCCGCCACCGCTTCCCACATGCGTTCCGCCTACTCCTCCGATCCCCGAGGCCGCAAACCTCTGGATCCTGCTGACATGCTCCGTGGCTTGCTCCTCATGACCAGGCTCGGGTTGAGCGTCGATGAGGGGGTCATCGCGATCCGCACGACGCCGGTCTATGCCATTCTTTGCGGCTTTCCGCCGGGCAAAACCCCGGGTGTCGGGACATTCTACGACTTCTTTGCGCGGCTTTGGCGGGCATCCGCTCCGCATAAGACAGGACGACTCAAACGCCGCTTGAAGAAGCCGCGAAAGAAAGGCAAAAAGAACGAAAAGCAGGAACCCAAAAATCCGAAAATTACGGAGAAACTCGTCTCCCGCATCCTGCGCGAAGGCAAGATCCACTACACGTCCAAAGAACATGATCTCTTGCAGCAACTATTCCAAACGATGTTCGTCCTGCCTTCTGCGGCGAAAGGATTACTTGGCGATACGAACGCGTTCCGCGTCATCGGCGACGGCTCTCCGGTTGAAACCGGTGCGCGTTCCTACGGCAAGTTCCTTTGTGATTGCCGTAAGTCGGGCAATTGGAAGTGCTCCTGCAAACGGCAATTTTCCGATCCCGATGCCGATTGGGGCTGGGACAGCTACCGTGAGAAATATTACTACGGGCGTACGCTCTACATGTTCACGGCAGCGGATAGTCCTTACAATCTGCCCGTGTATCCGCGATTGTTCCGCGCCAGCCAGCACGACGCTGTTTCGTGGATTTGCGGTTACCGCGAACTTCGCTACTGGTACGCGGATTGGAAGGTGGGAGAGGCGATCCTGGATTCCGCCCACGACGCCCTCCCGATCTATACCATGCTGGAGCATGATGATGTTTCCGCCATCATCGACCTGAATCTCAGGCGCTCCGGGCAAACGGTATACCATGAAATGAAAATTGATTCCGACGGCGTTCCGGTCTGCCCGATCGGACGCAAGATGGTCTGCTGGGGCAAGTGTCCAGGACGACAGCGCATCAAGTGGCGCTGTCCCGCCAAAGTCGGAAAATGGGAATGTCCGACTCCGTGCTCACCTTCCGATTACGGAAGAACGTTCTACACATCTACCGTGGACAACCCGCGCCTTTTTCCGCGCATCCGCCGCGACAGCAAGGAATGGAGAATGCGGTATGCGCTGCGAACCGGCGTAGAACGCTGCATCAAGCGCCAGAAAGTCGATTACAAACTGGAAGCTTCGCGCGGCCGGAGTTCTCGCCATTGGAACATCCGCGTCTACTTGATCGCCATGTGCCAGCATGCCGACGCATGGCTGGAAGAAGCAAAGAAGCAAAACCAGCTCTTCTCTGTTGAGCAATGGCTGAAAGGCTTGGCGGCAACTTAACGCCACAAGGACTCCATAGCATTTTTAAAAAATGTCCTATTTTAGGGTTCTTTGGCATGCGCATTTTTGAAAACAGCTTTCATATGTGCCGCTTCATCGACGTTTCTGCCTATTTCACCCCTCATTCGGACTCAGGACACCTGCTTAATTCCGAGCCTCTAGACATCACATTTTAACCGCAATTGCTTCCGGGAACGAGACGCTCGCCAAGTACAGACGGCCGTTCGGGAAGCGTCCCCGACGGCCGTCGTCCGTGCTCACACTTCGATGTAATTGTTGCGCGCCAGCTTGCGGTACCAGCGGAAGCTGTCCTTCTTGATCCGCTGCTGCGTCTCGTAGTCGACGTAGAGGATGCCGAAGCGCATCGAATAGCCGTACGCCCATTCGAAGTTGTCCATCAGCGACCAGGTGTAGTAGCCCTTCACGTTCACGCCCGATTCGATCGCGCGTGCCACCTGCAGGACGTGCTTCTTCAGATACTCGATCCGGCGCTGGTCGCGCACCCGGCCGTCCGCGCCGGGCTCGTCGTTGTAGCAGGCGCCGTTCTCCGTAATGTAGATCGGGATGTCGCCGAACTCCCGCTTGATGTAGGTCAGCACGTTGTACAGACCCTGCGGGTAAATGTTCCAGCCGATGTCGGTCTTCTCCCAGCCCATCGGCACTTCCTGGAATCCGAAGATGTCGCCTTCTTCCGGATTGTAGCGCCCGATCCCGCCCGTGTAGTAGTTGATGCCGAGGAAATCGATTTTCGAGCCGATCAGCTCCATGTCGCCCGGCTCGATCTTCGGCTTGCCGCCCAGCTTCTCGAACCATTGGACGAGCTTCTCCGGATACTGCCCCGTCATGACCGGGCGGAGGAACCATTCGTTCAGCCAGCCGCGCCGGCGCCATGCCGCCTCCACGTCTTCTTCCCGGTCGGAGAACGGCTCCATCCATTCGGTGTTCGGCGCGATGCCGATTTCGCCCTTGATGCCGAGCTCGCGGAACAGGCGGACCGTCTTGCCGTGCGCCACCAGCACGTTGTGCGCAACGTCGATCGCCGTCTGCAGATCGCGCAGACCGGGGGCATGCGCGCCGATATAGTTGGAGAGGAACGAGATGCACCATGGCTCATTGAACGTCGCCCACAGCTTCACCTTGCCGTCGAGCGCCTTGAACACCGTCTCGGCATATTTCAAAAAATGATCGATCGTCTCGCGGTTCGCCCAGCCGCCGCGGTCCTGCAGCGCCTGCGGGAGATCCCAGTGGTACAGCGTCAGCATCGGCTCGATGCCGTGTGCCAGCAGCTCGTCCACCAGATTGCGGTAAAACTCGATGCCCTTCGGGTTGATCTCGCCCGAACCGTCCGGAATGATCCGCGGCCAGGCGACCGAGAACCGGTAGGACGTGATGCCGAGATCCTTCATCAGCTTGACGTCGTCCTTGTACCGATGGTACATGTCGCACGCGACATCGCCGTTGTCGCCTTCCCATACTTTGCCGGGCGTGCGGCAGAACGTGTCCCAGATCGACAGGCCGCGCCCGTCTTCCCGGTATGCCCCTTCCACCTGGAATGCGGCGGTGGCGGCCCCCCAGACGAATCCTTTCGGAAACTGCACGATAGCCAAATCCATTCGCTCCTTCCGTCATGTTGCGCGCATGCCGACGCGGCGAACGCGCGTCCAATACGCTTCACGTCCACCATTGTAAAAGATAAACCGCCTCGTTCCACTCTCCGGTTTGGCCATGGTTGTATGCGATTTTGCCATCTCTTGCTTGTTCCAGCAGGATCAGGTCGGGCGGGCATGTTCGGGCCTCCGCCGTCATATTTTGGCCATATAGCCGGGAAAAAAGGATGACGGGGGGCGGAACGCATGGCGGAAGAAGCGGGAGGCTTCAGCGTCGGGCGGGCGCTTGTGCTGACGGCCATCCTGGGCCAGGCTTACGCGCAATACAAGAAGCCGACGGGCGCGATCGTCCTGCCGCGCCCATACCGGATGACGGCCGCGTTCACGGGCAAGGCGTACGCGGGCGACCCGGCGGCGCTCGCCTTCCTCGCCGAATCGGAGCGGGACGCCGTCCTCGCGTTCCGCGGCACGGTGCGCACGGACGAATGGCTGTCGGACGCCCTGTTCCGCCAGATCGCCTGTCCGTTCGCGCCCGCCATGGGGTTGACGCACGCCGGATTCTCGGCCATTTACATGTCGATGCGCGCAAAAATAACGGAAGCGATCGCATCGATCGCTCCCGCCAAACCGATCTTCATCGCCGGCCACAGCCTCGGCGGCGCGCTGGCCGTGTTCGCCGCGGCCGACCTCGCGTCCGGGGGAAGGCGGACCGTCGTCTACACCTTCGGCGCGCCGCGCGCGGGCGATCCCCGCTTCGCCTGCCGCTTCGGCAGGCTGGTGACCGAATCGTACCGCGTCGCCAATCCGCACGACATCGTCACGCAGCTTCCGCCGCCGGTCTGCCGGGTGCCGGCGACGGGCGTTTTCTGCTTCTACCGGCACGTGCCCGATCGGATTCGGGTCGAGTTCCGTCCGGGTTCGAACGACGGCAACCACGCGCTCCGCGGATATTTCCGCGCGCTCGCCTTCCGGGCCCCCGCCCTGGCGGCGTCCCTCGGCAGCGCGTTCGAGGGAGAGGAAGACTGAGCCGTTCGCCCCTTATTGACCGTCGACCGAACGGCGTTCTTCGGTTCCGGACACGTCGCGGCGTCCGTTCCTGCGCCTGGTGACGATCTCATGGACGATGACCAACGAGACGACGACAAACGCCAACGCAATGAACCATGAAGGCTCACCCATATAGAACGTCACTATAACCCTCCTAACGACATGATCTATATTTTTCCGGTGCTGTTCATGAAACGTGAACTACATTTCCTGATTATAGGAGAATCTAACGAAAAAATCAAGGAATTTTTCACGTTTTATGAATGGAAAAAGGTGTTTGTTCACTCATCGTGTACAATGTTATCAACCCGCGTTGTCGGACCGCGTCAAATAAACCACCATCAGGACAGACGGGTGAATGCCCCATGATCGGCGAACGGCTCAGAAAATTGCGCAAGGCGAAAGGCATGACCCAGGAGCAGGTGGCCGCGTATCTGAACGCCGCCAAATCCACGGTCTCCCAATACGAGAACAACGTGAACGAACCGGACCTGAAGACGCTGGTCAGGCTGGCGGACCTGTTCGGCGTGACCGTCGACCACCTGTTCGGCCGCGAACCGGCGGACAAGAAGGAAGACAAGTCCGGCTGGCCGCAGCTTTTGAAGGAGAACCTGACGGAAGAGGAAGCGGAGTACCTCCAGGAAAGCCTGGCCATGTACCGGAAATGGAAGGCGCGGCGGTCGAAGGATTCGAAGAACCAGAAGGATGCGAGGGATATGAAGGACAGGAGGGAAACGACATGACGCGCCGGCCGGAACGCATCGCGACCGCGCTCGTCACGGGAGCGGGCGGCGGCCTCGGGCTCGAGACGGCCGTCCTCCTCGCGGCGGCCGGCTTCCGGGTGGCGGCCGGGCTGCGCGACGTCTCCCGCTCGGACGCGCTGCTGGAGCGGGCGCGGCAAGCCGGCGTGGCGGAGCGGATCATGCCGCTCCAGATGGACGTCACCGACGCCGGCCAGATCCGGGCGGCCGTGGAGGCGGCGGAATCCGCCTTCGGCGGCATCGGCGCGCTCGTAAACAACGCCGGCTTCGCCGCGGGCGGGTATACGGAAGCGATCCCCGCGGAAGTCTGGCGGCGGCAATTCGACGTCAACCTGTTCGGCGCCGTCGAGACGGTCCGCGCCGTCCTGCCCGGCATGCGCCGGCGCGGCTCCGGCCTGATCGTGCAGGTCGGCAGCGTCAGCGGCCGCATCGGCATGCCCGGCTTCGCCGCGTACAACGCGTCGAAGTTCGCGCTCGCCGGGTGGAGCGAGGCGCTGCGCCACGAGCTGCGGCCGCTCGGCATCGGCGTCGTGCTGGTCGAGTTCGGCTCCTATCGGACCGGCATCTGGAACAAGGGGCTCACCGACCTGCCGGAGGATACGCCCGCCGATTACCTCCCGCAATACCGGCGGATGCTCGACCTGGCCAGGCATTCCGCGGAACGGGCGCCGGACCCGCGGCTCGCGGCCGAACACATCGTCCGCATCGTGCGGGGGCGCGGACGTCCCCGCCGGTTCCAACACCCGGCCGGAGCGGGCGTCAGGCTCGGGTTCGCGGCGCGCGCGCTGCTGCCGTGGACGCTCTGGGAATGGGCGCTCGGCCTGGTCATGGACCGCAAAGACGAATGAAGGCGAAGTCGCATGTCGCGGCTTCGCCTTTCGTTTGCCCCGGTCAGGGCAGCAGATAGAACAGGATCGCGCAGAAGTGCAGCGCCGATCCGGCGACGACGAGCAGATGCCAGACGGCGTGGTGGTACTTGAGCTTCCGCCACAGGAAAAAGACCGTGCCGACCGTGTACGCCAGCCCGCCGAGCACGAGCAGCGCGAGACCCCCGGACGGCATCCGCTCGGTCATCGGCCCCCAGGCGACAACGATGATCCAGCCCGTCGCAAGATAAAGGAGCGTCGACACGACCGGGTATCGGCCCGGAAAGATCGACTGGAACGCGATGCCGAGGAAGGCCGCCGTCCAGACGACGCCGAGCAGCGTCCAGCCGAGCGCGCCCTGCACGGCGTGCAGCACGACCGGCGTGTAGGTGCCCGCGATGAACAGGTAGATGCAGGCGTAGTCCATGATTTCGAACAGGCGTTTCGCCCGCCCCTCGGGCAGGCTGTGGACAAGCGTCGACGCGGTGTAGACCAGCAGCATCGCGGCGCCGAATACGGTGAAGCTGAAGACGTGCAGCGGCGTCCCTTTGACGGCCGCAAAGACGACGAGCAGCGCCAGCGCCGCCAGGCTGAGCACGGCGCCGATGCCGTGCGTGACGGCGTTCGCGATTTCTTCTTTTCGGGTGAAGGTACAGGTGGCTGACAATTCGTTTCGGATCCTCCCTTGCCCGCGGACATGCGTCGAGGCCGGCGGCCGCGCGACGTTCCCGGGCGCTTCAGCCCATTATACGCCTATCCGGAGAAAAAAGCGAATCCGCACGGAAAAGGGACCTTTCGCTTCTTCCGCGAACGTCCCTCTCCGGCCGGTGTCTTTTGTCTCAAAAACCGCGTTCGTACTGCTTCGGCGCGATCTCCTTCGAAAGCCCCGTCGTCTCCCGGATCGCGTGCAGCGCCCAGTACGGATCGTACAGCATGCCGCGCGCGACGCCGACGAGATCGGCATCGCCGTTCTTCAGCACCATCTGCGCCACCTGCGGGTTCTCGAGCCGGCCGACGGCGATGACCGGCACGCCGAGCGCCTCCCGGAACGCGCGGGCGAAGGGCACCTGGAACCCGGGCGTGTTCGACGGCTTCCGCTTGCCGGGCGTCCCCTCCCCGCCCGACGAGACGTCGAACATGTCGACGCCCGCCTCGACCAGCCGCTTGCCGAACGCGAGCGAGTAGTCGAGGTCGTAGCCGCCGTCGACGTATTCGACGGCCGACAGCCGGAAGATGAGCGGCATGTCGGGCGGCAGCACCGCCTTGACGGCCCGGACGACTTCTTCGGCGAACAGGACGCGGTCGCGCCCGTATTCGTCGTCGCGCCGGTTCGTGTACGGCGACAGGAACTGGTGGATCAGGTAGCCGTGCGCGCCGTGCAGCTCGACGGCGTCGACGCCCGCCTCCACCGCGCGCCTCGCCGCGTCGGCATACTTGACGACGAGCCCCTTCACTTCTTCCGTCGTCAGCGCGCGCGGCGTCCTATACCGCTCGCTGTAGGCTTCGGCCATCGGGCCGACGGGCACCGGCGCGTCCTCCGCCTTGCGGCCGGCGTGCGCGATCTGGATCGCGACCTTCGCGCCGTGCTCCTGGCACGCGCGGATGATCCGCCGGAACGCCGGCACATGGTCGTCCGACCAGAGCCCGAGGCAGCGGTTCGTGATGCGTCCGTCCGGCTCGACGTTCGTCATCTCGATGATGATGAGTCCGGTGCCGCCGATCGCGCGGGAAACATAATGCACATAGTGCCAGTCCGTCGGCGTGCCGTCCTCGGCGTACACCGAATATTGGCACATGGGCGGCATGACGATGCGGTTGCGAAGCTTCAGCCCTTTCAGTTCAAACGGTGTCTCCAATCCGACCATCGTGTCACATCCTTTGCTCGTTATTGCCGCGCGGGCGGCGGACTTTTCCTTCGGGTCCATTATAGTGGATTGCGTCCGATCGGAAAAATCGGAATCTTTTTGGTATTTCCGGCTATGGCGCGAAGAAAACGCCAAGAACGGGCTGATGCTCCCGATTTCCCGGCGTGGGCCGCGGATAAGCCATTGTGCTATAATGATCGGGAATTCACCACGAGAAGCGGAGGAGTGCACCAATGGGAACCATTCTGTGCCTGCACGGTTTCGGTCCGTCCGAGCAGGAGAAGATCCGCCGGGTCGCGCCCGGCATGAACGTCGTGTTCGGACGCACGGCCGATATTGAGCCCGATGTCTACCTGGATGCGGAAGTGGTCTGCGGCTGGAACGCGCAGGCGGCGGATCTGTGCCTGCGGGAAGGGGCGAAGCTGCGCTGGGTGCAGACATGGTCGGCCGGCATCGACACCTTGCCGCTCGAGCGGCTGCGGCAGCGGGGCGTGCTGCTCACCGACGCCGCCGGCGTGCATTCGATCGCGGTCGCGGAGACGGCCCTCGCGCACATGCTCGGCCTGACGCGCGGCATCCATCTCGCCGTGCGCAGCCAGACCGCCGGCGAGTGGGCGCGGCCGTCCGCGCTGCCCGAACTGTACGGCAAGACGGCGCTCATCGTCGGCGCCGGCGCCATCGGCAAGCGGATCGCGGAGCTCGCGCGCGCCTTCGGGATGCGCGTGATCGGCATCCGCCGCACGCCCGCCCCGCAGCCCGGCTACGACCGGGTCGACGGGATGGACAGGCTCGACGAGGCGATCTCGGAGAGCGACTACATCGTGAACGTGCTGCCGGGCACGCCCGAGACGCGCGGGATTTTCGACGAGGCGCGGTTCCGCCTGATGAAGCCGACCGCGTTCTTCATCAACGTCGGGCGCGGCTCGAGCGTCGTGACGGAGGCGCTGGTCGCGGCGCTGCGCGAGCGCCGGATCGCCGGCGCCGGGCTCGACGTGTTCGAACAGGAGCCGCTGCCGGCCGGGCATCCGCTCTGGTCGCTCGACAACGTCATCCTGACGCCGCACACCGCCGGCCACACGGACCGGCTCAAGGAGCGGGTCGCCGATCTGTTCGCCGCGAACCTTGAAATTTATCTGCGCGGCGAGACGGACCGGCTGATCAATCTGGTCAACTACGACAAGGGGTATTGAACCTCTCCTTATGGGGAAGGGTTCAATACCCTTTCTCATGGGGGCGGGCTTATGCTCCCTTCCTCATGAGGGCGGGGCCATACTCCCCTCCTCATGAGGGCGGGTTCAGGCTCCCTTCCTCATTGGGCGGGTTCAGGCTCCCCTCCTCATGAGGGCGGGTTCAGGCTCCCTTCCTCATTGGGCGGGGCCATACTCCCCTCCTCATGAGGGCGGGTTCAGGCTCCCCTCCTCATGAGGGCGGGCTTATGCTCCCCTTCCTCATGAGGCGGGTACATGCTCCCCTCCTCATGAGGGCGGGTTCAGGCTCCCCTCTCCTCTTTTGCAGCTTATGGCGGGTCCGCGCGGCGGGTGGCGATCCGTTTCCGGTCGGTGCGGAGTGATGGCGGATGCGTCCGGCGGGAGATTTTGGCTCCGGTGACGGTTAGGGCGCCGGAGACGGCTGCCGGATGGGGGATGGCTGACGGGGCGGCGCCGGTTCCGCCGGCGCGGCCGCCCGCCGCTCCGACGGTTGACCCGCGGGACGGAGCGACCGGACCAGCCAGTCCATGACGGCCGCGGCCGTCCGCTCCAGATTCGTGGGCCGGTCCGGAGCGCCGGACGGTCCGTGAACGAAATAGTCCTTGTGCCCGCCGTCGATCGCGACCCCGGCGATGTGCCCCGGCGCCCACCGGCGCGAATCCCAGACCGGGATGCCGGCGGCCCCTCTCCGGATGCCGCCCCATGTGCCGAGGCGCGTGATCGGGTCGCGGACGCGGCCGCGTTCGTCCGCCGCGTAGAAGTAGGCCGTCCGGTCCCGCAAAGCGGGATGGATGCGCACTTTCGGCGAGCCGATCTGGACGATCCGGCAGTCGCGCACGGCGCCCTCGGCCAGCAGCCGCCGTGCCGCGTGATACGCGGCGACGCCGCCGCCGCTGTGGCCGATCAGCACGACGGCGCGGCCCGCCGAGCGCTCGCGGATCGCCCCGACGATCCGATCCGCCGACGGTTCCGCCGCTGCGCCGCGCGTCGCAACGATGATCGAAGTCGCGTCGCCCGGATTGTCTGGATTGTCCGTTCGGGGCGTCAGATTGCCGGCCTCGCGCGGCGCATTGTACGTTCCAGACGCCGGAATGTCGGACTCGTGCGATGGATTGTATGTCCCGGGCGCTTGAATGTCGTCGGACTCGTGCGGCGCACTGTCCGTCCCGGGCAGCGGAATGTCGGACTCGTGCGGCGGAATGAGCGTCCCGGGCGACAGCCGCCGGACCAAATCGCGCGCCACCTGCCGCACCTGGCGCATCAGCGGAAAGGTATGGTCGCCGTACGGATACAGCACATGCACATCGGCAATCGCATACCCCGCCTCGATGCCCATCCGCTTCAACCGTTCCGCCGGTTCCCGAAAATATGACGGCCATGTTTTGACACCGGCGAGCAGATACAGGTCGACGCCGCCTGCGCCGCCTGCGCCGACACTCATGCCGCCTTTGCCGCTCTTGCCGCCATCCATGGTGTCTCCCCCCCTTTCGGACAAAGTGTTGGAACGGGTCTCCCGTACGAATTCACCAGGTATCACCCATTATGCGATTTCGGCGGACGGATTTCCAGCCGGGTATCGGCTTGTTGTCCCGCCTGCCGCCCGAGCGGGGAACCGCCCGGGCGGCGCGTCATCCGGTCCGGGTGCCGCCCGATGCGCCGCCCGTGTGGTTCGCCGTCCGATCGGAAATGTCGCCCGCCGTCTCTCCCCAAGTTTCTTCCTCCGATGTCCGTGGTATACCTGTTTTTCCGCGTTGCTGTCCCGGTCCGGGCGGATGCCGGGAAGAATAGGCGAAGTTTTTTCCTCTATTCTTGGGATTTGGCGAAAAGAACGCGAAATAGAGGAAAATACTTCTTTTATTTTTCAAAAATCCGGACAAAAATCATGATTTTGAAGAAATAGAAGAAATAATTTCTTCTATTTCGATAATATTCCGGGTTTTCATCGGAATAAAGGAAAAAAATTCGCTTATTGGGCCGGGATGGCCGGGTCGGGATTCCTTCGGCGCGCAAGAAATCGAGTAGGAGGGGGCGGCTAGCCCCCGACCTCTCACACCACCGTACATGCGGGTCCGCATACGGCGGTTCCGTAAGGTTAACAAAGTTCCAGGTAACGAGAAAGCAGACTTTTCAGCCCTTTCG
>Ga0207843_100172_pt1 | contig 42108 bp, 37 predicted proteins | sample CeladaPassaB1F07_FD_187484 | JGI IMG/M metagenome (GOLD analysis project Ga0207843, IMG submission 187484) | Cellulose-adapted microbial communities from the Joint BioEnergy Institute, USA - Passage B1F07 (SPAdes) (version 2) | ecosystem: Engineered > Bioreactor > Continuous culture >...
GAATTTCGTTTGCAGCCAAAGCCGCGATCGCTAGCACTCAGAGCCTGTCGCAGCTTTCTCCTTTTCCAAATACGCCTTTCACATCGAAGAACACGGAACCCGGCCGTCCAAATTCTCTGACTTTCGCCGCTCCCATATCGGCGAATGCGCGATGTGCCACTGCCAGAACCACGGCGTCATAGTGGCTGCGTAGGGGCTCGCGAGAATGCACCTCAAGGCCGAATTCGCGGCGAGCATCGGATGGCCGTATTGACGGGTCCCAGACTTCGACAGTGGCGTTGTATTGCTCGAGGCGACGGATAACATCGATCACTTTGGAATTACGCAAGTCTGGGCAGTTTTCCTTGAATGTCAGCCCCAGGACAAGAATGCGGCTTCCAACCACGGGCAGGCCTTTTTTCATCATCAGAAGTGCTACCCTATCGGCGACGTAAGCCCCCATGCCATCGTTGATGCGGCGCCCCGCGAGGATGATCTCCGGGTGGTAGCCAATTTCCTGAGCACGGTGTGTCAGGTAATACGGGTCGACACCAATGCAGTGCCCGCCAACGAGCCCTGGTGAAAACCGCAAAAAATTCCATTTTGTGGCTGCTGCTTCTAAGACCTCCCGAGTATCAAGCCCCAGCTTGTGGAAGATGATCGCCAGCTCATTCATCAGCGCGATGTTAAGGTCACGCTGGGTGTTCTCGATGACCTTCGCCGCCTCTGCCACCTCAATGGAGCTCGCAAGGTGTGTTCCCGCCGGGATAATGGACGCATAAAGGGCGTCGATTGCGCGTGCCGCTTCCGGCGTGGAACCGCTCGTGACCTTGGTGATCATCGGTAAGCGGTGCTCCTTATCGCCGGGATTTATGCGCTCCGGACTGTAGCCAACGAAGAAATCTTCATTGAAAGTGAGGCCTGATGCGCGCTCCAGAACCGGTACGCAAACTTCGCGTGTGCAGCCGGGATAAACCGTTGACTCATAGATGACGACGGCACCACGCCGAATGGCCTTGCCAACCATTTCCGACGCCCCAATGAGAAGGGACAGATCGGGGCGGTTGGCTTTGTCAATCGGAGTCGGAACGGCGATAATAAAAACACCGCAGCGTGCCAAATCAGCTGGGTTGCAAGTGTAGACAAGGTAACGGGCCGCTGCGAGTTCGTCCGGCTCCACCTCGCGCGTGACGTCTTGGCGCTCTCGCAACTCCACGATCCGCTCGGGCCGGATATCGAAGCCAATAACCGGACGTCGTTTGCCAAATTCGACAGCTAGGGGCAGGCCCACATAACCGAGGCCGACGACGGCGATCGTTTGGTCGCTCAGGTCCATGTCAGCTCTCTCGGGCTTTTTTCTCAGGATCACTAAACGCGCTTTGACGCGCCGGAGTTTTCACTCGAGAGGCGGAATGGAGCTGTTTAGGTAAATCGGCTGGTGAATGATGACGGTCGAACCGCCTTTTGATGTTTGTTATGGCGCCCTATGGTTTGGTGCGGTCAGGCGTTGAGCGATGAGCTGAATCAAGTACCACCCGAACTCGGGATTTTGAAAGTAAAGCTGTTTCAGCTGGTCCCCGTCTATGGACAGAAGCCTGCATTCGGAAGTTGCGATCGCTGTTTGAGTCCGGCGGCCGTCGCGGGTGAAAAAGGCAATCTCGCCGAACAATGTTCCAGCGTGGATCTCGACATTGATCTCATCGAACAGGATGGAGCCTGCCTCAAGATAGTAAAGGCGATCTCCCAAGTCACCTTTCCGAAAAAGGACTTGCCCGGCGAAGAGCGTGCTCTCGCGAGCGTATGGATGAAGCCAACCGGAATGCACCCCCGTAACGGGCGCAGCTCTCAGTTTCTCGACCTGCCGGCGCGCTTCTCGGATGCGGTAAATGTTCAGGGGAAGCTGGACGGCATTTTGGATCACACTTGGCCAAAAGCCGATGGCTGTGGAAGATATGATAGCCAGGATATTACTGGTGGCCGCGAAGAGCCGCAGACGGATGATGGTTCGTGAAAACGTGGAGCATAGCGTGAGCGCCATTGCGATCCACGCGAGGTATTGCAAAAGGTCCCTGAAGTTTGTCCACGCCGACACTTTTGAAAATCCCTTTGAATAGAAGAGGGTGTCCCCAAACCCTTTCCGCGCTGCAGATGAAAGGAGCTCATGCTTGAGAGCGTGGGTTGCCGAATAGATCTCGCATTATTGAACCGTTCTGAAACGCACTCAGCGGAGCGGGAGGGTTCTACGAAGCTTGCGCACGCCGTCCACAGGCCCTTTTCTGATAATGTTATCTACGCGGCCCTTCTGGAGCATCCTTTGCGAGAGACGTCGTACAGGATCGATTGCCAGCCGACGGCCGACAAATGGAAATGCCTTCGCGAGTGCCACGCCTCCGAGTAGCGATCGGTGCCAGTTCATCGGATCGGAAAGTACGCCGCCGAGACCGACGTGAATGATCTTGCCCACCACGTTGTGCCGTTTGCAGTTGGATGGACGGGTACAGACTTCGACGCTGCCTTCATGGAGCAGAACGATCGACTCGCCGTTATCTGCGACGAAGACGTCAAACACCGTTCCGCGCACACCCATGGTTGCTGTCGGCGTTTTAATTTCGTAGGCGGCCTTGTCAGTTGCACCGGTAATGAACCGAAAGGCCCCCTTCGCTAGAGTGATGGAAATGGATTGCGGGGGCGCGCTTCCGTCATAGACGAACTTGTCCAGAACAAGCCGTGACGAGGGGCCGACGGCCAGCTTTGTCTCATCAAGCAGCTTGATCTCTGCGCTCGCTTTTGCGCCGGTAATCAGAATTTCATCCTGGTGAACCTTGGCGCCCTTCGAAAGTCGACGTTTCTCGCTTTCCAGCTCGGCCGTCACGTCATTCTTGACCACGACGGTGCTGCCGATTTCCGGATGGGCGGCATGAGCTGGCATAGGTTGCAACGCGATAGCCAGCGCAGCCATGGCCACCAGTGAAATCAGTGAGGTTTCGAATTTGGCTCCTTCCATGATGCCTCCACCCACGGCTGGGTTGCCGTCCAATTCGGTTCAGTTGTGAGCAATTCCGCGGCGCCCGGATAGATATCTGAAAATATGCCATTCCATCCCTCCAAGGATGAACGGCGTTTCAGTTGGGCAATGCGCCATGCGTAGATCTCCAGCAGCCGAGAAATTCTTGGATTGTCATAATGGCGGTGAGCGGCCTCCAGCGCATTCATTGCCTGCTTCCATTCACCGTGTCGGTAATGGGCGCGCATTGTTTCGAATGCCGCGCGAAATGAGCGAAAGTTGGGGTCTTGCGAAAGATCAGGTTGCCCGACCAGCGTGTGAAGTGTCACCGCATGTTTGCGGCCCCGGACGCGCACATCATCAACGCTAATGATTGGGAGGGTATTTTGGCAACGAGCGGCAGTTTCCGGGCATATCAGAATGCGGAGGCCGTAGGCGCTGGCAAGATGTTGCATTCGAGAAGCGAGGTTAACGCTATCTCCAAGCACAGTGTAATCGAACCGAATATCCGAGCCCATGTTACCGACCATGCACAGGCCAGTGCTGATGCCGATGCCAATTTCCATTATTGGGATGTTTGCTCCGCCTTTTTGTGCCTCAAGCGTGAGGGCGTCATTCAGGGCATCTAGGTGTTCAGAAATGGCAAGGGCAGCCTCGCACGCGTGGAGTGCGTGGTCAGGATCATCAAGCGGAGCGTTCCAAAACGCCATAACGGCATCGCCGATATATTTGTCGATCGTGCCGCGGCGTTCGATGGCCGCCCGCGACAGAGGCGTCAGTAGGCGGTTCATCAATTCCGTCAGTCCGGCAGGATTTTCCCGGAAACGCTCCGCAATGCTGGTGAAGCCGCGCACGTCAGCAAACAAGACGGACATCGTGCGCGTTTCGCCGCCGAGCTTCAGGCGGTCTGGTTCGCGCGTCAATTGCTCGACGAGCTCCGGGGCGAGATATTGACTGAATGCGTTTCGAATGCCGGCACGCCGTTTCTCTTCGCGCAGATAATTTATAGCGGCGAGCAGCAGGAAGACGACTGTACTCGAAAGCAGCGGATAAACGACGTCGAGCAGAATGCCTAACCGGACGAAAAGATAACCGGAAAGGGCAGCGAGCAACGCGGTCGTTGCTATGCCGAAGAGAAGAGTGGCGAGCGCACCGAGCATCGGCACGGCAATTATGATGAAGATCCCGATCGCGAGCGCGAGACAAATTTCAAGTCCCAAGGCGTAATTCGGCCGCACGAGAAGCGCATTTTCGAGAATGCTTTCGATTGCCTGGGCGTGAATTTCGACGCCAGGCATGGCGCGTTCGGGTGGCGTCGTTTGCAGATCGTGCAGGCCGGCGGCTGACGTGCCTATGAGGACCAGCTTGCCCTGGATACGGTCGTCTGAAACCTGTCCTGAAAGTACGTCGACGGCGGAAACGAAGCGGCGCGGGTCGTGCGGCGTGAAATGTAGCCAAAGCTGGCCGTCGCGTTCGGTTTCTATCTCGACGCCTGCAACGACGACGCTTTTGATCCCGGCTTCGTCGCTTTTGGCGAGGAGTGTGGTGGCTCCTGTCGCCACGCGCAGGAGTTCGATCGAAAGCGATGGGACAATACGGCCTTCGGCGTAGAAGAGGGTCGGAATGCGGCGAACGACGCCGTCCGCATCCGGTTGGACCGTGATCAGGCCCCTTCCGGCAGCTGCCCTTTCGAGAACTGGCAGGTTCGCCACGAGGCGCGGAATCCGAAGAAGGTAGCGATCGAGATTGTCTCCGATTGTGGCAACTGGTGTAATCGGCAATTCGGAAGGATCAGCCGCGGTGGTAATGTCTGAAGTGCCGGCCTGCCCGAGCACGACTCGCGTCCGGGCAATAGCCCCGGCAAGTTGCGCGTCGTTGTCCGGCAACGCGGCGAGGCGGGATTTCAATTCAGCATCCGGCACACTTTCAGCGATCCGGGCGGGGGAGAGGCGATCAGGCTCAGCAAAGAGGATATCGAAGCCGATTGCCACCGCTCCGCGTTCAGCGAGGCGGTCGACCAACGAGGCAAGCGTCACCCGTGACCAAGGCCACTGTCCGATTGCCTGCAGCGAGCGTTCGTCAATATCGACGATTGTGACAGGATACCCACTGACCGCACGCGGATGAAGCTGCTGATACGTATCGAAAATTCGCCCACGCAGCGTTTCGAGAAGAGGTGGCTCCCAGACCCGCAGGAGCATCAGTGCGAAGAGGGCCAACAGCGCAGCAAGACGCCCGAATCCCGGCGCACCCCGCCACCCTGCTTTCCGCCAAACTCCCTGCGGCAGGAGTGTTGACACACCATCCCCCCACGAACCTCACAACCGCCATTTAGCAGCCTTGTGCTTGTTCCCTCTAGCGGAATTTTGTCTGAACAGGCCCTGAATAGGTGCAGCAAGACCTATGACGTCTGCTCTTCCGTTTTTCGCAGACGGCCTCGGTGTATCTGTGGGACGCGATCTGAAGTGAGCTTTGCTAGCGCAAGACAATCCAGCGATGATCTGAATGTCCTTACCGAACGACCGGCTCGGCTGTTTTCCCCAGTCTCACCGCCCAATCATCCGTATTCGCCAATTTGACGTTGCCGCGACGCAGGTCGGAAGCTTAATTTGTCGTGAGTGGAGAGGGGGTGATAATGAACAAGACTGCTATTGTTGCAGCAAGCCTAATTTTTATCGGGTGTGCGAGATCAGCTACGCTTCCGGTTGCCGCGGACACCATCATCATTACGACAAACGCCGCGCCAATCTGCGGGTCTGCGGGCGCACAAAGCGTTGCTCTCAGGCACGCTGCCATTGAAACGATCAATCGTGGCTTCGATCGCTTCATCATTCTTGACGGGCGGTATCAAAACAACGTCAGAGTCATAGGGTACACGCCTGTGCACGCCCACACCGTTAGTTCCGCGACAGCGGTAGGCCACGGCAACGTCGTAACGGCACACGGCCAGTCAACGACGTACTTTTCGGGTGGCTCACCGATCATTGCCGGATCACACGATCAGGGACTTCTCGTGAAAATGTTTCGTGATGATGATCCGGCAGGCGCAAATGCCATTTCGGCGCGCCAACAACTTGGTCCGAAGTGGCAGGAGATCGTTAAGGAGAATGCCATCACGACTTGCTGAGAGTGTCGCCCCAAGTCTGATCGCGTAGTTGCGTAGCGACGTTGTGGTGTGCCGATCAGCACGCCGTCTCGCTAGCTAGAGAGTATGCGCCTATTGAGGAGGTACACTGTCTCGTTCGTGGCGCGCATCCGAATTCGGTTTGCCTGACAGAAGCTGGTAAGCGACTCGGCAAATGAGCTGAACGGCGCCGGGCGCCTCTTGTGGGTTGCGCACGCCGCGACATGGGCGCGATAGGCTTCCTCGATCTCGACGCGCTCGCCCCTAGCCGTCTCGATGAGCTTCCGCATGATGGTCGCGACGTTGCCAATGGGCCGGTCTCATTCGGCTGGCTGACGCTGAAGGAGGCTGAGCCGTACACGCGGGAGGCCGAACGCAAGCGGATGGCAGCATCCGGCATGGAATTGCTTGTGAGGCAGCAGGGGAACAAAGCGCGATAAAGGTGTCCCACTTTACGTCAAGGACTGGTGTCCACCTAGCCTAACCTATTGAACGCGTTTTCTGAGGGGTGGTGCCCAGGAGAGGACTCGCGAATTCTTCCTAACATATTGGCATTGCTTCCTTTTCTTAAAGGGCCAAACGGACGATACCAACAATAATACCAACAAATCGGCAGCTTCATCCTTCACGCAGCCGGTGCTGACAATCGATGACCAGGTTCGGGTGAGTGGTAGGAGTAGACCTGCATCACATCCTTCGATCAATGGCTCCACTTTCCTACCAAATGAAACACCGTTACCCCGCCACCGTCGACGGCTGTTGCGGAGAGATGGCTCATGATTTGCCGGCTCATGTTGCAAGCAGAACGACGTGGGCCTGAGCCCAGGTACAATCCCCTTCCCGCTCTCGTTAACGTGGTTGGGAGCTGCAGCAGCACTTGCGCCGGCTGGGACCTGCCAGGAAGCAGCGTGAGCTCTTTCACCCAGGCAAGCTGCAGGGGTGGTCTGGTTGACGAATAAGCCGTAACCAAGCATCGGCTTGGGCGCGAGGGGCCCGCACGTCAAGCAGACAAGGGCTACCCGCCGGTCTTCTGAGGCTAAGGCCGAGGTGTCGCGAGCGTCAATTGATTGTACCGACGCGTTCGCAATTTGTTAGCTCATCCTAACCAACCTTCCATCACACGGAATGCACTAGCCGGATCAATGCCATCTCTCCGGCCAAGAACAAACACAGTGAAGGGAAGAAGTAGCGATGGTGAGTCGGTCAAGGTTGGAGAAGGACATCAAGGAGCTTATCGGCGAGGTTGTGCCGTTTCCCTCTCGTCTACCGCAAGCAATTGTCGAGCTTGTTGAGAATGGGTTTGCGGTCCACTTGCTGCCACCGCGCTCCAAAGCCCCCGACCAACCGGGATGGTCGACGGCTCCCGTCGCCACACTAGAGGAGCTTGAGAAGAACTATCGCTGGGGTATGAATTTCGGCGTCCGCGTAGGGCAGTATTCCAAGATCCGAGGCGGCTATTTGCACGCTATTGATGTCGACGTTCGTGATGCCTCCCGGGCTGAAGAAGCACGAGAAGCATTGCAACACGCTTTAGGCGAGGAAATTCGCGTTGACCAGCTTTGGAAAGTTGCTTCAGGGTCCGGAGGGGCATCAAGCCACTACTATCTCCTTCTGGACCGCCCCATCAGATTTCGACGCCTCGCGCAGTCTGACTCCTTTTGTATTGTCGGCGAAGAGGAAAAGCGTGCTTGGCAGATCGAACTGTTCGGGACGGGCAGGCAACTCGTCCTTCCCCCAAGTATTCACCCCGATACGGGAAACGAATACCGCTGGGAGCGCAAACCAGACTTTCAGAATGTACGAGTGTATCCCTCCAGCACCTTTGCCCCGGTTCTCCAGGAGCAAGTGCAGCGGGAAGGCAGCGCCCCTCTTGGGCTTTCAGTAGAACAGGTTCGATGGATTTTAGGCCAATTACCGGATTGGGCCAACGAGCGCAATTTGTGGCGCGATGCGGGCATGGCGGTAAAATACGAACTCGGTGATGAAGGGTGGGACGTTTTCGACGAGTGGTCCCAGCGCGGGAAGAATTACAAACCCCGCGAGAATCGCAGGCAATGGAAGAGTTTCAAAAACGATCATCCGAACCCCATTACAATGCGAACTCTTGCTTTCGAGGTGAGGCGCCGAGGGATTTTGTTTCCTGATGAATTGCGCGATCTCTTCGATGATCTGGACTACTACTCGCCCGACGAAAACGGGGCCATTACCGCATTAGCGGATAGGTATGCTGGAGAACTGGTCTACGATCACACCGCACGTAGTTGGTATCGGTTCAACGGGGCAAGTTGGGCAAGAGAAAATTCAAACCTGGCCCTCGACTACGCCCGATCCGTCTGCCTTGAGCTAGCACGACATTACCCCAAGAACAAAAGCTTTACGAAAGTCAGTACTTGGGAAAATGTTGAGCGTGGCGCCCGATCCGACAGGGAGTTTTCTATAACTTCCGATGTATGGAATCGGGACAAGATGGTGCTCGGAACTCCGGAAGGTGTTGTTGATCTCTGCACCGGTGATATTCGGAAAGCAGAGCCACGCGATTACATAAATCGATCCACAGCGGTTGCTCCTATCCCTCTTGATCGCTTCAAACCTGAGCGAGACTGCCCCCGTTGGTTGGCGTTTCTTGAAGAGGCGTTGTCTGGCGATGAGGCAACAATCAGATTTCTCCAGCAATGGGGTGGATATTGCCTGACCGGCGATACTCGCGAACAGGTCCTGACGTTTGTTTATGGCCCTGGCGGGTCAGGCAAAAGTACAGCCGTCAACACGATTGCTGATATCCTTGGAGACTACGCGATCAACGTTGGAATGGAAACGTTGACCAGCTCCAGCTACGATCGGCACACGACCGAACTTGCACGGATGAAGGGAGCTCGCATGGCGCGTGCTTCCGAAACCGAAAAGGGTCGTACTTGGGCTGAAAATCGCATTAAGCTGCTAACCGGGCAGGATACGATCACGGCTCGCTTTATGCACCGCGATGACTTCGAATTTGTGCCTGAGCTAAAGCTCACGATCGTCGGCAACAATCGGCCGACACTGAAGGATGTAGACAAAGCAATAAGGCGGCGCTTCATTGTGCTGCCATTCACGAATCCGCCAAAGGTCAAGGATCCGCTTCTGCCAGAAAAGCTGAGAGCTGAGTGGCCAGGAATTCTTTCCTGGTTGCTATTGGGCTGTCTCGATTGGCAGAAGCATGGGCTAGTTCGACCTCAGCAGGTCGATGAGGCAACAACAGCATACCTCGACAACCAAGACGTTTTCGGTCAATGGTTGGCAGATTGCTGTGAGCTAGGTGCGCATTACGTCGACACGAACAAGAACTTATGGAATTCTTGGTGTTCTTTTGCAAAAGAGATGGGCGCGGATCCTGGGAGTCTCACGGGATCGTTCCCCGATATGCTGGAAGATCGTGGATTTGTGAGGATCAAAGATACAAATGGAATCCGGGGGCGGGGCTATAAGGGGTTGCGGGTGCGCAGGTCAAAAAGATGGCCTTTCGACGATGATGATCTGATATGATTATTTGCGACGGGTGCGACAGGTCTTTTCATTTTAGTCCTCGAAGGGGACACGATCGGATTACTCTAGGAGAAAAAAAATCCAGAACATCCGTCGCACCCGTCGCAGTTGTATCCCAAGATGACGTCGAAAAATTTTCAAAAATTCTCGCGCGCTGGGGTCAGGGGGCACCCGCGGCGAACGCCCCTCGAAGACAAGGACCCGAAGCGTCTCGCCTCGTCTCAATACTGAGCGACGCGTTTCAACTTGTCTCGGAACGTCTCAGAACGTCTCAGAACGTCTCAGAGCCGCGGATTGCGCTTGTCGTGTCGGCCGCACAGAGCACGTCTCAATCTGTCTCAATCCGTTTCAATCCGTAGCGGCCAAGCGCGCCCAGTTTCAGCGCGTCTCAAGCGCTCAATGGGCGTAGATACAACGTAAGACTCCTTTCACATTGTCATACGTCCACATTTGCACCGCGCGAATCCGGATTCACGGCAAACGGGATCGCGACGATTAGCGAGAAAGCGACGCAGGATGCCATTGGGTATGGCGTGTCTGACGAGCTTCGCAGGGAGAAGTCACGCTACGCCGGTTCAGCGTACGCGGGAAAGCAAACTAGACGACCACTACAATTTTCCCGATCTGCTCGTTGGACTCCAGGTAGCGGTGCGCGTCGATAATGTCGTCGAACTGGAACCCCTGGATATTTTTGGCCTGAGCACCCGGTTTAAGCCCGTGGAAGATAAACCGCTTTGCGGCGTCCAACCGCGTCATGTGGCCCGTAATCTCGTGGACGAGATAGCCACGGAGCGTGAGGGATTTCTCAAGGACAGACGCAAGCCGAAAGGGTTTTGGCTGTCTACTGAGACCACCATACTCGACGAGGACACCGCCCTTTGCCATTGCAGTGGTGAGCGGCTCAAAAATTGGCCCACCTATGGGATCGAGTATGACCCGTACTCCCGACGGGCCGGCAATTTCTCGTAGTCGGTGTACCAAGTTCTCTTCGGAGGAAACAATTACGTGGGCTGCGCCGGCATCTATCAACGCCTGCAATTTGGTCTTTCCACGCGTGATTGCGATCGGTATCGCACCAAGAACGTTGACAATCTGGATTGCCGCCAGTCCCACGCTGCTGGATGCCGCCGTGATCACAACATAATCGCCGGGCCGCACATCCGCGACTTCGATGAGGGCACCATAAGCTGTCAGATATTGCATCCAAGCAGCCGCAGCTTCCTCCCAGCTCAGGGTGGGCGGATGTTTGACAACTCGCTCTATAGGTACACAGATATACTCCGCATAAGTTGGGCAGCGGATTATGGAAATGGGCGGGATAATGCTGACGGAATCGCCCGGTTGAATATCACTTTCGCCGCTACCCAACTCATCGACGATGCCAGCTGCCTCAAGTCCCAGCCCCGACGGTAATGTCGGTTGCTCGATGTACGTGCCAGCTCGCATCAGAGCCTCGGCTCGGTTTAGACCCAAGGCCTTCACCTTGATCCTTACTTCGCCAGGTCGCGGAGACGGCAGTTCGGCGGTTTCCAAGCGCAGGACCTCGGGGCCACCATGACGATAGAAACGGACAACGCGCATCGATCACCCGAAATGGTTGGTTTCGAATCCGATTTTGTCTAACTATGAAGAGGAAAAAATGGGCGTTTCGGAAGGGCAGAACTAACCACTGGTTCCTAATATGGATCGCCTCAAAAGCATGGCCGGGTTTGTTAGAGCCGTCGAACTCGGCTCATTTGTAGCGGCAGCCGAGGTGCTTGGTCTTTCCGCACCCATGGTGGGTAAGCACGTACGCTTTCTTGAAGACCGCCTCGGCGTTCGCCTGATTAACCGCACGACCCGCAAGCAGAGCCTGACCGAGATCGGTCTGCAGTATTACGAGCGCTGTCGCCTAATCCTTGCTGAGGTGGCAGCGGCGGATGCACTCGCCTCGACGCAATTGGCCGAGCCGCGCGGCAGATTGCGAGTAACAACACCGGTCCATTTTGGGCGGCATTGCGTGATACCAATCTTATTGACGCTTATGAAGAAGTTCCCCGATTTACAACTCGACTTATCTCTTACCGATCGTCTTGTCGATCTCGTCGAAGAAGGTTTTGATCTCGCCGTACGAACAGGAAATCCGGAAAATCAGACCGGGGTCGTGGGACGTAGGATTGCGCGTCAGCGCATGATCGTTTGTGGTGCGCCAAACTACCTAGAAGCAAATGGTCGACCGAACACGATTGCTGATCTTAAGAACCATAGCTTGTATTGTTGATCGTCGATCCGGCGTAGTTCCGTCCTGGCAGTTTCCGACGGCCGATGGAACGTCGATCGACGTAACGCCTCCTTTTCGCAATATGATGGATGACCTCGCTGCCATCGCGGACGCAGTTGCGGATGGCGTCGGCCTGGCATGGCTGCCTTCATGGCTTGTTAAAAAAAAGCGCCCTGAGGCAGGCTTGTTAGTCGAGCTGCTGCCGGAGCAATATGGATACTACTACGACGTGTTTTGCCTTATGGCTGTCGACGCCCGCAATGCTGCCCCAAAGTGCGCGTGGTTGGCGATGCGTTAGCAAGCGAATTGCCAAGAGTCGTTAGCTGGTGAGCGTGTCGAGCGTGTGTCTTGTATTTATTGTACGGGCATTCTCGACGAATCGCGGAATTGGAAGTTCTTTAGAACGAACGTTCAATCAGAAGCGACGGCCTGCAACGCTCTGAAAGGATCGCGCCGTTAGAGCCGAAATTCGGGGAAGCCGAGTGCGACCGATAACTAGATGTTTGAACGCCCAAACTCATCGTTCGGTATTCTCTCTGACCTCAAGCAGGCGCATTCGCGCATTCTCAAGATGCCGGTGCATTGCGCGACGGGCAGCGTTCGCTTCTTGCGATTGGATGAACTTAAAAATCTCACGGTGCTCGGCAAGAGCCGCCTGCAGGTTATGTTTTGTCGTTTCGCGGGCTAGATGCCGCCACAAGCTGACGGCATGACTGAGATCGTATTCCAGTGTGTCGATAACCTGTAGAAGGCGTGGGTTGCCAGTGGCTTTTGCGATGTTTCGATGGAAGCCGAAATCGAAATGGTGCGCGGTATCTCCTTTTAGTGCTGCTTTCTCAAAGCCTTCAAGCTCCACTCTTATCCTCTGAATATCCTTCGCCGAGCGCCGCTTGGCAGCCAAATAGGCGCACTCTGGTTCGACGACGAGGCGTAGTTCTAGGCCGTAGAGGAAGTGCTGCAGTGTATCGGGGTCGCGTGCAAGAGGTGCGACTGGTATTGGCTGAGGTGTAGAACAGACGAGGGTACCCGAGCCTCGAACCGACATGATGAGACGTGCGTCTCGGAGGCGACTAAGAGCTTGTCGAACAATTGGTCGCGAAACGCCAAACTCAGAAGCAAGAGCAACCTCAGAAGGCAGCTTGGATCGCGGAGGCAACTTGCCTGACATGATCAAGTGGAACAGGCTTTCATACACTTGCTCCGCGAGACGTTCGCGTCTTACCGGAGCCAAGCTTATTTTGGGCTTTACGGACAAATTTGTCGTTGCCTCCGTCTTCGCGGGATGATGGTCAAAGACTCACGCTAACCATCAGGCACTGGCTCTCTTCCTCCGAGACGAGACCCGGCGCCGTGCTGGCTGCTAAGATTTCGGGCAAGAAGTAAACTTTGTTGACAACTTGTCCACTCACGTCAGAATGTGCCGCGCGTCGAGTGCTCCTTGCAAGATTATTTGTGAGTCTGATGTGATCGAGAGTGCCTGGGTTTATTCGACCCTTCAGCAGGTCCCCCGCATGGCGTACGTTGCTCCGGCTAATGCGGCGGGCCAGGCAGGCTTTGCGGGCAGCTGCCCACAGTTTCCGACCAAGACTGGTCGACCAGCCTCTATCATGACATCCGACGCGATATCTCCGGCAAAAAGCGAGCTGACGTAGAGGTCTTCCCGTACGGGGGTACAATGGGAAACGGGATTCGGAAATGATCTCTGCCACGAGACGTGCGGCGGCCGCTCTGTCTATTGAAGATCTGCGCACCCTCGCGCGTCGACGTCTGCCACGTTCGGTCTTTGAGTTCATCGACGGAGGCTCTGAAGATGAGCTCACCCTTAAGGCGAATCGGGCGGCCTTCGAACGCCTGCGGCTGGTTCCGCGCGTTCTCGTCGATGTGTCTGAGCCGGATCTTCGTACAGACGTGGTTGGAGGGCTTGCGTCCGCCCCATTCGTCATCGCCCCGATGGGATCGTGTGCACTCGCTTGGCCGGAAGCGGACTTGGCCATTGCTCGGGCTGCCAGCGCGTTTGGAATTCCCTACACGCTCTCTACGATGGCCACAACGAGCCTGGAGCGGTTGGCTGATCAGGTTCAGGGGCGCCTTTGGTTTCAGCTCTATGTGCTGCGAGACGAAACAGCAAACGACAAGCTGGTTAGTCGGGCGCGCGAAGCTGGCTATGAAGCGCTTGTTGTAACCGTTGACCTTCAGGCCGGGGGTAAGCGCGAGCGTGACTTGCGCAACGGCATATCGATCCCTCTCCGGATGACTCCCCGCCATCTTTTCGAAGCTGCGACGCGCCCAGCCTGGGCCTTGGGAATAGTGCGCGGCGGCCTCCCACAGTTCGAGAATGTCCGTGGTTTGATGGGAGAGGAAACCGCTGGCCTCACCATTGCGGCGAAGGTGGGACAGAACCTTAATGCTGCGTTCGACTGGGAGGATCTCGCCCGCCTTCGGGACCGTTGGCCACGCAAGCTATTGGTCAAGGGAGTCTTGCATCCGTCCGATGCCGTTAGACTGAGTCAGCTGGGCGTCGATGGCATTTGGGTCTCAAATCATGGTGGACGCCAGCTCGACGGTGCAATCGCATCTGTGGATGCTCTCCGGTCCATTGCCCAAGCAGTTGAAGGCAAGGTGTCGCTGCTGATCGACTCCGGTGTTCGTCGTGGGGTCGATGTGTTGAAAGCGCGGGCGATGGGAGCCGAGGCTGTAGCCATCGGACGCGCCGCGCTCTTTGGAGCGGCTGCGGCTGGCGAAAGTGGCGTGCGCCAGGCCTTGAAGATTCTAACGGACGAACTGACGCTCGCCATGAAGCTCTCAGGTGTGGCTTCGATTCGGCATGTTGACCACTCAATTCTCGACCCGAATTCGACCAAAGGAGGAAACTAAAATGAGTCAACAAACACGTACGAGCTGGTGGGGGACTATTTGTGCGGCGGCACTGATTGCGGTGATGGGATCGAATACTGCAATCGCGCAAGACAAAAGAGTTCGCCTTCAGATGGCAAGCTCCTATGGATCGTCGCTGCCGCTACTTGGCGAGTCCGGCGTTGCCTATACGGAACGAGTGGCCCGCGCCTCTGGGGGCTCCATCAGCATCAAGTTCAATGAGCCAAATGCACTCGTGCCGGTGCTGCAATCATTCGATGCCGTTTCGCAGGGGTCGGTCGATATGGCTTGGACTGCTTCGGCTTTCTGGTCGGGCAAGGACACTGCCTTCAACTTCTTCAGCAGCGTCCCGTTCGGTCCCGGCACCGCGGAGTATCTGGCGTGGTTGACTTATGGCGGCGGTAAAGAGCTAATGGCGGAAATGTACGAACCGCATGGAATTCACGCCATCACGTGCGCCATCGTTCCGCCTGAAGGCTCGGGGTGGTTCCGCAAGGAAATAAATTCGCTCGACGACCTCAAGGGTCTGAAGATGCGTTTCCTTGGCCTTGGAGCAAAGGTCATGGAGAAGCTTGGGGTCGCCACCCAACTGATCGCGCCCGGCGAGATTTATCAGGCGTTGCAACTTGGCACGCTCGACGCGGCTGAATTTTCAACGCCGGAGATGGATCTGAAACTCGGCTTCTATCAGGTGGCCAGGTACTATTACCTGCCGGGGTGGCATCAGCAGGCGACAGCTATCGATCTGCTGATTAATAAGAAGAAGTGGGATGCCTTGTCCCCGACGCAGCAAGCCATCATCGAGCAGGCCTGCGGCGACTCGATTCGTGACACAATCGCGAAAGGCGAGGCTAGGCAATTCCAGGCCCTGAAAGAAATGCAGGCGAAGGGCGTCGAGATCAAGAAATGGACTCCGGAATTCATCGCGGCGTTCGAGAAAGCGTGGAACGAAGTCGCTCAGGAGGAGGCGGCGACCAATCCGAACTTCAAGAAGGTGTTCGAATCCTATTCGAATTTCCGCAAAGAGTACGCGATCTGGCGCGATAACGGCGTTTTGAAATGAACGACACAGATCGTCACTTCCAGATGCGGTCCCATCAGATCCTCTCGCCGAGATAAGATATGAGACTACTTCTCGCTTACGCCCGGGCAGCCGAGAGGGTGCTGATGGGAATCGGCATGGTTGCTGGATCGCTATTCGTGGTGAACACGATCGCGATTTGTCTCGACGTGGTTACGCGAAAGTTCGGCTTCCAGATTCCCCATCTCGGCTCGACGCGTCTCCAAGAGCTGGAATGGCAGCTTCATATGGCGCTGTTCATGCTGTGGATAGGAGCTGCGTACGTGCGCAATGCGCACGTACGTATCGATCTGGCGGTTTCGCGATGTACCCCCCGGACGCGAGCTTGGATTGAACTCGTCTGCCTCCTTGTGTTTGCATTACCTTATTGTTTGGTATTGCTGAACTACGGGGCTGATTTCGCCTGGAAAGCCTGGGTCACCGGAGAAGGCTCGGAATCCGCCACTGGCCTCCCCTGGCGGTGGATCCCTAAAGCCATCATGGAATTCGGCCTGTTCCTCTTACTGGTTGCAATTACCGCAGTCCTAGCACGCCTTATCGTTTTCTTGTTTGGCCCCGACTCTCTTCGCGGCCAGGCGCAGTTGCGGCACTTGAGCTGAGTTGCAGATATGACGGATTGGCTGATCGAGCATCTCGGCGTCGTCATGTTTCTCGTGATGGCTGCACTGGTGTTTACCGGATTTCCCGTTGCATTCGTTCTGGGCGGAGTATCGCTCGCTTTTGGCGTCGTCGGTTGGGCACTCGACGTGTTCAACCCGCTGCAATTCTACAATTTGCTTATCCGGATATGGGGTAATGTTGCAGCAAGCCAGGTTCTCGTCGCCATTCCGATGTTCATCTTCATGGGAGTTGTCCTCGAACGTAGCGGCATCGCAACGGAGCTGCTCAAAACGCTGCAGATCCTCACACGGCGCATTCCGGGTGGGCTTGCCATGTCCGTCACGATTATGGGCACAATCATGGCGGCCACGACGGGGATTGTTGGCGCATCCGTCGTAATGCTCACGTTGGTCGCGCTTCCCGCGATGCTGGAGCAGCGCTACCGGACAGAATTGGCCGTCGGGACGATTGCTGCTTCGGGAACTCTCGGTATTCTGATTCCTCCCTCGATCATGCTAGTGATCATGGGCGATCTCATGGCGGTACCGGTCGGCACATTGTTTGCCGGGGCGCTCGTCCCGGGGCTGTTGCTGTCGTTTCTTTACCTAGTCTACATCGGCGTGATTTCCACGCTGAAGCCCGAGCTTGCTCCGCCTATTCCAAGCGGCCTAGGTCCGAAGACCTCGGTCGAGCTTTGGTCGCTGGTATTCCGTGCTTTCTTGCCGCCAGTTTTTCTGGTGGTCCTGGTGCTTGGTTCAATTTTCTTTGGGTGGGCCACGCCAACTGAGGCTGCAGGTGTGGGGAGTGCCGGGGCATTGCTCTTGGCAGCCTGGAAGGGGGCGCTCAATCGACAGTCCTTTCGCGAGTTGATCGAATCGTCGGCGCTTACAAATGCGATGGTGTTTTTTATCACCATCGGCGCGTCTGTATTTGCTTACATGTTCCGCGCGTTGGGCGGCGACGAGGTTATCGTAGACCTTCTTTCACAAGTTGGCATCGAGACCGCATGGGAAGTGATGATCTTTGTTATGGTTCTCGTTTTTCTCATGGGTTTCTTTTTTGATTGGCTGGAAATCTGTCTGATCGTCCTCCCGGTATTCGGTCCTTTGATCGCCAGCCAGGACTTCGGATCACATGTGAATGGCTCAACGGCCTTTCTGCCGTGGCTGTTGGTGGTAATGGCCGTCAATCTACAGACATCCTTCCTCACGCCACCGTTCGGCTTCGCTCTGTTTTTCATGAAAGGCGCCGTGCCACCTGCTGTTACGATGGTCGACCTCTACCGCGGAGCGGTGCCGTTCGTGCTGCTCCAGATCCTGGCTCTTGTCATCTGCATTGCTTTTCCTGAGGTCGTGCTCTGGATGCCCAGAAGTGCAGGGCTGTTGGATTAATTTGGAGCGTTTCGGACGGGATTAGTTGGAATTTCTACCACATTGCCTCTGTGACAGGCTACGGCGGTGATATCGCTGGTGAGTTCGAACGCATCGTTTTGCGATATAGCAAGGACAGACTGGCTCAAGGTGTGGACGTCTGCGGCACAAGTTATTGTCGTCGGAGTTACGTCCGCCTTTGGGCGTGCTTACTTGATTGAGCAATGGGTTTGCTCCGGTGGCTTCGAGCATGACGCCCGGCGATTTTTTTCAAGGAATGTACAATGCGAGTTCATCCCTCAGAGTCGCGAGCTATCGAGCGGCTTGGTGCCAAGTTTGACGGGGTACTGCGTCACCATGAGCGCATGAAGGGTGGTACCATCCGTGACACCTGTGACATAACCGGCTGGGAGACGTGTTCTCGGTTTCTCGGGCGATCGCGGCTGGCAAGTTTCATCTCATGTCCGTTATGGCCTTCGACCTTCTGATCTGCGAGGGCGAGGATCTGAGACAGATGCCGTTGATCGACCGCAAGGCTTTACTCGTTGAGCTGGTGGAGCGGGCGAAGTTGCCGTGCCTGAGTTATGTTGCGGGCTTCGTGGATGGCGAGGCGTTGTTCGAGACCATGGATGCACTTGGCCTTGAAGGCGTGGTCTCAAAGAAGACGGAATCTAAGTACCGCTCCGGCCGGTCACGGGATTGGGTAAAGATCAAGACGCCGATCTGGCGCGAACGCAATCGCGAGCGTTGGAAGATATTCCAACTAGCGAAGTAGGATTTCGATTCCAAATAGCTGGTGGCCAATATGCATAGGTCGGCCGCCACGGACGATCCGTGGAAGGACCTATGCCCGGCGCCATTGAAAAGATGCTGCAAGAGATCGAAATGCTTCTCAACACGATCTCCGCGGTCAGGGAGTTTTCGAGGTCACGCTTCAGGTCCTTTTGTTGAACATGATTCGGGCATCCCGATCAGGGCACGAGCTGTATCGAGATCTGCGCGATCAGGTCCTTACATCAATTGAAAACACTCAGCCTTCCAGCACCGACCCACAGGGGGCAGAGCGCCACAAGCAATTGATGAGGCTTTGAGCAGTTTTTCCGGACGCTTGGCGAGGCGGCTGGTGTGGAGTCGGAAAAGCCTGATCCCTCTGCCGTGAGCTGAGGAGACTTTGTTACAAGCGGCACCCATACGCGAAAAATTAAGAACCTAGCAGGCTGCTGAAAAACTCTCTCGACGACGAGGAGCGGTCGTGATTCCGTGGTGTGGGAAGGCACGGGGTGATTTGGCATGCGCGGGCGGGATGATCGGTCGGAGGGTTTGTTTTCCTACGTACGGCTTGAGGAGCGGGTTCCGGCCGATCACCCGTTGCGGCCGATCCGGAAGCTCGTGGACGAGGCGCTGAGCGCTTTGCACAAGCGGTTTGAGGCGCTGTACTCGCCGATGGGGCGCCCCTCGATCCCGCCCGAGATGCTGTTGCGGGCCACGCTCCTGCAGGCGTTCTTCTCGGTGCGCTCGGAGCGGATGCTGATGGAGCAGATCGACTACAACCTGCTGTTCCGCTGGTTTGTCGGCCTGCCGATGGACGCAGCGGTGTGGCATCCGACGGTGTTCACGCATAATCGCGACCGGCTTCTGGAAGCGGACGTGGCGCGCGAGTTCCTGGCGGCGCTGCTTTCTCTGCCGCCGGTCAAGAAGCTGTTGTCGAGCGACCACTTCTCCGTCGACGGGACGCTGATCGATGCCTGGGCGTCGATGAAGAGCTTCCGGCCGAAGGACGGCTCGGGGGAGCCGCCGGGGCCGGGGCGCAATGTCGAGCGCAACTTTCGTAACGAGAAGCGTTCGAACGCGACGCACGCTTCGACCACCGATCCCGATGCCCGGCTGTATCGCAAGGCGGACGGGCGCGAGAGCCGGCTGTGCTTCATGGGGCATGTGCTGATGGAGAACCGCAACGGGCTTGCGGTCGATGCGGCGCTGACCCGTGCCACCGGGACGGCGGAGCGGGAGGCGGCGCTCGCCATGCTTGACCGGCGCAAGCGAGGCGGTCGCATCACGCTCGGCGCCGACAAGGCATACGACGTGACCGCTTTCATCGAAGACCTGCGCCGCCGCAAGATAACGCCCCACATCGCCATCAACGGTGCGGTCAGCAAGCATGGGGTGGTCCGCAAGACAGCGGTCGACGGCCGCACCACCTGTCATGTCGGCTGTCGGATCAGCCAAATCTGCCGCAAGCGGATCGAGGAGGTGTTCGGCTGGATCAAGGCGCAGGCCGGGCTCGCCAAGGTCAAACTCCGCGGGCGTGCCAAGGTCGCGGCGGTCTTCACCTTCGCGGTCGCCGCCTACAATCTGATCCGCATCCCCAAACTGCTGGCGGAAAGCGCCGCATGACGCAGCGACCAATCCCCTCAAGCCGGTCGCGCTGCCTCAGACCATCACTGCATCGACGCAGCGAACCTCACGGCAGCCCAAATTCGTGACTTTTTCAGCAGCCTGCTAGAGAATATCGTCCTCGCTGACGCTGATCAGACTTTGGTTGGTGTCCCCTCCCGATGCTCCTTGGGGCAGGAGGTCCCAGCTCTCGCTACACATCTGTCCCGTCGATGTGTTGCATTGATACCACTTTGCAAATGTGTATATATCCACACAACGGCAATTGCGCCTAATGCCACTGTGGTCTCAGGTGGCGAATCCTAGTTTAGCAGTAGCCTGAAGATGACTTGCCCCTCAATGCGAGGAGCTGATAGCGGCTAAGGTAGTTATGGCAAGGAGCGACCTCATCGTCTCGCTGGTGCGCGCAGCAGTCACGGGTGATCGTGACGCGCTGAGGCAGACGACGGAAGCGCTTGCTGCAGACGAGCGTGCTAAGAACCATCATATCGTTGCCGATCGCCTTCAGAGGGCGTTGTCCGCGATCCATTTAACCCCTCCGCCATTGACAACGTCATCGTCAACGACATCGGGACGTGAAGCCATCATCGAGGCCGAGCCTCGTATCCGCCTTGAGGACTTGATGCTACCTCTGCCCGCCCAGGAGGCGGGGCGGCAGCTCGTAGAAGAGCATCGACGTGCCGATGTTTTGAGAGCACACGGTTACGAGCCTCGACATCGCGTACTTTTATCCGGTCCTCCGGGCAACGGTAAGACATCGTTCGCAGAGGCTGTGGCCGAAGCGCTTGGTCTGCCGTTCTTTATCGTCCGTTACGACGCCCTCATCGGAAGCTATCTGGGCGAAACGAACGCTCGGCTACGTCGCCTATTTGATTATATTCGCACCCAGTCTTGCGTACTGTTTTTCGATGAGTTCGATGCAATCGGCAAAGAGCGGGGAGACACGCATGAGACGGGGGAAATTAAGCGCGTCGTCTCATTTCTCCTCATGCAGATCGATCAGTTACCTAGCTACGTCATAATTATCGTTGCGACAAATCACGCTGAATTACTCGATCGTGCCGTGTGGCGTCGCTTTCAGCTGCGGCTCGCCTTCCCCGCGCCACGGCGGAAGGAGATTGAGGTATTTCTGGATCGTATTATGTCGTCTTGGCCGCAGAAGCCATCGCTGTCGGTAGGAACAATTGCGAGCCGTATTGGCCCTGTGAGCTATGCAGAGGCCCTAGACTTTTGTCAGAACGTCCGTCGGCGTCATATCTTGGGGCTAGGGGAGAAGACCATTGATAGTGCGCTGCATGACGAACTTACTCTTTGGGCAGCGCGGGTTTGGCCAGAGGGGGTAAATGCCAAACGATCCAAGCAAGCCACTCCTGCGACTGACTCCGCAGGACGAGCAAGTTCGGCCCGTCGGAGAACGAAGGGGCGTTCCTCGTCCTGAGCCATTTTCGCGATCTCGACAAAAGAGACTATTCTCGCCAAAGTTTCGCAGGCTGGCGGAAGTATTGGCTCGTGACTCCTCGGGATTAGAATTACGAACCGACCCGGCCGCGCTTGCACCTGAACGTCTTTTGGTATTTGAGGTCCGAGGGTCCATCACCAACTTCGCCCAGGCTGTGCGAAGAATTGACGGGTTGGAGCTTGTCGACGAAGAAGAACTTGAAAGTGATGAGTCCGACAAGGCTCCGGTAGCCTATTTGTTGGTTCCTGACATTCGGGCGCTAGAGCAGCTCTTAAGTTTATGGCAACGCTGGCTAAGGGGACAACTGAACCGGGGAGAAACCCCCTGGCGGGAGATATTTAATCTGCTTCGAGACCTGCGGCCTTGGGGACCTCAAGATCGCGTACAGCAAGTGGATGCGAATATCCTTAAGGAGGAAATTGAAGGACGCAGAGATGATGAACTCGTTCGACTTGAAATCGAATTAGTATACCGTCGGAGGCCGGAGGTTGGTCAACAACGAGAAACAGAAATTCAGCAAGAAGTTTTGGCGCACGGGGGACAAATAGTCTCTCGTTGCAGGATTGATGATATAGCCTACCACGCATTGTTGGTGGACTTGCCCGTCGCGGCAGTTCGGCGTATTGCCGAACGATCAACTGATGGCATTGCGGCACTTGAACCCGTTCTGCACATTCGCCCGCAAAGTGTCGCGAGTAGCATTGAGGTTGCGGAAGCGGAGGATGGTCAAGCAGGGCTTCCAGGGCAACCAAGCGGGAGTTCAATCCTAGCACTACTCGACGGCGTACCGGTCGCAGCTCATAGCCTTCTAAAAGATTACCTGACCGTAGATGATCAGTTCGATTTGGAGAAAGATGTCCCTGTTGAGCAACGCAAACATGGGACAGCGATGGCATCGCTTATTATATATGGCGATCGAAATCGTAAGGAATCGCCGCTTACCCGTAGGATTCATGTTGTGCCAATCCTTGGGCAGGGTGACGAGTTTCCTGCGAATAAGCTCATCATTGATGTTATCTACTCGGCCATCCTCAGAATGAGGCAAGGAGAGGATGCGACTGCTCCAGATGTTATTATCGTAAATCTTTCTGTAGGTAATCGGCGCAGAGCTTTTAGCCGCAATCTTTCCCCGTGGGCTCGCCTCCTTGACCGACTGGCTTATCAGTACGGCCTTTTGTTCATCGTCAGCGCCGGTAATTACCGTGACCGGTTCGCAATCCCCGCGTATCAGACGAGCTCGATGTTTGAAGACGCCGATCCTGAAAATCGTGCTCGTGAGACGCTTAAGGCTTTGGGTGCAATCGTTGCGGATCGAAGGTTGTTCTCGCCGGCGGAAACCGTCAACGGCCTTACTGTGGGAGCTTGCAACATCGACGCCGTTTCTCCGGAAGATCGTAAACTCGCGCGCGCCATCGTTGACCCCTATGAAGAGCGCCTTATGTCTAACCCATCAAGCGCGCTTGGCCCTGGATTTGCGTTAGCAGTCAAGCCGGACATACTGCTTCCCGGAGCGAGAGAACATCTCCGAGTGGTGGACAATGATCCTCATATTTTCGTCGTCCCAGCGTCACCTGGAAGAGCTAACGGGTTGCGTGTTGCCGCTCCTCCTCTCGATGGTCGAGAGAATCTTGAGGGGTTCACGAACGGTACGAGTGCTGCTGCGGCTCTTGCATCTCGCACGGCACATCGGATTCACGATGCACTTGCAGCCGCATACGGCGAACAATTCTTGGTCCTAAGCGCGATTCAGCGCGCGGTTTTGTTGAAGGCACTGCTTGCTCACACTGCGAAATGGCCCGAAGAGACCGCTGATCTGATTCGGAGCGTTATCGGCCCGCCGGAAGGCAAGTATCACGCTCGCCAAAAAGACAACATACGCCGCTTCTTAGGATTTGGGCTCGTCGAGCCAGAGGAAGCGATTGCCTGTGCTGACGACCGGGCAACCTTCTGGGCTACGGGTTCTCTGCATCCAAATAGATGCGTGCAGGTAGACGTGCCCATTCCGTCTGCAATTAGTGGACAAGCCAAGCCACATGCACTTTCTGCTACGTTGGCGTGGTTCACTCCCACCGCAGTAGGACGAAAGAGCTATCGCACGGTTAGGCTAAAGCTCAATGAACCTGATCTTGAAGCGCTACGTGTTGACAGACATTGGGCTCAGCCTGAGATTTATCAGGCTAACCGCGGAACACTGATCATGCGCCGCTGGACAGGAGACCGCGCGCCTGTGGTTGGCAAAAATGCGTTTGTCCGACTTACTATCCAGCGAGATCCGGACCTCGGTCCAATAGTGGACGACCCGATTCCGTTTGGCCTGGCCGTCACTTTAACGATGCCGGGCGTAGTAGGCATTTATGACGAAATCCGACAGCGCCTTGGATTACCGATTAGGTTGACTGCGTAGTTGTCGCGTTTGCAAAGTTGAGACGCCGGCAGCTTAGCGATCTTCTGTACTCGCTACCGGACGGCTAGTGCTAGGCAGGTGCCTCAACCATTGTGAGCATATCCTCGGGCAGTGCCGCTGCAGACACTTGGCCTCATTCGCGGCGCAGACAACCGAAGGTAACAATACCCGCACCGGCTATTTCGATAATGCTAGAAATAAAGTTGACTCAGGGCGGCAAACGAGGTTACGCTGCCCCTATGAACACTGATGACGCCGCCGCATGCCTCGAAGCGTTGGGCAATCCCACGCGCCTCAAGATCTACCGGTTGCTCGTCCGTGCCGGTGACGAAGGGATGTCGGTCGGCAACCTGCAGGCGAAACTCGAAATTGCTCCGTCAACGCTCTCTCATCACCTCAAAGCCCTGATCCTGGTGGGGCTGGTCACACAGGAGCGGCAGTCAACGACGCTCATCTGCCGGGCCAATTACAATATGATGCACAGTCTGGTCGACTTTCTCGTCGCCGAATGTTGTGCGGACTCAGCGTTTCCGCCAGCTCGGCATTCACGGAAGCGAAAAGCTCAATCGACATCGATCGTTTGATAAGGTGCGCCCAAATGGAAAAGCGCAGCGCAAAATCCGTGGCCATCATAGGCGCCGGCCCCGTGGGCCTTGCAGCAGCCGCTCACGCCTTGGAGCGCGGGCTCAAGCCCATCGTGTTGGAAGCCGGGCCTCGTGTTGGCGAGGCGGTGCGCCATTGGAGCCACGTCCGCATGTTTTCGCCGTGGGAATACAATGTGGATCGCGCGGCGCGGCAGTTACTTGAGGAGGCGGGCTGGAACGCACCAGAGCCGTCGCACTATCCCACCGGGAGCGAGCTGGTTGCGCAGTATCTGGAACCTTTGGCCGAACGCACGGCGCTACGGGATTACGTACATACGTCGAGCCGCGTCATCGCAATCAGTCGGGCGGGCTTCGACAAGGTCAAGACCAAAGGTCGAGAAAATGCGTCATTTATGATCCGATACCGGAATGGCGCGGGCATGCTTTCTCTCGAAGCGGATAGCGTCATCGACGCATCTGGTACATGGTTCAGCCCTAATCCAGCTGGCGCCAATGGACTAACAGCGATTGGCGAGGAAGAGGCCCAAGACGCCATTGCGTATGGCATGCCCGACGTGCTGGGCAAGGAAAGATCACGCTATGCCGGAAAGCGTGTGGCTGTCCTTGGTGCCGGTCACTCGGCTATTGGTACGCTGATTGATCTCGTTCGCCTTGCTGAAAGCGCTCCGGGAACGCAACCGATCTGGCTTCTGCGCGGCAACAACCCGGAAAAAGCTTTCGGCGGCGGAGCCAACGACAAGCTTGCTGCTCGGGGCGAGCTGGGCACCACCTTCTCCCGCCTGGTCAAGGAGGGCAGGCTCGCACTGGAAGCCGGGTTCCAGGTCACGCACATCACGAAAATTGATGCTGGTCTCCGGATCGGCGCCGGATCAGCGTGCTGCGGCCGCCACGTCATTGTCGATGAGCTCGTGGTGGCGACTGGGTTTCGGCCGGATTTCTCGTTCGCACGCGAATTGCGCCTGAGCCTCGATCCCGCCTTCGAATGCCCGCCAGCGTTGGCACCGTTGATCGACCCCAACGTCCACAGCTGCGGCACCGTCCGGCCGCATGGTGCCCGTGAGCTGGCTCAGCCCGAGCCGGGCTTCTACATCGCCGGTATGAAGTCTTACGGCCGCGCGCCAACCTTTCTTCTGCTGACAGGCTACGAGCAGGTCCGTTCCATTGTCGCCGACATCGCGGGTGACCGTGGGGCTGCAGAGCGGGTCGAATTGGAGCTGCCGGAAACAGGGGTGTGTTCCGGCTCACCTCTTGACGCAAGCGGCGCCGGTTGTGGCGGCTCTACAGCAGAGAAAGCGACAGTCGCAGGTTGCTGCGTGCCCGCTCGAACCGATAAGTCGGCTGCTTCCTGCTGTGGTTAGTTCGGAACAACGGCGGCGACTGGGCTTGATTGCCGCCCTTGGCACGAGCCAGACATTGGCCTGGGCCTCAAGCTACTACCTCGTCGCGATTGTGGCCGACCCGATCGCGCGAGACCTTTCGACCAGCACCACCGAAGTGTTCGCTGCCTTTTCCGTGGCTCTCGCAATTCCTGCCCTGTTGGGCCCTCGTGTCGGGCGGACCATCGATCTCTTCGGTGGGCGTGAAGTTCTCGGACTATCGAACCTGCTGTTCGCCGCCGGACTGCTTACGTTGTCCTTTGCTCCGACCACGTTGGTAATGTGGCTCGGCTGGTTCATCATTGGTGTGGCGATGGGCCTTGGGCTGTACGATGCAGCCTTTGCCACGCTGGGGCGCATCTACGGCCAAACCGCGCGTTCTGCGATAACCGGGATCACCCTTATCGCAGGTTTCGCAAGCACTGTCGGCTGGCCATTGACGAACTGGGGCGCTGCGGTAGTCGATGGCGCTACACCTGTGCAGCTTGGACGGTGGCGCATCTTTGCCTAGGGCTACCTCTCAATCTCATCATCCTGCCGCGGCAGCAGGCGATCCGTGGGCGGACCATTGCCGGAAACAATTCGCACGTGCCGATGGATCGCGCCATGTGGCTGCTTGGCTATGCCTTCGCTGCGGGCTGGGTTGTTTCGACCGGAATGGCAGCACATCTGCCACGCGTACTCGAAGCTGCTGGCGCAAGCACCACGGAAGCCATTGCGGCTGCAGCCTTGATCGGTCCGGCGCAAGTGGCTGCCCGGCTCCTGGAGGCACTCTTCATGAGCCCCTATCACCCACTCGATTCCGCCCGTCTTTCAACGCTAGCCCACCCCATAGGGGCGGGATTGCTTCTGGCGCTTGGTGCTTGGCTTGCGATGCCATTCACACTGCTGCACGGCGCGGGCAACGGCATACTCACCATCGCACGGGGCACGGTGCCGCTCGCGGTGTTTGGGCCAGTAAACTAGGGCTATCGCCTCGGGCTGCTTGGCGCGCCGGCTCGCATTGCGCAAGCCGGTGCTCCTTTGGCTTTTGGCGTCATGATAGATGCCCACGGATCCGATGCATTGCTCTGGTCAAGCGCCATTTGCCTTTCGGCACTACTGGCCTTTGGCGCCGTTCACCAGAAGCCAAGTCCTCCTCGGTGATCACGCAGCCGTATTTTCCGGCGATCCTACAATTATTAGCATGTCGTCGGGCAGTGGCCGTTGCAGGTGCTTGACTTCGTTCCATGGCGCGGACAGCCAGATATCAATCTCACCCGCTTCAGTGAGGATGACTGGCATCGCCTTCTTATGGATAGGCGCCACGACCGCGTTGGGTTCGTAGGTTAGGATGCCGTACAACTCAAAGTCGCGCTCGCCCTCGCGCACCTTCTTCACGCCGCGCCAGGGCGTCCACAGGCCAGCGAAGAACATCACCGGGCGCTCGGGGCTGCGCGCGAACCATACGTTCGGCGTCCGGCCGCCCGCGACCTTGGCAGCGGGATTCGGTTCCGCAAAGGAGTTGAACGGCACGACACAGCGGTTAGGAGGCCCAAGCCAGCGCCGCCAGTGTGGCGATGACGTGTTGCGAATGTTCGTGACACCGGGGTCGTAGTTCTTCACGTAGGCCGGTGGTGACGGCATCCCCCAGGTCGCCATGACCATTTCTCGGGCGCCATCGGCACCTACGCGCACGATAGGAGCGAGCATGCCGGGATAAACGTCTCGCGACGGCTCATTCCAGCCTGCACGATCGAACGCGCGGGTCAATCGCGTAATGGCTTCCCGGTTGGTCGAGATATTGTAGAGGTTGCACATTGGCGGCCCCCGAAGGCGTCATCGATCTTGACGAGATACCCTCGTTGTTTTCCGAGGCGCGGAGCCATCTGCCTGTCTCACGGCATCTCCCCTTATCTCAGCCCGTCTCACAAGTTACCGAAAATCAACGAAAAACCCTGAAACGCTGTCTCAGGGCGTCTCAGCGTGTCGCCCTCAAGCGCAGCATTTTGTTGGTATCGTTGTTGGTATCGAGAGGTCGGTGAGGGGGGTGTGAGATGGCACTCACGGATCTCAAAGTTCGCAGCATTAAGCCGAACGGCAAGGTCATCAAGATCAGCGACGGGGAAGGCTTGTACCTACAGGTGCAGCCCAACGGTACGAAGCTGTGGAGACTGGCCTACCGCTTTCTTGGCAAGCAGAGGACATTGGCGATTGGGACCTATCCTGAGATCACCTTACAGGAAGCCCGCGAGAGGAAGATCGAGGCCCGCAAGCTTCTAGCTCAAGGGATCGACCCGTCGCAGGACAAGCAGGAGAAGGTCAAGGCGGCGAAGGTCTCGGCGGAAGCCACATTCGCGGCCATCGCCAAAGAGTACATCGCCTCGCTTGAGAAGCGGGGCCGCGCCGATAACACGATAGAGCAGAAAACCTGGGTGCTGGATGACTACATCCTGCCCCGCCTCGGTAAGCGACCAATAGCCGAGATCACGGCAGCCGAAGTGCTTGAGCTGCTGACCGACATCGAAGCGACGGGGAAGTTAGAGACGGCGCGGCGTGTGCGCCAAACCATGAGCGGGGTGTTCCGGCTCGCCACCATCACGAAGCGGGCGAACGGCGATCCGACTCACGTTCTGCAACGGGTCATCGCCGCTCCAAAGGTGACGAGCCATCCTGCCGTCGTGAGCAAGAAAGGGTTCGGGGAGCTGTTGCGCAAGATCGACACCTACCCCACGCCCATCACCCGCCTCGCTCTGAACTTCATGGCCCTCACCTTCCCTCGCCCTATCGAGCTGCGGAAGATGACCTGGGATCAAGTTGATTGGGAGGAGTCCGTTTGGACCATCCCCGAGCAGTACACGAAGTTGCGTCGGCCGCACGACATTCCGCTGTGTCCTGCCGCTAGGACCATCTTACGTGAAGTGAGGCGTGTCACCGGCAGGGCCGAGGGTTACGTGTTCCCGGCTCCGAAAGACAAGTCTTCCAGGAAAATGATGTCGGAGAATTGCATCAACAAGGCGCTTTGGGCGCTTGGCTACAAAGGGAAGCACTGCGGACACGGCTTCCGATCCAGCGCCTCGACGCTTCTTAACGAGACCAAGAAGTACGACAAGGATGTGATCGAGTTCCAGCTCGCACACCTTGAGACGAACGAAACACGGCGAGCTTACAACCGGGCTCAGTATTGGGATCAGCGCGTGCAAATGATGCACGATTGGGCCGACATGATCGCCGAGTTGCGCGAAGGTACAAGTTCGCTGAGTCCTGGCCGAGTAGCCGCCACTGTTCAACCATAGACGACAATGCACCTCGCTGGAAATGACACCTGCATCTGGGTCGCGGCAATGCTCATGACTGTAATGCCGTAAAGGTATGTGCATTCCACTTCGGTGAGCGCTGAACCGGGAGTTCACGACCGTCCTCCTAATTGGCACGGAGGAAGGCCTCGGGTGCTCGCGCCGAGGTCTCGCGAGCAAATCCGTAGGTGGGAAGGAGCGATGACCTTGGCCCAGCTGTCTTGAGCTTTGAGCGACAGCAACGACAGCTGTCTCACCAGAACACCACTCAAGTATCCTGGATCTGCCGAGAACAAGCTACGCCAACTTGGTGGGCTGAAAACCTCTATGACGTAGCCGCCTCAGCTAGATTCTGCGTGCCGCGATGGTCTATGTCATCCGGCGAGTCGCGATGTGGCAGACACATGAGGATCGCGGCGGGGGAACCAAGAATCATGGCAGTCAAGAAATCGGATCTCTATTCGTCTCTCTGGGCCTCCTGTGACGAACTCCGCGGCGGCATGGATGCCAGCCAGTACAAGGACTACGTCCTGTTCATGCTGTTCATCAAGTACGTCTCGGACAAGTATGGTGACAGTGACGATCTTGAGCCTCCGATCACCATTCCTCAGGGCGCAAGCTTCCAAGACATGGTGGCGCTCAAGGGGAATCCGAACATCGGCGATTTGATCAACACTCGGATCATTCAGCCGCTTGTCGAGGCCAACGAAGCTCTGGCCCGCACCGATTTTCCTGACTTCAACGATCCGAACAAGCTCGGCGAGGGCAACGAACGGGTCGAACGGCTTTCCAACCTGATCGCCATCTTCGAAAACCCCGATCTCGACTTCTCGAAGAACCGCGCCGATCACGACGACATTCTGGGTGACGCCTACGAATACCTTATGCGGCATTTCGCAACCCAGAGTGGCAAGAGCAAGGGACAATTCTACACGCCATCGGAGGTTAGCCGCGTCATCGCCAAGGTGATCGGCATTTCGCCGAAGAACACCGTCGCGGCGACGACCGTTTATGACCCGACCTGCGGCTCGGGCTCTCTGCTCCTAAAGGTCGCGGCCGAAGCAGGTAAACGCATCACACTTGAAGGGCAGGAAAAGGACGTGACCACTGCCGGTCTCGCCCGCATGAATATGATCCTTCACGACTTCCCTACGGCCAAGATCGTAGCCGGCAATACGCTAGCCAACCCGAAGTTCCTCGACGGCGACCGCCTCCGCACTTACGATTATGTCGTGGCCAACCCACCATTCTCGGACAAGGCTTGGTCCAACGGGATCAACCCGGAACGCGACACGCATGGCCGCTTCGGTTGGGGAGTGCCACCACGGAAGCAGGGTGATTACGCCTATCTATTGCATATCATCCGTTCAATGAAGAGCACCGGCAAGGCAGCTTGCATTCTTCCCCATGGCGTTTTGTTCCGTGGCAATGCCGAGGCCGAGATCCGCGAAGCACTTGTCAAGTCTGGCTATCTGAAAGGAATCATTGGCCTACCTCCAAATCTCTTTTACGGGACAGGCATCCCCGCTTGTATTCTTGTACTTGACAAGGAAAATGCTGCGGCCCGACGCGGCGTGTTCATGATCGACGCCTCGAAAGGCTTCCGGAAGGACGGCGCAAAAAACCGCCTGCGCGAGCAGGACATTCACCGCATTGTCGATACGTTTAGCCGTGGTGTGGATATCCCTGGCTATGCCCGCATGGTGCCATACGATGAGATCGCCGACCCGAAGAACTCCTTTAACTTGAATCTTCCGCGCTATATCGACAGCTCCGAACCTGAAGACATCCACGACATCGACGCCCACCTCAACGGCGGCATTCCCCAGCGCGACATCGACGCGCTTGGTTCCCGGTGGCAGATCATGCCCAGTCTACGCGATGAGCTATTTGATAATCTACGTCCCGGCTACCTGACCCTCGCGCTGCCAATTGACGAAGTGAAGGCCGCCATTGAGGAACACCCCGAATTCCGTGCCTTCACAGTCACCGCGACAGAGACCTTCACAGCTTGGCGCGCGCGGACGGATGTCACTTGCCGCGCCTTCGGCCCTGGAAGTCACCCGAAGGAACTGATCGAAACCCTTTCTGAAGATCTGATCGAGTCCTTCCGCAAAGTGCCGCTCGTCGATCCATACGACATCTATCAACTTCTGATGGACTACTGGGCCGAGACGATGCAGGACGACGCCTATTTTATTGCGGCCGATGGTTGGCTCGCAGGCGCCGCCCCGCGCGAAATCGTCAAGCGGAAAAATAAAGATGGCAAGCTCGCCTGGCCTGAGCCCGGCGACTATCAGCTCGGTGGCGGGCGTGGTGCCCGGCGCTTCACCTCTGATTTGGTCCCCGCGCGCCTGATTGTAGCGCGCTTCTTCGTGCCGGAACAGGCCGCACTCGACGCGCTTGAGACCCGCGTTGCGGAACTGGAGCGGGACTTGGCCGAGCGGTTGGAGGAAGGTGCGGGTGAGGATGGGCTGCTCGCCGAGGTGATAGAAGGCGAGGGCGAAAAGCGGAAGATTACGGCCAAAGTGATCAAGGCACGGATGAAGGAGATCAGGCACGATCCGGATTTCGCTGACGAATTTGAGGCACTGCGAGCCTATGAGGCGCAGCTCAACGAGCTGGAAGCCGCTAAGAAGGAACTGAAATCAGCAGAGGACGAGCTCTGGAGCAAGGTGCATGAGCGTTACGAAACGCTGACCGAGGACGAGGTGAAGACGCTGGTTGTGGCGGATAAGTGGCTCGATACCGTGCAGGCTCGCGTTGAAGCCCAGGTTGCGCGCGCGGCTCAGGGGTTGACATCGCGAATCAAAATGTTGGCCGAGCGCTATGCCACGCCGCTGCCCAGGCTTGAGGAGGAGGTTGATGCTCTCACGGCCCGGGTGGCGGGGCATCTGAAGGCGATGGGGGCCACATGGAACTGAGGCCTGGATACAAGCAATCCGAGATTGGGCTGATCCCGCAGGATTGGGGAACATCGCTCATCGAACAGCACTGCAGCGTTACGACAGGCTCTCGTAATACACAGGATGCTGTTGAGAATGGCGAATTTCCTTTCTTCGTTCGGTCTCAGCAGGTCGAACGGATCGATTCATTTTCTTTTGATTGCGAAGCTGTCCTGACTGCGGGTGATGGGGTCGGGACAGGAAAGATCTTCCACTACATAAATGGAAAATTCGATGCTCATCAACGTGTTTACGTGTTGAGCCAGTTTTCTCCTTGCCTGCGCGGAAAGTTTTTCTATTTTCTTTTCTCCAATCGTTTTCTTGATAGAATAATGTCGATGACGGCCAAGTCGTCGGTCGACTCTGTCAGGCGCGAGATGATCACCAAAATGATCATTCCATTGCCGCCTATTGCCGAACAGCAGGCGATTGCGGATGCACTTTCGGATGTGGATGCGGCGATCGGAGCTCTGACGCGGCTGATCGCCAAGAAGCGCGACCTGCGGCAAGGCGCGATGCAGCGCCTACTCACGGGCCAAACCCGCCTGCCGGGGTTTTCCGCGCCATGGCAGGTGAAGCGGCTGGGGGAGTTGGGGGACATTCGAAGCGGTGGTACGCCAGCGACTTCGGAACCCAGCTTCTGGGATGGTGGGATTCCCTGGTGCACGCCGACGGATATCACAGCGCTTTCGGCGCCAGAAACATTTAGTCGCAACTGCACGAACAATTTCCGAGAAAGGTTTGGCAGCTAGTTCTGCCGAAATTATACCGCCCCATTCCTTGATCATGACCTCGCGAGCGACGATTGGTGAGTGTGCAATCAACGTGGTTCCCATGGCGACCAATCAAGGCTTCAAGAACATTGTTCCAAGCGAAAGAATCGACGTCGATTTCCTCTACTATCTTATGGGAATGCAAAGAGCGCGATTAATCTCCTTGTGCGGGGGGAGCACGTTTCTTGAAATCGGCAAGAAGCAACTCGAATCCTTTGAGGTGTACCTACCTCTGGATAGAGGCGAACAAGCCGCCATCGCCCGCGTCCTGTCCGACATGGATGCCGAGATTGGCGCGCTTGAAGGGCGACTCGACAAGACCCGCGCACTCAAGCAGGCAATGATGCAGGCGCTGCTCACTGGCCGGGTTCGCCTGCCGATCCCGCCCAATGCCGAACCCGAGACGAGGGAGTTCGAGCATGCCTGACCGTCCGCGAAGTGAACGCGCCACGCAGGATCGGTTGGCTGCGTTCATTACTTTGCCAGAAAATCAGGGCGGTCTTGGTTATCGCGCCCTCGGCGACTGGTCCGGCCGACCGGGCAACCGCTGCGTCGAACCAGAGCTCCTGCGAGCCAACTTGCTCGCCCGAGGCTACACCAACGCCGAAATCGACGCCGCACTCACCCGTCTAATGCAGGCGATCGAGGTGACGGGCACGACGCTTTATCAGGCGAACCTCAAGACTTACACGCTTCTTCGGAATGGCGTGGATGTTCAAACCTCAGTAGCCGCTCCTCACAAAACGGTTCATCTGATTGACTGGGAGAACCCCCAGGTCAACGACTTTGCCTTGGCCGAAGAGGTGACGCTGAAGGGTGGGCACGAGCGCCGGCCCGACCTGGTCGTCTACATCAATGGCCTCGCTGTTGTGGTCATTGAACTGAAGCGCGCTGCAGTCGAGATCGGCGACGGCATCCGCCAGTTGATTTCCATTCAGGATGAGATCTTCAACGCTCCCTTCTTCGCCACGGCCCAGCTCCTTCTCGCAGGCAGCGACGCACAGGGCTTGCGCTATGGCACAGTAGGCACACCCGAAAGGCCCTTCGTCGAGTGGAAGGACGAGGATCCTCCCCCAGGCGAGCTTGCCCCCGGCGCGCTGCTCGATCGACCTGTGGCGCAGTTGCTGCGCAAAGATCGGCTCCTCGACTTGATCCGTAACTTTGTAATCTTTGACGCCGGCATCAAGAAGGTGCCCCGCCAACATCAGTTCAAAGGCGTAAAGCTAGCTCAGGAGCGCCTTGCGAAGCGCGAAGGAGGTGTGATCTGGCACACGCAGGGCAGTGGCAAGAGCATTCTGATGGTGCTGCTGGCAAAATGGATCTTGGAGCGTGAGCCAGATGCCCGAGTACTGATCGTTACCAATCGCGACGAATTGGATAGGCAGATCGAAGGCGTGATGCGCAACGCGGGCGTGATCGGCACCGAAGCCCCTTCGCCTCGCGTGACTCGTCGCGACGAGTTCGTGAGCTGGTTAGGATCACCAACGCCACGGCTTATCTGCGCACTCATCCACAAGTTCGACACGACCGACCTCTCCGGACCGCCACCAAAGGTGACCGGGCGTTTTTACGTCTTCGTGGATGAATGCCACCGCACCCAAGGCGGTGACATGAACAAGCAGATGAAGCGCTGGCTGGAGGGTGCAATTTTCATCGGCTTTACCGGCACTCCTCTTCTTCGCAAAGATCGCAAGACGACGCGCGAGGTCTTCGGCACCTATATTCACACGTATAAGTTCCACGAGGCGGTGCGGGACAAGGTCGTGCTCGACCTGAAATACGAGGCGCGGGACGTGCCACAGCGAATGACCAGTCCCGCTGCCATCGATGCTTGGTTCGAAAAGAAGACAAAAGCACTCAACAGCTTTCAGAAGGCGGTTCTGCGCAAGCGTTGGGCCACCATGGAGGAATTGCTCAGCGCGACCGAGCGCAAGCGTCGAATCGTTGCCGAGATCGTGCAGGATTTCGACCTGAAGCCTCGACTAAGCGATGACCGGGGGACTGCGATCCTTGTGACTGCTTCGATACGGGGCGTCGTCTCGCCGGTAAAGCCAAAAACGATGTGCAGACCCGATCTCGGGATCTGCATTACGAAGCTGAGCTAGAACACAAAGGCCGGTGACGGGGATGCCCACAAGCGATAACTGACGCGGAAGGGTGCCTCATCGCGGCGTTTGAAAAGGGCTAACAGATGCACGACGCGGCAAAGCCCAGGGGACCAGACGAGACGGTGCGCGAGGCCTGGCGCGCTGCGTGCCTCGCCTATCGGCGCGAGCGGAAAAAGGGCAAACTAGATCATCCCGCCCACTTGGCCGCCGTCAATGCGGTGCTCGAAGTTATGCCGGGGATCAGCCGGGAGGAGGCCTCGCGCCACGCTCAGAACGCGGTTGCGTGGGCTGCATCCGAACACCCGCAATGGTTCTGGCGCGGCGTCGGGTCCACATCCAAGTGATTTTTCCGACACCGCGCTAGTGGCCGCCGATGTGCAATCTCTACTCGATGACTAGGAACGTCGAGGCGATCCGGCGACTGTTCCGCATCTCGCACAACCGCGCGCCGGCCAGCATCGACCCGCTGCCGGCGATCTTCCCCGGTCACATGGCGCCGGTCGTGCGCCGCGCCGAAGATGGCGAACGCGAACTCGTCATGATCTCCTGGGGGTTCGTGCTCCCTCAGAACGGCAAGGCGCCGCGTCGGGTGACAAACGTCCGCGATGATAAGGTGCTGACCAGTCCCTTTTGGCGAGAGTCCTTCGAGCGGCGCCGTTGCCTTGTGCCCGCGAGCTCGTTCTGCGAGCCGAACGGCGACGTGAAGCCTGCAACCTGGCACTGGTTCGGCCTCAAAGGCGAAGCACCGCGACCGCTATTCGCATTTCCCGGCATCTGGCGCCGTTGGCAAGGCCCCATCCGAAAGGACGGGCCAGCGGTCGATCTCGAGGTTTTCAGCTTCATGACCACCGAGCCGAACAGCCTCGTCGGTAAGATCAATCACGAACGCATGCCGGTGCTGCTCACCGAAGAACATGAGTTCGAGACGTGGTTGTCGGGTTCGCCGCAAGAGGCATTCGGGCTGGTGAAGCCCTTCGATGCCAACCGCATGCGGATCGTGCAGGAGGGCTTCGAGAAGCGAGACCTATTGGCCGCCTAACACTCAGTTGATCCGCCGTGCCTCAAGCTCTCCACCGATCTCGAATAGCCGCGGCAGCTCGACCGCCTGCATGGGATCGATCTCGCCCTCGCGTGGCGGCAGGAGCTGAAGCGCCTCCTCGCCGATGGCGCTGCCGTCGAATCATATCGGCTCATCAAAAGAGAGCGGTTTTCGGCTGATCTTGCGAAGGAAGAGAGCGCGATCATCCCGGCCAACGTAAGCCGCGCTGATGGCGTCAGGCTCAAACAGCTCGTTGCGCAGGATGAAGCCCGTTACGAGCTTCCAAGCCATGAATGCGCTGACGAGCCGGAAGCGCTGCTCGCGTTCAACGATCTCATCGGGCAGCTGAACGAATATGGGGCCGCGCGCGATCAGCGCGCGGGCCTGGTAAGCGCCATGACCGCGCCGGCATCGCTGGCGCGGTCAAGACCCCAGACGGCATCGATCAGGGGAGAGGGGTCGAGTTCCGGGCAGCCGTAGCGAGCCAGTTGCCGCAGCTTGGCTTCGATCTCGGCATCGGTGAGCGGACGGGCGAGGCTGCCGCGTGCATTGGCCACGGTGGCCGTCTCGGTGCTGCCGTCTGCGAAACGGACAGTGACGCGCGCTCCGTCAACGGAAATGTCGGGAACCTCGGCGACGCGAACCTTGCTGCGCAAGGCGAGCACATCCGCGCTGTTGACATAGGCGTCACTGTACTCGACCACGCCCGCCGCGTTATGGATCAGGACAACGGCCACGCTGTGCTGGGCGCTTACTTGCGCCTCGCGCCCGGTAACGACGTTCGGACGGTCGGCGCGCTCGCGTAGAAGCGGATGGCCTTCGACGAGGATTTCCGCGATCTCATCGCGGCGCGGCGCAACCTTGTCGCGCAGCTCGAAGCAGGCGTCGATCACCGGATTGAGCACAACGCCGCACGGGTAGGGCTTATAGGTGTTCGACGCGAGTTCCCAGGTCTCGCCAAGGCGGCCGGTAATCGCATTCAGGTCAGCATTGTCACCCATGACCGGTGTGAAGCCGCGCGGACCGGCAATCGGCTCGGCCGGGCCGGTAAAGCCTGTCTCGGCCAGCAGCGCGGCCAGGATACCGCCACGCGCGGCATTACCGACACCGATGCTCTTGGCCATGGAGCCGAGGGTCTCGACCAGTCCAGCCGATTGGGCCGAGGCATTGCCCAGAGCCCAAACGGTCTGCTCCGTCGTCAGGCCGAGGATTTTGGCGACAGCCGCCGCGGCGCCGAACACGCCGCAGGTCGAGGTGATATGCCAACCGCGCTTGTAATGGCCCGGCGATACCGCATTACCCAGGCGGCACTCGACCTCGACGCCGAGCACGAAGGCATGAAGCAGGTCCGCGCCGCTGACCTTGCGGGTTTCCGCCAGAGCGAAGAGGGCCGGTCCGATCGGTGCGGTCGGATGGATGATGGTGGGATGGTGCGTATCGTCGAAGTCGAAGACGTTGCCGCTCACCGCGTTGACGAAGGCCGCGCTGAGCATATCCAGGCGCTCGCTGCGACCGACGACGCTCGCCTCGGGGCGGCCACTGAAGCGCGCCAACACAGTTGTCGCGCGTTCGGTCGCGGCGTCGCGGCACCCGCCCAGGGATGTACCGAAGAAGTTCAGCAGCGCACGCTTGGCTTCATGCCGCAACCAATCCGGCAAGTCGTCCCAGCGCGAGCGCACCAGAAACTCGGCCAGACGCGGCGTAACGAAAGCGGCGCCGGAATCCGCGGTCGGTTGCTGGCGGGCTTGATCGGCCACGGCAAGTCTCCTTGTGGGGCATGAGGCGCGCGACAATGAACGCGCTTGGAACGGATGACGATATTACTGTCATACAATTTTTCGTAGGGTCAATGACCGCGGTTGCATAACGGATCTGGCGTCAATGCGGGAAAGGTGCGAAGGCGGTTTCGCGGCGCCACGCAGTCCGCTAGGAGCCTGTCCACATAGGTTTGTGGTTCGGCGGTTTTCATGAAGGATAGCCTGTTCAGGCAACCCTGGCGAGCTTGGTGAGGTTGTGGGCGGTGCAGATCAGCGCCCATTCAGCCCTCACTTTCTCGATGCCCCGCAACAGGAACTGCCTGAACCCCCTGGCTTGCTTGATTTGTCCGAACACCGGCTCGACGATTTGCTTTCTGAACCTGTATCTGCTTCGCCATCCCGCCCACTTTAGTTTATCCCGCATGGCCTGAGTGAGCGGCCCACCGATCTTTCGTTTGCCGTCAGCTGGGTGTTTGGCTCGTCCAGTTGCGACGTAAGCGCTGATACCGCGATCGGCCAAGGCCTGCAGGTTCGGCTCGCTCAGATAGCCGTTGTCGGCCGATGCTTCCTTCGGCTTGGCGTCGAGATTGGCCTCGATGCCGTCGAGCAACCCCACGAGCTGCCCGTGATCGCTCATGTTCGCGGTGAGACCGTGCGCAACGATGATCTGGGCCTTTGCATCGACAGCGATTTGCGCATTGTAGCCCTGGATATAACCGTCCTTGGTCAGGAGAATGCGGCTGTCCGCATCGGTGAAGTTACGTTGCGCTTTGCCGTTGGGCTCGGCGGACGGCGGCGCTGGCCTCTTGCCGTTCTTCTTGCGACCTTCGGCGATGCGCCTTTCCTCGGCCTCGGCCCGGCGCCGCATCTCCTCTTGGGCGGCGGCTTTGGCTTCCGCCTCCAGCTCGGCCTTGGCTTGGCGGATCCTCTCAAGCCGCTTCTGCTTGTCGGCCACCCAATCAGGCAACTCATCGCCGCGCTTGCCGCCGTAGAGCTTGTCCTCCTGCGCATCGGCGGCCTCGGCGGCTTCAAACCAACGGCCGACCTCGGCCGCAAGTTCCCCTTCCCGTTTCTTCATGCGATCATAACTCATCGCCTTGTGCTTGGACGCGTTCGCCTTGATCTTGGTGCCATCAAGCGCCACATGCCCGAGCTTCACCAAACCGGCTTTCTCGGCAAGCTGCAACACCTGCACGAACAGAGCGGCCAGCGCTTTGAGATGCCGCCGGCGGAACTCCGAGATCGTGCGGAAGTCCGGCGGGTCACCCGCCACGATCATCATGAAGTCCGCACGCTCCACCGCCGCCTTCGCGATCCGCCGCGAGGAGTAGATGCCGCTCGCGTAGGCATGCAAGAGCAGCGCCGTCATCATCCGCGGATCGAACGGCGGCTGGCCGAGCGCGCTCCGGTAACTTCCGACAATCCCGGAAAGATCAAGCGCTTCCCTCACGAGCGCCACGATCAGCCGAGACAGATGAGCCTTGGGCACATAGTCCTCAACGCAAGGCGGCAGAAGCTGTGCGTCGTCGATCTTCCAGGGGCGAAAATCCTTGCTCATAAGCCGGCAAGGAATCAGACTCGCCGTCTCTTGACCAGTGATTACTCAGACAGGCTCCTAGTGGCGACGCAGCGTCTTCCGTGAGCTGAATTGGGCAACCGCCGATCTCGTGCAACTAATGTCACGGGAAACAACATCTAGAAGTTTTTTTCGTCCGATAAAGTCCGCCAACCTGACACTCGCAAGGGGCCGGCGCGGCATTTCTGTAGGCCATGTCCCAGCGGCGGGCGCCGTCGGTGAACGGTGTCGGTTTTTGTCAATTTCGCCCCTCCTCGGGCGTTGCCCATCCCGATCGTTCCAAAACTGAAACCGCACATCCCAGTGGTGTCACTAGTCTGGTCAGCGGGACGTGACTAACCTGCGCTGAATTGGTCGCGCGGCGCCCTCGGCGCACGCCAACGGGGAGCATCGGCTAAGGCAATCAGTATTGACAACAAGAATCATCGTGGAGGAGACAGATGAATTCGATCTCGCGGCGGAATCTCCTGAAAATCTCGGCGCTCGGCGGCGCGTGCGTCGCGCTGGGTGCAACTTCATTCGGCAGCGCGCGCGCCGCCTCCGAGATTTCAGAGGCTTCCTGGGCGAATCTGGTCCCGGGCTTCACAACGCTCGTCACGGACTTCATCGAGGCTAAGCGGTTAGACGTCAAGCACGGCTTGAGGCTCGCGAAGCCGATCACTTACACGTCCGTGCCGACCTACTACGGCGACTTCGTGGCGGGAAGCTACGACGTCTGTATCGGCAGTTGGGACAGCTTCGCCACGCGTTACCTCACCGGGGTGCCGATCCAGCTCATTTGCACCATCACCACCGCCGACATGATCAACATCCTCGCACCGGACGGCACGATGATCAAAGACCTAGTCGGCCGCGTGATCGCCGCGCCGCAATCGACCGGGACCTACCGCCTAACGCGCGCGCTGATCCAGGAGCTGTACGACATGGACATCGAGAAAGCGATGACCGTTCAGAACGTCGCGAACCCGGCCGCGTCCGTGACGCTGCTTATGGCGGGTCGGGCGGATGCTGGGCTTTCCTGGGAGCCGAACATCAGCAGTGGACTGCTGCAAGGATCAGGCCTCGGCATCACGTTCAACGCTGGGCAGGAGTACAAGAACAAAACTGGTCTCGACCTTCCCTACTTCGGGGTCGCGGTGCGCAAGGCGGCGATCGAACGCGATCCGGCCATCGTCGGGCGGCTTAACAACACGTTTAAGGAATGCCTCGACGGCATCATGGCGGCGCCAGATGAAGCGATCAAGATAGCGGGCGAGCGGACCGGTACGCCGCCGGAGGTGATGCGGCTCGCGCTGTCCTCCGGCCGCCTCGCGTTCAAACACGGTCCGATGAACGATTCGAATGCACGCCAGGCCGTCGAGAAGGCGGCAGTATTCCTTGCGAAGCACCAGCTGCTTCCGCGCCCCGTGGACGACGGCTTCTTCGCTCTCTGAACGCACGGCTCGCGGCATCGCCCGCCGCGGCGCGCACGGCGGGGGCTGCCGCCGCATCCGTGCGACGCGTCATGCGCGGTCTGTGCTCAAGGCCGCAGTATGGAGGCGTCGAGCTTCAGTTCAATCAAGAACGGCCTGGCACCCCCGCGTGCCTCGCGAAACACGCCCGCGAAGTCCTCAGTACGCTCCACGCGAGCGGCGTCCACGCCGAAGGCGCGCGCGAACGCAACGAAGTCCGGATTAATGAGATCGGTACCGTAGTAGCGGCCTTCGTACTGGCGCTGCTGGTGCATGCGTATAGACCCGTACGAGTCGTTGTTGATAACTATGACGATCACGTTGACGCCGTATTTCACGGCGGTCGCGAGCTCCTGCGCGGTCATGAGGAAGCAGCCGTCGCCGGCGAAGCAGACCACCGTCCGCTCCGGAAACGCGAGCTTCGCGGCGATGGCCGCGGGCAGCCCGTAGCCCATCGAACCGGACGTCGGCGCAAGCTGGCTGCCCAGGCCGCGATACGGATAAAAGCGATGCACCCATAGAGTATAGTTGCCGGCGCCGTTCGTGACCACCGCGTCGGGAGGTAGCTCCCGGCCAAGCCAGGCTACCAGTTCGCCGAGCTGCACCGCCCCAGGTAGCGCCGTCGGCTTCGTCCATTCCAGGTATGCCTGCCGTGCGTTCTCGAGCCATTGCTTGCGCTCGTCCGAGATCGCGATCTCCCCTATGTACGCGCCGGCGGTCTCAGCGAATGCGCCGACGCCGGCGCATATGGCCAGCTCCGGCTGATACACGCGGCCGAGCTCTTCGGGGTCGGGATGCACGTGCACCAGCCGCTGGCGCGGCCGCGGCACGTCGAGCAGCGCATAGTGTTGCGTCGTGATGTCCCCGAGCCGAGTGCCGACCGCGAGCAGCAAGTCGGCTTCACGGATCAGCTCTGCCAGACGCGGATTCATGCCGAGACCGGCGTCGCCGACGTAGTTCGGGGCGCTGTTGTCAAAGCGATCCTGGCGACGAAACGCCGTCGCCACCGGCACCGCATTCGCTTCGACGTATCGCTGCAACAGCCCCCGAGCCTCCGCGGTCCAGCCGGAACCGCCGAAGATCGCGAGCGGCCGTTTCGCGGCCGCGAGCATCTCCTGTAGCCGCGCAATGT